>Ga0233425_10002173_pt1 | contig 39823 bp, 38 predicted proteins | sample Watercolumn_Towu_2_FD_181712 | JGI IMG/M metagenome (GOLD analysis project Ga0233425, IMG submission 181712) | Freshwater microbial communities from Lake Towuti, South Sulawesi, Indonesia - Watercolumn_Towuti2014_140_MG | ecosystem: Environmental > Aquatic > Freshwater > Lake | place...
CAAGCAGCTTCATCTTCGTGATGCCGGCCTCGAACTGGGCGGGATCACGGTAGAGATAGAGCGCGCCGCGCCGGATCGCCTGGTAGTCCACCCGCTCGTCGCGCGCGACCTCGTCGAGCAAGCGCTGGCTGTACTGGCAGAGCCTCAGCTTGATGAGCGTGTTGTGGCGCGCGCGCACCGCCGTGCACTCGCGGAGAAACTTCAGGCCCCAGGAATACAGCTGCAGGTCCGGCCTGAGGCGCATCCGGATCGCGGTCTCCTGTCCGAGCAGCGACCGCCACAACATGCCGGGCGCCTTCGGCGAGCCCCACGCGAACGAATGACCGGGCGCGATGATCCCGGCGTTGCCGCTCGTCGCCTCGAGCCCGAGCTGCGCGTTGCCCTCGAGCAGCGTGACGTCGTGGCCGTCCTTGCCGAGGTAGTACGCGGTGGTGACGCCCGCGATGCCGCCGCCGAGCACGAGGACGTTCATGGCCGGAGCCCTTCGCGCAGGGGATCGCCGGGATCGAAGAAGAACTGGCTCGTGCCGGTGATGTGCGCGCTGCCGGTGATCTCCGGCAGCACGGCCGGCCGGCCGTCGACGGTGGTTTCTCCGGCAAGGCGGCCGGTGAACGTGAGGCCGGAGAGTCCTTCGCTCGTGTACGACTCGCCGACGGCGAGCACGCCGCGCTGGTGAAAGAGCGCCATGCGCGCGCAGGTTCCGGACCCGCACGGCGCGACGTCGACCTGGCCCGGGCCCCACACGAGCGCGTTGCGCGAGACGCCGTGCGCGCGCGACTCGGCGGCGCGCCCGAGCGGCTCATGGACGATCACGTTCTCGATCGGCGTCACGCCGCCGGCCGGCGCCGGAATCCGCACCTGCTCGTTCACCGCCGCGCGCACGGCCATTCCGCGGCGCGCGATCTCACTGGCGGCCTCGCGACGCAGCGCGACGCCGGCGCTCTCGGTGTCGACGATCGCGAACACGTTGCCCGCGCCGACCGCGAGATCGACAGGCACGTCGCCGATGTCTGAAAGCTTCACGATCGCAGCACCGAGGACGTACGCCGGTGTCCACGTGATCGTCACCGCGCGGACGCGATCGCCGTCGCCGTGCGCGATGGTCTCGATCGGCCCGGCCTCGGTGTCGATCAGCACGCGGGTCGCATCGCCCCTGCGCGCGACCATGCCGGTCGCGACGGCGATCGTCGCCGCGCCGATCGTCGCCTCGCCGCAGGAGACGTAGTAGCCGCCGGGATACATGAACAGCAGCCCGAAGTCCGCGCCCGGCGTGACGGGCTCGACGAGCACCGCGATCAGCAGGCTCGGATGTCCGCGCGGCTCGAGGCAGAGCCCCGTGCGGAGGTGATCGAGATGCTTTTCGAAGTGGCGTCGCTTGTCCGCGATCGTGGCGCCGGGCACGCGCGGGACGCCCGACGTGAGCAGGCGCATGCCGATGCCCGCGGTGTGAAAGTCGATCGAGCTGACGAGACGCTCGGACCGCATAGGCGCCCTCCCGGCGTGAATTGGGGAGCCAGCTTAACGTAATGTGAGGCCATGCGCGTGCTCTCGCTCGCTGCCGCGGCGCTCCTCCTGTTCGCGGGCTGCGGGAGCGAGCCGGTCCGCGACGCGCCGGTGACGGTCGTCTTCAAGCACGCGCGCATGTTCGGCGACGACCCCGTGCCCCGCCTCGTCGCCGCCTTCGAGCGGCGTCATCCCGGCGTGCGCGTGAAGACCGAAGCCCTCGGCGCGTCCAGTGACGAGCAGCACCAGTTCTTCGTCATCAACCTCGAGGGGAGCGCGGGCTCGCTCGGCCGCAGCCGCGGGCCAGGTTTCGACGTGATGATGCTCGACGTCATCTGGGTGCCGGAGTTCGCGCGCGCGGGATGGCTGCTCGATCTCACACCGTCGCTCGCCCCTGGAGAGCTCGACGCGCACTTTCCCGCCGCGGCGGAGTCCGCGCGGTGGAACGGCCGCGTGTGGGCGCTGCCGTGGAACTTCAACGCCGGCGTCCTCTACTACCGCGCCGACCTGCTCGCGCGCCACGGGCTCGCGCCGCCGCGCAGCGACGCCGAGCTCGCGCGCGCGGTGAAGATCATTCGCGCGGCCGAGCGTGATTCGAAGCTCGACGGGTTCGTGTGGCAGGGCAAGCAGTACGAAGGCCTCACGTGCAACGCGCTCGAGGCGCTGTGGGCGAGCGGCACCACGCTGCTGGGCGCCGGCGGCGATGTGTTGCCCGACACCGGGCGCGCGGCGGACGCGCTGGCTCGCTTGCGCGGGTGGATCGCCGACGGCACGAGCCCGTCGTGGGTCTCGGCGGCGGACGAAGAGCTCACGCGGCGCGCGTTCGGCGACGGGCGCGCGATTTTTCTCCGCAACTGGTTCTACGCGATGGACCTGTTCGACGAGCCCGGCACGCCGGTGCGCGGCAAGGTGGGCATCGCGCCACTTCCGGCGCGCGCGGCGGGCGGCCCGTCACCGGGCTCGACGGGCGGCTCGCTGCTCGGCGTGAGCCGTGCGACGCGCCATCCCGAGGCGGCGATCGCGCTCGCGCGGTTTCTCGCGGGCGAGGAAGCGCAGCGCGTGCTCGCGGGCGGCTCGGTGTTGCCGACGCGCGTGGCGCTCTACGACGATCCCGCGCTGGTCGCGAAGCGCCCGCACATGCCGCGCTTCCGCGAGCTCGCGCTCGCCGCGCGTCCGCGCCCGGTGACGCCGGCATATCTGATGCTCTCCACGAGTCTCCAACCCGAGCTCTCGGCGGTCGTCGTCGGTGTCAAGACGCCGGAGCGCGCCGTTGCCGACGCGCGCCGTCAGCTCGCGTACGCGCTCGCCGGCCTCCGATGAGCGACGGGCAGGGGCGCGGGGACGGCGGCGGGGGCGGCGGGGGTCGGGCGCGTGCTGCTGGGGTCGTGGCTCAGAGGTCGGACTGCGAGGTCGCTCCGCGACCTCGTGTCCTCATGACCCGGCGCGAGCGCGAGGAGAGACGGGCGGCGGTGGCGTTCGTCGCGCCCGCGGTCGTCACGCTGGCGGCGCTGACGGTCGGGCCCGCGCTGTGGGTGTTCTGGCTCTCGCTGCGCGAGCGCCTGCCCGTGTTCGGCGTCGATCGCTTCGCCGGCGTCGCGCACTACGCGTTTCTCGCGACCGACCCGCGGTTCTGGAGCGCGGTGCGGGTGACGCTGGTGTTCACGCTCACGTCGGTGGCGCTCGAGCTCGCGCTCGGACTCGCGCTGGCGCTCGCGATGCGCGGGCAGCGCGTCGGGCGCCGCGCGGCGCTCGCGCTGCTGCTGCTCGCGTGGGCGCTGCCCGGCGTCGTCACCGCGAAGCTCTTCGAGTGGCTCTACCATCCCGCGGCCGGTCTCGTGAACGTCGTGCTCCGGAGCCAGGTGAACTGGCTCGGCGATCCGTCGCTCGCGCTGCCCGCGCTGGTGCTCGCGGACGTGTGGCGCACGATGCCGTTCGTCGCGCTGTTCTGCTACGCGCGGCTGCTGACGATTCCGGCCGCCGTGTACGAAGCGGCGGCGGTCGATGGCGCGGGCCGCACCGCGGCGTTCCGCTACGTCACGCTGCCGCTGCTCGCGCCCGTGCTGATCGTCACGCTCCTGTTCCGCACGCTCGACGCGCTCCGCGCGTTCGACCTGATGTTCGTGCTCACGGGCGGCGGCCCCGCCGGGCTGACGGAGACGCTGACGGTGTACGCGTACCGCAGCCTGTTCCAGACGCTGCGGTTCGGCTTCGGCTCGGCGATCGGCGTCGTGGTGTTCGTGCTCGTGATGATCGTCGCCGCCGCGTACCTGGCCGTGCTGCGCCGGCGCGAGGCCGCGGCGTGAGCCGGCGCCCGCTCGTCGCGGACGTGGCGCTGCTGGCGTTCCTCGTGCTCTACGCGGTGCCGTTCCTCTGGCAGCTGCTCACGTCGTTCAAGCCGGAGAGCGAGCTGCTCCGCGTGCCGCCGCTGCTGCCGCGCGCGCTGACGCTCGCGCACTACGAGGTCGTCTTCGCGCAGAGCAGCGTGCCGCGCGCGCTCGTGAACAGCCTGGGCGTCGGCGTGCTGACGACCGCGCTGGCGTGCGCGCTCGGCGTGCCGGCCGCGTACGCGATGGCGACGCTGCGCGTGCCCGGGGCGCGCGCGTTGATGCTGGGGATCGTCGCGAGCACGGCGTTCCCGCAGATCGCGACCGTCAGCCCGCTCTATCTCGTGATGCGCGCCCTCGGCCTGCGCGACACGTGGGCCGCCGTCGTGCTGGCTGATGCGTCGTTCGCGCTGCCGTTCGTCATCTGGCTGATGACGCGGTTCATGCGCGAGATCCCGCGCGCGCTGTCGGAAGCCGCCGCGCTCGACGGCGCCGGCCGCCTACGCACGCTGCTCGCGGTGCACTTGCCGCTCACCGCGCCGGGCCTCGCGTCGGTCGCGCTGCTGACGTTCCTCTTCGCGTGGAACGAGTTCCTGTTCGCGTTCACGTTCACCGCGACCGAGGCGAGCCGCACCGTGCCCGTCGCGCTGGCGTTGTTCCCCGGCGTCTTCGAGGTGCCGTGGGGCGACATCGCGGCGGCGTCGATCCTGGCGTCCATCCCGCCGGTGCTGATCGTGGTGGGGCTTCAGCGATGGCTGGTGCGCGGCCTGCTTGCGGGCGCGCTCACGGAATAGAGCGCCTACAGCAGGCGCTTCGCGATGATCTCGCGCATCACCTCGGACGTGCCGGACGCGATCGTCCAGAGACGGACATCGCGCGCGAAACCCTCCACCGGAAACTCGCGCATGTAACCGTAGCCGCCGTGGAGCTGCACGGCGTGATAGGCGACGCGGTTCGCGGCTTCCGTCGCGAAGAGCTTCGCCATCGAGACCTCGCGCCCGCACTCCTCGCCGGCCGCGTAGAGCGACGCCGCGTGGTAGACGAGCGCGCGCGCCGCCTCGAGCTCGGTCGCCATGTCGGCGACGCGGTGACGAAGCACCTGGCGCGCGGCGAGCGGCTCGCCGAACGCGGTGCGCTGGTGGAGGTAGCGCACGGTGTCGTCGAGCGCTTGCTGAGCCCCGGACAGCGCGAGCACGGCGGCCATCAGACGCTCGCGCTGCAGCCCCATCGCGAGCTGCTGGAAACCGCGGCCCTCGACGCCGAGCAGGTTCTCCGCCGGCACCGCGCAGCCCTGAAAGCTCAGCTCGGCGGTGTCGGACGCGCGCATGCCCATCTTGTCGAGCTTGCGGCTCACGGTGAAGCCGGGTAGCCCACGCTCGACGAGGAACATCGAGATCCCGTCATGACGGCGCGTCTCCGTGCCGGCGCCGGTGCGCGCGGCGACGAAGTAGAGATCGCCATAGACGCCGTTGGTGATGAAGATTTTGGTGCCGGTGATCCGATACACGTCGCCGTCGCGCTCGGCCCGCGTGGTGAGCGCGGCCATGTCGGAGCCGGTGCCGGGTTCCGTGATGCCGAGCGCGCACACGGTCTCGCCGCGGATGATCCCGGGCAGGTACTTCGCTTTCTGCGCCTCGGTGCCGAACCGGGTGAGCCACGGCGACGACATGTCGGTGTGCACGAGCACGCTGAACGCGACGCCGCCCGACCGGCAGCGCGCCATCTCCTCGCCGAGCACGACGCTCGCGAAGAAGTCCGCGCCACCGCCTCCGTGCTCCGTCGGGAACTCGAGCCCGAGGAACCCGAACTGGCCGAGCCGCCGCCAGATCTCGCGCGGGATCTGTCCAGCGTCTTCCCACGCGCCGACGTGCGGCGTGATCTCCTTCTCGACGAACGCGCGGATCGAGCGCCGCAGCATCTCGTGCTCGGCGGTAAACGTCGGATGCGACATCAGCGAAGGCCGCGCCAGACGTCGGCCGGCGCGAGCACCAGATCGTCCAGCGGCCGCAGCGCGCGCGGCTCCGCGCCCTCCAGCGTCGCATCGAGACGATAGGCGGTACCGTCGAGCCCGTAGACCTCGATGGTGCAGGTGGAAGGATCGACGATCCAGTACCAGGGCACGTCGTGTCGCGCGTAGAGCGCGGGCTTCGTATGGCGATCGACGTCTTCAGTGGAAGGAATGACGATCTCGACGGCCAGCGTCGGGGCGCCCTCGAGCGCGCGGTCGCTGAGCAGTCGCGCGCGCGATTCGTCGAGATAGATGATGTCAGGCTGTACGACGGTGATGTCCGAGACGATGCAGTCATAAGGCGCCACGAGCAGCTCGCCGAGGTCGTTCCGCCAGACATGTCCACCGAGGAGGATGGTGAGCCTGGCAGATACCTGCTGATGAAGCGTCCCGGGCGACGGCGTCACGACCAGCTCACCCTCGTGCAGCTCGTAGCGCTTGCCGTCGTCGGGGAGCGCCGCGTAGTCGTCGTACGTCAGCACGATTCGCGTCATGTCGCGCAAAGCTTAGCACCTCATCGCGAAGCTACGGCGCGCAGCGCGACGTGAGAATGTCCAATGATCGATACAGTGAGCGGCGTGCACGGGGCCCACGTTTCGCACGTGGCTTCGCAAAGCCCTCGGCCTTCAGGACGCGCGCGACGCTGCGTCCACTCACGAACACGTCGACCACGATGCGGCCGTAGACGTCCTCCGCGCGGCGGACGATCGTTACCGGTCCGGAGTGCAGCAGCGCCCGCAGACGGTCCCGCGCGGCCTCGGCGCGCGGCTGGCCGAGCTCCGGCGTGTCGATGCCTCGAAGCCTGAACGCATCCGGGCCTATGTAGAACGTGTCGCCGTCGTGCACGTGGATCGCGCCGGCCGCGACGGCGTGGCGATCGCCGGGACGTATCGCACGGACAGGGCGAGCGATTCCCGAATGACCGGCGATCGACGTCGGCGCGCGCGTGTGGCGGCCCCGGCGCTCTTCGAAGACCATCGCCGGCGGCTCGGGTGACGCCGCCGCAGGTCCGCGCAGTGCGGGCGCGTTTGCATTGGCGCCCGGCGTGATGCTCCTTCGAGGCGGCGGGAAGTGCCGTGGTGACGAGAGATGCAGCGTGGCGGCGTGAGCCACGCACGCGATGAGCACGAGAGCCAGGGCGAGGAGCACACGCATCGTCGCCGCCTCCTTCGCCGTCAGACGGAGGCAACTGGCGCGGCGTGTATGTCAGATCTTGTCTACAGTGCGCTCCGGCGACGCTACGGTGCGCTCCGGCGACGCTCCATGTCACGCAGCTCGGTGCGGCGGATCTTGCCGCTGATCGTCTTCGGCAGGTCGGTCACGAACTCGATCTCGCGCGGGTACTTGTACGGCGCGGTGACGGCCTTGACGTGGTCCTGCAGCGCGGTGACCAGCGCGTCCGACACCGCATGCCCGGGCGCCAGCACGACGAACGCCTTCACGATCTCGCCACGAAGCGGATCGGCCTTGCCGATGACCGCCGCCTCGGCGACCGCCGCGTGCTCGACCAGCGCGGACTCGACCTCGAACGGCCCGATGCGGTACGACGCGCTGTTGATCACGTCGTCGGCGCGGCCGATGAACCAGAGATAGCCGTCCTCGTCCATCGTGGCGCGGTCGCCGGTGGCGTACCAGTCGCCGCGATGACACTTCGCCGTGCCCTCTTCGTTGCGCCAGTACTCGCGGAACATGCCGACCGGCCGCTCCGGCTTCACGCGCACCGCGATCTCGCCCTCCGCGCCCCGTGGCAGCTCGTTGCCGTCCTCGTCGATGATCCCGAGCGTGTGGCCCGGCGCGGTCAGCCCCATCGAGCCCGGCTTCCATCGGATCGACGGATACGTCGCCGCGAGCAGCACCGTCTCGGTCTGGCCGTAGGCCTCGTAGATGTGGTGCCCGGTGCCTTCGCGCCACGCGTCGATCACTTCGGGATTCACGGCCTCGCCGGCGCCCATGCAGTGCCGGAGCGTGCGGAACGAATATTTCTTCAACGGCTCGTGGACGAACATGCGGTACGCCGTCGGCGGCGCGAAGAACGTCGTGATCGGAAAGCGCTCGAGCATCTCCAGCGTCTGCGCGGGCTCGAACTTCTTGCCGCGCGCGTCCCAGACGAAGATCGCGGCGCCCATGTTCCACGGCGCAAAGAAGTGCGTCCACGCCGCCTGCGCCCAGCCCGTGTCGGAGATCGTCCAGTGCAGGTCGGAGGGCGTGTTCTCGAGCCAGAAGCTGCCGGTGATCACGTGGCCGATCGGATACGAGGCGTGCGTGTGCAGCACCATCTTCGGGAAGCCGGTGGTGCCCGACGTGAAGTAGATCATCATCGGATCGCCGCTCGCGTTCCCCGGATGCGCCAGCGCCGCCGCCGCCCGTTGCATCAATGGCTCGTAGTGGAGCCAGCCATTTGAACTCGCGGGCCCCGGGCGCTCAAGCGCCCGCCCGCTCGGTGCCGGTCTCACAAGAATCCGGCGCCGCACAGAGGGACACTCGGAGAGCACGTGGTCGATCTTCGGCGCGTTCTCCTCGTCCGTGATGACGACGGAGGCGTCGCTGACGCCGAGCCGGTACTGGATGTCCTTCGTCGTCAGCAACGTCGTGCCGGGCATGGACACGACGCGCGCGCGGATGCAGCCGAGCACCATCTCCCACCACTGCCACACGCGCGGCAGCATGATGAAGACGCGCTCGCCGGGGGCCACGCCGAGCCCCGCGAGCACGTTCGCGAAGCGGCGCGAGCGCTCGCCGAGCTCCGCGAAGGTGAAGCGGCGCGGCTGGCCGTCGGGCGAGACCCACAGCATCGCGAGCTTCGCGGGATCGCGCGCCCACGCGTCGAAGGTGTCGTAGGCCCAGTTGAAGCGCGCGGGCACGCTCAAACGGAACTCGCGCATCGTCGTCGCGTAGTCGGTCATGTGCGGCACCGTCAGCGCCCGCGCTTCCTCGCGAGAAACGCGTCGATCCGCGCGCGCGCCTCCGGGCTCGTCCGCAGCGCCGCGCCGTAGCCTTCCGGCTCGCGGCCCTTCAACCCCGCGCGGATGTCGGCGACGATCGCCTTCGTCGCGGCGAGCCCGGCGCGCGGCGACTTCGCGATCTCTTCCGCCCACGCGAGCGCGGTGGCCTCGATCGTCGGCGGCGCCACCACGCGGTTCACGAGGCCGATGCGAAGCGCGTCGTCCGCCGTCACCGTGCGGCCGGTCAGGAGCAGATCGCGGGCCACGCCGCCGCCCAGGACGTCGAGCGCGCGCGCGATGCCGTACGCGGGGTTGAAGCCGAGCGTGACTTCCGGCAGCGCGAAGCGCGCGCGGTGCGAAGCGATGCGAAGGTCCTGCGCGATCGCCAGCATGAAGCCGCCGCCCAGCGCGTGCCCGTCGACGGCGGCGAGCGTCACCTGCGGCATGCGCGAGAACGCGTCCATCAGCTTCGCCTGACGCAGCGCGAGCGCTTCCGCTTCATCGGGAACCAGCGTCGCCATCTCCGAGATGTCGTTGCCCGCGCAGAACGCGCGCCCGCGGCCGAAGACCACCACGACCCGCACGTCCGCGCGCGCGGCGAGGCGCGTCACCGCGTCCTCGAGCGCGGCCGTGAGGTCCCGATTGAGCGCGTTGAGCGCTTCGGGGCGGCAGAGCGTGAGGCGCGCGACGCCGTCGGCGGCGTCCTCGATCTCGACCAGGTGCTGCGCCATGGGGACGCATGATATACGGAACACACGCATGCCACGCATGCCACGGCCCACGCTCGTGTTCGTCGTCGACGGCCTCCGTCCCGACTCGATCAGCCCCGAGGACACACCGACACTGCATCGCCTGCGCGCGGAGGGCGTCAGCTTCGCGGCCGGCCACGCGACGTTCCCCACCGTGACGCGCGTGAACGCCGCGACGCTGGCCACCGGCGCGCATCCGCGCGCGCACGGCATCCTCGGCAACACGATGTTCGTCCCCGAGGTGAATCCGACGCGCGCCTTCAGCAACGACGACTGGCGCAACCTCGTGGCGGTCGAGCGCGCGACGGGCCTCGTGCCGATCCCGACGCTCGCGGAGCGCCTGTCGTCGTCCGGCGCGCGCTTCGCGGCGGTCAGCTCGGGATCGACGGGCAGCGCGTTCCTGCTGAACCCGCGCGCGCCCGCCGGCGTCGGCGTGCTCGTGAACGGATACTTCACGCCGGGCACGCTGGTCGCGTACCCGCCTGACGTGAACGCGACGATCCTCGCGCGCTTCGGACCCGCGCCGCCCCGAGGTGGAAGCGCGGAGCGCTTCGACAGCGCGGTCGACTGGGCGGAGACGGTGCTGCGCGACTACGTGCTGCCCGAGCTCGCGCCCGACGTGGTGATCAACTGGATCACCGAGCCGGATCACACGCAGCACGCGCTCGGCGCGGGCTCACCCGAGGCGCGCGCGTCGATCCGGAACGCCGATCGCCACGTCGCGGAGATCCTCGCGCGCGTCGACGCGAACGTGATCGTCGCCTCGGACCACGGCTTCGGCGTGAACACGGCCAGGGTCGACGTCACGCACGAGCTGGTCGAGAGCGGATTGAAAGCGGGACCGGACTCCGACGACGTCGTGTGCGCCACCAGCGGCCAGGCGATGGCGCTGTATCTCAAGGACCGCGCGTCCGAGCGCGTGCGGAAGATCGTCGCGTTCCTCCAGGCGCGCCCGTGGATCGGCGTGATCTTCACGGCCCAGGGAGACGTCGAGGGCGCGTTCCCGCTGGCGCTGATCCACGCCGATCACCCCACGTGGGCGCCCGACGTGCTGTTCACGTTTCCATGGACGTCGGCGCGCAACGAGTTCGGCGTGCCCGGCACCGACACCGGCGACGCCGCCTCGAAGGTCGCGAGCGATCACGGCAGCCTGAGCCCGTGGACCGTCGGCAGCACGCTGCTGGCGTGGGGCCCGGCGTTCAAGCGCGGGACGACCGTCCGCGCGCCCGCGGGCAACGTCGACGTCGCGCCGACGGTGCTCGCGCTCCACGGGCTGGACGCATCGGGACTCGACGGCCGCGTGCTGCGCGAGGCGTTCGCCGACGGACCCGACGAAGAGCAGCTCACGGTCGAAACGCGCGCGCACACGGCCGAAGCCGCGGCGGGCCGCTATCGCGCGGTCGTGCAGATCTCGGAAGTCGACGGGCGCCGCTACGTCGACAAGGGCTGGCGGATCATGAGCCGGCCTTACCCCGGCCCCGCCTGAATCCGGCGTACCATGCCGCGCCCGCGGCGACGGCGACGCCGGCCGCGGCGACGCCGCGCCAGAAGTTCGTGCGGAACACGGGAAGCGTGAAGAACGGCGAGTGCCGGTCGCGCGGCGCGAGCGTTCCGTCGAGCATCGCTTCGACCATCTCCATCGCCTCGCTCATCAGCACTTCGATGGTCGCCTTCGCGAACGCGGGATCCGCGAGCGCGGGATGACCGACGTAGCCCTGGCCGGTGCCGCGCAGCGGATAGTTCGGCACCACGCGCTCCGCGAGCGAGTAGCGCGCGGGCGGCAGGTCGCGATAGCTCGCGTCGACGAGCTCGGGGCGCAGCATCAGCATCAGCGACGTCTCCCACCACCCCGCATGCGCGTCCTCGGAGAAGGCCCGGCGCTCCTCGTCGGTGAGCGCGCGGCCGAGCACGGACTCGATCTTCGGCAGATAGCGCCCGCGGAAGAACTCCCACGCGAGGTAGCCGGTGAGCGACGCCATCGTGATCTCGTAGCGGCGCGACACGATCGCGGACGCTTCTTCGAGCGCGGTGAGGTGGCCGGGTCCGCCGTGGCCGTTCGCGACGAAGATCCAGCGGAAGCGCGCGCGCGCCAGCGAGCGGCCGTAGTCGATGAGCGTGTCCCGCACCACGCGCTGCCGCACGCTGACCGTGCCGACGGTCTCGAACGTGAACGAGCCGAGGTGCAGCGTCGGCGCGAGGATCACCGACCATTCCGCGCGCCGCGCCACGAAGCGCTCGGCGATCGCGCGCGCGAAGTGGCGTGCCGCGAACGCGTCGACGCCGACCGGAAGGTGCGGGCCGTGCTGCTCGAGCGGGCTGACGGTGAGGATCACCACCGTGCGCGACCGGTCGAGCGCGTCGAGCGCCGGCGTCGACATCTCCTCCAGGCGATGGATGCTCAAAAGCTGCTTCCTTTCGTGGCCGTCACGTAGTCGCGCTTCGCGCGCTCGAGCTCGTCGATGATCGCGGCGCGCTCGGCGACGAGCCGGCTGCGCACGGGCCCGTGCACCATTCCCAGCCGGGCCACGCGGAGCGTGGAGCGGAAGCGCGAGGCGCCAACCCTGTAACGGTACGCGATCACGCCCGAAATCGGCAGCGAAAGCGCGAAGGCCGCGGTCACGCGGGCGGACGCCCAGCGCGAGACCAGCCACGTCTCGAGCGCCCAGAACAGGGGATAGGTGACGACGCTCGCGAGCATGCGGATCGTCATGTAGTTGGTCTCGCGCCCCGCGAAGCGGCGCGCCATCCACCGCGGGATGTAGTACGGCAGCGCGTTCACGGCGGCGCCGTAGGCGAAGACGGGAAAGCCGGCGATCGCTTCCCAGCCGAGCGTGAGCCGCTGCCGCGCCGGCCGCCGCTGGCGCCAGCTGCGCACGAGGTCGTCGCGCACGCGGTACTCGGCGAGCAGCGCCCGGTAGGACTGGATCTGCTGCCAGAGCGACTCGACGCGCTCGGGATCGCGCTTCTTGAACCAGTCCACCGCGTCCACGATGCCGCGCGAGAGCCGCACGAGGTCGACCTGGCTCGGCGCGAGCCCGCGTGATTCACTGACCTCGCGCGCGAGGTCGTCGCGGTACAGGGCTTCGATCGCCGCGACGAGCCGCGCGTCGTCCATTCGCCCGACGTTCACGACCTCCTGCTCCATCCCCCACTGGATCGCCTCGGTGAGCGCGTCCACCGCCTTCACGGGCTCCGCGCGATACGCGTCGAGATACGGCGTGACCGGAATCGGCGGACCGAACGAGACGAGCACGTTGCCGCGGAAGGAGCGGCGCGCCTCGAACGTGAGACCGACGGGGATCACCGTGAGCGTGCCCGGGTGCCTGTCCTCGAAGTCGAGCGCGATCCGCGCGGCGCCGGTCTTGATCCGCTGGACGTGCGGCTCCGCGTGCGTCGTGCCCTCGGGATAGATCGCCACGAGCTGCCCGGCGGCGAGCGCGTCGAACGTCGCCGCGAAGGTCTGCGTGTTGCGATCCATCTTGGTCGGGTCGTCCTGGCGGCGGTAGACGGGCACCACGCCCATCGCGCGCAGGAAGCCGCCCAGCAGCGGGTTCTTGAAGAGCGTGGCGGTCGCGAGGAAGTTCACCTTGCGCGGCACCGCGGCGCCGACGACGAGCGAGTCCATCATGTTGTTCGGGTGGTTGATGCAGAGGAGCACGGCGCCGCCGCGGGGCACGCGCTCCGCGTGGCGGACGCGCGCGCGCTTGAAGAAGAACCACAGCCAGAAGCGCGCGAAGCCGCGCACGAGCGCGTACGGCCGGTCCATGCGGCGCGGCGCGGCCGTCGTGCCGCTCATCGGCTATGATGTCGCCCGTGTTCGAGCGGCTCGCCGATCTCGTGAACGCGAACGCCGCCCTCGTGCGGCGCGGGCGCTTCCTGACCGTCACCTTCCTGGTCCAGCGCGGCGACACGCAGTACCTCGTCCGCGTGGTCGAGGGGCGCGTGACGCGCGTGGAGCGCGGACCGTTCCTCATGCGCGACTGGGCGTTCGCGATCCGCGCCTCCGCGGACGCGTGGCGCGAGTTCCTGGAGCCCGTGCCCGCCGCCGGCTACCAGGACGTTCTCGCGATGACGAAGTTCGGGCACGCGCTGATCGAAGGCGATTTGCTCGTGCTGATGCAGAACCTGCGCTACGTGCAGGAGCTGCTGAGCGCGCTGCGACCGCGCGTCGAGCGCGAGACCGCCACGGCGCCGCCTCCCTCCGGCCACGTCGAGCCCATCACGGGACGATACGTCCACGTGCGGCTCGGTGGATCGCCGCATCGCGTGTACTTCGAGGAGGCCGGTGAAGGGATTCCGCTCGTCTGCCTGCACACGGCCGGTGCGGACAACAAGCAATGGCGGCACGTGCTCAACGACCCGGAGATCACGAAGAGCTTTCGCGTGCTCGCGTTCGATTTGCCGCGCCACGGGAAATCGCTGCCGCCCGCCGGCTGGCAGGATGAAGAGTACCGGCTCACCACCGACGCGTACGTCGAGACGATCCTCGCGTTCTGTGACGCGCTCCGCCTCGAGCGCCCCGTGGTCGTCGGCTGCTCGATCGGCGGCAAGATCGTGCTGCACCTGGCCCTGCGCCATCCCGAGCGCTTCCGTGCGCTGATCGGCATCGAGTCCGCGGACTACCAGGCGCCGTGGTACGACGACACCTCGTGGCTGCATCGGCCCGACATCCACGGCGGCGAGCTCGCCAGCGCGATGATGTCCGGACTGATCGCGCCGCAGAGCCCGGCCGAGACGCGCTGGGACACGTTGTGGGGCTACGCGCAGGGCGGCCCCGGCGTCTTCCGCGGCGATCTCCACTTCTATCGCGCCGAAGGCGATCTGCGCGGCAAGCTCGGCGGCATCGACACGGGCCGCTGCCCGCTCTATCTGCTGACCGGCGAGTACGACTTCTCGTGCACGCCCGACGACACCCGGCGCACCGGTGAGGCGATCAAGGGCGCGCGCGTGACGATCATGAACGGGCTTGGCCACTTCCCGATGAGTGAGCACCCCGCGCAGTTCCGGCGCTACCTGCTGCCCGTCCTCGAGGAGATTCGCGCGCAGGCTCACGCGCGCCGCCCGTAGCGCTTCACCAGGTCGTCGAAGCTCTCCACCGTGAGCGCCTTCGCCCAGGTCACCGCTTCGGAGTCGGCGCCGTACGCCTCGGTCAGATAGGTCACGGCCTCGGCGCGCGTGCGGAAGACGCGCCACACGTGCGCCGCGCCGCCACCGACGCGGCGCAGGTAGAACACGGGATCGTCCATCGACGCGGGCTGGTAGCTCGTCCGCTCGCCGAAGCGGTCGAGCGTGATCCACGCGACCGCCATGCCGCGCGCGGAGAGCGCGCGCGTGCGCACCGATTCCTCGCGCGGCAACGACTCGAGGTCGCAGAGACGCGGGCCGTAGAAGATCGGCACGCTCTCGTCGGGCAGCGTGAGGGCGGCGGGCAGCGGCGCGCCGGGGCCGTCGAGGAGACGCTTGGACTCTTCGCCGAGCCAGAACGCGCCGACGAGCTGATGATCGGCCCACGCTTCCGCCACTTGACCCGCCGGCAGCTGCGCCCGGCGGCGCAGCACCTCGTCCTTGCCTTCGACGAGGTACAGGCTCACGGAACCCGGACGAATCCTTCCATGAGCCGGCGCGCGGTCCGGTAGACGGTGACCTTCTCGGCCCACGGGGCGCCGTCCTTCGTCGTGACGGCGGCGTCGATCGGCAGCACGCCGGAGGGATGGCCGAGGCGCACGTCGCCCTTGCGTCCCGAGCACGCCTCGTTCACGACGGTGCCCTCGACGCGCGCCGCGACCGCGAGGCACATCGCGACCGTGAGCGCGAACGCTCGGTGACAGTTGCCCATCGACATCACGCGGCCGATCACGTCGATCGCGTCGGGATCGTACGTCGAGCCGTCGAGCGCGGTGAACGACGCCGGCGCGGTGACGAGCGCGATCTTCGGCGCCGCCGCGCTGCCGACGATCCCCATGCGCGTGCCGGCCTCGACGCGGATGCGCTCGAGCCGCGCGGTCAACGCGGCGTCCGCGTCGATCGCCATCGGCGTCTCGGTGCCGGCGATGCCGAGGTCCTTCGCGCGCACGAACACGACCGCGTTGGTCGCGTCGACGAGCGAGGCTTCGACGCCGTCGATGATCTCGCGCGGTTGTCCGCTCGGCAGCAGCCTGCCCGTGCCCGCGCCGCCGGGATCGAGGAAGTCGAGCGCGATCCTGGCACCGCGCCCGGCCACGCCGGCGAGCTCGAAGTCGCCGTCGACCGCGGCCTCGCCGTCCTTCACGGGGACGTGCGCGACGATGACCTTCTTCGTGTTGGTGTTGTGGAAGCGTACCTTCGTGAGGCTGCTCGTCACCTCGACGAGCCCTTCGTCGATCGCGAACGGGCCGACGGCCGACGAGCAGTTCCCGCAGTTGCCCTTGTAGTCGACGATCGGGTTCTTCACCTCGACCTGCGCGAACGTGTAGTCCACCTGCGCGTCGGGATGCGTCGGCGGGCCGATGATGCACGCCTTCGAGAGCGAGGAGATCCCGCCACCGAGCCCGTTGAGCTGCCGGCCGTAGGGGTCGGGGCTGCCGAGCGCCGACAGCAGGATGCGATCGCGCGCGGGGCCCGGATGCGGGAGGTCCTTGTCGTGGAAGACGAGGCAGCGGCTGGTCCCGCCGCGCATGTAGACCGCCGGGATGCGTCTTTGAACTCGCGGGCTCCCGGGCGCTCGCGCGCCCGCCCGCTCGGGCAATGAACTCATCGCCGTTCTCCTTTGGTGTGGGCCAGCACGCCGCCCGCGAGGAGGATCTCGCGCTCGCGCGGCGTCAGCACGCACGTCGTCGCGAACGTGCCGCCCGTGCGCGTGTTCGTGACCGTGATCGGCGTTCCCGCGATCAGCGACGCGCGCAGGGTTGGGAGGCGCAGCACGTCGTCGCGCTCGATCGCGTCGTAGGCGGCGGGATCGGCGAACGTGAGCGGCACCACGCCCCAGTTGATGAGGTTCGCGCGGTGGATGCGCGCGAACGACTTCACGATCACCGCGCGCACGCCGAGGAACATCGGGCCGATCGCCGCGACCTCGCGGGAGGAGCCCTGGCCGTAGATCTCGCCACCGACCAGGATGCTGCGGCCTGCGGCCTTCGCGCGCGTCACGAACGAAGGGTCGACGTACGTGAAGCAGTACTCGGAGATCGCCGGCACGTTCGCGCGGAACATCAGCGCCGCGGAGCCCGCGGGCGAGATGTCGTCCGTCGACACCTTGTCGCCGAGCTTCAGCAGCACCGGCGCCGCGAGCGTCTCGACGACCGGCTCGCCGAGCGGCACCGGCTTGATGTTGCCGCCGCGGACGACGTCACCGCCACCGTCGGGCTGCACGAAGCCGACCTCGGACGCCGCGAAGCGGTCCGGGAGCTTCACCGGCGGCTCGGCGCCGAGCGTCCGTGGATCGGTGATCACGCCGGTGAGCGCCGAGGCCGCCGCGACGAGCGACGAGCAGAGATAGACCGCGTCGTCCTTCACGCCGCTGCGGCCGGGGAAGTTGCGGTTGAAGGCACGCAGGCTCTTCGTCCCGGCGGCCGGCACGTGGCCGATCCCCGCGCACGAGCCACAGCTCGGCTCGGAGACGAGCACGCCGGCGCTGATGAGATCCGTCAGCACCTGCTCGCGCGCCATCGTCTCGAGGATCCGGTGGCTGCCGGGGAACAGCACGAACGACACGTTCTGGTGCACGCGACGCCCGCGCACGACGTTGGTCACTTGCGCCATGTCGTGCCACGAGCCGTTGGTGCACGAGCCGACCGTCACCTGCTGGATCTCGGTGCCCGCGACCTCTTCGACCGGTACGACCTTGTCCGGCGAGCCGGGGAGCGCGACGAGCGGCGTGATCGACGACAGATCGAGCTCGACGTGGTCGTCGTACTCGGCGTCCGCGTCCGCTTCCATCGCGCGCCAGTCGTCCGCGCGGCCGAGCCGCGTGAGGAAGGAGCGCGTGATCTCGTCGCTCGGGAACACGCTGGTCGTCAGCGTGAGCTCCGCGCCCATGTTCGCGATCGTCATCCGCTGGGTGGCGAGGAGGCTTTTCACGCCCGGGCCGGCGTACTCGAAGATCTTCCCGCTGCCGCCGCGCACGGTGTAGCGCCGCAGCAGCTCGAGGATCACGTCCTTCGCCGTCACCCACGGCGGGAGCTCGCCCGTGAGCGCCACGCGGACGACCGCCGGCATCGTCAGGAAGTACGGCCCGCCGCCCATCGCGACGGCGACGTCGAGGCCGCCGGCGCCGATCGCGAGCATCCCGGCGGCGCCGCACAGCGGCGTGTGGCTGTCGCTGCCGAGCAGGAACTCACCCGGCTTCGAGAACGTCTCCATGTGCACCTGGTGACAGATCCCGTTGCCCGGCTTCGAGAACACCGCGCCGTACTTGCGCGCCGCGGTCTGCATGTAGCGATGGTCGTCGGAGTTGCGCGAATCCGGCGCGAACACCTGGTGGTCGATGTAGCTCACCACGCGCTTCGGCACCACGCGCGGGAAGCCCATCGCCTCGAACTGGATCCACGACTGGATCCCGTTGGTGTCGGTCAGCAGCAGCTGGTCGACGTTGAGGGCGATCTCCTCGCCGGCGACCGCCTTGCCGGCGACGAGGTGGGATTCGATCAGCTTCTTCGCGAGGCTGCGGCCCATGCCGCGATCTTACGACGATCGCGGTGCCCCCGCGTCCGGGGGCGTCGGGGTCTGCGCCGCAGGGCTAGACGGGCGGGTCGCCGTTGTGCCGGCCGCGGATGATCGACTCGATCAAGCGCATGAGCGCGCGCATCTCGGTCCGAAGCTGCTCGCCCTCGGCGACCAGGCCGCGCTGACTCTCGGCGAGAGACGCGAGGCTGGCCTCCAGCCTGGCGTGCCGCTCCTGGCTCTGGACGTTGAGCTCCGCGGATCGCGCGTCGGCCCGTGCGGTTCGCGCGTCGATCAGCTTCAAGTCGTCCCTGATCTCCACGAGCCGACTCTCCTGGATGCGGTTGTTCTCGCGCAGCAGGCGGATCATTTCCTCGCTCGACTCGCGCGTGGGCAAGCCGGCGAAGCCCTTGATCATCGTCGTCTTGAGATCGGCGAAGCCCTCTCGCATCTCGCCCTTGAGGTCCGCGAAGCCCGCCCGCATCTCGCCCTTCAGGTCGGCGAGGTCGCCGTGGAGCGTGTTGAGCGTGACCTCGGGTTCGCCTCCCGCCATCGCCACGATCACGCTATCACCCGCGAAACGCGCGCGTAATGTCCCAAAAACCAGACATCATCGCGTGGCGAGTGGCCCGCTACCGCCGCGTGTCGACGTGCCCCGTCTGGCCGCGATCTGCCATCGGCGTGAACGGGCGGCGCTTCGGCCCCACGTAGTCGCCGCGCGGGCGGATCAGCCGGTTGTCGGCGTGCTGCTCGATGATGTTCGCGGTCCAGCCCGCGATCCGCGCCATCGCGATCACCGGCGTGAACTGCTCCACCGGGATGCCGAGCGAGTAGAAGAGCGGCGCCGAGTAGAAGTCGACGTTCGGAATCAGCTTCTTCGCCGCGTTGATGCGCTCGTTCAGCTTCACCGCCATCTCATACCACTTGAACTGACCGGACTGGCGGCACGCCTCTTCGGCCATGCCCTTGAGGATCGCCGCGCGCGGATCGCCGGCCGTGTAGACGCGGTGGCCGAAGCCCATGAGCCGGCGCTTCTCCGCGAGCGCCTTCTCGGCGAACGAGTCCACGTTGGGGACCTCGCCGATCTCCATCAGGGTGCGCATGACGGCTTCGCCGGCGCCGCCGTGGAGCGGGCCCTTCAGGGCGCCGTGGCCGCCGGTGACGGCGGAATGCATGTCGGAGTTCGTCGACGTGATCACCCGGGTGGTGAACGTCGACGCGTTGAGCTCGTGCTCCGCGTAGAGCGTGAGGCTGGCATCGAACGCCTTTACCGCCGCGCCGCCCGCGCGCTTGCCCGTGAGCATGTAGAGGAAGTTCGCGGCGTGGGAGAGATCGGGCGCGGGCGCGAGCGGCTCCTGGCCCTGGCGCACACGATGGATCGCGGCGACGAGCGTGCCGAGCTGCGCGGTCAGGCGCACCGCCTTGCGGCGATTCGCGGCCGGCGAGTTGTCGTCCGCGTCCGGATCGAACGCGCCGAGCATCGCGAGCGCGGCCTGGAACGGACGATTCGGATCCGTCGTCTTCGGCCAGAGCTTCAACGACTCGACGAGCGGCCTCGGAAGCTCGCGCGCGGCCACCATCGAGATCACCAGCTCGTCGTACTGGCCGCGCGTCGGCAGCTCGCCGCGCCACAGCAGGTAGCAGACTTCCTCGAACGTCGCCTGCTTCGCGAGGTCCGCGATGTCGTAGCCGCCGTACGCGAGACGGCCGTGCGCGCCGTCGAGATCGCAGAGCCTCGTCTCCGCGGCGACGACGCCCTCGAGCCCGCGGATGAGCTGCGTGCCTTCCGTCACGACTGGACTCCGTCCACGAACACGAACGTGCCGCGACTGGCCTTGAGGCGCTTCGCGAGCGGCTCGCGGTACTCCTCGGAGTTGTACCAGCGCTTCGCCTGCTCCATCGACGGGAATTCGAGGACGACGAGCCGTGTCGGCTTCCAGTCGCCTTCCATGACTTCGTGGGCGCCGCCGCGGACGAGGAACTTGCCGCCGTGCTTCGTGACGGTCGCGGCGACGACCTTGCGGTACTCCTCCATCAGCGGCGGATCGGTGACGGCGATGATGTCGACGATGGCGTAGGCGGGCATGGCGTAACCTCCTCGATCGGGCAGCGGTTGCGCCTGATTCTACGCCGCGCGCGCCCTCCATGCCGCGCCGAGGCTCCGGCCGAGCGCGCTGATCTCGCGCTCGTACCCGGGCACCGAGAACGGCCGCTCGTCCGTGTACCACCCGGGCGGCGGCACCGGAAGGCGCTCGAACCGCGAGATCCACGCCTCGGTGATCCCGAGCGCGATCGCGTGGGGCAGCAGGCGATGCAGCGTGTCGGGCGCCAGGCGCTCGATGCGGTCGCGCTCCGCGCGCTGGAGGAACTCGCGGAAGCCGCGCGCACGATCGCGCGCGGCCGCTCCCGCGGGCGTGAGGCGCGACATCCCGATGCCCGCGAAGAAGACGACGGCGCCCGCGACCACGCCGGCGGCCAGCGTCGACCACGAGGCGCCGGCGAGCAGCGCGAGCTGCGCCCACACGCAGGCGACGCCGATGCCGGCCACGCGCCACGCTTGCCGCGCGTGCCGCGGGGAGGTGCGGAAGTAGCCGCGCGCGACGAGGTCGCGGTAGATCTGGTCGCGAATCGGCCCGACCGTCTGCCCGCCGGCCTTCCGCAGCTCGGAGAGATAGCGCGCCTGGATCTGCGGCGTCCGGTAGATCTGCGCGAGCACGATCGTCTCGAACGGGCTGATCTCGGGATCGCCGAGCCACGGGCGCTTCAGCGAGATCAGATAGTCGTCGCCGTCGGCCGAGTTCGCGACGCGTTCGATGCGCAGGTATCCGCGCACCGCGAGCTCGACGACCGCCGCCACGACGTCGCGCGGCTCGACGGATTCGTCGACGAGCACGCCGAGCTCGGCGGCACGCAAGCCGTCGGGCGGCTCGTACTGGGGCATCACCGCGCGCTCGGACGCGGTCTCGCGCGATTGCGCGCGGAGCAGGAGACAGAGTCCGAGGACGCCGAGCGGGACCAGCCACGCGAGGCGGCTCGCGACTGTCGGCGCGAGCGCGCGCGCCGGCGTGGGCGCGACGACTCGTGATGGCGTGACGTAGCCGGCGGGCCAGCGCAGCATCAGCGTCAGCGTCTCGTCCCCGCGGACGCGCTCCAGCGACGGCACCGAAACGCCGTGCGGCGTGACGACGGCGTCGTGACGGACGCCGCGGCCGTCGGGCCGGACGACGTCGGCGTAGCCCTCGATCGCGTGGCCGGGAATCGGCGACGGGACGACGACGCGGAGGTGGATCCGCGGGACGGCGACGTTCCATCGTCCGTCCGTGACGATCCAGCGGAGCGCGGTGCCGTCGCCGTCGGCGGTGATCGCGCCCCGCACGCGATAGTGGATGTGGAACGTCCACGGGATGTCCTTGAGCCCGAGCGGCATCGACGCGTGCACCTTCATCTCGGCGGTGCGCCCGACCCTGGCGGCGCGTCCGGCCTGCGGCCGATCGAGCGTGTCATTGAAGAGGACCAGGTCCAATGCCACGGGACCGCCGGGTTGATCGAGCGGCACGGTGCGAGTCAGACCCCAGGTGTGGCCCACGAACTCCGCGTCGAGCGTCTCGGACACGATCATCGTGCCGTCGGGAGCGACGCGCAGCGCGACGTCCAGTGTCTCGACGTGGAATTCGGACGCGGCGGCAGCGACGCTGGCGCCCGCGAGGAGCAGCCCGAGCGCCGCGCCGAGAGCGGCGATCATCGCGCTCAGCGCTGGAACGAGACGCGCGGGGGCTGCCGGTCGGCCGGCTGGTCGATCTCGAAGAACGCGCGCTGGCGGAACCCGCCGAGCGACGCGACGAGGCTGGACGGGAACTTCTCGATCAGCGTGTTGAGGTCGCGGACGACGGCGTTGTAGTACCGGCGCGAGCTCTGCGCGTCGGCCTCGATCGCGGCGAGCTGCTCCTGCAGCGCACGGAATCCCTCGTCGGCCTTCAGCTCCGGATAGGCTTCGATCACCGCGAGCAGACCGCGGAGCGCCTGACTCAGACCGCTCTCGGCCGTGGCGCGCGCTTCCGGGGTGCGCGCCTCGGCGGCGGCGCCGCGCCAGCGCGCCACGTCGGCGAACGTCGCATGCTCGTGTCCGGCGTAGCCGCCGACGATCTCGACGAGCCCGGGAACGAGGTCGGCGCGGCGCTTGAGCTGGACGTCGATGTCCGACCACGCTTCGTTCGCGCGCTGACGGAGCGCGACGAAGCGGTTGAAGGTCGCGATGAAGAGCACCACGAGCCCCGCCATGACCCCGAGGAATACCCAGCCACCGAGCGTGAGCTGCATCGTCGTCCCTCCTCGGACAGTCTCCCCTTCGGTTGTCGGCCCGAGGAGGGACGGACTTGAGCGCGGCCTCAGCCCTTGCGAACGATCTCCTGCGCGAAGGCCTCGAGCGCGTCCCAGTCGTACGGCCCCTCGCGGAACGCGATGTTGAGCCGCGTGCAGCCGAGCGCCTTGAACTCGTCGACCATCGCGCGCGCGTCCTTCACCGTGCCGCGCAGATAGCCGGTGCGTGCCGCGCGGGGGTTGCCGCCGAAGTGACTCTGGAACTTCGCCTCCGCGCGCTCGGCGCCCTTCGCGTCGGTGCCGAGGTAGAAGCCGAGGTTCACCGTGCGCATGATCGTCTTCGGATCGCGGCCTTCCTTCTCGCACCACTGGTCGAGCACCCCGCCGAGGCGCTTCCACTCCTCGGGGCCGACGTAGGCGCCGTTCCACCCGTCGGCGTACTTCGCGACCGCGCGGAGCGTGCGCTTCTCGCCGCGGCCGCCGATCCAGATCGGGATGCGCGGCTGCAGCGGCTTCGGATTGTTCGGCGCGTTCGCGACCGTGAAGTGCTTGCCCTGGAAGTTCGCGCGCCGCTGCTCGGGGTCGAGGAGCTGGCGCAGGATCTGCGCGTATTCCTCGAGCATGTCCTCGCGCGGCCCGATCGTCGGCCACGGATAGCCGTACGCCTTCGCCTCGACCTCGTGCCAGCCGGCGCCGAGGCCGCAGTCGACGCGCCCGCCCGAGAGGTGATCGATCGTCGTCAGCGATTTCGCGAGCAGCGCCGGGTTGCGATAGACGACGCAGTAGACGCCGCTGCCGAGCCTGATGTGCTTCGTGTCTATCGCGGCCGCGGTGAGCGTCGCGATCGCCTCGTAGCAATCCATCTCGCCGTCCCGGGGCGGCGACTCCTGGAAGTGGTCGGACACCGAGAACCAGTCGAAGCCCTTCGCGTCGGCGAACTTCCACAGCCTGCGCATCTCGTCGAGCGGACCGCCCATGTGACCGATGTGGATCCCGAATTTCATGGCGTCAGCGTTCCTTCCATCACGGGCACGCAGCGGCCGCCCGCGCGCACGCGGGTGACGGTGCCGCCCTGCTTGGTCGCGGTGACGGCCAGCGTACTCGGCCGTCCCATCTCGGCTCCCTGGAGAATGTGGAGCGCGAGCTCGAGGTCGCGCGCGGGCGCGAGGCTCGCGAGGAGCGCGCCGAGCGCGCTGTTCGCGCTGCCCGTCGCCGGATCTTCGTAGGTACCGCTGAGCGGCGCGAACATGCGCGCGCGGACGTCGACCCCCGGCGCGCCGGGCGCGCGCGTGTAGACGAAGAGGTTGAAGCGGCCGGGCATCGACGCGAACTTCGCCGCCGCGTCCGCGAAGGCCTCGAGGCTGGGCTTCGCGCGCGTCAGCGCATTCGGCGTGATCTCCGCGAACACGAACGGCAGGCCGACCGACGCCTGGATGGGCTCGTGCCGCGCGGTGACGACGTCTGCGGCCGACGTGCCGATGCACGCCGCGATCGTGGCGACCGGAACCTTTTCGCCGAGCGACAGCGGCTGGGGTGCGGTGAGCGTCGCGCCGTCCACTCGACCCGCGGCGTCGCGCATCAGCTCGACGGGAACGACGCCCGCGATCTCCTCGAAGACGAATCCGGCGGGCAGCGTCTTGCCGGCGCGCTGGGCGAGAAGCGCGAGGACGTACGCGGTGCCGACGTTCGGATGGCCCGCGAACGGCAGCTCGCTGGTCCGGTTGAAGATCCGCACGTTGGCCGTGTGCGCCGGATCCTTCGCCGGCAGCACGAACGTCGACTCCGAGTAGTTGAACTCGGCGGCGATCGCCTGCATCTGCTCGGTCGTCAGCCCGCGCGCGTCCGGGACGACGGCGAGCGGATTGCCGGTGAAGGGACGATCGGTGAAGACGTCGACGGTCAGATACATGTAGGGCATGCGGGAAGTCAGCGCCGGGTGATGCCCGCGTCGATGATCAGCGTCTGTCCCGTGACCCAGCGCGCTTCGTCGCTCGCGAGGTAGACGGCGCCCCACGCGACGTCCCAGCCGGTGCCCTCGGTGCCGAGCGGGGACGCTTTGCGGCGGCGCTCGCGTCCTTCCTCGCCGAACTCGGAGACCATCGGCGTCCAGACCATGCCCGGCGCGATCGCGTTGACGCGGATGCCCTTGGGGCCGAGGTCGACCGAGCAGGTGTTCACGAAGCCGATGACCGCGGCTTTCGCGGCCGCGTAGGCCGTCCGGCCGTGGCCGCGCATCGCGGACACCGACGACACGCAGATCACGGAGCCTCCGCCCCGCCGCTCCATCGCGGGCACCGCGGCCTTGGTCGCGAGGAACATGGACTTCGCGTCGACCTCCATCACGCGGTCCCACTCCTCTTCCGTGGTTTCCATGAGGACGTGACGCGATTCGATGCCGACGTTGTTGTGGAGGATGTCGAGGCCGCCCCAGCGCGTGACGGCGTCGGCGACCATCGCGCCGCAGTCGGCGGCGCGGGTGACGTCGGCGGCGAACGCTTCAGCGACGCCGCCCTCGCCCTGGATCAGCCCAACGGTTTCCTGCGCGCGCTCCTTCATGGCGTCGACGCACAGCACGCGCGCGCCTTCGCGCGCGAAGAGGATCGCGGTGGCCTTGCCGTTGCCGAGCCCGGGCCCGCGCGAGCCGGCGCCGGTGACGATCGCGACCTTGCCCGCGAGACGACCCGCCATGGCGCTCCACTATACCCGGCGTCACGGAGCCGCGGAGTGCACGCCGCGCGCGAGGTCGAGCGAACCCATAGAGGACTTTCTTCTCCTATGATCTTCGGTGGTGTGCGGGTCCTCAACCGTCAGCCAGGGGGTGGACGATGGCCGGCTATCGTGACTTCGTTCTTCCGACGAATCCTCCTTCTCCGTACAGCGCGTACTTGTGTTCGCTGGCTACGCCGCGGCACGGCGAAACGACGGTCTGGTATACGAAGTACGCCATCGGCGTCATCGGCTGCCTCGACACCGCGAGCGCCGCGCAGAACGTCACCGAATGGACCTACCCCGCGCCGCTGCTGACGTCGACGATGCTGGGGGCGGCGAACCTCAGGCGGATCGACCGTGACGAGACGTCGTTCTGGTGCGTCGCCGCCGATGCTCACGGCGCGATCGTGCGCTTCGAGCCCAAGAGCGGAACGTTCACCCGCTGAACGACCGCCAAGCCCATGGAGACGCCGATCTACGGGCCGACCGATCTCAGGTTCGACGGAACCGGCGCGCTCTGGTTCGTCGGCGGCTCGAGCCAGAGCCTGTCGACGATCTCGCGAATGGATTCCGTACGATGGGCCTGTTGACGCCTTGATGCGAGGCTGGTGCGCCGCTACTTGAACGTGGCGTCGATCTTGACGTCGATCAGATACGGGCCGCCGCTCGCGAGCGCGCGGCCGACGGCGGAGCCGACGTCCTGCGTCTTCTCGACGCGCTCGCCCGGCACGCCGAGCGACTTCGCAAGCCCGACGTAGTCGATCGCCGGCGTCAGATCCATACCGACGTAGACGTCGTCCTCGGATGAATAGCCCTTCAGCGCGTGCGTCCGCTGCTTGAGGATGCGGTACGAGCCGTTGTTGAAGATCACGTAGACGACCGCGAGGTTCTCGCGTGCCGCGGTCCACAGCGCCTGGTTCGTGTACATCGCGCTGCCGTCGCCGATGAGCGCGACGACCGGACGCTGCGGGAGCGCGAGCTTCACGCCGATCGCCGCGGGCAGGCCCCAGCCGATGCCGCCGCCGCGGATGCCGAAGAAGCTCTTCGCGTCCTCGCACGCGAAGAACGTGCGGATGCCGTTCGACGACGAGATCGCCTCGTCGACGATCACCGCGTCCTTCGGCGTCGCCTTCGCCACCGCGTGCACGAGCGAGAGCGGAGAGATCGGCATCTGCGCCGCCTCCATCTCCGCGCGCTTCGCGAGATCCGCGCGCTCCGCGGTGTGCGCGGCGCCGAGCGTCTCGCGGCGCTTCGCGGCGTCCTTGTGGCCGGTCTTCGAGGTCTCGCGGCGGAACGCGTCGCTCAGATCCGGCAGCGTGGCCTTCGGATCGCCCTGGATGCCGACGGCCGCCGCGTAGTTCTTGCCGATCTCCCAGGGGTCGGTGTCGATGTGGATCACCTTCAGCCCGTGCGGCATCGGGTCGGTGTCCGACGGCAGCGAGAGCGTGAACAGGTCGGCGCCGACCGAGAGCACGAGGTCGTGCCGCATGAGCGCCGCGTAGATCTGCGGGCCGAGGCGCGGCGATCCACCGGCGTACAGCGGATGCGTGAACGGGAAGCTGCACGTGCTGGAGACCCCTTCGAGCATCACCGGCGCGCCGACGAGCTCCGCCAGCTCGACGAGCTCCGCGATCGCGTCGCCGTGCGCGACGGCGTCGCCCGCGAGGATGATCGGCTTCTCCGCGCGCGCGAGCAGCTTCGCGGCTTCCGCGATCGCGCCGCTGTCGCCGCGCAGCCGTCCCGCGACGCGCGTCGGCGTGCCCAGGTCGATGTCACGCTCGTTGTTCAGCACGTCGACCGGCAGCGAGAGGAACACGGGGCCGCGCGGATGCGCGAGCGCGGTCTTCGCCGCGCGGTGCACGACGCGCGGAAGATCCTCGAGCCGATGGATCTCCGTCGCCCACTTCACGTACGGCGACGCGAGCGGCACCAGCTCCGACCAGAGAATCGGCTCGGTCACCGTGAAGCACTGATCGTGCTGGCCGGCGGTGAGCAGCAGCGGCGCGCCGGCCTTGTACGCGTCGTACAGCATCCCCATCGCGTTGCCGAGGCCCGGCGACACGTGGACGTTCACGGCGCCGATGCCGCCGGACGCTTGCGCGTACCCGTCGGCCATCGAGACCGCGACGGCTTCCTGCAGCGCGAGCACGTACTTGATGCCCGGCTCGCGCGCGAGCCCGTCCATCAGCGGCAGCTCCGTCGTGCCGGGATTGCCGAACATCACGGAGACGCCTTCCTGCTTGAGGATCTGAAGGAACGCCGACTTGCCTGCGATGTATGCCATAGCGCCGCCGATGATACACTTTTTCGGTGTCAGCCCCGGCTCCGCTCCTCGCCGCCGCACGTCGTGAACGCACACCGTACACGCCGATCTGGCTCATGCGTCAGGCCGGCCGCTACATGGCGGAGTACCGCGCGATCCGCGCGCGTCACAGCTTCCTCGAGCTCTGCAAGAATCCCGAAGCGGCCGCCGAAGTCACGCTGCAGCCGGTCGAGAAGCTCGGCGTCGACGCCGCGATCCTCTTCGCCGACATCCTGCTGATCGTCGAGCCGCTCGGCGTCGGGCTCGAGTTCGGGGCCGGCGACGGTCCGCGCATCGCGCGGCCCGTGCGCGGCGACGCCGACGTCGCGCGCCTGAACATCCCGGACGTCGAGAGCTCGCTCGGCTTCGTCTTCGACACGGTGACGCGCGTGAAGAAGGCGCTCGCGGGACGCGTGCCGCTGATCGGCTTCGCGGGCGCGCCGTTCACGGTCGCGTCGTACGTCGTCGAGGGCGGCGCCTCGCGCGAGTATCTCCACGTCAAGCGCCTGATGTACGACGCGCCGGCGTCGTGGCAGCGGCTGATGGAAGTCCTCGTCGACGCGACCGCGCGCTACCTCAACGGCCAGATCGCGGCGGGTGCCGAAGCGGTCCAGGTCTTCGACTCGTGGATCGGCGCGCTGGGGCCGGAGGACTATCGCGCGTTCGTGCTCCCGCATATGCGCGTGCTCTTCTCGAGGCTCGCGCCCGGCACCCCCGCGATTCACTTCGGCACGGGGACGGCGGGTTTGCTCCCGCTGATGCGTGAAGCCGGCGGCGACGTCATCGGGCTGGACTGGCGTGTCGATCTCGCCACCGGGTGGGCCGCGGTCGGCCACGACGTCGCGGTGCAGGGCAATCTCGACCCGGCGGTGCTGCTCGCGGCACCTCCATATATAAGGAAGCGCGCCAGGGCCGTGCTCGACGCGGCGGGCGGACGGCCCGGTCACATCTTCAACCTCGGCCACGGCATCAACAAGGACACGCCCGTCGAGCACGTGAAGGCGCTCGTGGAGATCGTGCACGAGCTCTCCGATCGGCGCTGACGCGATGCCACACGACGCGGTACTGCTGATCGCGTTCGGGGGCCCGACGCGCCCCGAAGAGATCCGGCCCTTCCTCGAGAACGTCACGCGCGGGCGGCGCATCCCGCCGGCGCGCCTCGAAGAGGTCGCGCACCACTACGAGCGGATGCCCGGCGGCCGCTCGCCGCTGACGGAATTGACGCTCGCGCAGGCGGCCGGGCTCGAAGCGGCCCTCGCGCGCGAGGGCCTGGCGCTGCCCGTCGCGGTCGGGATGCGGAACTGGCATCCGTTCCTGCACGAGACCCTCGCGGAGCTCGGCGCGCGCGGTCACCGCCGCGTGCTCGGCGTGATCCTCTCCGCGCTCCGCTGCGAGGCGTCGTGGGATCGCTACAAGGACGACGTCGCCGCCGCGCGCGCGAGGACGCCGGGCGCGCCCGAGGTGGACTTCGCCGATCCGTGGTTCGGACACCCGAAGTTCCTGGACGCCGTGGCCGCGCGCGCGGGCGACGCGCTCGCGCGCGTGCCGGACCCGCAGCGCGCGTGGACGCCGCTGATCTTCACCGCGCACAGCATTCCGGTGGCGATGGCCGACGAGGCGCCGTACGTCACCGAGTTCACCGCGATCGCCCACGCGGTGGCCGGCCGGCTCGGACACCGCCGCTTCTCGCTCGCCTACCAGAGCCGCAGCGGCGCGCCGGGCGACCGGTGGCTGACGCCCGACATCAACGACGTCCTGCGAAGCCTCGGGGCGGATCGGGAACGCAACGCGGCCGTGGTGCCCGCCGGCTTCGTGTGCGACCACGTGGAAGTGCTCTACGACCTGGACGTCGAGGCGCGCGCCACCGCTGACACGGAGGGCATCGCGCTGCACCGCGCCGCCGCCGTCAACGACCACCCGGACTTCATCGCCGCGCTCGCGGACGTCGTCCGGCGCTCGGTGGCGGCCACGGCGTGAAGCTCGTCGTCATCGGCGGCGGCATCTCGGGTCTCGCGGCCGCGCACCGCGCGACCGAGCTCGCGCGCGAGCGCGGACTCGCCCTGGACCTGACGCTGCTGGAAGCGCGCGATCGCCTCGGCGGCACGATCTCGACCGAGCGCGCCGACGGGTTCCTCGTCGAGGCCGGGCCCGATTCGTTCCTCTCGGAAAAGCCGTGGGCGCTCGCGCTCTGCCGCCGGCTCGGCGTCGAGGATCGGCTCGTGCGCACGGACGACCGGTTCCGCAAGGTCTACGTGTGGCGCGGCGGTCGCCTGCATCCGCTGCCCGACGGCTTCCAGCTCCTCGCGCCGACGCGGCTCGCGCCGTTCGTCGCGAGCTCGCTGTTCTCGTGGCCGGGAAAGCTGAGGATGGCGATGGACCTCGTGCTCCCCCGCGGCGGAATCGGCGAGGACGAAAGTCTCGGCGGTTTCGTGCGCCGCCGGCTCGGGGCGGAGGCGCTCGAGCGCGTCGCGCAGCCGCTCGTCGCCGGCATCTACACGGCGGATCCCGACGAGCTCAGCCTGGCCGCGACGATGCCGCGCTTCCTCGAGCTGGAGCGCAAGGAGCGCAGCGTGATCCTCGGGCTCATGCGCGCGATGAAGCGCGCGCCGCAACCGGGCACGAGCGGCGCGCGGTGGAGCCTCTTCGTCACGTTCAGGCACGGGATGCGGCAGATGATCGACACGATCGCCGCGCGCCTTCCCGACAGCACGGTACAGCTCGGCACGCGCGTCGGCGGGATCGAGCGCGCCGGCGCCGGCTGGCGCGTCGGGCTGGACCGTGGCGCGTTCGACGCCGACGCGGTGATCGTCGCGGCGGAGTCGCACACGGCGTCGCGTCTGCTGCGCTACGTGGATCCGCAGATCGCGACGCTGCTGGGCGAGATCACCTACGCGTCGTCGGCCACCGTGTCGTTCGGATACCGGCGCGCGGACGTGCCGCACACGCTGGACGCGTTCGGCGTCGTCGTCCCCCGCACGGAGGGCAAGGCCCTGCTCGCGGTGACGTTCTCCAGCGTGAAGTATCCGGGGCGCGCGCCGGACGACCACGTGCTGATCCGGTGCTTCCTGGGCGGCGCGCTCGACGCGGCGGTCCTCGAGGGCGACGACACGGCGCTGATCGGGCGCGCACGCGACGAGCTGCGCGCGGCGCTCGGCATCACGGCGGCGCCGACGCTCACGCGTCTCGCGCGCCATCCCGCGTCGATGCCGCAATACCGCGTCGGCCACCTCGCGCGGATCGACACGATCGAGCATCGGCTCGCGGCGCTGCCGGGGTTGTTCCTCGCGGGCGGCGCCTACCGCGGCGTCGGCATCGCGGACTGCGTGCGCTCCGGCGAAGCGGCGGCCGAGGCCGCGCTCGCGGCCGTTCCGCTCGCCCGCTAAACTCCGCGCCCGTCGCGGCCGATATCTCCGGCGAGCTCTCTCTCAGGGACGCCGGAGGACGGCATGTGGATCGACGACGGTCGGCTGAAGACGATTCGGGAGCCGCGTCCAGGCGGCGATGCCGTGGATCGCCTGCTCTCGGTGCTGCTCGGCGAGCGCACGCACCCGCACGACGCGCCCGAGGCCTGTCCCATCTGTCAGCAGCAGCTGGTCGTGCGCACGTACACCGACCTCGCGATCAAGATGTGCCCGTCCGAGCACGGCGCGTGGGTTACGGCCGACGACGTCCAGCGCATGCGCGCGAACCACGCGCGCGCCGGACACGCGGCACGCCGCCGTCTGATGGCATTCATGCTGCTCGCCGTGACCGCCGGCTCGCTGTTCCTCGTGCGCCATCAGACAGCGGACGCGATCACCGGCTACCTGTTTCCTGCCGTACCGCCAGTGACCCCCGTGTTCGCGAATCCGCTCGGCACGTCCGCCCCGCTCGGGACCTTCACCGAGGTGCCGATCAACGCGAGCGCGATCGACGTGCGCGAGGAGCTGGTCTACGTGGTCGACATGCTGCGCCTGCTGGAGGACGGCATCGACAATCGCCTCGAGATCGACCAGGCGCTGCGCGAGCCCGGTGACGCGGCGGCCGCGGCCGCGGCCTTTGAGCCGAAGCAGCGCGGATTCCTGGTCCAGCTTCGCGCGATGCCGGTGCCCGGACGGCTCGCGACGTTCCATCGGCACCTGGTCGTGGCGACGGAAAACCAGATCGAGCTCTATCGCGCGTTCGCCGCGCGCAGGGCCGCCGACGCCTCCGTGGATCTGCGCGCGATGCTTCAGCATCCCGCGCTCGTCGCGACCAACCGCGAGATCGTCTCGGCCTACCGCCTCTTCAAGCAGCTGTATCCCGATCTCGACGCTCAGACGCGCGATGCCGTCTACGAGCGGCTCTACGCCTTCGACATCATCTAGACGGCGCGCGGGCTAGAGGGTGCGCGTGGCGACGACGACCGTGACGTCGTCGCGCGGCTCCGTGCCGGCGAGGTGACGGTCGCTGACCGTCAGCAGCAGCGCGAGCAGGTCCTTGGCGCCCTTGCCTTCGGCGAGCGCGATCACGCGGCTCAATCCTTCTTCACCGATGGCGGCGCCCGCGGCGTTGCGGTTCTCGACCAGCCCGTCGGTGTAGAGCACGAGCGCGTCCCCGGTCTCCAGCGTGACGGTGGCTTCCTCGTACTCCATGTCCTCGAACATGCCGATCGGCACGCCCGTCGCGGAGAGGCGCACCACCTCGCGATCGCTCGCCCTGCGCACGCGCGGCGGGTTGTGGCCCGCGCTGGCGTACTGCAGCGTTCCGGTGAGCGGCTCGTAGACGGCGAGGACGGCGGTCACGAACATCCGCGCGCGATCGCAGTCGCGGTGCAGCAGCGTGTTGATGCGCCGCATCGCCTGCGCGGGGGAAAACGTGCGCGAGAGCTCGGTGAGGAGCGCCATGCGGAACGACGTCATCATCATCGCCGAGCTGACGCCGTGGCCGGACACGTCCGCGATCGCGAGCCCGAGATATCCGCCGCCGAGCGGCAGCACGTCGTAGTAGTCGCCGCCGACGTTGCTCGCGGGGCGGAGGCTCGCGGCGAGCTCGAGCCCTTCCACCTCGGGAATCGCCGAGGGAAGGAGCGCCTCCTGCATCTCCCGCGCGATGTCGAGCTCGTGGCGGAGCGTGTCGACTTCGCTGGGCCCTCCCGCATCCGGCGCGACACCGCCGCGCAGCGCGAGCGCCACGACGTGCGCGAGGCCGTCGGTGAGCGCCCGGCGATCCGTGGGCCGGCCGCCCGTGCACCAGAAGAAGCGGCCGACCGTCGCGCCCGCGGCGTCGCGCACCGGCGTGAGGTACGGCTCGCCGCGGAAGGGGCACTCGCGGCTTCCGCACGCGGCGCGCCGCGCGCTCTCGAGCGTCGCGGAGCACCCGGTCTCGGCGGACCGCGCCGCGAACACCGCACGGCCGTCGGGATCGAGGAGGAGGCACCGGGCCCGGAGCGCGGTGGCGAGCGGACCAAGCAGCGATCGGAGGCGTTCGGCGTCCACGGGCCGCCTACGATAACAGGTCGAACGGTTCCCGGCGGAGATAGACCTGCTCGGCGAGGTGCGCCACGCCGAGCCGGTGCACGTGCGCGCTGACGAGCGCCCGGGGCTCGAGCAGCGGTACCTCGCCGCGGCGAAAGGCCGCGATCGCGGTCGTGAGCTCCGCGCGCTCGTCGTCGGAGAGCGCGCGCCCGAAGAAGGCCGCCATCTGCTCGAGCACGTCGGCGTGCCGCGCGCGCGTGGCGGGGACCGCGTAGGCGGCGGCGAAGCGCGCGCCGTACTCCGCGACGGCGTCCTCGACGCGGCGGCGTCCGCCGGTCGCGACGAGATGGGAGAGTGTCTCGTAGTCGCGCGGGCTGTGCGCGAGCAGCGCGTACTTGTGCGCCGCGTGGAACGCGACCAGCCCGCCCGTACGGACCGGGCGCCGCGTGAGCGCGCGCCACCGCGCGGCGGCGAAGAGCCGCTCCACGAAGTGCGCGCGCCCCGGCGCGCGCCGCAACCGGCTCTCTTCTTCCAGAGGCACGTGGGGCATCGCCTCGGCGAGCGCGACCGCGAAGAGCCCGTGCCCGCGTCCGCACGACGGCGACCTGCTCTTCAGCACGTAGCCGTCGAGCGCGAGCGACGACAGGCCCTTCGCGCGCCATGCCGCGTACGCGTGCATCCGCTCGGTGAGATCCTCGCCGGTCGACGTGACGATCAGCCGCGTGGCGCCGCCCTCGGCGACGAGGTCGATCGGCGGACGCGGGATCCCGAGGCCCAGCTCCACCTCGGGGCAGACGGCGACCCACTCCACGTGCTTGCCGAGGACGTCGGCGAGGAACGGCTCGCGCTTGTGCCCGCCGTCGTACCGGACGTGCTCGCCGAGCAGGCACGCGGAGATGCCGACGCGGAGGGCCGGTGTCTCGTCTTGGCGCATGACTCGGTTTAGTCTACGTCCGGCGCGTCCGCGCGCCACCTCGCAAGGAGGACGTGCAGATGCTCGAGGTCGTCAGCATGAAGGAGATCGACGCGATCTTCGTGGTGACCGACGCGCTGGGTATCCACCGCGAGGCGCTCGTCATCCCTCTCGGACCCGCCTCGCCGGGCCGCGTGCGCAAGTTGCCGAGCGGCAAGCTCGAGATCACCGTGGAGGCCGCGCGCCCGCTCGACGAATGGCTGAAGGAGCTGCCCGCGCTGATCGCCGCCGCTCAGGCGAAGTGACCACGCCGCGCCTCAAGCGGGAGCTCGGCGTCGTCCCCCTCGCCGCCGTCGTCTTCTTCAACGTCAGCGGCGGACCGTACGGCATCGAGGACCTCGTACCGGCGTTCGGCCCCGGTCTCACGCTCGTGCTGCTCGTGCTGACGCCACTCGTGTGGAGCCTTCCGGTCGCGCTCGTGATGGCCGAGCTCTCCGCCGCGATGCCGGACGAGGGCGGGTACGTAACGTGGACGCGCCGCGCGTTCGGTGACTTCTGGGCCTTCCAGGTCGGCTGGTGGAGCTGGATCGACAGCTTCGTCGACGTCGCGGTGTACCCCGCGCTCTTCGTCGAATACGTGCGCTTCTGGGCGCCGTCGATGACCGCGCTCGACCGCTGGCTGCTCGCGGTCACGTTCATCGTCGCGCTCACCGCGTTGAACGTGCTCGGCGTGCGGCCGACGGGCCGCGCGGCCGTCGTGCTCGCCGCGGCCGCGCTCGTGCCGATCGTCGCGCTCGTCGGCGCGGGCGCCGGCGCGCTCGCCCGACGGCCGTGGCCCGTGGCGGGCGTCGAATCTTTCGACGCCGCCACACTCGGCCTCGGGCTCGCGGTGGTGATGTGGAACTACTCGGGCTGGGACACGCCATCGACAACGCTCGGCGAGACGCGCGCTCCCACGCGGACCTTCCCCGTGGCGCTGCTCCTCGCGCTCCCGGTCATCGCGCTCGGGAACATGCTGCCCGTCGCGGTCGCGCTGAGCCACGGCGTCGTGGGCGCGGGCGCGTGGGGAACCGGCGCGTGGCCCCGCATCGCGCACGCGGTGGGCGGGACGGCGCTCGCGCACGCGGTGGCGGTCGGCGCCGTGCTCAGCACGATCGGCCTCTTTCTCTCTCTGCTGCTGACGAACTCGCGCCTGCCGTTCGTGCTCGCGCGCGCCGGGCAGCTGCCCGGCGCGCTGGCGACGGTGCACGCGCGGTTCGGGACGCCATGGATCGCGGTCGTCGTCTCGTCGGCGCTCTACGCGGTCTTCGCCGCGTTCTCGTTCAAGGAGCTGATCGTCCTCAACGTCTGGCTCTACTCGCTCGCGCTCGTGATCGAGCTCGCCGCGTTCATCTGGCTGCGCGCGAGCGCGCCTGCGATGCCCCGTCCGTGGCGCGTGCCGGGCGGCTGGCCCGGCGCGTGGCTCGTGGCGCTCGCGCCGTCCGCGTGCGCGTTGCTCGCGATGGCGACGGCCGGCTGGCGCAACATCGCGGCCGGCGTCGTCGCCGCGCTGACGGGCCCGCTCGTCTACGCGCTGATCTCGCTCGGCACCCGCGGAGGGCGCGGATTCACTCCGCGCCCTCCGCGTGGGGGGCTTGGGGGGCCCGTCTCGGGCCCCCCTGCTACAGATGGTCGTCGATGACCCGCGCGAGACAGTCGAGACTCCTCAGCGACGTGACGTAGGTCTTCCAGCCGACGGCGACGTGGTCCTCACGCTCGCCGGGACGCCTCGGCGGGTAGATCGTCACGCTCACGTTCGGTCCGTTGAGCCGGCACCCGCCCGCGCACGCCTCGCGGATCTCGACGTGCTCGCGGAGGCCGCGGCGCGCGACCACCGCTTCGAGATGCGTGAAGACCGCCGTCGCGTCGAGCCGGCGCCGGCGCTCGCCGCGCTCGACCGGCATCACGGCGATCCCGCACTCGCGCCGGCACACGCTGACGACGAGCCGACGGATCACCGCGCGCGGTACGCCTCGACCACGGCGCGCGCGAGCTCCTTCGTCGACGCCTTGCCGCCCTGGTCCGCGGTGAGCGTCTTGCCCTCGCGATAGACGCGCGCGACCGCGGCGTCGAGCCGGCGGGCCTCGTCGCCGAGCCCCATGTGATCGAGCATCATCGCCGCGGAGAGGATCGTCCCCGTCGGATTCGCGACGCCGCGGCCCGCGATGTCCGGCGCCGAGCCGTGCACCGACTCGAAGTACGCCCAGCCGTCGCGGAAGCACCCGGACGGCGCCATGCCGAGCCCGCCCGCGGTCTCCGCGCCGAGGTCCGAGAGGATGTCGCCGTAGAGATTCATCGTGACGATCACGTCCATCTGCTGCGGGAAGCGGACGAGGCGCCGCGCGCCGTCGTCGACGTAGAAGTGCTCGTGCGCGAGCTCCGGATAGTCGCGCGCGATCGTCTCGCGCACGATCTGCTGGAACAGCCCGTCGGACTGCGGGAGGACGTTCGACTTGGTGATGCACGTCACCTTGCCGGGCGCGCCGCGCGCCTTGCGCCGGCGCGCGAGGTCGGCGGCGAAGCGCGCCACGCGCTCGACGCCGGCGCGCGTGACGACCTTCGCGGCGAAGCGGCCGGGGCCGTAGTCGCCGATGCGCGTGCCGACCTTGTCCGCCAGCTCGGGCATCGCGCGCGCGAGCTCGGCGAGATCGCCCTCGCGTCCGGGGTAGAGGCCTTCGGACAGCTCGCGAATGATGACGTAGTCGATGCCGTCGGGCCGCGCGAGCGGCGACGACGACCCGGGGTAGTGCTTCACGGGCCGCACGCTCGCGTACGTGCCCTTCGCCCAGCGCAGCCACGTGACGACGGCCGACGAGGGCGCCGCGCCGGCGGCGCCGAACAGCACGCCGTCGGCCTGCTCGCACTCGCGCCGCGTCTCCTCCGGGATCGGCGAGCCGTGACTCGCCAGCGCGGCGGCGCCGTGCGGCGGTGTCGCGATCGTCACCGGTATCCCGCTCGCGGCGAGCACCTCACACGCGGCGTCCACCACTTCCGGACCGATGCCTTCGCCGCCGAGCGCGACGATCTTCTTCATCTCTGCCTCCCCGAGCAGGACCGTGCGCTCCTCGAGCGCGACCGTGGGCGCCCTGTCCGACCTTCCGCCAGCGCGGCCGCGCGTTGCGCGGCCGCTTCCACCGGCGCCATCGCCGGCGCGCGCCATCGCGCGCGCACGCCGGCGCGCCCGAGGGCCCTCGCCACGCCCGCGCGAAACCACGCGTCGTCCAGCACGCTGCCGGCCCAGCTCACGAGCACGGGCGGCCGCAGGTGTAGACGTTCGATGACGTCCAGCGCCTGCGCGGCGAGATGCTCCTGTCCCTCGCGCACGATCGCGCGCGCGCGCGGATCGCCGCGCCGCGCCCGCGCGATCACCGACGGCGCGAGCGCGGCGATCCGGCGCACCGGATCGGGCGCATGGATCAATCGTCGCGCCGGCAGGAAGTCCTCGCCCTGCGTCGTCGCGCGCAGCCACGCGCGCCCCAGCCAGAACCCGGAGCCTTCATCGCCGAGCAGCGGTCCGAAGCCGCCGGCGCGCGTCCAGCGCCGCGCGCCGTCGCGGCCGATGACGATCGATCCCGTGCCGGCGAGAATCAGCACGCCGGGCTCGTCCCCGAGCGCGCCGAGGTGCGCGATCTGCGCGTCCGACAGCACCTCGATGCGCCGGGCGGCCCGCGCGAGACGGCGCGCCAGCGCCCGGCGCTCGTCCGCGGTCCAGATTCCGCGCGAGCCGAGGACCAGAGCGGCCACCGGCGACCAGCCGCGCGCGTGCGGAGCCGAGCGGAAAAAGCTTCCGAGATCACCGACCGAGGTCGCGGGGATGCGAAGCGCGCCGAGGCGGCGATCGCCGCGCCGGGCGACGATGCGGACCCAGCTCGCGCCGACGTCGGCGCCGAGGACGACCGGAGAGGGAGCGCGTCGAATCGCTGACATGGCGCAGGGCGCCGCTATTATGCGACGGACCCGATGCCGCGCGTGCGCGAGACCGCGCCCGGCCGGGCGCCCGTAGCCGCAAAAATTGACGGCCACGGGCCGTCAAGGTCCAGAATCGGACGCGCGTGCTGACCTGGCCCGACTACGCCGTCCTCCTCGTCGCGATCGCGGTGCTCCTCGCGATCGGCGGCGCGTTCACGCGACGGCAGCACGACACCGTCGACTTCTTCCTCGCGCGCCGCCGGGTGCCGTGGTGGGCCGCGGCGCTCTCGTTCCTCGCGACCGAGATCAGCGCGGTCACCATCATCTCGGTGCCCGCCACGGCCTATCGCGAGAACCTCGAATATCTCCAGTTCTTCGTCGGATCGAGCCTCGCGAAGGTGGCGGTCGCCTTCCTCTTCATCCCGGCGTTCTACCGCCACGACGTCACGACCATCTACGAGTTCCTGGAACACCGCTTCGGCCGCGCGACCCAGGTGACCGGCTCGATCTTCTTCTTCGTCACCCGGCTCGCGGGCTCCGGCGTCCGCCTCACCGTGCCGGCGATCGCGGTGGCGCTGCTGATGGGCTGGCCGCTCGTCCCGACGATCGCGCTGTTCATCGTGGTGTCGATCGTGTACATCGCCCTGGGCGGCGTCACCGCCGTGGTGTGGACGAACGTGTTCCAGGCGCTCGTGTTCCTCGTCGCCGGCGTGCTGACGCTCGGCTTCGCGCTCTCGCGCGTCGACGGAGGGCTCGCCGCCGTCGTCGAGATGGCGGGCGCGGCCGGACGCCTCAACATCGTGAACTGGGGCCCATCGCCGTCGGACCCGCATTTCTGGCGGCGCATCCTCACCGAGCCCAACATCGTCTGGGTCGCCGTGCTCAACGGCGTGGTCGGCTCGACCGCGGCGTTCGGCACCGATCACGACCTGATGCAGCGGCTGCTCACGGTCGAGACGCGGCGTCAGAGCCAGCGCACGCTGCTGCTCACCATCATCGGGACGTTCGTCACGCTCGTGCTGTACCTCGGCCTCGGCGTCGCGATCTACACGTTCTACGCGCAGCACCCGGGCCTTCCGGTCTCGCGGCCGGACGAGATCCTGCCGCACTTCGTGCGCGAGCTCATGCCGGCGGTCCTGCGCGGGCTCATGCTGAGCGCGATCGTGCTGGCGTCGATCGACTCGCCGTTGGGGTCGCTCGCGGCGTCGTTCGTCACCGACATCTATCGGCCGCTGCTCGTGCGGCGCCGATCGGAGAGCCACTATCTTTCGGTCTCGCGCGTGAGCGTGGTGGTCTTCGGCGTGATCCTCGGCCTGCTGGCCTACGGCTTCTCGTTCTTCGACCAGTTCCTCTGGCTCGTGTTCAAGATCGCCGGCGTGCCGTTCGGCTCGCTGCTCGGCGTGTTCCTGCTCGGCCTGCTGACCCGGCGCCGCATCGCGGACGCGGCGAACGTGGTCGCGATGATCGCCATGGCGGCGTTCAACTTCGTGCTGCTCGTGCTCTCGGAGAAAAAGATGCTCGGCGCGGTGTCGCGCGCGGTGGGATGGGCGGACGCGCCCGATTCGATCGCGTGGTCGTGGCTGGTGATCCTCGGCACGATCGGCACCGTGGTGCTGGCGCTCGCGCTCTCAGCGTTCGCGCGCCCGCGGAGCGCCCCGGCTTAGCCGGAGGGTTCGCGCGCCCGCGGAGCGCGGCGGCTTGGCCGGAGGGTTCGCGCGCCGGCGGAGCGCGCCGGCTTGGCCGGGGCGTTCGCGCGCCGGGGAGCGCGCCGGCGGAGCGCGCCGGCGTGGCCGAAGGGTTCGGGCGCCGCGGAGCGCGCCGGCGTGGCCGGAGGGTTCGGGCGCCGCGGAGCGCGCCGGCGTGGCCGGAGGGTTCGCGCGCCGCGGAGCGCGCCGGCGTGGCCGGAGGGTTCGCGCGCCGCGGAGCGCCCCGGCTTAGGAGCGCGCCGGCGTGGCCGGAGGGTTCGCGCGCCGGCGGAGCGCGCCGGCGTGGCCGGAGGGTTCGGGCGCCGCGGAGCGCGCCGGCGTGGCCGGAGG
>Ga0233425_10002176_pt1 | contig 39783 bp, 27 predicted proteins | sample Watercolumn_Towu_2_FD_181712 | JGI IMG/M metagenome (GOLD analysis project Ga0233425, IMG submission 181712) | Freshwater microbial communities from Lake Towuti, South Sulawesi, Indonesia - Watercolumn_Towuti2014_140_MG | ecosystem: Environmental > Aquatic > Freshwater > Lake | place...
GTTGCATCGAATTAAACAACATGCTCCACCGCTTGTGCGGGCCCCCGTCAATTCATTTGAGTTTTAACCTTGCGGCCGTACTCCCCAGGCGGAGAACTTATCGCGTTAGCTGCGCCACTAAGCGCCAGATCGCGCCCAACGGCTAGTTCTCATAGTTTACGGCGTGGACTACCAGGGTATCTAATCCTGTTTGCTCCCCACGCTTTCGCACCTCAGCGTCAGTGTTAGCCCAGATGGCCGCCTTCGCCACTGGTGTTCCTTCCGATCTCTACGCATTTCACTGCTACACCGGAAATTCCGCCACCCTCTGCCACACTCTAGTCCGCCAGTATCAACCGCAGTTCCCAGGTTGAGCCCGGGGCTTTCACGGCTGACTTAACGAGCCGCCTACGCGCGCTTTACGCCCAGTAATTCCGATTAACGCTCGCACCCTCCGTATTACCGCGGCTGCTGGCACGGAGTTAGCCGGTGCTTGTTCTGCGGGTAACGTCAATCTCCGAAGGTATTAGCTCCGGAGCCTTCTTTCCCGCTCAAAGTGCTTTACAACCCGCAGGCCTTCTTCACACACGCGGCATTGCTGGATCAGGCTTGCGCCCATTGTCCAATATTCCCCACTGCTGCCTCCCGTAGGAGTCTGGACCGTGTCTCAGTTCCAGTGTGGCTGATCGTCCTCTCAGACCAGCTACCGATCGTCGCCTTGGTGGGCCCTTACCCCGCCAACTAGCTAATCGGACGCAGGCTCATCTCTTTGCGCGAGGCCCTGAGGTCCCCCGCTTTCCTCCGTAGAGCGTATGCGGTATTAGCCCGAGTTTCCCCGGGTTATCCCCCACAAAGAGGCAGATTCCTACGTGTTACTCACCCGTCCGCCACTCTCGGGGCCGAAGCCCCTACCGTTCGACTTGCATGTGTTAAGCATGCCGCCAGCGTTCAATCTGAGCCATGATCAAACTCTTCAGTTTAATTTGCTCGGTTGCCTGGTTGCCCAGGACTTTAGAATTTCAATGAATCGACTTGCGCTTGGCTTTTCGCCGAGCGCTAGCGTCTGATTCGGCGTCATCCGCCGCTCCGACGCGAGCGCCCACACCATTGCTTGATCTTGCTGTTAAAGAGCTTTTCCATCCGCCGCCGCCGGGGCCGCGCGAGTGGAGCCGGTCATTATCCACGGGCTTCACGGGCCTGTCAAATTTTTCTGATCCGATTCCCGCGGCGGGATGGGATGAGGCCGCTTTTCCGAGGAACCAGCCTGAGCCACCGCCGCCCGTGGCACAATCTGGCGATCTATCCGCCCGGAGCCCGCCATCATGCCCAGACAAACCCATTCCGGCGTCTCGCCGGAAGATATCGAGAAAGAAGCGCTCCCCGGAGAATCCTGGGAGGAAGCCGAGCGGCGCATCGCCCAGCGCAAGGCCAAGCAGCGCGCCGAATCCAGCCCCAAGCCCGGAAGCCCTCCCAAGCCTGCGGCCGCCAGCGTCGTCCGCCTGCCGTTCTGGCCAGAGTCGCAGCGCAGCGCCCCCAACGAGATCGTCAGGTCCGCGCTGTTCAACGCCCGCAACCGCAAGCAGCCGCGCCAGTATCTCTCCAACGCCGACATCTACGTCGTCGGCGACGGCAAGATCACCTACACCGGCGAGGAGCTGCGCCAGGACGACGAGACCGTCTGGCTGCACCTCATCCACCTGGCCCGCAACGTGCCCGCCGGGGAGCTGATCGAGTTCAGCCCTCACGCTTTCTGCGTGGGAGCAGCGCCTCGCCCTGCCCAGCGGGCTGGCGACTTGGCTGCACGGCTATTTCGCCAGCCACAGGGAGCCGTTCGCGGTGAAGCTGGAGACGATCCGGGAAGGCGCGGGGCTGACCACCGAGCGCCCGGACCATCTCAGGGAGCAGGTTGGGATTGCCCTGGATGCCTTGAAGGATATCGGCTTCCTTGTTTCCTGGCGGATCGATAACGACTTGGTCCATGTCATCCGCGCCTGAGTTCGGGTTTTGACCGGGGAATCCGGATGAAAACGTGTTTAAATTGTTGATTTAAAATGAATTGATCAATTTTTGGTCAATTCATGCCATCAATAAATTCAATTACTTAGAATTTAACCAATCTTGGACCCACGCCAAAACTCGGGTTTTGACCGGGGGCAAAAACTCGATTTTTGACCAATTTTTGACCAATGGCCGCGACAACTTATCCACAGATCGGGTTTTGACCGGGATTTTTGTCCACATTTCGGGTTTTGACCGGGGAAAACTCGGGTTTTGACCGGGGAAAGTTCGATTTTTGACCGGGGGAAAGTTCGGGTTTTGACCGGGGAAGGCGCTTTTCGGCGGATCGGCTGCAAGCCGCGCCGCGCAAGGCTTGCAGCGTTTTTTGAGAGGCCGGAAAGCGCTTCGCTAACCGTATTTATAACCATCTTTTAACCACTCTTTAACCCCGCGGTCGCCCTCCGAAATCCGGCCCGCGCGGCCCGGAAGGCCGCTAGGGCGCCTCCGGGCCAGCGCCCAGCAGCTTGCCGATCTCCTCGTGATGGCGGTCGTCGTCCACCGTCAGGTAGCGGCTGGTGACGGCGAGGCTGGAATGGCCCAGGTTGCGCTGGGCGACGGAAACCGGCACGCCGCGCTCCAGGGCGTGAGTGGCGTGGGTATGGCGCAGCACATGGGCGGTCGCGGCCCTGAGCCGCGCCCCGCTGACCGGGTCATCGGCTTCCAGCGCCCGGCCCGCCTGCTCGAACACCGCCCGGTAAAGCTCGTGCAGCCCCGCCGGGCTGTACGCCACTTCCCGGTAGCCCTGGGCCGTGCGGGTGCGGCGGCGCTTGCCGATCAAGGGAATCTCCGGGTCCAGGGCTTCGAGCGGCGCGGCATAGCCCCGGAACGCCAGATATTCCCGCAGCTCGCCCATCAGGGCCGTCACCGGCACCTTATGAGGCTTGTCGCCCTTCACCCGGCAGCACAGCCACCATTTGACTCCGCCGCGCCCCTCGCGGCGTTCCAGGTCGCCCAGCGTGGCGGCGGCGAGGTTGCTGATCCTCAGCCCGGTGGCGTAGCCCAGCCGCAGCGCGAAGCGGGCATGCCGGAAGCGCGCCCCGTCCTCCGCAGGATCGGCCAGCCGGGCGGCGCAGTAATCCATGACCCAGCGCCATTCCCGCTCCGACAGCGCCCGGCCCACCGCCATGCCCTCCTCGGCGCGGCGGGCGCGGCGCAGTCCCCCGAACGGACTCCACGCCAGATAGCCCACCTCCGCCAGCCACTGGCACAGGCTCCGCAGCACGGTTTCGGCGTAATGGGCGCTGCGCTCGGACAGGACGTCCTGGAAAGGCTTCCATCGGAGATCGCGGCGCAGCGCCGACGGGCCGACCCAGCGCGCCCTGGGCTGAGGGTCGCGGACGAACCGGCGGTAGGCGACGGCGTCATCCACGCTGAGCGCTGACAACGCCTTGCCGCGCTCCAGGATGCTCCACAGCAGGAAGCGCTCGGCTTCCTTGCGGTAGGCGCGGCGGGTGGCGCTGTCCTCGGGCCATTGCGACAGCCAGGCCAGCACGGCCTCGGCGTCGGTCTCGGCGCGGACGCGCAGCCGCTCGGGCGGCGCCCGGTTGAGCCGGTCGCGGCCCGACAGCGCTTCCGGGGCGCTGAAGTACTCAAGCGGGGCCACGTCGGCGGAAGGCGGGCGCTCCGGCTCGGCGGGCGGCTCGATCACGACCTCGCGCAGCGGCCCGAGTCCGGGGCTGTCGGCGAACAGGCGGCGGAGGCTTTCCGCCGCGTCGGCGCCGATCCTGGGAATCCGCCGCCACCAGTCGGCCAGTTCGGCGGCGGCGGCGATATCGGCGAGCGTGGCGATTCCGGCCCTTGCGAGCGGCGCCGCGATGCGCTCCGGGAACCAACGGCTGACCGGGTCGGCCGGGGCCGGCCGCGGCTCGGGGAGGCGGAGAATGGCTTCTATGGCGGCGTCGGCTTCCCGCCGCCAGCGCTCGGAGGCTTGCCGCCCGCCCGCGAGGCGGGCGGCGAGGTCTTCCCGGCCAGAGCGCCGCGCCCGCGCGGCCAGCGCCGCGAGCAGGGCTTCGGCATGGGCCTTGGCTTCGGAGGGCAGTTTGCCGGGCAGGTAGGCATCGGACAGGACCAGCCAGGGCAGGCCGTGCAGCCAGCCGCGCAGCAGGGCGTGATCGGCGGGATCGAGGATCACGAGGCCGCGGCGGAAGGCTTGGCCAGCATGGCCTTCATTTCCTGGAGCGCCTTCTCGGCCGCCGCCTTCTCCCGCGCCAGCCGCTCGCGCTCGGCCATCTCGTCCACCACCGCCGACACCCGCGCCGCGTCCTCGGCGGGCTTCGCCTTTCCCCGCTTCGACCTGAGCGGCGGCAGGTCGCGCTTGTCGGCGATCTTCATCCGCACCGATTTCACCTTCCGCGACTCCCGCTTATACTCGGGCGTGAGCTCGATGTCGGAGGTCTCGTTGACCTCGCGGACGGCGGGCTTGATGATTTTCTCGCTCAGCCTCCTGAACTCCGCGTAGGCGGGCTGATCGGAGCAGCCAACCAATTGCCTGAACACCTCCATCGCCATCCAGCCCGTGGAACCCACCTGACGGTAGCGAACGCAATTCTCATAGAGCGCCAGCGCGTATTTGCTGCCGAACTTTTTCTGGATATCCAGGTTGATCGTCGCGTAAATCTCTGGGTTATAGAGCTGCTCGCGGAGAACAGGGCCATAGGAATACCGGCATATCCCGGATTTAAAGTCGATCTGAGCCTCCGCCAGCATCGAGAACACGCCCCATATCCGCGTCTTGTCGTTTTCTCTGACGCCCCATTCGATAACCACGGAACTCAGCCCGCTTAATGCTTCCTTCAACGACTTCCAGTCATTGCTGTCGTAGCCTATCAGGTCGCACAGAGCGGCAACCTTGATCTCGTAGGTATCTTGAACAGGCAAAAGCGGATAAGCGTGGTATAGCAAGGCGTTGGCGAGCTTGCGCTGAAGCAAGGAGAGTTCTCCCCTGATATGCACCGCGTTGACGTGTTTCTTTACGGACAAGCCCTTCTTGGAAGCCATATTTTTCCCCATAAAGCCCTGTTTTTTGAACTTTAACATGGGGCTTTTGCATCCCGCAAACGGGGGCATTTCATCCTGTGGATATGGGCATTTCGTCCTGTAAAAGGGGGCTTTTCGACTTGGGCATATCTACGGTGTTCGGTATTTCAGACCAGAACCATGGCTTCTTCTGCGGCTTCCAGGCCATTCCACCCCCCACGTTCCCCCCAAACCACGCCCTTCCACTTGCCTAAACGTATTCAAAAAATTTTTAAAGTATTTCGCGAAAAATCGCGAAAATCGGCCCAAAAGCGCTGCGCGCTCACCGCGACCGCATGATCGCCAGCACCGCCGATTCCCCAGCACGGGCAACACCAGAGCCACGGCAGGTCAAGCCCCTTCCCCGCTGGCGCCCCGCCATTCCCCCCTGTAGGCTGTGGGCCCGCACCCCACCCACACAGGAGGAACCCCCCATGACCGAACCCACCCGCAAGCTCCGCTGGGGCATCCTCGGCGCCGCCAGGGTCAACGAGCGGCTGCTGCCCGCCATCGCCGAGGCCCATAACTCCGAGCTGGTCGCCATCGCCAGCCGCCGCCCCGGCGCCGCCGCCGCGACCCTCGCCAAGTACGCGCCGGGACACCCCGCGCGCGCCTACGATTCCCTGGAGCCGCTGCTCGACGATCCCAGCATCGAGGCCGTCTATCTCCCGCTCGCCAATCAGGAACACGCCGAATGGGCCTTGAAGGTCATCGAGCGCGGCAAGCACCTCCTGTGCGAGAAGCCCATGGCCCTCAGCGTGGCCGACATCGAAGCCATCGAAGCCGCCGCCCAGGCGCGGGGCGTCGCGGTGATGGAAGGCTTCATGTACCGCTTCCACCCGCAGCACGCCCGCATCCTCAGGCTGATCCAGGACGGCGCCCTGGGCGAGGTCCGCAGCGTCCGCGCCACCTACTCTTTCACCATGCGCCAAGCCCGCATGTACCGCGTCAACCGCGTCCCGGACCAGGGCGGCGGGGCGATGTGGGATATCGGCTGCTATGCCATCCACTCGCTGCGGATGTTCCTCGACGCCCCGCCCCTGGCCGTGACCGCGCTGGCCCAGTACAACGAGCATGGCGCCGACACCTGCATGAGCGGCGTGGTCGATTTCGGGGAAGGCAGGCACGGGCACTTCGACTTCGGCTTCGCGCGGGCGCGGCGCTCCGAGTACGAGATCATCGGCACCAAAGGCGGCGCCAAATGCCATACGGTCTGGCAGTTGCCGGGGGACGCGCCGGTGGTGTCCTGGTGGACGGAGGACGGCTGGGAAGGCGTGGAGCGGCTTCCGCCTGCCAACCATTTCCGGCTGGAGATCGAGCATTTTTCGGAATGCGCGCTGGAGGGCAAGGCGCCGGCCCTATCGCTGGAGGACGCCAAGGCCAATTGCCGGCTGGCTGCCGCCGCGTTGCGCTCGGCGGCGACGGGAAAGACGGAACAGCTCGCCTAAGACCCGGCAAGCCTAGCCCAATCCCCCCTCGCCTAACCGCGCCCAATCAAAATCCGGAGGGGAAAAAGTCACATTTTTCCGGATATTTAGTTCACAGAAGGCGTCAACTCCCGCGGGTAGACTCATCCTCGCCGGACCATCTTTTTCCGGGGCCAGCCATTCCGGCGCCCCGAATGATCCGGCGAGAACCCAGCACCCGAGGGATGACGCATGTTCCAAATCGCCGAAGTTTACGTCGATACCGAGGCGTTCAGTCCGGAGCCGATCCGGGATTCCCGGTCGGATCTGTCCGCGCCGATCAAGGCGCCCTGCGACACCTGCCCGAGCCGCAAGACCTGCGCGGCGGGGCTGGCCTGCCCGGACTTCTCCGCCTTCGTGTTCAGCGGCAAGCTGGTCGATTCCGACCGCCGCCCCTCCGGCAATGTCTACAAGCAGGTGTTCTCCGAGCCGCGCCCGCCTTCCGAGGTGCTGGCGCCCAGGGTGCTGAGCCTGGTCGCCGACGGCTATTCCTACCGGCGCATCGCCCGGCAGCTCAACCTGAGCAAGGACACCGTCCTGGACATCGTCAAGCGCGACCGCGCCAAGCGGGCGTAGGCTTCCGCTTTCCGCACCGGTCCCGGCCCGCTCGGCGAGCGGCGCCCGCGGCGGGGGAAAGGCGCCGGAAGCCCGGGCGGGAGTAGAAATGAAGAAGGCCGCTCCCAGCGGCCTTTTCAGTTCCTGTCCGGGCTTCTCACCCCGCTCACGGCGCGCGGGACGGGAGGGAAGCCCGCTGATCAAGGGGCGGGATTTCGGCAAGGGGGGAGCGGATCGCCCCCCCAGCAAGCCCGCCGGAAGCCGCGGAAGCGCGGGCGCTCCCTATCCATCCTTGCATGTCAGGATGATTGCCGCGCAAGAAACGTAGACATTCCTTGCACGGTTCATACCTTTATTGCAGGGCGGTCAGGGCGGAACTACCCTCATTCTCAATAAGGTATCCAACAGCGCCGCATAAGGCGGCGTATAAGCCTTAGCGCCGCCGCCTGCTTATAGCCGCGAGTCGCATAAAAAACCGTCTTTGAAACTTGCAATCATGGGATTTTATATATGTCAATAAGGCTTGCGGGGTTCTCAATCGAAAACAGAGATAAAAATTCCGTAAAGATTAGACTTTATCAAAAACGTTTTTTAATATTGGTATCTAAAGATGGCTTGGCGTGATTTTCAACTGATTGATTTTAAAAGAATTTAAAGCTAGGCGCCAGACTATCGAAGTATGTGGGTTACAAACCAGTTTTTGATAATGTCTATTGTTGATCGGTTTATTTAAACCCTAGGTAAACTCCGTCAAAACCTGACTCTCCGCGTCACATGATATTCCGATAATAGTCAGGTTTTCCCAGGAAACCCTTCCATAAATCAATGGCATAAGTTCTGCCTTCAGGTTTTCCCATGAATCCGGGCGGCTGAACCGCGAAAGCGATGGATGGCCTGGAAAGGGTGGTGCCTCACCATGGCCGCCCCCCGGATTCGTTGGCCGAAGCAACCATTTTTACTAGAGGGATTTCTGACATGAAGCGCCATAACTTCAAACTGTTCCTGGCCGTCACGGGCGTGCTGTTCGCGGGCGCCGCCGGCGCGGACACGACCTGCCAGGGCCTGACCGCCACCATCGTGGGCACCCCGAACGCGGACCACCTCAACGGCACCCCCGGCAATGACGTGATCGCCGGCCTGGGCGGCAACGACGTGATCAACGGCGGCGGCGGCAACGACACCATCTGCGGCGGCGACGGCAACGACACCGTGAGCGGCGGCGCCGGCAGCGACGACATCGACGGCGACGCGGGCAACGACACCGTGAGCGGCGGCACCGGCGACGACACGCTCTCCGGCGGCGACGGCAACGACGTCGTCAGCGGCGACGCGGGCAACGACACCGCGAGCGGCGGCAACGGCGACGACACGGTCTCCGGCGACGCGGGCACCGACGACGTGTCCGGCGACGCGGGCGACGACGATATCAGCGGCGGCGCGGGCAACGACACCGCTTCCGGCGGCGACGGCAACGACCAGGTCAGCGGCGGCACCGGCAACGACACCCTCACCGGCGACGCGGGCGACGACTCGGTCTCCGGCGGCCCGGGCACGGACAACGTTTCCGGCGGCGACAACAACGACATCGTCAACGGCGGCGACGGCAACGACATCCTCGCCGGCGACGCGGGCAAGGACAGCGTCAACGGCGAGGCGGGCGACGACAACATCGACGGCGGCCCTGGCAGCGACGACATCGACGGCGGCCCGGGCAGCGACACGGTGGCGGGCGGCTCGGGCACCAGCGACAACTGCGTGCCTGACGCCAACGACGACGACTCCGGCTGCGAGTCCGATCTGACCGACCAGGAGCAGGAGAACGAGGACGGCTAAGGCCGGGCGCCAGCCTGGCTATGGCCCGTGCCCTGGGATATTCCGCCCAGGGCCGTAGGGCGGAATAGCGTACCCGCGTATTCCGCCGGATGCGGAGCTTCGGCCATGCGGCGGAATGCGGCGGAGTACCGCCTATTCCGCCCTACGCGGGCTAGAGATTGAATTTCTCACCGTTATGTCCGGAATTTATTTGTAAGTTATTGTTTTTTATATTTTTTTAAACGTTTTGGCTTGTTTCGCAGAACACAGAACACGAGGTACAGAACGTTTTTCAGCCCGCGTAGCTCCGATTAGCGCAGCGTAATCGGAGGGATGCGGGTTTCCCATGCGTGCGATTACGCTGCGCTAATCGCACCTACGTCCCTGCCGAACGACCCGGAAGCGGCTTTCGTGGGGTTCTGCCGGAAACGGCAGAAGATGGTGGGGGCGGGTTAGCGGGCTGGGCGGGCGCCTTACGCGCTTTCCGGCGTCTCGGGGGCCGCGTCTTCCGGCCCGGCCTTCCTGGGCGGGACGATGTAGCCCTCGTCGTCCACCACGTAGAACTCGCGCCGCCCGTCGCGGGTGCGGTAGACCTTGCCGGAGGGGTCGCCCTTGTAGCCGAAGCCGGGGTTGAGGCGGAAGGAGGAGGAGCGGGCCAGCTTAGGGCCGCGAATCAGGATGCCCTTGCGCTCCAGAAGCGCCACGTATTTCGAGACATCCTGCTTGTGCAGCTTCAACTCGTTGGCGATCTTGACCTGTGGGACGTGTATGAAGTTCTCGAAGTCCAGGTACGCTAGGAGGTAGAGCAGGACTTTCAAGGACTTGCCCGTCAATTCATCATCTGTTGCCAGCTTCAGCAGCGCGTCTTGGGCCATGATGAACCATCTTTTGTCGTAAAGCTTGGTGAAAGCGGTTTTCTTTCGCCCTGCGAACCATATGGGCACCCCGTTTAGGATTTCTCCCGTTCTCAGGTCTATGGAAGCAACTAATTTTTTTTCTCTACCACCTTTCATTATACCGGCCTCCTAAGCAACCATAGTAAGTCTATATACTTACAAGGTAAGTTCATAGACTTACCTTGTCAAGCGGGAGGGCTTGCCGATCAGTGGCTTGGGAGCTTGCTTATTGTGCCTCTATACAGGAGGGGCCGGAGGAAACCCCTGATATTGCCCTCAAATCCGGGTGCCGTCGGAAACGGAGTACCGTTTCCGACGGCACCCGGATTTGCAATTTGAGATGGCGCGACTGGATCAGGACCAAGCCCCTGCCGAACGACCCGGAGGCGGCTTTCGTGGGGTTCCGCCAGAAGCGGCAGAAGATGATAGGAGTGTAGGAATCTTATCCTTCGATTACGCTGCGCTAATCGGAGCTACGCGGACTGGAAGCCGCAGATGGCGCGGCTTCCAGCGGTCGAACGACGACAAAAAGACGGTCATATCTGTAAGTCATTGATTAGCTAGGAGAGAAAGCGGCTGAACGACGACAAAAAGACGGTCAGCGGCTTCGGTAACCGGCGAACTGCTACAAAAAGACGGTTCCCGCCCCGCTCTTTTTCAACCTGTTTTTCTTCCTGTTTTTCCTTGTTTTCCAGCGCTGGAAGCCACGGATGACGCGGCTTCCAGCGGTCGAGTTGCTACAAAAAGACGGTTAACGACTACAAAAAGACGGTCGAGCGACTACAAAAAGACGGTCAACTGCTACAAAAAGACGGTGGTATCCACATTTTTTCCACAGAAAAATCCACAGAATTACCCATAATTTTGCTACAATAAAAATTTAGGTAGCATAAAAATCGTGGGGGTGGATATGGCAGAACTAAAAGACTTCATCGTGACCAAGGCGAACGCCCTAATCCAGGCTAGCTACCGGCTGAGCCTGAACGAGCAGCGCCTAGTGCTGTGCTGCGTGGCCCAACTGGACGGACGCAAACCCCTGCTCAGGGATAACCTGTTCACAGTGTGCGTTGAGGACTTCGCGGAAATGTTCGGCCTGGACTCCAGGAACGCCTACCGGGACTTGGAGGATGCCGCCAATTCCTTGTACCAGCGGGACATACGGACCTATGACGGCAAGGCCCGCGAGCGCTTCCGCTGGGTCTCCTACGTCAAGTACGAAAACGGCGAAAGCCGGGTGTCTCTGCGTTTCAGCTACGACATAGCGCCTTATCTCGGCTTGCTGCGCGAACGCTTCACCTCCTACCAGCTAGAACAAGTCGCCCATCTGCGCTCGATCTATGCTATCCGCCTGTTCGAGTTCCTCATGCAGTACAAGAAAACCGGGCGCTTGGTCGTGCTGCTGAAGGATTTCAAGGCATGGCTTGAGCTTGAGCAGCAGTACGACAGGTTCTCCAATCTCAAGGCGCGGGTCATCGATCCCGCCGTGCAGGAACTGCGCGAGAAGAACGGGATGGATATCCAGTGGAAGGCCATCAAGAAAGGCCGCTCGGTGGAGCGGCTGGAGTTCACCTTCAAGGCCGCGGATGGCAGCGCGCTCTCCCAGCCCGCCGCCGACCTGTTCCCGGCCGGCGGGATGCCGCCCCTCATGCCCATCACCATCGAGCGGTTCCGCGAGCGCTACCCGCGCCTCGACCCCTACGCCTGCAAGGACAGCTTCGACGCCTGGGCGGCGGGCCAGCGGCGCCTCGCCCGCGACTACGACCGCGCCTTCCTGGGCTTCGCCGCCAAGTGGGCCAAGCCCGCGTAGCTCCGATTAGCGCAGCGTAATCGGAGGGATGCGGGTTTCCCATGTGTGCTGTAAGTCATTGATTAGCTAGGAGAGAAAGCGGCTGAACGACGACAAAAAGACGGTCAGCGGCGTAGCGGCGTAGCGGCGTAGGCGTAGGTTGGGTTGCGGTACTCCGCAACCCAACATTCCCGCCCTCCGCGTTGGGTTGTCTCCGCCAACCCAACCTACGCTGCTATGAAGCAGGAAGCCAGCGGCAGATTTGTTCAGCCCGCGTAGCTCCGATTAGCGCAGCGTAATCGGAGGGATGCGGGTTTCCCCCATGCGTGCGATTACGCTGCGCTAATCGCACCTACGTCCCTGATGACCAGCGCCCACACCCGGCACCTCGCGGTGGTGGACGGCGCCGACCTGGTGGGGATCATCAGCATCGGCGACGTCGTCAAGCAGGCGGCGGGGCGCAGCGCGGAGCAGATCAGCCAGATGCAGGACTATATGCATGGGAGCTATGGGGCGCGGTAGATAGAGAAACCTGCCGCTTCCGTGAAGCTGGAACGGGAAAAGGCCGCGCGACGCGGCCTTTTTCGTGTCCACCATATTGACTGATAAAACCGGTATATGAGACCATTTGTTCGGCTTTAAATTCTGGATTAAATCCTCCAGGATAAATTTTTTAAGTCATTGAATTTTCTTGAAATATGTCCGATTTAAAGCTTGTGGCGCATACTATGTAGCTAATTTATTGGTAGTGAAGATCTTGTAGTTAGCTACTTAGTAATACAGCCTCCGCAGCTATCAAATTAATAAAAATTTGTAGTTGTTGCGTAGGATATTTAGTAAAACTTTATTGGAGTAGTTATGAGTAACGTTATTAATTTTCCAGATAGGAACAGCAAATCATCTCAGCAACTTCCATCTACTAACTCTAATCTTCATGGTGTTCAAATGAATACAATCAAGGAACTTAATGAGAAGTTAAGCGATCTATCCTCGCGTGGTCTACTTACTATTACCAAGCGCGATCTAGCTCGTATTAGCGGAAGAGAGAGACTGGGTGGTAGCGCACTAGACGAGGTTAGTACAAAGCTAAGAAAGCACGGCATTGGGCACTATCCAGAGAATTTGAAAGTACACTTCGGTCCCAACTCTAGCTACAAAACAGTACGTCTCTACTTGATTGGTAGTGATGCTGAGAAAATCATCAAAAATGCCCTAACAGACGACGAGCTTCGGCATCTAGTTGGTTGGCTTCCACCGAACTATGGCATACCAACAACTCCATATCTAAGCTAGCCCGCGTAGCTCCGATTAGCGCAGCGCAATCGGAGGGATGAGAAGTTCTCATGCGTGCGATTACGCTGCGTTAATCGCACCTACGTCCCTCGACCATGGCGAGTTCCTTCGCCATGCCGAGGGTAAGGTGGTATTCGATAGCAGGCCGGCCTCCTTGGAGGTTTTCGCCAGATTTGGCGAAAACCTCCAAGGGACGTAGGTGCGATTAGCGCAGCGTAATCGCACGCACGCACGCATGGAAGGAACCCACATTCCTCCGATTACGCTGCGCTAATCGGAGCTACGCGGACTGGGCGCCTTCGAGCAGGCGGCGCTCGCATTCGATGAAGTAGCGGCGGGCCTGTCGGCCTTTCTCGTTGCGCTCGACCATGGCGAGTTCCTTCGCCATGCCGAGGGTGACGTGGTAGTCGGTGCTAGGGCGTCCGCGACTTTTTCGTAAAACTATAAAAAAGTCCTTGCCGTTCCGCCATACCTACGCAAACCTGTTCAATGCTGAACAAATCTGCCGCTGGCTTCCTGCTTCATAGAGGCTGCCCAGGGAAACGGCTTGGTTATCGCCAATAAAACTCCCCGAGTGGGAAGCTTTACGCCGATGAGGCGACCGCATGCTTCCCCAGGTCTCACGGCCTCTCCACAGGCTTGACTTCCGGCGGAACTCGCCGTAGACGGCCGTGCCGATGGCAACTGGACTCACTTTCCGGATCGGGTTCGGAAACGCCATCGACCGCAGGCGAAGTATATGGGTAGACGGGCGGTTGTTCCATGCGAGGCCAGACTGACAAGGTTTTTGGATAGAAACGAGCGGATATGAGTAATTTTTAAGCGAACTGTTAAAGCCCCTCAGAACTTCACCGCGTTTACCCACCCGCAAACCGCAACGAAAACCAAGGCGTTGCCGGTTTACGAGAGGAAACGCCTCAGGAAACGCAAAGTTTGCGGTCGGAGGTGGAGCGTTTACGGGAATAACGGGAGCGTGAACGGATACAGCTACAGGAAACGATTGCCGACCTTCGCCGTCGTCTCGACCAGTCGGAAGCAGAAAGGCGGGAAACTCAGGCAAAGCTTACTGCACTACTGAACCCACCAGCAGGAGCAACCTAAGAAACCGGAGCCGAAGACCGAGAGCGGCAAGGGGCCGCTGTGGGAGAAGCTGTTCGGAAGAATTGGATAATAAACCGATGAATTATTATCTTGAAGTAAGACCATCAATATCCTGTCGGCCTAATATGGCGGTGATTTCAACTACGTCGTCAATTACACGGTAAAATATGCTGTCAACACCGCACACGCTACGCCGGTATCCTTTTCTGATATAGTCAACGGCTTGGTATAAGTGCGGGTTCTCAGCTATTTCCTCGAATCGCTTGAAAAGCGCGTCATAATAAAGGTCCGCCCGAACTTCCCCGAACTCTCTGACCCCATAGCGGTATATTCGGCGCAAGTCATCCTTAGCGTCTTCCGTTAGCTTATAGCTCCCCATTTCGCCGCAGCTCCTCCTTGAACTCCGCCCTGATTTCTTCCTTGCTCTGGGTAACGAAGCCGCTTGCTTCCGCCTTAATCAGTCTTGCGCGAATCATTCCGATTTCGTTTTCCTGCGCCCGCGCCCTGCGTATCAGGTCGTTCACGACTTCGCTTTTGCTGCTGTACTCCTCGCGTTCAACGAGGGCGTTCAGCCAGTTGTTGTTAGGCGTGGTGATAGAAATGCTTTGCCTTACCATGTTACCCTCAATTTTAGTGCGATTATGGTTCATTTTTACACCATAAAAGCACCTTAATCAAGGAAATGCGTAGACAAAATCCAAAGGCGGCAAGGGTCCGGCGGGAAAATCTGTTCGGGAAGTGGGGAATCTGACCAATCTTTTGCCATTCGCCCGCACGCCATACCCGTCGGGGCTTTCGCCTTCTCTTTCAGAGATACAGCGTTTTTAATGCCAAACAGTTACTAAAGTATAATTATATAAAATCCGCTGACACATCGTTCCGCAATCTTATTGCATACTAATCCCATCGTTTAAAATCAATCACCGTTCATTATGGACGCCCTATGATACTCCCCATATTTCAGACCACGACTTAAGATAGGGACGTAGGTGCGATCAGCGCAGCGTGATCGCACGCGTGGGGAACCCACATCCCTCCGATTACGCCGCGCTAATCGGAGCTATGCGGGCTACGGGCTGGAAGGGTAAAGTTGTGAACTTAAAGAAGGAGCAGAAGAAAAGGATGTTCGAGGTGATAAGCGGCGGTGTGCCCGGCAAAGAACCCAGCCCGCGCAGATCCGATTAGCCCGCGTAGGGCGGAATAGGCGGCACTCCGCCGTATTCCGCCGCAGGGCCGAGGCTCCGCGTTCGGCGGAATACGCGAGTACGCTATTCCGCCCTACGGTCCTGATCCTACGCAGGCTCCACGAGGGCGTTCACGGCGTTGGCGAGGTTGGCTAGCGTGGCGCTGAGGGGCAGCAGGTCTTCGGAGCGGACCAGCCTCATGCTTCCGACCGGCGACTGGTCGAGCCGCGCCATGACCTGCGTCTCGGAATGGCCCTGCTTGAGGAACTGGCGGGCGCGCTCGGCCAGGACGGCGCGGATGCGGTCGTAGTCCTGGAGGGCCAGGGACAGCGCCTTGCGGTCGATGGCGAGTTGCAGCGGCTTAGGGAGGGCGTCCGGCGCCGCCTGCGCCTGGGGCGTGGCGGCTTCGCGCAGGCGGCGCTCGCATTCGATGAAGTAGCGGCGGACTTCCCGGCCCTTCTCGTTGCGCTCGACCATCGCGAGTTCCTTCGCCATGTCGAGGGTGACGTGATATTCGATGCTGCGGCGGTCCCCGCCTCGACCTTTGATTTCCCGATTTTGGGAAATCAAAATAAAGTCCTGATTCTCAATGAATTTATATTCTTCAATGCGCTCGACAATCCAGGAGGCGAACCGCTTGCCAACTTCAAGGAAGGTGTAAAGCGTCCGGCCATCAACAAGCTGAACGGCTTGGCCTTGAAGGGTTCCGGCGAATACCGGGACAAGCTCTTGTGTGTTATGCTCTTTCATGTTGATTTTCCTACGGTTAGGGATTGATATCGAAGCCTCAAGCGGTTCCAGCGCTTGAGGCTTTTTGCTGTTCGGCGTTTACCGCCTGCTGGGTCAATCGAAAGAATTTTTCCGCCCGGCAAAGGACGGCATGAGCCTCTTAAAGAGAACTATTACTCTATTAAGAAGTCATAAATAGGATGTTATGATTTGACATATGAAGTCAATAGTCAATTTTGACTTCATGGGAACAGCGATATCTATGAAAAAGCAAGCTGACTATGTTAAGACCGCTCTCAGGGTGCCTCGTGATCTCCATACGCAGCTACACCAGGCAGCCGATGCTTCCGAGCGCAGCTTCAACGCCGAGATCGTGGCCCGTCTTGAGGCGTCTTTCGCGGAAAAAGGCAAGGTGGAGTCAGTGCCAGCATTTATGGAGTCACAATCGCTTCCGTTGTCGCCGCTGTCCCCATTGGGGGAGGGGGTGATCCGCCAGCTAATCCTAGAGCTTGAGGGAGTGGTGGGGAAGGTAGCTCGAAGCGCCTAGGATGGATAGAGCGCGCCCGAGAAACCCATTGTCCGGGCTGATGCAGGCACGAAAAAGGCCGCTTGAAGCGGCCTTCCCTGTCTCCGTCCGGGCTTCCGGCGCCTCTCGCTACTCGCAGACCCCGCTCGCCGAGCAGACCGTCATCCGCGCGTGCCCCAGCAGCGCCTGGGTGTTGTTGGCGTAGCCGCGCAGGAAGTCCAGCAGCTCGCTGTCGGACATCGTCACCAGCCCCTGGTCGAGCTTGGCCTTGTCCCGCCCGAACTGCTGGTAGAGGTTGATCGGGTCCGGGTCCAGCACGGCGACGATCCACTGCGTGCCGTAGGGCGGCAGCGCCACCAGGTTGTCTATCGCCGTCGTCCCCGCCTGCACCTTGCTGTCCGGGCTGAGCTTGTTCGGGAACAGCAGCACCGGGTTCTCCCCCGGCTGCACCCCGAACACATGCAGGGTGGCCGCCCTGGGCATCTCGATCTCCAGGCGGATCGGGTCGTTCTTGCGGTAGGCGGGCTTGGACAGCCGCACCTCGAGCCGGTCCAGCCCGGCGATCAGGTCGGTGAGCCGCTGCTCGTCGGTCTGGGGCGCGCTGGGCTTGGGAGCGGACTTGATGGCCTGGCGGGCCTGGCGCAGCTTGCCTTCCAGCGCCGTGTCCGAGTTCAGCGCCTCGGCCACCGACAGGTAATCGTCCGCCAGTTTAGAGTCGCCGCGCGACAGCGCCTGCTGGCTCTGCTTGAGGTAGCCTTCCACCAGCCCGTCCAGCTTGGCCTTCACCGCCGGATATTGCAGCAGCCTGCGGTCGGTGAGCCGCAGGCGGATATCGGTGGCCTTGTCCACCAGGTCGGCGGGCGACTTGGCGTCGGCGGGCACCTGGGCCAGCATCGCCATGGCGTCGCGCTCGTTCCGGGCTTGATCCTCGCGGCTTGTCTGGATGGTGGGCTGCGGGGCGAACTTCCACACCGCCAGGCCCACCGCCGCGGCCAGGGCCAGGGTGGCCAGCACGATCATCCACCAAGGCAGCTTGTCGCCGCCGGTCATCCCGTCCAGGAACTCGCTGACCGTGGCGGTGCGCTTGTCCCGGTCGAAGGACAGCGCCTTGGAGAGCGCGCGCCACTGGCGGCCGCTCAGCCCCTTGACGGGCTTGGCGGCCATCTTCTTGCTGAAGGCGTAGAAGGCGCCCTGGGTCTCGCCGTCCCGGCCGAAGGGGTGGACGCCAGCCAGGAGCTTGTAGGCCACGCAGGCCAGGGCGTAGATGTCGTCGCGGGGGTCGGCCTGCGGCCGTATCCCGCCCATGGCCGACTTGATGGTCTCGCAGCTCGCGTAGGCGACGGTGTAGGCGGAGGCCACCACGCTGTCCTTGACGAAGCGGGTGATCTCGCCTTCCTGCTCGCCCTTGTCCAGGATGGCCTGGGCGATGCCGAAGTCCAGCACCTTGACCTTGCCGTCCTTGGTGAGGAAGACGTTGTTGGGCTTGATGTCCCAGTGGATCACCGACTTGGGCTTGCGGGAATGGGCGAACTCCAGCGCCCGCCCTATCCCTTCGATGATCCGCAGCGCTTCCTCCTTGGGCAGGGGCTGGCCGCCATGCTCTTCGATCTCCTTCTGCAGGGACTTGCCCTCGAGGTACTCCATGACCATGAAGTACTCGTCGAGCTTGGCGTCGTGGCCCATCATCGAGACCTTGATGATGTTCTCGTGGGTGAGGTCGATGCTGCGCTCGGTCTCGGCGATCAGCTGCATCCAGGCATGGGGCGAGGAACGGATCTGGTCGCCCAGCACCTTGATGGCGACATGGCGGCGCTTGTTGGCCCGCTCCAGGAGGAGGTTGTCGACGGCCTTGTAGACCACGCCCATGCCGCCCGCGGCGATCACGTCCTCGATCAGGTAGCGGTCGCCGAGCGTGTCGCCGACGCGCACGCCCCGCCCCTGGCGGGACGGGGCTTCCGACTGGACCACCGTGGTGTCTTTGTTCCCTTCGTTCTCGTTCATTCCGGGCTTGGGCCTTGCTGTGTTGGGTTGCTATTGCTTGTAGGCGGCGCCCGCGTCCCGGCGCGGCTATTCCGGCGGGGCTGGCGGAGCGGCCTCCTTGGGCGCCTCGCCGCTGGCGGGCCTGCCGCCTGTTCCGGCCTTGCCCTCCGGCTCCGCTGCGGCGACATGGTAGCCGTGGCAGGAGGAGCAGGTCGATGGGGTCTTGTTTCCGCCCCCCTGGTCGCTATGGCACTCCGCGCAAGTCCCGATCCCCTTGATGAGCACGTCGCGGCTGGTCGCGGACTCCTTCGCCGCGTGGCACTGCGCGCATTCTACGGCCTCGTGGCGGGAATGGTCGAACCGGGCCTTGGGCAGCCAGGACTTGGGCAGGCGGGCGGGCACGATGGCGCTGTCGTCCTCGGTGCGGTCGTGGCAGGCCGCGCAGCCCCGGTAGGTGAACAGGAGGTTCTGGCGGGTGGTCCTGGCCGAGTCCTCGATCCATTTGTCGGCCTCGGCCAGGACGGCGGGGGTGAACTGGGCGCTGCCGCCCGCGCACACCGCCCTGAGCGCCTGGGGAAGCTCCGGGTCCGGCTGGGCCGGGCGCGGCGGGCGGGCGCTGGTGTCATGCTCCACGCCCTCGCAGGTCTGGCCGGGCTTCTGGCGCCCGTCGGCGCTGGCCTTGATCCTGGGGATGGCGCAGCCGCCGTCGTCGGCGGAAGGCGCCTCCGCCTCGTTGCCCATGCCGCCGGGGCGGGTCCGGGACTCGCCGTCCCCGCTCGGGGAAGCGCCGGATTCCCGGCATTCCAGGGCGCGCTGGGCGTAGTCGCTGCGCAGCAGGGCCAGCACTTCCTCGGGCTGGCCGTGGGGCACTTCCTGGTCGGAGCGCTTGGGATCGTAGGTGAGCTTGTGGCAGCTATGGCAGTGCCGCTCGAAGCTGATGGGCTGCATCAGCTTCCCGCCCTGCTCGGTGGCGTGGCAGTCGGCGCATCCCATCACCACGGGCTGGTCCTCGCCGGGCTTCCGGATGCCCTCGTCCCTGAGGTGGCTCTTGTGGGGGAAGAACAGGCCGGATTCGTCCTTGAGCTCCTGGGGCTGGTCCATGCTGACCCGCACGGCCTTCTCCTGGCCGTCCTCGAGGCGGCTCAGGCTGATCCTGAAGTTGGGATGGTCCTTGGGGAAGCCCTTGCCGACGTCGAGGATCTGGGTGTCGGCGGCGGTCTGCTTGAGTTCCGCGTGGCAGTCGAGGCACAGGCTGGGATTGCGGTGGGTGGACGCCTGGGTGCCCTGGTGTTCCTGATGGCAGTCGTCGCATTCGTACTGCTTGGTCTTGGCCTGGGCTTTCCTGGCGTGGTCCTTGATGCCCTGGTGGCATGCCTTGCACGCCTCGTCCTTGACCTGGACGAAGGGGGTGACATGGCATTTCTGGCAGTCCTTGGCGAAGTACTGGTGGCCGCGGGTGTCGGTGCCGGTGTTCCAGGCGCTGTCGCTGACCGGCCTGAGGTAGGCGCGCTCGAGCTTGGCGACCGGGGGGGCGACCATGCCGATCAGGGGCAGCAGGAAGAAGAGGCCGAGGGTGGCGAGCGCCAGGGTCCAGGAGAGGGCGCGCAGGCTGCCCTTCCAGCCCAGCCGCTCGAGCAGGCTGGGCGGCTCGGGCGGTCCCTGGACCTTGGACCCGGCGCCGCGCTGCTGCTCGACGACGAGGACCAGGTCGTGGCCGCGTTCGGGCGGGGCGACCTCGATGAGATAGTTGCCGATGCGCACGCGGTCGCCGGGGGCGAGGGGGGCGCCCTTGACCAGGGCGTCGTTGTGCCAGATGCCGGAGGGGGCGAGCGACTGGATGGCGTATTGCCCGCCCACTTGGCCGATGACGGCGTGGTTGAGCGCCACCCGCAGGTCGTTCTCGGCGAGGCGCAGATGCTCGCCCGCCGCCCGGCCGATGGTGATGACGCCGGCGTCGACGGTGGTCTCGGTGTGGCTGGCGACGCCTTTCTTGGGGGATTTGATTCTCAGCAGGCAGCGCATCGTGTTGTCCCTACCAGTAGAGGAAGACGGTGACGACATGGACCGCCAGGGCGGCCAGCAGCATCATCGACAGGGGGATGTGGAGGGTGAGCCACTCTTTCAGCAGCCGGTGGTAGCGGAGGTCGCGCTGGAGCTTGGCGACCAGGGCCTTCTTCTCGGTCAGGAGGCCGAGCAGCTCGCTGGCCTGCTGGGAGCGCTCGTCGTCGAGCTTGAGGATGCTGCGGCTGATGCGGTAGATGGTCTCCTGGTTCTCCTCCCCGGCGGCGGCCATGCGGGTGAACATGGTGGCCTCGGGGCTGACGCCGCTGCCCGCCGTGAAGAACTGGGTCTTGAGCTCGCTGACGGTGTCGCTGACGACCTGGACCGGGTTCTCGTCCTTCTGGACCTCGCCGCCGAAGGTGCGCTGCACCGAGCTCATCACCACCTGGTGGGCCTTCTCGCCGATCTTGCTGGCGAGGGACAGGGCGCGCTCGTCGAGCTCGGCGATCTCGGCCAGCATGGCCTCGTCGGTCTGGCCCGCGCGGTTCTCGGTGAGCAGGGCGGGGTAGCGCCAGTAGGTGTAGATGCCGAAGAAGCCGCTGAGGATGACCAGGATCATCAGGACGTAGGCGAGGGTGTGGATGTTCCAGCCGAACTCGAAGCCGGTGTGGAGGGTGGCGACGACGATCAGGGAGGCGCCCAGGTAGACGTGGCCGGACAGCCAGTCCTTGAGGCTGCCGAGGGTGGAGGCGTACTGGCGCTTGCGGACGCCGAACCAGGCCAGCCAGACGATGAGCAGGGCGCCGAGGGTGCCGAGGGCGTAGCCCAGCCAGGTGCCGCCGTTGGGGGGGCTGGGCGGGCTGTGGAGGGCGTAGGCCAGGGCGGAGAGCGCGGCCAGCCCTCCGGCGATCTTGAGGTAGAGGTACTGGCGGTGGGCCAGGAATGTCTCGTGCATTGGGGTTCTCCGGGGGTGTCGGGGGGGCGTCAGCCGGCGGCCGCGTTGCTCCTCAGCCGGTTGATGAACTCCTGGGGGCTGACCCGGATGGCGGCGCCGGTGGGGCAGGCGCGGACGCAGGCGGAGCCGCCGGGCAGGTCGGCGCACATGTCGCACTTGACGGCCTTCTTCTGGTGGCCGCCCTCGTCGCCGCCGTGGTGGGCGGGGGCGGGCTTCTGGCCGGGGGCGCGGCCCTTGCCGAACAGCAGCCAGGAGAACAGGCCCGTCGGCTCGGGGGGCTGCTTCTCGGCGAGCTGGATGACCTTGTAGGGGCAGTATTCCTTGCAGTTGCCGCAGCCGATGCAGCTGTCGTCGATGACCACCTCGCCGTCGGGGTTGCGGTGGATGGCGTCGGGCGGGCAGTCCTTCATGCAGTGGGGATGCTCGCAGTGGCGGCAGGAGGTGGGGACGTGGATGTAGGCGAAGGTCGGCCCGGCCTCGCGGTTGAGGCGGGAGATGCCCTGGTGGGTCTCGGCGCAGGCCTTCTCGCAGTTGTCGCAGCGCACGCAGAGCGATTCGTCGATCAGCAGCACGTCGGTGGCCTCGCCCACGCCCTGGCTGACCAGGAAGCTGATGATGTCGGGGCTGTCCTGGCCGCTGGCGATGTCCTTGCCGCTGGCGTAGATGTGCTTGAGCGCGGCCTTCTCGAGCTTGAGCTGCACCCAGGGGTTCTTCTGCAGCACGTCGCGGAAGGCCTCGGGGTCGAGGCGGATGGTCTCGGTGGCGACGTTGGCCCGCACGGTCTCGGTGTTGGCGCCTTTCTTGAGGATGGCCATCTCGCCGAACTGGCCTCCGGCGGCGATGTAGGAGAGGACGTGGTCGCGGCCGCCGATCTGGCGGGAGACGGTGACGGAGCCGCGGCGGACCAGGTGCAGGCTGTCGCCGGGTTCGCCTTCCTTGAGGATGACCTTCTTGGCGTCGAAGGACTGGGTCTTGGCGGTCTCGATCAGGTGGTCCAGCCCCTGCGGGGGCAGGTCGAAGCCGATCTGGGACTGGATGGCCCAGCGCAGGAAGGAGCGGTCGATCACCGCCTTGACCGAGGGCACCGAGTTGATGAACTTGTTCATCTGGCTGCGGGGGGTCTCGAGCAGCAGGCAGTCCGGGCCGGTCGTGACCGTGTAGGGCCGCCGCCGCCCGGAGATCAGGCTGGTTTCCCCGAAGAACTGGCCTGCGGTGAGCTTGGCCTTGCGGGAGGGATCCCTGGGGTCGAGCTGCACTTCCACGCTGCCCTTGAGGATGGCGTAGAAGCTGTCCGAGTAGTCGTTATGCTCGAAGATCACCTCGCCCGGAGGATAGGCGCGGAGCTTCTCGCTGTAGAGCAGGAACTCGCGTAGCTGCGGCCCAGGAAGCTCGGCGAGCATGGGGGTGTTCTGGCGGATGAACTCCAGCCCCTTGTCCACGCTGGGGAAGCGGGCGGGCACCTCGAGGTTCACGCGCAATGCCTGCTCGTCGGCGGGTTCGACCGGGCGGCCCTCGATATGCTCGACGACCTCGTAGCCCTGGTTCATGGCCTGCTTGATCAGCGGGCAGCCGACCAGGGCGCCGATGATGTGGATGCCGGGGACGTTGCTCTCGTAGGTGGCGCTGACTTCCGGCAGGGCGTTGGCGTCCTTGGGATCGCCGGGGATGCGGATGCCCATGGACTCCAGGAACTTCCTCGGGGCGGAGGCGCCGAGCCGGGCGATGATCCGGTCGCAGGCAACGGCTTCCTCGCCGTCCGGGCCCTTGAGGACGAAGCTGCCGCGCTTTCCCGCGGCGGCGCCCAGGTCATCGACCCTGACCGGCACCGTGCTGTAGAAGCACTGAATCTTGCCGTTCTTGATGGCCTTCTCGATCTGGGTCTTGTTGGCGGGCTTGGCGCGGGCGAACTCCTCACGGCGGTTAATGATGATGACGTTGTTCTGCGCGGAAAGGCCGATGGCGTTCTCGATGGCGGAATCGCCCGCCCCCACCACCACGATGGTCTCGTCGCTGTATTCCTCGGGGTCGTCCAACTGGTACTGGACGAAGGGCAGTTCGTCGCCGGGGACGCCGAGCTTGTTGAGGTTGCCCTTGCCGATGGCCAGCACCACCCGCTCGGCCTGCATCGGGTTGCCCGACACCATCTCCAGGGTGAAGCTCCCCTTGGTTCCGGTGACGGCCTTGACCTCCGCCCCGTAGCGGAGGTTGATGCCCAGGCGCTTGACGGAATCCTCCCAGTGCCCCAGCACCTCCTCGCGGCTGCCCTGGTCGAAGGGCAGGCTGCTCCTCAGAGGGATGATCTCGGAGGGCGGGAAGGCCATCACGAATTTCTTCTTCTGGTAGAGGTAGATGGTGTTGGCGAGGTGGGGGGTGGCCTCGAGCAGGATGTGCGAGACCCCCTTCTCGGCGGCGCGGCCGGCGGCGCTGAGTCCGGCCGGCCCGGAGCCGACGATGGCTATCTTGTATTGTTCTGGCATCGGGTTCGATCCTCGGTGTCCCCTGGGAAGCGGCCCGGAGGAAGCCTCCGGGCCGTCCGGTTTTTTAGTTGAGCTTCGCCGCCAGCGGCCTGAGCGCCGCGCGGAAGGCGGCGGGATCGAACCGGTCCTGCGACTTGAGCGCCACGTACAGCCCGTCCATGGCGGGCTTGAGGGCGCTTCCCGCAGCGCCTAGGCTGGTGCGGATGGCATCGGCCGCCATGGTGAACTGCTCGGCCGCGACATAGCTGTCGTACTCGCCGGTCTGGGCGGTGGCTAGGAGTCCCCGCAGGGTGGCGCGGAGGTCTTCCTGGGTGAGGCTGCGGCCTGCGACCAGCGCGCGCAGCCGCTGGGTCTGGTCGAGCAGCCGCTCGGCGGCGGCGCGCAGCGAGCCCCGGTCCTCGATGGACGCCTTGTGCAGGTTCTCGATGGCCTGCCGGTAGCCGCCCGCCGATCCGGGAGCCAGCCTTTGGGCGATAGCCTCGACGATCAGGAACGAGGAGTCGTTGAGGCTGACCACGCCAGGGCCCAGCGCCTCGGTCATCTGGCGGGAGGTCCAGCGCTGCTCGGTGAGCGGGCGGTGGCAGCCGTGGCAGTCGTAGAACGACAGTTCCGGCCAGGGACCCACGCCCTGGTACTTGCCGCTGGTCATCAGGCTCAGGAACTGCTCGGCCGCCATCAGCTGGCCGACCGCCCAGACCTGGGCGTCGGCGGGCGACTGCTTGCGCTTGAGGTAGTCCGCGTCGACCTTGTAGTGGGCGGGCTGGATGGCGGTGTAGGTGTCCAGCTCGAAGCTGAGCCTGGGGTGCCCCGCGCCCATGATCCTGTGGGTGGTGAACTTGTCGTCGCTGCCCAGGTGGCAGGAGAGGCACAGCCTGGCCCTGGCTTCCGGCTGCTCGGAGGGGTACAGCCCGTCGGCGATGTTCTGAGCGTGGGTCTTGTTGCCGGTGGCGTGGGGCCCTAGGTAGTTCTCGGAGCCGCCGTGGCAGGCTTCGCAGCCGACGCCGTCGCTCATCTGGAAGCGCTTGCCGCGCATGTCCGCCGGGATGTTGTCGGCGTGGCAGTCGAGGCAGACCTTCTCCTGGGCGGGATCCTTGAGCCCTAAGTTGCGGGCGATCCGCTTGGAGCGCTCGTTGGTCAGCACCTTGTAGGCTTTGGCGTGCAGGTCCTTCTGCTGCCAGACGACGTATTCGTTCTGGTTGACGCTGGCCTCCGGCGAGGGGCTGACCGCGCCGTGGCAGGTGCTGCCCGCGCAGGTGACCACGCCCAGGTGCTGGGGAGGCTTGGCGCTGGCCGGAGCGGCGGCGGGCGGCGCTTCCGATGGCGCGGCTTCGGCGGGAGCCGCGGGCGCGGCGGGCGGAGCGGCGCCGGGCGTCTCCTCGGCCAGGGTGGCCGGAGCATAAGCCAGGAAAACGGTCAGCAGGCAGCCGAGCGCGAGGAGTTGGGTGATGAGCGAACGAGCCATGGGCATCCCCTAGTTGGTTTCTGGTTGATCTTGAACAACTAATAACTTCCCTATCCGCTGTGGGAGCGGCCTTCAGGCCGCGACGATCCCGCGCCCTGTCGCGGCCTGAAGGCCGCTCCCACAAGGGCGGCAGTCCGCGTAGCTCCGATTAGTAATCGGAGGGATGGTGGGCGCTCATGCGTGCGATTACGCTCCGCTAATCGCTCTACGGGCTTAGCCGAGCGGGTCCGGTGATTCACTCCGCGCGGGCTTGGCCAGCATAGCCTTCATTTCCTGGAGCGCTTTCTGCGCCGCCGCCTTCTCCTGCGCCAGCCGCTCGCGCTCGGCCATCTCGTCCACCACCGCCGACACCCGCGCGGCGTCCTCGGCGGGCTTGGCCTTCCCCCGCCTCGACCTGAGCGGCGGCAGGTCGCGCTTGTCGGCGATCTTCATCCGCACCGAACTCACCTTGCGCGACTCCCGCTTGTACTCGGGCGTGAGCTCGATGTCGGAGGTCTCGTTGACCTCGCGGACGGCGGGCTTGATGACCAAGTTATTGAGATGCGTGAATTCCTGGTAAGTCGATCTTTCATCGCAGCCAAGGAGTTTCTGGAACATTTCAAGCGTTATCCAGCCGGTGGAACCCACGTTCCTGAACCTCACGCAGTTCTCGTAGAGCGCCACCGCGTACTTGCTGCCGAACTTTTTCTGGATGTCCAGGTTGATCGTCGCATAGACCTCCGGGCTATAGAGCTTTTCCCTCAAAAACGGGCTGTAGGCATAATGACATACGCCATCGCGGATTTCCGCCCCAGCTAATAGCGTTGAGACTCCCCAGCGGTTTTTCCCATCACCCAGCACACCCCATTCAATTGTCGTTTTTGAAAGACCTTCCAAGGCTTCTTTCAATGGTTCTAGGTTCTTGCTGTCGAATCCAATCAGATCGCAGAGGTAGGAAAGTTTGATCTCGTAGCGGTCCTGAATGGGTAGCAGCGGGTAGGCGTGGTAAAGCAAGGCATTGGCAAGCTTGCGCTGAACCAAGGAAAGTTCGCCCCGGATATGCACGGCGTTGACGTGCTTCTTGACGGCTAGCTCTTTTTGTTTAGCCATAAAAAAGTCCACATATCACAATAAAATTTTCTAAAAAATTCTATTGCATTTCTTCCCCATAATCTATTGCCTTACGCCCCATAGATGCTTGCCTTACGCCCTATAAATTATTGCTTTACACCCCATAAACTATTGCCTTTCAGCGTTCTCTCCAGCCCAGGACTGGCTTGAAGCCCTTGCCTAGCACAGGTTCCAGCCGAGACCCCCCGCACGCCTATTCACGCAAACTCTTCTTAAAGTATTCAAAAAATTTTTAAACGTATTTCGCGAAAAATCGCGAAAAGCGGCCAAAAAGCGCTGCGCGCTCACCGCGACCGCAAACCGCCAGTGCCGCTTGGTTCCGCTCCGGGAAGCCCGTAGTCCGCGTAGCTCCGATTAGCGCAGCGTAATCGGAGGGATGGATGGGCGCCCATGCGTGCTACGGGCTAACCCACCCTACGAACCCATCCGCTCAGTCCTCCTCGTCGCCGCTTTCCTCGCTGCCCGCCGGGCCGACCCGGCCCAGCTTGCGCCCGGACGGCCCGGCGGCGGTCCTGACCGAACCTCCCCTGAACTTATCCTTCTCCACCTCGTCCGTGACGAACCACGGCCTGCCCTGCTCGTCGAGGAACAGCTTCTCCATCTCCTTGCGGTTGAAGGGCCGGGAGCCGATGCGGCCCAGCACGGCGATCTGATGGCCGGTCTCGTCCACGGCCCGGTCGCGGTCCAGCCCCTTCGAGAGGGCCAGGGCCGGGTCGGGGGTCTCGTAGGTGGCGATCAATTGCGGCCTGGGCTCGGGGCTGAACCCGTAGAAGCCGGGCTGGCTGTCCGGGGAGGTCAGTTGCAGCACCTTCAGCCCGTTGCGCCCGTCGGCCACGTAGCCGATCAGGCTGGCGTTGGTGGTGGCGACCATCACGTCGCGGGCGTCGTTGAGCCGGCCCTCCGCCGTGTATAGCTGGTGGACCTGGGGACGCTCGGGCCGGGTCACGTCCACGATGGCGAGCCCCTGCGCGCCCGCCGCCACGTAGGCGTAGGTGCGGGCCACGTAGACCTTGCGGGCGTCGGCCAGGGGCGCGTGGGCGTCGAGCAGGACCGGCTGCTCGGGATGGGTCACGTCCACCACCCGGAGTCCCCGCTTGTCGGTCACGAACAGGTAGCGGAACTGCAGGGCGCTGGCGCGGGCGTCCTCCATCGGCAGCTTGGCGGCGACCTTGGGCCTGAGCGGGTCGTCGAGGTCGAGGATGACCAGCCCCGAGCCGGTGGTGATGTAGGCGTAGTGGCCGCCCAAGGTGATGTGCCGGGCGCCCTTGAGGACGCCGCCCTCGTTCCAGGTGAGCTTGCGCTCCAGGAAGTTGTTGCGCGGCTCGCCGTCGGCCATGGTGTTGATGTCGGTCAGGATCAGCCCCTCCTCCGCGTCGGTGATGACGGCGTAGTTGTAGATGGGGTGGAACTCCTGCTCCATGTTGGTCTCGCTTTGCAGCTTGTGCATCCCTGCGGCGTCCAGCCCGAACCGGGGCTGGTTGCGGCGGTCGGGATGGACCGGCTGGTTGGTGGCGAGCGCCATGCAGGTCGCGTTCTTGGTGTCGAGGTGGGTGTCGTGGCCCAGGGGCGAGAACGGCGCGGAGACGATCCGCTCCGAGTAGCCCTTGTTGGCGATGTTGGCGATGTCGTAGACCTCGAAGCCTTCCTCGCCCTGCGCCACGTAGAGGTACTCGCCGCGCATCTGCAGGCAGTTGGCGACGCCGCCGGTGCCGTGGCTGTAGCCTTCCTCGAGCTTCTGCCCGCGCTCCTGGTGCTGGCGGAACCAGTCGGGATAGGCGTACTTATGCAGGAAGCTGCCGACCACGGCCTGCGGCTCGTCCCATTCCGTGACCCTGACCCCCGTGACGCTGTCCTCGTTGCCGACCCAGGCGTTGTAGCCGACGAAGTTGACGAAGTTGGTGCCCAGCAGCAATAGCTGGGCCATGATGGCGTTGTTGTCGTTGTCCCTGGAGAGATGGCAGTCGGTGCAGGTCTTGGTCTCGGTCTTGCGCTCGGTGTGGGGGTAGTGGGGGGCGAACGCCTGCGAGCTGTAGCCGCTGGAGGCGATGGGCGGCTGCTGGATGTAGATCAGCTCGCGGCTGGAGTTGCGCGAGGACAGCACCAAGGCCGAGGAGGACCGGACCGGGGCGATGCGGTTGCCCTTGGCGGGTCCGTGCTTGCCGAGCTGGTACATCTCGTCGCGGACCACCTGCGGGTTGTAGGTGGCGTAGTTGCGGGTCTCCTCGAAGTCGTAGTGGTGCCTGCGGGTCTTCCAGTTGGCCTGGATGGGCAGATGGCAGCCGCCGCAGCTGGTGGTCCAGGAGCTATGGCAGGTGAAGCAGGTCATGTTCTCGTTCTGGTGCGCGCGGTCCTGAGGGCTCACGCCCGGTCCCCAGGCCATGGATTTGTCCTTGGCGATGGTCTTGGCGCGGGCGGCCTTGGGGTTGTACTCGGGATGGCTGGGGTTCACGGTGTCCTTGACCAGGGAGACCTTCCATTCCTTGTCGGGGTAGAGGGAGGAGCGCTGGTAGAGTCCGTCGCTGCGCCACTCGAAGCGCCGCCGTCCGTCCTGGGTCCGCATCAGGCTGAGGTCGTTGCCTTCGGGGGAGGCGGCGGGCCCGGAGGTCCTGAGCGAGGGGTATTGGTCGGCGGTGCCGTGGCAGTCGATGCAGTCGATCTCGATGGCCTGGGCGACCTCGCCGTAGATATGGCCGTTGCCGTGGGCGTCCTGGTTGAAGTGGCAGTCGACGCAGTGCATGCCCTTCTCCATGTGGATGGACATCAGTTGCACGGATTTCTTGAACTTGGCCGGATCGTTGTCCGAGACAAGCTGGCCGTCCTTGTCGAGGAGATGCCCTTCGCGGTCGCGCTTGAAGATGGCCCTGAAGTTCCAGCCGTGGCCGTGGTAGTCGGCGAACTGGGTGTCCTTCATCTGGGGGTTGCGGTCGTAGACGCCTTCGAGGAAGCCCTTGTCGCCCCATAGCCCCCGGATCGCGGCTTCCTCGGGGTTGCGGGAGGTGATCTTGTAGGCCTTGTCGTGGCCGAGGATCTGGTCAGGGGTGACGCCGGGGACGCCGGAGGCGTCCCATTCGCTGACGTAGCGCTGCTTCTCGGGCCACATGCGGGGGGCGTCGGACTCGTAGTCCCACATGGTGTAGCCGCCGAAGGTGTTGACGAACACGTTGGGCTGGTGCATGTGGCAGATCATGCACTGGCTGGTGGGGATGGCGCGGGTGAACTCGTGCCTGAGGGGGTGGCCGCTTTCGTTCCTGGGGATGGTGGGATCGGCGCTGACGCTGGTGCCGGAGTGGCCGTACTGGGCGTAAGGGCCGGAGTGCAGCGGGTCGCGGTCGTTGCTGTAGACGACGTGGCAGCCGGCGCAGCCGGAGGAGCGGTAGTCGCCGGGCTGGTCGTTGGTGCCCATGAACCACATGAAGGGGTCGTTGAGGCGCGACTTGTGGATGTTGATGACCGGGACGGCGATGCGGGCGCCGGTGCCGGGGCCGCGGTTGGACTGGCGGATGTCGGGGCGGCCCGGTTCTTCGAGCCTCTGGATTTGGCCGAGCTCGTCGGGCAGCCCGGTCTCGGGGAACAGGTTGCCGATGTTGCGGCCGCCGCGCTCGAACACCCGGAAGATGTCGGCGGGGGGTAGGGTCTCCCAGGGGGGCAGGGGGGCCAGGAGGGGCAGCACGCCTTTCTTGCTCATCTCGGGGGTGGGCGGCACCTTGCCCTTGATGATGCGGCCGGTGCTGACGATGCCTTCGGCCTGCGGCTCTTCCTTTTCGTCCTTGCCTTCGGCGGCGGCTTCCTGGCCGGGGGCGGGGCTGTCGGCGTAGGGCTGGTAGCCCTCGCCCAGGACGTATTGCTTGACGTGGACGATGCCGTTGTTGAAGCCCGCGCCGCCCCAGAGCATGGCGCCGGTGGACATGAGGCTGCGCTCGGTGGCTTCGATTTCCTTCATGTGGCAGGAGCCGCAGGCCTGCCGGACTACCCGGTAATCGCTGGGGTTGTTGAAGCGGATGAACTCGGGGCGCTCCATGTTGAGCTGGGTGTAGCTGCGCTCGGGGGTGGCGCTGCGCGGGTAGCGCCAGAACTCGGGATAGAGCGGCTGGACATGGGCGAGGTCCAGCGCTTGGCGGTAGTCGGAATCGCCTTGCTTGGCGGCGGAGGGCTTGCTGATCTTGGGGTCGCCGCCGTGGCAGTCGGCGCAGCCTAGGACCACGCCGGGATTGACGTGCATGGTGTGCTGGTCGGTCTTGCTGTGGCAGGTCATGCAGCCCTGGCTCTTGGCCTGGGCGTCGGACTCGTCCTGGTGGGCCGGGGCGGCGGGGAAGAAGGCGAAGCGGACCTCGGCGGGCTGCTCGCCTTCGGAGGCGAGGAGGGGCATCGCCAGCCCCAGCAGCATCAGGAGCGGGATCAGGAAGCCCAGGCGGGCAATCCCGGCGCCGTTCTTTCCAAAGAGAAGTGCGATCATCGGAACCCGCCCCCGTCAGTAGTTGAAGACCAAGTTGCCCAGCACCGAATAGAACGGGCTGCTCTGGGTCGTGTTGTAAAGCTGCTTCATTCCGTCGCCCGGCACCAGCATGGCCCCGGACAGCCTGACGATGATGTTCTGCGTGAAGAAGGGCCGGTAGATCGCCGCCGTCGAGACGTCCCAGCCGATGTCGGTGCTGATGCGGCCCTGGTTGCGGAGGACGTCCAGCGACGCGGTGTTGGCGAAGAACATCTTGTTGACGTTGAAGGAGAGCCTGAGCTCGGGCAGCAGGTCCAGGTCGGTGCCCGCGCCGTAGAGCTGCACGCCGGGGTTGGTGAAGTTGGACTGGCCTTGCTCCTTCGACGACCTGAGCGAGGGCAGCACCCCGTTGCGGCCCGACAGGAAGATGCCGCCGCCGCCGCCGATCAGGGGCACCGACTGGCGGATCCAGAAGTTGGTGTCGGAGCCCGCGAACTGCGGATTCTCGAAGATGGCGTCGAAGCCCTCTTCCTTGCCGTCGTAGGGATCGGTGTCGCCGCTGGCGTAGAGGGCCGAGACGCGGAACCGCGCCCAGTCCACGTCCACCGAGCCCTCGCCCGCCAGGAAGTAGGCGCTGATGTCGGTGGGCCGGTTGGCGAAGGCCGAGCGGTTCTCGCTGCCCACCGCGTAGTAGAACGACGAGGTCAGGTTAAACCGCCCGAAGTGCCCGTCGCCGTTGTAGCCCAGGTACACCACGTCGTAGTTGCGGCTGGATTGCAGGCCCATGGAGGCCGGGCGGCTCAGGAAGCCGTTCTTGTCGAAGTAGAAGGGGTTGTCGCCCTCGCGGTTGCGGTTGTAGACGGCGGTTACCTGCGAGGTGAAGCCGCGCGCCGGGAAGTCCTGGCGGTAGAGGTTGGCGGCGAACACGTCGTCGTCGCGCGGGGTCATGGTCAGGCTGTTCAGCCCGCTGTTGGTGTCCTTCTCCAGGCGGCGGAACCAGGCGAGGTTGTACTGCCAGAGGTTGTTGTCCCGCGTGCCGAACAGGCGCGCGCCGAGCTGGCTGTCCTGGAACAGGAAGCCGCGGAAGTCGGTCGAGAAGGGCTGGATGCCGAACCTGACGCTGTCGAAGTCGTAGCGGTCGGAGACGTTGCGGATGTGGTAGTCCAGGAACAGCTCCTGCATCCCGGCGAAGCCGTCGGTGCGGGTCTCGCCCCGGCGCGGGTCGATGTTCAGCAGCCGGTACTCGTCCACCGAGGTGTGGTTGATGTTGAACACCGGGGTCAGGCGGAACTCGTAGTTCGGCGGCCTGAACACCGTGTTGCCCTCGTAGATGACGATGGAGGTGATGAAGTTCTGGTTGAACAGCAACTGGTCGTAGGAGCCGAAGTTGTCCAGGGCGCCGGACTGGCGGCCGATCTGCGGCGCCACCGGGGTCGGCAGGCGGCGCGGCTCCACGATGGAGTCCGAGGTCAGGCCGACGCTGACGAACCAGTCCTTGTAGAAGGGGCGGTCGGCCTTGTAGAGATTGCGGTTGTAGGGGTCGTACCAGTTCTCCTGCAACAGCTTGAGATCGTTGACCAGCCGCCAGCGGTCGGGGATGGGCACGAACTCGGAAGGATCGTAGGACTTGCTCCAGCGGCCCGGCTCGGGCTGGAACTCCTTGGGATCGTAGGGCTTGACCGGGGGCGGCTCGACCGGGGGGATGCCGGTGGCGCCGTTGGGATCGGGGAAGAACTCGTAGTCCTCGGGCGGGCCGGAGCTCTCGCCGGGGCGCATGCGGCGCTCCTCGTCCCCGGCGTCCGCCTGATCCCCGCCCGCCGCGTCAGCGGACTGCTGTGTCCGGGCGGCTTCGGCGGACTCGGCCTGCTTGCCTGGCAGGTGGCGGGCAGCCTCGTCGGACGATTCGCCGAAGGCCGGGGCCGAACCGGCGGCGAGGGCCGCCAGGGCGAGCGCCAGCGCGGTTGGAACACGGCGCTGTGCGGAAGGGTGTGTGCTGCTGCTCATTAGTGGTCACCGCAGGGCGTTTGCTGGGTGCTGTCGATGAACGGCGCGAACGGGCATTGCACGTAGCGCAGGTTCACTTCGTTGAATTTGCCGGCGTCCACCTTGACGTTGTCCGCCCGGAGGGCGCGCGGCGCCTCGCCGATGCTGCCGCCCAGCGCGGCCCCGGCCCGTTGGACGCCCAGGAAGCCCACCATGTCGTCCTGGTCCACGCCGTCGCCCGAGATGCCGATGGCGCCGACCAGGGTGCCTTGCTTGTAGATGGGCACGCTGCCGGGGAAGATCTGGATGCCGTTGGGCGCGATGCTCGAGCCGTTAGGGCCGCCGCCCAGGCCCATCGCGCAGTTCCCCGGGGGCGTCGCGCCGATCAGGAAGCCCGCCAGGTTGTTGATGACCAGGTCGAGCTGTATCCCATCGTTGAAGGGCGTCCACTCGCTGGCTCCGGCCCTGAACACCCCCTGGAGGTCGCCGGAGGCCGCGAACGGCTTGCTGAGCGGGCCGTGCGGAGTGCGGAGGATGCCGTCGGGGAAGGAAGGCCGGGCCAGGTTGCCGATGGCCCGGTTGCTGAACGCCGTGCCGTCGTCGAGCAGGCTGCCCGCGTAGGGCGGCAGCACGAAGTTCTGGGTGGCGCTCACGTAGTGGCCCAGGGTCTTGAACTGGCCGTTCTTGACCGGGGCCGGGGTCGCCCTCAGCAATCCGCCTGCGTCCCCTCTCGAGAACAGCGCGGCGGTGCGGGCCTTTTGCAGGGAGACGTCGATGCCGAACACCGGCGCGTCGCGGGTGCGGGCGACGCCGAGGATCGCGCCTTCCTGGTCCACCACCGACAGCGTGACCCGCACCGGGGTGCTGAGCGGGCGGCGGATCTGGGCGCGGGAGCCATTGGCGACCCCCAGGCCATTCCGCAGCACCTGGGCGACTTCGTTGGCGGTCAGCGCCAGCCCCCTGGCGTTGGGGGCGCCGTCGATGGGCGGATAGCGGTTGTTGGACGCGCCGTCGGTCAGCACGAAGGCGTCCAGCCCTGGAAAGGGATTCGGCTGGAGGTTTTTGGCAGGCTCGATCCCCGAGGCCGGCGTGCCGAACGCCGTGCCCTCCTGCAGGCCGTTGGCCGCCACGAAGAAGCCGAAGCTGGGATCGGCGCCGGTGGCGGCGTCGACCAGGCTGCCGATCCTGCCGTCGTTGATCCTGGAGAACGGCGGCGCGTTGGCGGGATTGGAAGCCAGATCCTTGAAGGAGGTGTTGGAGAACCGCAGCAGCAGCCCGCCGGCCGTGATCTGGTCGGCGCGGCGGCTGCTGGGCGCCGCGAAGCCGAAGGTGCCCGCGGTCGCGATCAGCTCGTCCTGGCCCTTGTCGAAGTCGAAGATGTCGGTGTCGATGCCGTACTGGCCGTCGGACATCACGCCGATGGCGCCGACCACGGTGCCGTTCATGTAGAGCGGCAGCCCCCCGGCGTCGGCCGACAGCCCCAGCGGCGAAGCCCTGGGACCGATGCCCGGCCCGGCGCCGTGCTGGACCAGATCGCCGCAGGGGAGCGAGCTGAACTGCACCCCGAACAGGGGCCCCGAAGGCTGGCCGATCTCCCTCGGGTTGAAGGACTGCTGGATGATCTGGTTGGCGGTGCGGGTGCTGAAGGCGTTGCCTTCGCTGGAGAGGTAGGCGCCGGTGATGGCCTTGGCGATGGCCGCGAGGGTGGAAGGCAGCACGTTGAGCTCTTCCAGCCCGGCCTTCAGCTTCACCTTGACCACCTGGCCGTTTCTTATCTTGACGGGCTTAGGCGGGGTCTCTCGGTAGAACAGCGAGGAGCGGATGGTGAACTTGGAGCCCTGGGCCTTGCGGGTCTGGTAGACGCCCAGCACGTTGCCCACCCGGTCCACCACCGCGATGGTCGCCTGCTTGCCGCGCGCCCTGGCCTCGCCGACCGCCTGGGAAATGATGCGCCCCACCTGCGCTTTGGTGAGGCGGGTGCTGTCGTTGGCGCAGAAGCCGGTGCAGTTGGAGTCGTCGCCGTGGCCTATGGCAGGCGCCGCCAAGGCGCCCGCCAGCAAGGCGCGGCGCGCAAGATTCCCCCAGTTTGATAGCGTTCTCACTGATCCCCCCCTGAATATCTCAAGGTGTCAAAGGTGTTTCGTGGATGCTCAAGCGAGAGCGGTCGCGCTGCCCTGAGACTTAGGGGCTGTCGCTCGAACCTATCCGCTCGGATCGCTGATTCCCACGCTCCAGGCCGCGCGCACGCGGCCCCTCGAAATCACGCTCATTCTCAGTTGGTCCCCAGAACCCGCACAGGATACTTCGGGACCGTTGGGAATCAAACAGATATGTACGAGCGCGACCTGTGGTCAAGCGTCGGCCTCCATCGAGGCGGCGCTTTCAGGGACTGTCCCGCGCGGTTCCGCTAGTTTACGGAAAGCCAGACGCTCGCAAGCGGGGCGGTCTCCTTGAAACCGTGAACTGGGTCACAGAAGAGCAGCCGGTTCGGATGCGCGGCCTGAGCCATCGGGCTTGGCCTGCGTTCTTATGGGTTCAAGCTGGCCGGGTTCGGGGCGATCCGGAAGGCGCGCCCGAGGCAGCGGCGTTGGTCGCTGTCCGGGGCATGGCCCTGGTTTTCCGGGGGCGGGTTTGGCGTTGAATCCCTAGGCATCGGTTGTTGCTGCTACCGCTGCTGTTGTTGTAATTTGGCGAATAGCTTAACCAAACCGCGCGCGCTGCGCTAACACTATGAAATTTCCGCCGCCGGGAGCGGGGAAACCCTGAGCGCGGGAAAGCTTTCCCGGACGGGCGATTTCCGGAAAACCTGCCTTAAAGTCATTGAATTCGCTTGGGTTTAGCGAAGGCTGATATTCAAGTTGAGCCAGCCGGGCGCTAGTCTCGGTTTGTCCGCTTGGGCGGCTGTTCCGCGCCGGATAAATGGTTCGGAACGCGCGAAAGCGTCAAATCGGCTCCGTCGCCGCTCCGCGCCTCGGCAGACAGACGGAGGATTCCGGGCGAAGAAAGACCCACTCCATGGCTTGTTCCGTGCCACGGCCTTTCGCTTCCCCTCGGTCCCGGAGTTCCGACGCAGGAACCGGGTTTGTCGGCTACGGCCTTTCCCTACCCCGCGCCTAATGGCCTTTCCGGTTCAGGCGGAGCTTGTTTCCTTCCCGGTCGGCTCCGCGCAGTCAAGCGGCGCGCCTCTGGATCGCTGGGAACCACGCTCGGTGTTTCTAACGCGCGCGCGTTTTGGTTATCTATATTGGTTATAGATAGGTTATCGGCGGGAAATTTTTTCTCAAAATTTTGATTTTTAAAGTAAAACTAGGATTTGGCGCGTCCGCTCAAACCCGTCAAAGCGTCCGCTCAAACCCGCGCTTACCTAGTCGGGATGTTGGGGAGAAGATCGCCGATAGCGGTTGGTTGGTTTTTGCGTGCGCCCTTCGCGGGTTTCTTGGCTGCCTGCCTGATAAGGGCGCGGTTCTGGCTCGGCGTGTGGTTGATGTCCGCCGTGATGGTCTCGGCCTGCGCGTCGTATCCGGACAGAAAGCCTGCGGCCTTTATGCGCTCATGGGCCTTGATGATGTCCGCGCGACGCTGGCGCTTGTTGCTGTTGGTCAGTCCAGCGATATCGGCCAGGGTCTCGTAGCGGTGGGCGCTCGGCGCGACATGGCTGGAATAATAGGCGTGCAGAGCCTTGGCGGTCGCGCTGCGGCCCAGGGCGTGGCGCTGCGCGTTGTCGATGGTGGTCCACATGCCGAACCCGAACAGGACCGCGAATTTCGGGTTTATGGTGATCTCGTAGTTCAGGGAGCTATCGTCGCGGATTCCGCCTTCGATCAAGCCGCCGAAATACCGTTTCTTATGATCTTTTATCTCAACCGTGCCACCACGCAGCCTGAGCATAACGGAGTGTAGCCGCTTATGTTCTTTTCCTCCGGTATTCAAATTCAAAGCCTTCAGAAGCGCGTAGGCTGAAAACCTGACCGGCGTTCCCAAGGGATAGGGCCGCGCGAAGTTCAAAAGCTCAAGGTAAACGTCCAAGTCGGATTGGTCGAACTGCTCGCCCTTGAAGAAAACCTCCAAGCCTGCAACGGAGAAGATTTTTTCTTCGTTGATGAAGCGGCGGTTTTCTTTTTGCGTGGGATGTAACGCCGGAAACAGGGCGGAACGCAGAAGCGCGTTCGGGGCCGCGCGCTTCCCGCTGTCCCAGAAATCCAGTTGGATGACTTTGTTCGCTTCCGGCTCGGGTGCGGTCGCGCGGCTTTTTTCATCGGCCTCGCGCTTGGCCATGGCCGCGCCCATGCCGGCGAGCTTGCGCCGCGTGGCGGCGTCGAGGTTCGGCGCTTCGGCCTCTAGCTGCTTTTCGAGGAAGGCCGCAGCTTCGTCGGCGGCCTCGGTCGGCATCGCGAGGCCGTTGCGGAGGGGGGTGGGTTCTGGTTTATCATGGGTCATTGCTCGGGCTCCTTCGCTGGATGTGGCGGGCATAGCCAAGCTTCCCTCTGGCGGGCTTGGTTCTATAGCTTGAGGAAGGGCGCGGCTCCTGGCGGGGTAGGCGCCCTTTTTCTTTGCCCGGAATCCTATGCCTGTTCGCCGCCGCGCGGCAAGCCCACTCAGGGCGGGATAGCAGGACAGACAGAGCGCGCCCGCGAAACCCGGCCCATCGCTCCGGGACGAGGCGGCGCTAAGAATGAAAAAGGCCGCTCGCAGCGGCCTTTTTCATTCTTGGGAGGAAAGCGGGTGATTCGGCGGCGCGGCGGGCTATCCGGAGAACAGCGCGGCCAAGTCCTGCAAAAGCGCCAGGGAACCCGCGTCGGTCAGCACGTAGGGATCGAACTCCCGCTTGATCGAATATCTGAGGAACTGCCCGCTCGGAAGAGTGAGGCTGACGGCGTGGGGCTTGGCGGAGTCCGAGGTCGGCTCCGCGCCGTCGGTCAGGCGCAGCAGGACGTCCGCCTGGATATCGGCGCCGGTCCCCGAGGACAAGGCCACGTAGCTCATGGCCCACTCGCTGAAGTTCCTGGAAGCCACCTCCCCGTAGCTCAGCAGCAGAACATCCCGATGCCGGGGATCGTTGATGATCCTGGCGTAGGTCCGGTTGACCGCCTGCCGCGACCCCTCCAGGCATTGCAAGAAATGCCGCCCGTCGCAGCACAGCATCCCGGTGATGCCGACGGCGGAGTTGTTCTTGATCGAAGACGCCAGGATGTTCTGGTAATCGCTGGGATCCAGGACGCCGCTGATGGTGCTGGCGTAGATGAGCCGGACGAGAAACATGGGATGCTCCAAGGGTTTTGAGGGGGAAGCGCGCCGTCCCGGAGAGGGGCGGGCCTGCCGGTAGGCTGGGCGCTGGGACGGATTCTATACCTTGGCACCTGCCACTTCCGGCGGGAGCCGCAGGGCGAGTGTGGTTCGCTGCGGCTTCGAGCCGCCGATCCGCGGGGCGCCTTCGAGCAGGCGGCGCTCGCATTCGATGAAGTAGCGGCGAACCTCGTGGCCCTTGTCGTTCCGCTCCATCATGCCGATGTGCTTGGCGGTTTCTAGGGTGAGGTGGTAGCCAATGGCCGGTTTACCGCCTAAAGGGTTTTCCCCCAAGCGGGGGGAAACCTCGATGTAATCCTGATTCGGAACAAACCGTGCCGTAATCTTCCGGAACGCCAATCCCGGCTGCGGAACTCGCCGCAGTGGGCGCAGGATAGGCCGGGTGGCGGGGTGGGATCAAGGGGAGGGCGCCGCCGGATGGGCCGGGGGCGGCTTTCGCGGGGTTCCGCCGAAAACGGCAGGGACGTAGGTGCGATTAGCGCAGCGTAATCGCATGCATAGGGGAAACCCATATTCCTCCGATCACGCTGCGCTAATCGGAGCTACGCGGGCTGAACCCGGAGGACACCTCCATGGAGATCATCCGGGCGGCGCGGGCAAAAGGCTGAGCGGAACTGAGGGAGATAAGCCGGGTTTCCCCGGCTTATCTGTAAATGGGTGCCGGACCTGTGCGGGTCCGGCCTGCGGGCTGGAGTGATGGCTTAGAGCAAGCCGATCAGGCCGGATTTCACTTTGCTTTTGACTTTCATGGGGATGCTCCGTGGATAAGCGTCGAGGTGCTTGCTTCCGGCGACCGCGCGCCGGGATTGGGGAAAAGCATAACCTCGGGGCGGGCGCGGTTCTGTGGCGGATTGCCCGCCGGGCCGTGCGGTATTCACATCGCGCCCTACCGCGCTACACGCTTCCCCCTCTTCAAATCTCAAGCCTGGGCGCCGCCGGAAACGGAGTACCGTTTCCGGCGGCGCCCAGGCTTCAGGACAGGGGCTTCGAGTACCCGCCGGACCCGCTCAGGGCGCCTGCGGCGCCCCCTGAGTAGAGCTAAGAAGAACCCGCGTAGGGCAGAATACACCCTACGCGGGTTGCTTGTCTGATTGAAATAAAAAGGATATACAAGAAAACCGAAGAAATGCTGCGGCTTCCCCTCTGTTTTACCACAAGTCTATATGGGAGATAGGCTAATGACAACTGAAATAATCTCGTATCTTTACTTCCTTGTCGATACGCAGCATTCGGCATTCAAAATAGGCATCAGCTTGGATCCATTGAAGCGCAGTCGGTTGATTCCGGAGAAAATCGATATTGGTCGAAGCTTGCAGTTCAGTTGCAACAAGTCCCAAGCTCATCGCTTTGAGAAAACCATCCACTTCTTATTTGATAGCTACCGCATTGAAAAAACACAAGGGGACGGATTTACTGAATGGTTCTCGATGGACGCCTTTGAAAAAATAAAAGATTTTGTCTTGACCAATCAAGATAAACTGAAGTGGATTTCATACGGCCCATTAGATTCTTTTAGAAAAGAATCCAATATATCAGAAACTTCAAGGCGCGGCTTTATAGTGGACCCCGAAAATCGGACAGCAATTTAAGCTATGGTTCTGGCAGTGGGAAAAGAGTCAACGAACCATGAGTGAAACCAAGACACGCAAAGTCTACAGCGCGGGATTCAAGGCCAAGGT
>Ga0233425_10002177_pt1 | contig 39781 bp, 42 predicted proteins | sample Watercolumn_Towu_2_FD_181712 | JGI IMG/M metagenome (GOLD analysis project Ga0233425, IMG submission 181712) | Freshwater microbial communities from Lake Towuti, South Sulawesi, Indonesia - Watercolumn_Towuti2014_140_MG | ecosystem: Environmental > Aquatic > Freshwater > Lake | place...
TGCTTTTGAACTAAAGCTAATTATTGGCCCGGCAAAGAAGCTCCGGAGTAATGGTGGACAATTCTAAAAACAAGACCCCCTATCCCCTGCTAAAATGCTAGGGATAAATCCTTAGATGTACTTTGTATGAATCTAATTCGTTTCCATCCGGAAAGGACATTTCCGGATGAGAACTAATCCGGAAATAGGCTTGGGAGTCTTCCGTGCCTGTTTTCATGGCTCGGCTTCTGGAAGAAGCCTCTTTTAGAGGTCGACGGAGTCGACCGGATCGTGGTGCCACGCCCCAGAAGGCGGGGCATGGCGGATTAGTTGGTCTTTTAGGCCTCCATCCTCTTCGGATGGAGGAGAAAATCTGTTTCGAGCGGACCGGGTGTGCACCCGGAGACTGATCCTCTAAACAAAAACGCAAATGCTTTATCTAAATATAGACTCTCTGATGAGAAGCGGGGTTGAGGAAGGGATTTTTCCCGGAGCGGTGTTGCTGGTCGGGCGGGGAGATACGATTTTGTTTCACCGCCCTTATGGGTATGCCTCTCTGAGCCCTGAAAAACAACGGCTCCGGCTTGAGACCATTTTTGACCTGGCGTCTCTGACCAAACCGCTGGCCACAACGATGGGGATCATGACCCTCGTTCAGAATGGCCGCTTATCCTTAGATCAACCTGTGGCTGACTGGGGAAACCGGTCATTGAATCCGGAAGGGCCGGCAATGACCATCCGTCACCTCTTGGCCCACTCCGCCGGCTATGAAGCCTACCATCCCTATTATTTAAAGCTGAATCAGGAGGCCGGAGAGAAGAAAACGATTCTCCGGGAGTGGGTGAAAAAGGAACCCCTGACATATCGGCCCGGGGAACAGGCCGTTTATAGTGATTTGGGGTTTATAGCCTTGGAGGGAATTTTTGAGGACATGACCGGTGAGGATTTGAATAGGTGGATCCGCCGTCAGATTTATTTGCCGCTGAGGATCCTTCAGTTAGGATTTCGTCCCCTAAATCCGAGAGGAGTCCTCGATCCGGAGGCCTTTGCAGCGACCGAAAACTGTCCCTGGCGGCAAAAGATTGTCAGGGGAGAAGTGCATGATGAGAATACCTTTGCGGTGGGAGGTGTTTCCGGCCAGGCCGGGCTCTTTGGGACGGCTTTAGAAATTTTTCAACTGTTAAGGGCCTTAAAACGGGCCTACGATCAGCCCGAGGTCCCCGGATTATTTTCAGGAGAGTGGGTCCGGATTTTTTGGGAGAGGCAAAACCGGCCTTCGGGAACAACACGGGCCCTTGGTTTTGATACCCCTTCGGAATCGGGCTCCAGTGCCGGGCGCTATTTTTCACCCACAAGTGTTGGACATCTCGGATTCACCGGGACCTCCTTTTGGATGGATCTGGAAAGAGATCTGATTGTCATCCTTCTGACCAATCGCGTTCATCCCTCCCGGGCGAATGAGGCCATCAAGACCTTCCGTCCCTTGCTGCACGACCTCGTTTTTGAAGCGATTTTTTAGCTGAACGCCAAAGCAGAACTTTTACTCCGGCCCCTTGGGGCTTTGAAGGGAAAGTGGACCCTCAGAGAGAAGCGTGGTCTGGGTGGAAAGCCCTTTGTGGGAACCGCCGATCAATGGGGCCCTTTTTCCGGAAACACTTTGACATTGATTCTGATTTTAGGTAGATTCAGGTCTAAGAGGGTACTGAAAAGGAAGAAAAGTGATCTTCTAATAACTAGGTTGGAAGAATAGTTGAGATCCCGTTTCGGAGGCCTTTAAGGAGGGATCTCCCCGTCAAATAAAGACTTTTATGCAAAAATATGCCTATTGGATCGGATTCGGGCTGAGTCTCCTTTTTCTGGGATTTTTTTTGAGGAAAATTGACTTGGTCGGCGTCTGGAAGGCCTTTCTAAGCGTAGATTATCTCTACACCCTTCCTTTTATAGTAATTCACCTTGCGTCCATCTGGATTCGGGCCAAACGCTGGCGGTTCCTCCTGGCCCCTATTAAATCGATTAAAATGGCCCCTTTATTTCATGCCACGGCCATCGGGTTTATGGCCAATAATATCCTTCCGGCCCGGATAGGGGAATTTATTCGGGCTTATGTCTTAGGCAGTAGGGAAAAGATCAGCAAAACAGCCTCTTTTGCCACCATAGTGGTGGAACGCTTGTTCGATGGGTTCGCCATCTTGTTTATTTTTCTCCTGGTTATTCTTATGATGCCTTTCCCTGTGGGGAGGACCTCAATCATTTCTCCGGCCTATTTCAGGATGGCCGGTTTTTTTTCCTTCCTCATTTATGTGGGCTGCCTGGGGATTTTCCTGGGGTTACGTTTTCACAATGAAAAAGCCAATCGTCTGATCGGTTTTTTTTTAAAATTTTTGCCGAAAGGCTTTACCGAAAAAGTCTTAAAAAAGATAGAGTCCTTTGTCTCCGGCCTGGAGATATTGCAGCGGGCCCAAGATATTGTCGTGGTGACGGCCTATTCCCTCGGCTTATGGGTAATTATCGGCGGGTCCTACTATTTCATTTTTTTAGCCTTTCACTTTGACCTCTCGATCATGGCCGCCTTCTTCCTGCTGATCGTCCTGGTGTTCGGGGTGGCCGTTCCCTCCGCTCCCGGGTATATTGGGACTTTTCATTGGGCCTGTGCCGCCGCTATGATTTTTTTGGGCATAGAAGACAACCTGGCAAAGAGCTTCGCCCTGCTGGTCTGGTTTGTCAATTTTGTCCCGATCATCGTCCTTGGTCTTCTTTCTCTATGGATTGAAGGGATGTCCTGGAGACAGCTTAAAAAGACCGATCCGGAGAAGGGTCTCCTGGAGGAAAGATAAACGGAAAATCCTTTCTTCTAGGTTATTCTTAAGGCTCCCTTGAGGACGAGGGCGTTGGGAGCAGATCTTCAGTTAGGCGAAAAATTTTTCGGGAATGAAATTTTCCGGGCGAACGGCCTTTAAAGAGATCGCCTCCACCGGACAGACCACGCGGCATAATCCGCACCCCAGACACTTTTCTGCGATCACATAAGTCTTTTCTTCAGCATTAACCTGTAAGGCTCCGAAGTAGCATCGTTCCAGACAGGCGCCGCAGGCGGTGCAGTTTTCTTGGTTTACTTCAGCCTGGAACCGGCTGGGGTCTATAACCCGGATCCCTTCTTTAATCAGGATGGGCATGGTCTGGCAACAACAGGGGCAACAGTTGCACAGAAAATGATCGACCTGGTTTTTATTCATGGTCACATGGATCAACCCGGCCTCTTCGGACGCTTTTAAGAGGGCCAAGGCCTCTTCCTTGGACACTGCTCTCCCTGTTCCCCGATCCAGGCTGTATTCAGCGGCTTTGTTGACTTGGAGACAGACTTCAAGCGGCCGGTCGCATTTGTGGGCCGTCAAACGGCAGGTGCATTTGGTTACGGCCAGGGTTTTGGCCTTGTCGATTATCTCTTGGACATTCTCTTGGCTCAAGACCTGGGGAGAAACCGGCACGGCCACTCCGACGGGGACCACCCGAGTAAAGGGACGGGGCAAAAGTTGGCTGACTTTTTGAGCCATCTCCGGCCATTCCCTTTCCATGATCTCCTGCCACAGGTCCAGGAAGGCCTGGGGGGCTTGAGGCCATAGAATGGAGGCGTCATGAAATTGGACAAAATCCCGGGCCATGCGCCAGGTGGGGGGGGCGGTCTTAGAACTGGAGAAGGCCAATCCTTTGACAAAAAGGTCTCGAATCATGGCCTCGGTACGATTCAAAGGGAATCCGAGTTTTTCGGATAACTGGTGCGGCTGGCCGGGCATAGCCAATAAGAGACGGGCTTCTTCCTGGGACACGATCAGGCCGATCAGTTGAACAAATCGAGGGCTAGGCTGAATCAGCATCCTTTCTAGAAGTTGGTGGTATTCGCTGGGTTGGTTTTCCATTTTATGCTCCTTCTCCGTTCTTCTCGATCTCGGTTCGAGCCTGAGAGAAAAATGATTCGTTAACCGAAGGGAGAAGATACCTTTTTTGATCGCTTAAAAATAATATCGCAAAAATGTTATGGAGTAAAGGGGAAACCCTTTTCCCTAATTGCCTGAAGGGCAAATTAGTGCTATACAACCAGATAGTTTTTCTGGCCGATTCTCGGAGGTCGAGGAGTTGCTTATGCGTCCCGTGGGGGAGTACCTGGAAAACCCGGATAGATTGATTTCCTTTTTGGAAGGCTTGCGCAAAGCCCTGATTCAGGTGGGGGCGGTCGTCCTGATTTTTGCCGTGGCCGGGTATGGCTTTTCGAAATCGATCCTCACTTTTTTGCAAAAGCATACGGGAGTTGCCCTGGCTTATTACGGGCTGTCGGAGACTTTTTTTTCCTTACTCAATATTGCCCTGTATGCCTCCTTGTTTGTCTCCATGCCCTTTTTACTCTATAAAGTATTAGCCGCCTTGCGCGCCGTCTTCCCTTCCTTTTCCCGAATGATGATGGTCGGTTTTTGGTTCGGGGCGGTCTTCCTTTTCTATCTGGGGGCCGGTTTCTGCCTCTTTATTACCCTGCCCTATGGGGTCAAGTTTCTCTTGAGCTATCAAGGTGCCCATATAGAGGCGATTATCTCGGTCAAAAAGTTTGTCTCTTTTTGCCTGCTCTTTGTTTTTGCCTTCGGGATAATCTTTGAGTTGCCCCTCTCCATGATTCTTCTCGGCCGCCTAGGCTTGATTAAAGTAAGCTTCCTAGTACGCTACCGCGGTTATGCCGTCTTGGCCATCACTATTCTGTCGGCCGTGCTGACCCCCACACCTGATGCCTTCAATATGATGCTCATGGCCGTTCCCCTGTACCTGCTCTTTGAGATCGGGATTGTCGGAATGAGACTTTGGGGGAAAAAAGAAGACCCCCTCAACAAGGATGAAGATGAATAGGGGGGCTGGGACGCCGGTTTCCCTGTAAGACGGCTGCGCCGAAGACAAATTTTTAACAGACTACGACCCGGCCTGGAAGAGGCAAGGCACTTCGGCACAGGACGTATTAATCTGAAAGAAAAAAATTTATAATCCTTTGCGAGACTCGTGGAAGAGGCTAAAAAAGAGATATCTGCGTGGTTGACAGACAAAGGAGAACATGATAGAAAAAAGGCTGGGGAGGGATGGCCGAGTGGCTTAAGGCGGCGGTCTTGAAAACCGCTTTCCTTCCGGGGAACGGGGGTTCGAATCCCTCTCCCTCCGCCACTCTTATGGCCCGTATCCGGTTCAAATGAATGATGGGCTGACCATCCTTCCGGAATGATTGCGGGTTTGCCCTATGTACCCACCGTCCGACGGAGAGATGACCGAGTAGGCTTAAGGTGCTCGCCTGCTAAGCGAGTGTAGGGGGAAACCTCTACCGAGGGTTCGAATCCCTCTCTCTCCGCCATCTTTACCTTTCGATTTCAGCCGTTTTTTCGGGGATGGGAACCGGCCGCGGTCAGGGCGGCCGGGTGATCGGTCCCCTTTGGGATGGCCTTCTTAGAGGGGCAGTTTCAAAGGAAAGAGCTTCCAGGGGGTCTTGTCTTTTTCCTGTTTCTGATCGGCCAATCTGTCTTTGCAGGTCTGGATATTTTCCTTTATTTTCGGAGGGGGAGGAACATCCGGATATTGGGTCAGGATGGTTTCAAACCGCCCCAAGGCCGCATCATATTTTTTCCCTTTCATGTAAAATTCCCCGATGTAAAATTCGTGAGAAACTAAATGCTTTTTGGCTGAGACGATATTGATCTTGGCTTGGGCGGCATACTCACTTTTGGGGAAGTTTTTCACCAACCGTTCGAAATCCTGAAGGGCTTTTTGGGTAAATGATTGATCCCGATCAATCGTGGGCATTTGATGAAAGGAACACATGGCCATTTGAAAGATCACATAAGGAATGATCTCATTGGCGGGATGCATTTTTTCAAATTCCCGATAGGTCACGGCGGCCAGTTCATACTCCTTATTTAAATAATAACTATCCGCCAGCTTTATTTCGGCGACGATGGCATATTGATGGTAAGGGAAGCGATCCTTTAGTTTTTGGAAGGATTCAATGGCTCGTTTGTATTTTTTCCGTTGATAATACTCGAGCCCTTCAGAGATCAATGATTCCGGGCTGCGATCTAATTCTTTGGAGGCCTCGCTTTTAAAAAGGCTGCACCCCGTCAGTAAGAGAAACATCCCCCCTATAATCAGCCACCATTTCAGGTGGCTGGAACGGCAGAGTTCCGGAATTCCCCATTGTTTCATAGGGTCTCCAAATATCTCTCGGCAGAGAAAACGGCGGTGGCCCCATCCCCAACGGCAGTGGACACCTGTCTGAATCGTTTTTGGCGGCAATCTCCGGCTGCAAAAATTCCGGGTATATTGGTTTCCATTTCCCCATTGGTTTGAATAAAGCCCTGAGTATCCAGGGGCAGGGTCCCTTTCAACCACTCGGTAGTGGGTTGAATGCCGACAAACACAAAGACTCCTTGAACCGGGAGGATCTCACCGGGAGAGCCATCCACTTTTTTTACCTTTATGGCCTCCACCTGTTCGGTCCCTTGAATGAGCTCCACTACAGCGTTCCAAAGGGGCTGAATGTGAGGATGGGCGAGGGCTCTTTCTTGAAGGATCCGGGTGGCCCGGAGTTGATCTCTACGATGAATCAAGTATATTTTTTTAACAAAACGAGTCAAATAGAGGGCCTCCTGGACGGCCGTATCCCCTCCCCCGACCACGGCAACGTCTTGTTCCCGGAAAAAAGGACCATCACAGGTGGCGCAGTAGGAAACCCCTTTGCCCCCGAGCAGTTCTTCTCCCGGAGCCCCAAGCTTTTTATGGGTTGCGCCACTGGCGATAATGAGGGCCTTGGTGCCATAAACCCCTTGAGCCCCGGTGATCACTTTTTCGGGCCCTTCGAAGGATAAGGAGAGACACTCATCACTGACGATCGGTAATTCGAATCGTTCAGTCTGCCGGCGCATTTTATCCATTAGGTCAAAGCCGGAGATCCCTTCCGGAAAGCCCGGGTAATTATCCACCCAGTCGGTGGTCAGTATCTGGCCACCGGGGATGAGCCTTTCGATCAGAAGGGTCTTCACACGGGATCGTTGCGCGTATAAGCCGGCGGTTAACCCGGCAGGTCCTCCTCCGACAATGATAAGATCGTAAAGTGATTTTTCCACGGCCCGGCTACAAGGTCTTTTTGATGGCGTTTTCAAGGGTGCTCTTGGAAACAGCACCTGTGATTTGTTCCACGACGGTCCCGTTTTTAAAAAGGATCAGCGTGGGGATGGCCCGAATTCCATATTGGCCCGGTGTTTTCGGGTTTTCATCCACATTAAGTTTGCCTATCTTGACCTGCCCTTGAAACTGAGTGGCCAATTCTTCCACAACCGGGGCTATGGCACGGCATGGCCCACACCAGGCGGCCCAAAAGTCGACCAGAGCGGGTGTCGGCGATTCCAAGATTTCATTTTTAAAATTCTCATCCGTGATTTCGGTAATATTTTTTTCGGCCATGATCTCTCCCTTCTGTAAGCTATGGGTAGCGGGTTGGGCGACGAAAGGTATGAAGATTCTAATTCTCTTTCGAATTAATGTCAATACTAACAAAATTAACTTCGGAAAAATTTTGACTTTAGAAGAAATTTTAGCTATTAGTTTACTATAAATATTATTTACTTATCGCCTATAAAATCCAGTTGCCGGCCAAGAGGCATACCGCCCTGAATTCCAGCGTGATCGAAAGGCCCAACTGGTTGTTCTTATTTTAAGACCTCTTGAGGATAAGGAGAAAAAGATGGAAGAATTTCGCCGTATGACCCGCCTGCCTCCCTATGTTTTTGCGACGGTTAATGCCTTAAAAATGGAACTGAGACGGCAGGGTGAAGATATTGTCGATCTGGGGATGGGTAATCCGGATCTGGCTACCCCGAAGCATATCGTCGATAAGCTGAGGGAAGCCTCCCTGAAAGGGCATAACCACCGTTATTCGGCCTCCAAAGGGATCACCCGTCTAAGAACGGCCATCTGCGATTGGTACAAACGCCGTTTTCAGGTCGAATTGGATCCGGAATCGGAGGCGATAGTCACCATCGGGGCTAAAGAGGGGATATCTCACTTAGTTTTAGCCACGACCAGTCCCGGGGACGTGGTTTTTGCCCCTAATCCGACCTACCCGATTCATCCCTTTTCCGTAATTATTGCCGGTGGGGATTTGAGGAGTATCCCTTTGAGTCAGGACCGCGATTTTTTTGAGGATCTCCTTATCGCGACCAAGCAAACCTGGCCCAAACCGAAGATGTTGATCATTTCTTTCCCCCACAATCCGACGACCATGGTTGTGGATTTAAATTTTTTTAAGAATATCGTCGCCTTTGCTAAAGAACATCAGATGCTGGTCATTCATGATTTCGCCTATGCCGATCTGGTCTTCGACGGCTATAAGGCCCCCAGCTTTATGCAGGTTCCCGGGGCAAAGGACGTGGGGATAGAACTCTTTTCTTTATCCAAAAGTTATAGTATGGCCGGCTGGCGGGTGGGGTTTGCCGTGGGTAATCCTCAGTTGATCTATGCCTTAACCCGGATAAAAAGCTACCTGGATTATGGGGTCTTTCAGCCGATCCAGATCGCTTCAATCATTGCTTTAAACGGACCCCAGGATTGTGTCCAGGATATTGTGGGGGTTTATAAAGAAAGAAGAGATACCCTGATCAGGGGTCTGAACCGGATCGGCTGGAAGACCGAAAAGCCTAAAGGGACCATGTTCGTCTGGTCGAAGATCCCGGAGCCTTTTAGAAAAATGGGGTCCGTCGAGTTTTCCAAATTTTTAATCCGGGAAGGGAAAGTGGCCGTTTCTCCGGGGAGGGGCTTCGGAGAATACGGGGATGAGCATGTCCGCTTCGCCCTGGTGGAGAATTCTCACCGGATAAAGCAAGCGATCAGAGGGATCAATAAAGCCTTGAATAAAGGGTGAACACGAAGAGGGACTCATGAAAAAAATTCAAATCGGCTTAATCGGATTCGGGACGGTCGGGACCGGGGTGGTGAAGATTCTTTTGGAGAAGAACGAACTGCTCCAGGCCCTAGTTGGGGCACCTTTGGAATTAAAAAAAATCGTTGATCTGGATGTGGAACGGGATCGGGGGTTCTCCCTTCCGGAAGGGCTTCTAAGTGATCGGGTGTCCGACATCCTTGATGATCCGGAGATTTCCATCGTCATCGAATTAATCGGCGGATTGGAACCGGCCCGGAGTTTAATCCTGCAGGCCCTTGAAAAGGGCAAGCACGTGGTGACGGCCAATAAGGCCCTCCTGGCCCACAAAGGGGACGAGCTTTTTCAAAAGGCCGCTGAAGTCGAGAGGGATATCGGCTTTGAGGCCAGTGTCTGCGGAGGCATACCGGTTATCCTGACCCTTCGCCAGGGCGTAGTGGCTAATGAGATCGAGAGTATGATCGGGATCCTCAATGGGACATCTAATTTTATTTTATCCCGCATGACCGCCGAGGGACTGCCTTACCCTGTGGCCCTGAAAGAGGCCCAGCAACGGGGGTTTGCCGAGGCGGACCCGACCCTGGATGTTGAAGGACTGGATGCGGCCCACAAACTCTCCATCTTGATGAACCTGGCCTATGGGGCCCCTTTGGATTCCCCGGGGTTGTTTGTAGAGGGGATAACCCGCATCGGTGCCATGGATATCGCTTTTGCCCGGGAGTTCGGGTTTTGCATCAAACTGCTGGCTATCTGCCGGAAGCAGGGGGATAAACTGGAGGCCCGGGTCCATCCGGCCATGATCCCCCAAAATCATATGCTGGCCAATGTTCAGGAGGCTTATAACGCCCTTTTGATCTGCGGCGGATTCGTCGGGGATATTCTGCTTTACGGCCAGGGCGCGGGGATGATGCCTACCGGAAGCGCGGTGATTAGTGACCTGGTCAATATCGGACGAAATATCCACAAAGGCATAAGCCGGAGAATTCCTCCCTCCTTCTCCTTCAAAGAATTCCAGGGCAAAGGATTGACGATTCAATCCGTCCTGGAAGTGGTGTCGAAGTATTATATCCGGTTTTCGGCCTTGGATCGTCCCGGGGTCCTTTCGACCATTGCCGGTATCCTGGGGAGGCATCAGATCAGTATCGCTTCGGTTATCCAGAAAGGACGGGAAGAAGGAGGGGCCGTGCCTATCGTCATGATGACCCATGAGGCTAAAGAATCGGCTGTCCAAGAGGCTATTCAGGAAATCGACCGCCTTCCGGTTATTCATGACCGGACAGTGATCATTAGGGTCGAGGAATAAGAAAGACGCTCATGGCCGTGGACAGAAAATGGGTCGTCTTGGTCGGCGACGGCATGGGAGATTATCCCCAGGAACTCTTGAATGGCCAGACTCCCTTGGAAGGGGCCCGAACTCCGAACATGGACCGAATGGCCGCCCAGGGGACCGTGGGTTGGGCCCAAACCGTACCTCCCACCTGTGAGCCGGGAAGCGATATTGCCAATCTCTCCATCCTGGGCTATGACCCGGTGATCTACCACACCGGGCGGGCCCCTTTGGAGGCGGTCAGCCTGGGGATCTCCCTCCGGGAAGAAGATGTCGCTTTTCGCTGCAACCTGGTCTGTTTGGATGATCGGCCAGAGGGGGCCGTTGTCATGCACTCCTATAGTGCCGGTCATATCAGCACGGAAGAGGCCCGGGAGATTATCCGGGATCTCCAGGGAGCTTTTAACCACCCGGATTTACAATTCTATCCTGGAGTGAGTTATCGGCATATCCTGGTCTGGAAAGGGGCTGATCCTTCCCTTAAGACCTTGCCCCCTCACGATCTGACCGGTCAAGATGTCTGTCCCTACCTCTTGTCAGAAGGGGCCTTGAAACCGGTGATGGACCTGATGGCCCGATCTCGGTCTTTCCTCAGCCACCATCCGATCAATCGGGAACGGCGGAAACAGGGACTGCTTCCGGCCAACTCCATCTGGCTCTGGGGGCAGGGAAAAACCCCGGCCATGCCCTCTTTTAAAGAACGCTTCGGACTTCGGGGAGGGGTGATCTCGGCCGTTGATCTCCTCAAAGGGATCGGTTTGGCCGCAGGGCTGGAGTCCCTCTCTGTAGAAGGCATTACCGGTTATCTGGACACCAATTACCGGGGAAAGGTGGAGAAGGCCCTCGATTTTCTCTCGTCCCATGATTTGGTCTTCGTCCATGTCGAGGCCCCGGATGAGACCTCCCATGAAGGGAGTCTGGAAAAAAAGATTCAGGCCATCGAGGCCTTTGATCGGGAAATGGTCGGTCCTTTGTGGGAAGGGCTTAAACGATTTCCGGCTTATTCTTTGCTGGTCATTACCGATCATTATACGCCGGTTGCGATCATGACTCATACCCGTGAGCCGGTTCCGTTGGTCGTCTATTGCTCGGGGGATTCTAACCGGCCGGTGCGCAAAAGGGGGTTTTCGGAGCAGACGGCCCTGGAAGGAGAGGTGGCCTTTCCTAAAGGAGATCGGATCATGTCCTGGTTTTTAGCAACTAAAGAATAGAATTCTTCTTAACATGGATAGAATTCATGAAAGAATCGGTTGTGGACCCGGACCAATCAGATCCATTTTCAGCCGGTTTAGAAAATCCGTCTTGGTTCCGGCCGGTCCGGGTTTGGAGTAAAGGAATGAAATATTTTCAGACGACCTATCGGGTCATATACGGCGATGTAGATGCCATGAAGGTGGCCTATTACGGTAATTATCTGCGCTGGTTTGAGATCGGTCGAACCGAACTGATCCGTCATCTCGGTCTGCCTTATGTCGAGATCGAGGCCCAAGGCTTTCTTCTGCCGGTCACCGAGGCCTACTGCAAATACGGTAAATCGGCGCGTTATGACGATGTGCTCTTCATCAACACCGGGATCAACTTTGTGCGCAAGGCCTCCATGCGTTTTGATTACCGTATATTAAATCAGGAAAACGATCTCCTGGTCCAGGGGTATACGGTCCATGCCTGTCTGGATAAGACCGGGAAACTGGTTCGCCTTCCGGAAATCCTTTTCCGCGTTCTGGAACATTGGACCTAGATGGATGGATCCCGCGGTCAGGCCTTCGAACCCTTCCCGGGCTCCGCAAACCATCAAGGGAGGCCAAGGAAAAAGGAGCCTCAACGTCTCTGTTTATTTTTATTGACAAAAAAAAATAGCGGGTTATAATATAAATTTAAAATTTTTCACAGAGGGAATTGCCATGTATGCCATTATTCAAACCGGGGGAAAACAGTATCAGGTTGCCCCGGGCGATGTGATTCGCATCGAAACCGTTGAGGGCCAAAAAGGGGACACGGTCACCATCCCGAAGGTCCTGTTTGTCGCCCAAGACCAGGAGATTAAAGTAGGGAAACCCTACTTGGAAGGGGTCTCCGTGGTGGGGGAAATCCTGCATCAGGGCCGTGATCGCAAGATATTGGTATTTAAGCATAAACGTCGAAAAGGGTATCGAAAATTAGTCGGCCACCGGCAACCCTTTACCCAATTTAAAATAAAAGAAATACAAGGTATTTAGAGGTGTTTTATGGCGCATAAAAAAGCCGGAGGCAGTTCCAGAAACGGACGAGACAGCCAGGGACAACGTTTCGGGGTCAAACGATATGCCGGTCAAAAGGTTAAAGCCGGGAATATACTGGTCCGTCAGGTGGGCACCCAGTTTCACCCAGGAGAAAATGTCGGATTAGGGAAAGATTATACCCTCTTCGCCCGGATTGACGGCGTTGTCACCTTTGAACGGTGGGGGAAAGACCGCAAAAGGGTCAGTGTCTATTAGTTTTCCACCTTGCTCAACGGCCTGCCCTGCAGGGACATTCTCTTCAACACCCCAAACCGGACCAGCCCGAAGCAACATTCGATTAACCAGATAAATGGGTTAACTGGTTCGGGTTTAGGGCGTGTACTCTAATAAATTCTATCCATTGTGCTTGGAAATTTATTCTGAAGTTACTAATTGGTTCAGTCAATCCTATGCTGCCCGTCAGTCCAGCCGTTGCGGGTAGGGAATAAGCTCTCCAGATATCTTTGAAATTCTACGATGAGGCCAAGATTTTTATTCGTTCCGGGGATGGCGGGCAGGGGTGTGTCAGCTTCCTCCGGGAACGATTTAAGCCCTTTGGAGGCCCGAATGGGGGAGACGGAGGGAAAGGCGGAGATATCCTGATTACGGCCTCGGCCCAATGCCATTCGTTGGAAGATTATCACTATCAGCAGCATTTCAAAGCCCCTCACGGAGGACATGGACAAGGGAGTGAACGAAACGGGCGCAAGGGGCAGGATCTGAAACTTCTTGTTCCTTTGGGGACCGTGATCCGTGAGGCCGACAGTGGATACCTTCTGGCCGATTTAACAACGGATGGGCAGACTTTTCTGGCCGCCCAGGGGGGGCGGGGGGGCAAAGGGAATAAACATTTTGCCACGGCCACCCATCGAACCCCAAAATTTGCCCAAAAAGGGGAGCCGGGGGTTGAAACATGGCTGATTCTGGAGCTTAAAGTTTTAGCCCATATCGGTTTGGTGGGGCTGCCCAATGCCGGAAAATCAACCCTCTTATCCCAGCTTTCGGCTGCAAAGCCGAAAATTTCCGACTATCCATTTACCACACTTAAACCTAATCTGGGAATTCTGGAAAACGACCAGGGCCAGCGTCTGACCATAGCCGATATTCCGGGGATTATCGAAGGGGCCAGTCATGGGGCCGGTCTGGGTCTTAAGTTCCTTAAACACATTGAACGGACTCTGATTCTCGTTTTCCTTCTGGACGGCTCCTTGCCGGAAGAAGGGGCTTATCGCTCCTATCAAATGCTTATCAAGGAAATGGCCGCCTATAATCCCACACTCCTTGATAAACCGCGCCTGGTGGTGCTCAATAAAATGGATCTCCCGGAGGCCAAAACCCATTTTCCGGAGATCAAAAAGGTTTTTAAAAAAGAGCGGCAGGAGGTCCTCCCTTTATCGGCCAAGACCGGGGAGGGAATGGCTTCTTTAATTCAGGACTTATTCATTCACACGGGAACCCCCAATAATGGAAAAACCGATCAGGCTGACTGAGCAGCGAAAAGCCCTCTTGAAAGGCGTTAAAAAGATCGTCGTCAAATTCGGCAGTGCCGTTTTAACGGATAACGGAATCCTGCATCGTCCGGCCATAAACCGGCTGGTCGACGATCTGGCCTATCTGAGAAAAAAAGGGTTTCAGCCGGTCATTGTCAGTTCGGGGGCGATTGCTTCGGGTGTGGGCAAATTGGGTCTGAGCCGTAAACCGGTGACCATTCCCCAGAAACAGGCCGTAGCGGCCATCGGGCAAGGACGCCTGATGGTTGCCTATGAAGAGGCTTTCGACACCCATGGGCTGCTCGTCGCTCAAATCCTGCTGACCCGTGAAGACCTGACGAATCGACAACGATACCTGAATGCCAAGAATACCTTGACAACCCTCTTAGAATGGGGAATCATCCCCATCATCAATGAGAACGATACGGTGGCGGTGGATGAAATCAAGTTCGGAGACAACGATAACCTCTCGGCCCTTATTTCTCATCTGATTGATAGTGATCTCCTGATCATTCTGACGGACACAGAAGGCCTCTATGATCGGGATCCGCGGGAAGACCCCCAGGCCAGACTGATCCCGGTTGTGGACCATATTGACGGGGAGGTGGTCGAATGGACGTCAAAGGTCTCCGGCAAGTGGGGGCTTGGCGGGATGCGCTCCAAGATCATGGCCGCCCGTAAGGTAACGGCCAGCGGTATACCGGTCATGGTGGCCAATGGTCGGAAAAGGGAAATCCTCCGGGAGTTGATGAAGGGAAAAACTTTGGGGACCCTGTTCCTTCCGGAAAGGCCGACCTTGAGCCGGAGGAAACACTGGATCGCCTTTGCCCTTAAACCCAAGGGGGAGATCATTATCGATGAAGGGGCGCAAAAGGCCTTAATCGGGAAGGGAAAAAGTCTTCTGCCTTCCGGTATTGTAGACGTCCGGGGACGGTTCGGGGTCGGGGCCTGTGTCTCTTTGGTCGGTCCTCAGGGCCTGGGAATCGGGAAAGGACTGGTCAATTACTCGGCAGCGGATATCCAAAAAATCCGGGGGCTGAAGTCCTCCGAGATCGAACAACGACTGGAATATAAACACTCCGATGAAGTGATCCATCGAGATAATATGGTGGTAAATAAGGTTGAAGGGTGAAGACAGAAGGGTTAAGGTGGAAGTGAAGAAGCCCTTCGTCCTTCCGGGTTTTTATTAAGGAGTCTTTTATGGATATGAAGGCACACATCACACGGATTGCCCGGCAGGCCCAAGGGGCCTGTCCGGCCCTGGCTGCTCTGAATTCTCGGAAAAAGAATCAGACGTTGGAGTCCATGGCTCGGGCCTTAGGTCAACAGGGCCGGATGATCCTCAAAGAGAATGCCCTTGATTTGAAAGAGGCCGAGAAGGCCGGACAGTCCAAGGCTTTTCTGGATCGGCTGCGTTTGACTGATGGGACCCTGGAGGATATGGCCCGGGGGCTTGAGGAAGTGGCCCAGTTGCCTGATCCGGTGGGAGAGGTGACCGGTATGTGGCTCCGCCCCAACGGATTACAAGTCGGACGCCGCCGGATCCCTCTTGGGGTCATCGGCTTTATTTATGAGTCCCGCCCCAACGTGACCGTGGATGCCGCAGGACTGTGTTTGAAATCAGGGAATGCCGTCATCCTGAAAGGAGGGAGCGAAGCCCTCCGCTCAAATCTGGCCTTAACCAAGGTTCTGCAAGAGGTCCTGAAAGAGGAGGGAATTCCCTTGGGTGCGGTTCAACTTATCCCTACAGCAGAACGGGAGGCCACCACCGAATTACTGAAGCTGGAGGAGTATATCGATGTGGTGATTCCCCGGGGAGGTGAGAGTCTGATCCGGGCGGTTACTGCCCAGGCCCGGATGCCGGTCCTGAAACATTACAAAGGCGTTTGTCACATCTTTGTCGATAAAGGGGCCGACCCCTCAATGGCTTATCGAATCTGCCTGAATGCCAAGGTCCAACGGCCCGGGGTCTGCAATGCCATGGAGACCCTTCTGGTTCATCAAGAGATCGCCCAGACCTTCCTGCCTGAAATGGTCAAGCGGTTCCGCAAGGCGGGAGTCGAAATCCGGGGTTGTCCCCAGACCCTGAAGATTGTCGGGACGGGAAAAGGCCTCCTGGCGGCCCGGGAGGAAGACTGGACGGAAGAATACCTGGACCTGATCCTGGCGGTTCGAGTAGTCAAGGGGATGCCGGAGGCCATCGCCCATATTCAGAAGTATGGGTCCCGTCACACCGAAGCGATCCTGACAAAGGATTACGACCGGGCCCATGAATTTGTCAACACCGTCGATTCTTCGGTCGTCCTAGTCAATGCCTCCACCCGTTTCAACGACGGGAATCAATTGGGACTGGGTGCCGAAATCGGGATCAGCACTTCCAAACTCCATGCCTTCGGTCCAATGGGCCTGAATGAACTGACGACCACCAAATTTTTTGTCTTTGGGCAGGGGCAAGTTAGAACATAAGAGGGATGAGGCATGAAAGGGCCGAAAATTAAGGTTCAAGGTTCAAGGTTCAAGGTCCAAGGTTCAAAAGCTGGAACTGCCCCAATTCCTATTTCCGAAGTTGGCCCGAAACTCTCCTCTCCGAACTCCGAACTCCGAACTCCGAACTCAAAACGCCTAGGTCTCTTCGGCGGCACCTTTAATCCCATTCACCTCGGTCATCTCCGGGCCGGGATAGAAATACAGGAACGCTTTTCTTTAGATCAGGTTTTATTTATACCGACCGCCGTTCCTCCCCATAAGAAAAGCGATAATCTCCTATCCTTCGCCCACCGTTTGAAAATGGTCCGCCTGGCCATCGCCGGTTATCCTTTTTTCAAGGCCTCGGATATTGAAAAGAAAAGAACGGGGAAATCGTATACTATAGAGACCGTCCGCCTTTTTAAAGAAAAGGTCCAATCCACGGCAGACCTTTTCTTCATTGTAGGGATGGATGCCTTTCTAGAGATCAATACCTGGAAGGATTACAAAGACCTCTTTGCCTTGAGTCATTTTGTGGTCATGGATCGACCGGGATATCACCGGAGGCACCTTAAAGAATTCCTGCGCCGGGAAGTCTCTCCGGAGATAGACTTTTATCCCCAAGAAGGGCGCTTTCTTCTTCCCAACGGCTGTTCAATTTATATCTCCCCCATTACCTTACTGAATATTTCTTCCACCCGGATTCGGGCTTTGTTAAATAATCACCAGTCCATTCGATACCTCCTCCCCGAGGGAGTTGAAAATTATCTTTATAAGAAAGGCCTTTATGCCTCCTAAACGTCGAAAAAAACCTGCCGGTCGAGAAAAGGCCCTCCTGATGGCCCGGGCGGCCCTGCAAAAAAAACCGCTCGATCCACTCCTGCTGGAGGTCGGGGCCTTTTGTTCTTTTGCCGATTATTTTTTGATCTTGAGCGGGAGTTCAACCCGCCAGACCCAGGCCTTGGCCGATCATATCGAAGGGGCCTTAAGTAAACTGGGTTTCCGATGCCGGGGTAGGGAGGGTGAAGAGACCGGGCAGTGGATTTTACTCGATTATGATGATGTGATTATCCATATTTTCTATGAAGCCGCCAGGGCCTTTTATGATTTGGAAGGGTTGTGGCTTGAGGCCCCCCGCCTACCGCTGTCGGCTGAACCACTCAAAGGAAAAGACTGATGAGAGATCCCCGACCCCTTTTATTGATCATCCTGGACGGCTGGGGACTGGGCCCTAACTACGAGGGAAATGCCTTAACCCTGGCCCGAACCCCTTTTCTGGACCAATTAGCCAAAAACTGGCCCCATTCTCAGCTCCAATGTTGGGGGGAGGCGGTGGGGTTACCGGAAGGACAGATGGGCAATTCCGAGGTGGGGCATCTTAACCTGGGGGCCGGTCGAATCGTCTATCAGGATATGACCCGAATCGACCTGGCTATCCGGGAGGGGACATTTTTCAAACATCCGGGTCTGCGGGCAATGATGCAGTCCTGTCGGGAGAAGGGAAGGACGCTCCATCTTCTGGGACTGGTTTCAGACGGAGGGGTCCACAGCCATCTCAATCATCTGCTGGCCCTGCTTCGGATGGCCAAGCAGGAGGGTCTGGAACGGGTGATGATACAGGCCCTTACCGATGGACGGGATACCCCTCCTCAGGAAGGCCGGGAATTTATTCGCCACCTGCAGGGAGAGATTCAGACCATCGGGATCGGCCGGATAGCCACAATCTGCGGAAGGTTTTACGCTATGGATCGAGACAACCGCTGGGAGCGGGTGGAAAAGGCCTTTCGGGCCCTGACCCGCGGGGAAGGGCCCTTGGCCCGGGACCCTCTGGAGGCGATGACCGCGGCCTATCAGGAGGGGCTTGGAGATGAGTTTATTCCTCCCACCGTCCTGACTGATGAAGCCGGCCGACCGCTCGGGCCTGTTCAGGACGGAGATGCCCTGCTCTTTTTTAACTTCCGGGCCGATCGGGCCCGGGAGATTTCGCGGGCCTTTATCGAAGAAGGATTCTCCTCTTTCCCGGTGGCCGGACGGCCGAACCTGGCCACGTTCATGACCATGACGGAATATGATGCCAAGTTTGCCGGACAGGTGGACGTCGTCTTTCCGCCCCAGCATCTGACTCATACCCTGGGAGAAACGATCAGCGCTCAAGGCCTTGGGCAACTGCGGATCGCCGAAACGGAAAAATACGCCCATGTGACCTATTTTTTTAACGGTGGTGTGGAAACACCTTTTCCTCTGGAAGAGCGCTGCCTGATCCCCTCGACCAAAGAAGTGGCGACTTATGATCTGAAACCGGCCATGAGCGCCCCGGAGGTGACCAGGGAACTCTTAAGCCGCTTACGGTTAGATCGTTATGGATTTATCGTCTTGAATTATGCTAATCTGGATATGGTCGGTCATACCGGAAAGTTGGCGGCGGCCATTCAGGCCGCTGAAGTGGTGGATTCCTGCCTAGGACAAGTTGTCCCGGCCCTTTTGGCCGAAGGAGGAATAGTTGTCTTAACCGGAGATCATGGCAATGCCGAGGAGATGATCGATCGTCTTCATGGGGGGCCCCATACAGCCCATACCTCCGTCAATCCTGTTCCCTTTTATCTGGTTGATCCGAAGAGGTCCACGGTTCACCTCAAATCGGGAATCCTGGCGGACGTGGCCCCGACCGTCTTGACCCTGATGGGTATCCCGGTCCCGGAAGAGATGACCGGGACGTGTCTCATAACCGAAGAGGATCGATAACCCGAATGGTCTTTTCCGCCGGGGGACCGGTCCATTTCCCCCGTCTTCAGACAATCCTCCGCTCCGATCGTTTGGGGTGAGGAGATGGCATGAAAAATTTTTTTCTAAAAAGCACTCTCGGTTCAATAGCGGCCTTCTTACTGATCCTTTCCTGCCCCTGGATCCTGCCCAAAGGGGGGGACCTTTCGGCCCTGACCGTTGAAGAGGAACGGAAATTAGGGGAACAGGTGGTCAAGGAAGTGGAACGTAAATTTCATTTGATCCGGGATCCCTTAATCCTCGGTTATCTGAATACCATCGGTCAGGAAACCCTCCGTCAGGCCGACCCCCAGCCCTATCCCTTCCGTTTTTATCTCCTAAAAGATCCTCAATTAAATGCCTTTTCCGTTCCGGGTGGACATATTTTTTTAACCACAGGCATTGTTGAGGTGATGGATTCCGAGGGTGAACTGGCGGCCCTGCTGGGTCATGAAATCGCCCATGTGACCCGTCACCATATTGCCAACCAAATGGAAAAGCAAAAAAAGATCACCTTGACCTCCATGGCCGCCGCCGTCTTGGGGATCTTGGCCGGTGATCCACGAATCGCCAGTGCCGTTTTGGCGGGTTCTCTGGCAACGGCCCAGACCCTGGCCCTTAAATACAGCCGGGAAGATGAAGAAGAGGCTGATAACTACGGATTTAAATACATGTCCAGGGATGGATTCGACCCGAAACACATGATCTCCCTTCTGGATAAACTAAGGCGCTGGGGTTCCTTCGGAGGGGAAGGCATTCCGGCCTATATGATGACCCACCCTCTGACCAGAGACCGGATGGCCCATGTCGAGGACTTGCTGCAACGCTATGCCGAACAGGGACCCTGGACAAGAAAGAGTTCCGATGAGTTCCGCCGTTTTCAGACCCTCGTTATGACTAAATACGGAGATGTCCAAAGGGCCCAAAACCGTTTTCAGACCTGGTCCAATGATACCCAGTCGTTACTTTGGGTCTATTACGGAAAGGGCTGGTTGTCTATGCGGGAAGGAAAAGCGGAGTCGGCGGTTGACCAGTTTGAAAAGGCTTTGAAAATGAAACCTTTTGAGCCCTATCTGTTGAGGGATTTGGGACAAGCCTTTTTGTTGAAAGGGGAAATAGACTCGGCCATCGCTAAATTGGGGCAGGCCTCGGTTCTGGACCCGAATGACGGGAACACCGCCTATTTTCTCGGTCGGGCCTATCAGGAAAAAAAAGAACACCAGTTGGCCTTGGACAACTATCTCCGGGCGATGAGACTGGGAACCGAGGGAGAAAATTTTTATTATTATTTGGGCATGACTTACGGGAATCTGAATAATCTGGGATGGGCCCACTATTACTTCGGCAAGTCCTTTGTTTCAAAAGGAGATCGAGGCAAGGCCCTCTTTCATTTTCAGACCGCCTTGAAATATTTCGGCCCCGATCCCGTTCAAAAGGAAATGGTCGACAAGGAAATGAAGTCCCTGGAAGGCGAAAAATTTAAAGACAAGCAGCCGAAACCCAAATAAACAGGAAAAGAGAACGGATGAAAAAATGGCGGCTAGGGTTTTTCTTTCTTTGTCTGGCCCTCTGGGGGGGGGTGGCTGTTTCTTGCGGGTCGGCTCCTTCTCTTGAACCTTCCCCTCCATCGATCTCCGCCGATGTCATTCTCAAAACGATCACCCGCCTGCAAGCCTTCGGGAACAGGACGACCTGGGAAAAACAGGAGAAGGTCGCCGATTATCTTTATCAACAATTATTCCGGATCAAGGGCTTAGAGGTCCGTTATCATTTTTATTCGTCCGGGGGGAAAACCTGGAAGAATGTCGTGGCCCGCTGTCCGGGCCGAAGCAATCCTTCCAAAGTCTATCTGTTCTGTGCCCACTATGACTCACATCCTGCCGGGCTTCAAGCGGCCGCTGGGGCCCCAGGGGCCGATGATAATGCCACAGGGGTCAGTGTGCTGCTGGAGGGGGCTCGGTCCCTGGCCGAAAATCCAGGCCGAAATACGCTGGAATGGGTTTTTTTCTCTAACGAGGAACAGGAGCATAGTGGAAGTAGGGCCTACGTTCAGGATCTCAAGGCTCAGGGGGGGCTTCTTGCCGGGGTGATCAATATAGATACGATCGGTTATACCCCGTCCTTCTCTAAGGACCTCTGGCCGGAATCTTCCGCCAAGGGTTTTGGGGGGAAGATGAGCCATCTAATTAAACAGATGGTTAAAAAGGCGGTTTATTCCTGGCAAACGGGATTAAAAAATCCGAACCGGATCTTATTAGTGGGGGGGCGTCCGGGCAACGCCGCCTTTGTTGAAACTGTTTATCATCAATTACGGGCAACGGCGATTGCGGTTAAAAAGGATGTCGGCCCTCAATGCGGCTGAGGAGACGAATTGTCCTTCTGGGAGAAGGATTATAATGCCCTCTTTATTACCTCTTTTTATAAAAATCCTGCAATGCATAGCTCCGAGGATACCATCGCTAAGGTGAATCCGATCTTTGTCCAACAGGCCGCCCAGGCCTTAATCGGATTGATGAGGACCCTGGCCGATGAATGATCCTGGATTGCACAATAAAGTGGTGATTATCACCGGGGCCAGCCAGGGGATCGGCCTGGCGACTTCCCGGCTGTTGGCCGGAAAAGGGGCTACGGTCGTTCTGGCGGCCAGAGACTTCAAAAAACTGGACCAGGCCGGTGATCTGATTAAAAACGGGGGTGGGTTGGTCCTGACCATCCCGACCGATGTACGGCAAGAAGGGGAGGTCAGGGCCTTGGTCCATCAGGTTCAGGAGACCTGTGGACGGATCGATGTTCTGATAAATAACGCCGGGGTGTTGGTCTATGGGCCAGTGGCCACCACCGATGTCGGGGATTGGGACCGGGTCATGGAGACCAATCTGAAAGGGGCTTTTCTCTGTTCCCGTGAAGTCCTGCCCATTATGATCCGCCAACGGTCCGGGCAGATCATCAATATCGCCTCCGGAGCCGGAGAAAACGGGTTCCCGAATCTGGCGGTCTATTGCGCCTCCAAGTTCGGCCTGATCGGTTTTTCCAAGGCCATGGCCCTGGAGGCGGCCGCCTCGCCAGTCAAAATTTCTTATCTGTCTCCGGGATATGTGGACACTCCGATGCTCCGGCATTTCCCGGAGGAGATCATCAAAACCGTTTCCCCGGCCAGACCGGAGGAGGTGGCTGAACGCATCCTTCAGCTTATCTTGAATCCGGACTCGTCAGAGAAAAGCAAGGGGCTTTTAAAATCAGCGCTCAAAAAGGGTGTCCAATGGATGACCTCAAAGAAATCGGATTAGTCGCCTGCTGGTATAAAGAGAAAAGTTGCGGGAATTATGCTTATCGGCTATCCTCCGCCCTGGAGGGGTTAGGGCTGAAGGTCCATATCCTCTCAGCGAACTGCCGGTGTTACGGAGACGACCCATTTAATCCAGACCTCTCTTTTTCTCCAGTTCCTCAGCTTTCTTTTGCCGATTTTTACCCCAAACCCGGTTCAAGGATTAAACGGGCGGCCCGCCTTCTTCCGCAACATATTGGAGATGCCTGTAAGGGGGCCCGGTATTTAAGGCATTTGAAACTGCCCATCTTAAATTACCAGCAGACTCAGGGATCATTCGGCTTTCTGCCTTTGCTTTCTTTTTTGAGGGTTCCAAGCGAATCTAAACGGATTATTACTCTCCATGAAATTGATTCCACGCAGAAGCATTTTCAGGTCAAACAATTGAAAATCGACACCATCAAACTAAACCGCATTTACAACAAGGCCGATGCCGTAATTGTTCAGACCAATCCTCTTAAACGGCAGTTGGAAGGCTGGGGAGTGCAGGGAGACAAAATTGTCCTTATCCCCCATGGGGCGACCATCCCTCCTCTTACTTCTCTGACACGGAAGCAGATTATTTTTTGCGGGGGCCATCACCTGATGCACGGCAAAGGTTTCGATCTCTTTTTAAAGGCCTTGGTCCTCTTGAGAGAAAAAGGGTTTCGCCCCCCAGTCCTTGTCCATGGCTTGAATCGAGAGTATGATCAGGAAGAGGGATTTGAACCCATTGCCCGGATGGGGCTGACCGATCAGATCAAATGGTTTGATTATGTCTTTACTAATGAGCCGGAACTGATCGCCGAATACCAAAAAAGTCTGTTGGCAGTTATCCCTTATACCACCAGTGAGGCCGGATCGACTGTGACCACGGCCATGGCTAACGCCGTTCCGGTTATTGCCTCCCCTGCGGTGGGCCTTCCGGAGTATCTTGGAGAGGATGGGATTTATCTGCAAGAGGGAACGCCGGCCGAATTGGCCGAGGCTATGGCCGGGCTGATCCGGAATCCAACCCAAGGAGAAAGATTGGGATTAGGGCTGCGGGCCAGGGCGGCTGAATTATTTAGTTGGGAGGCCATAGCCAAGCACTATCTGGAACTGTATCGATCTGTTTTACGGCAGTGATTCCTTGGGTCCTTCAATGATTGATGAGGAAGGGGATCCATCGTGAGTATAAATGATTAAGGAAAAAAACCGAGCCTTAACCCCTCAAGCCCTCGAGCCCCAGGCCGTTCAGATCAAGGCGGTGAAGAGCCTGACTGAGCTTGAACCTCATGCAGAGGCCTGGAACGGCCTGGCCTGCCGGGCCCCCTCCCTGGTGCCTGATCAGTCCCATGCCTGGGTGGCATCGTACCTGGAACATGCCTTGCTTCCCGGAGAAAGCTGGTTTTGTTTCTTGGCCTTCCATGGTGAGGTCCTGATTGGGGTCTTACCGGTTATCGTGAGCCCCCGAAAACTGCTGGGGATTCCCTGTCACACCTTTCGAGCCCCCTATAATGATCAGACGGCCTCCATTGACTGTCTGGTGGAGCCCGGACTGGAAGAGACGATTATTCCTCTATTCCTGAAGGGACTTCGACAAACCGATCCAACCTGTTTTTGTTTTGAAATGCGTCGGCTTCCGGAGTGTTCCCCAACCCTGGCCTTAGTCCGGAAGGGATGGAATAGGTTTAAGACCATAGAGACTTTTGATGGATACGGGACCTTCATAAAAATTGAAGGCACTTTTGAAGACTATTGTACTAGGCTGGGAACCAAGTTCACCCGGAACCTGCGCAGACTGGAGCGAAAATTTTTTGCCCTTCCCGGGGCAATCCTGGTGTTCGTGACGGGCCAAGACCTGACCGGAAAGGAATTGGAGCATTTTATGGCCGTAGAGGGCTCCAGTTGGAAATGCACCAGGGGAAGCGCTTTATGCCAATGTGATTCTTTGGCCTTATTTTATGCAGCCCTGATTAAAAGGCTGATGGATGTGGGTTGGCTGGAATGGCATTTCCTCTTGGAGGACGGCAAAACCATCGCCGCCAATCTGGCCATCCGGGTCAATCGGTCCTTGATTATTCTCAAAACCTGTTATGACGAGGCCTATTCTTCCTTTTCACCGGGAACGGTTTTGTTCGGCAAAATGTTTGAACGGGCCTTCAAAAGCGGTGAGGTCGATGAAGTGAACCTGTTGACTGATTATGCCTGGAACCAGAACTGGCAGGTAGAGAAAAGAAAATATTATAACTTGGTGCTTTTCCCGCGGAGACCTTTTCCGCAAATCGCCGGCTATTGGCCTTTGAAGACCCGAAAGACGGTCCGTCAATGGCCCGGAGCCCGGCCTCTTTATCATTATTTGAAGACCCTAAAGAGAGGAGGCCGTTAGGAAAAGGCTGATGCTGACTTCTGGAACATCCGGTGCCGTCCTTATCCAAACGGTCAGAACCTTTAAAGAACTCGAGCCCTGGGCCGGGGCCTGGAATAGACTAGCCTTTCAGGCCCCTCAGCGAATACCGGACCTGTCCTATGCCTGGACGGTTTCTCATCTGGAGCATCAATTGGATGCTTCGGAAAGCTGGTTTTGTCTCCTGGCTTTGGAAGGTGCCTCTCTGGTGGGTATATTACCCATCGTCGTCACCCCCCGCAAAAGACTGGGGAGGACCATTACCCATCTGCGGACACCCTATAATGACCAAACCGCCTCTATCGACTGCCTCGTCCAGTCGGGTCGTGATGAAGAAATTATTCCCTTATTGTTGGCCGAATTGTCTAAGGGTGAGGCGAAATGGTTTTGTTTGGAAATGCGGCGTCTCCCGGAGTCTTCGCCCATAATGGGTTGGATAAAAAAGAAAAGAAAGGGAATAAGATCGGTTAGCACCTTTGACGGTTGGGGGTGTTTCGTCCGGGTCCAAGGAAGTTTAAAAGAATTCGAAGAAAAACTGAAGCCGAAATTTAGAAGGAATTTGCGTAATACAGGACATAAATTTCAGACTCTGAAAGATGTCAAGGTTTCCTTGGTCGCCGGGAAGGACCTGTCTGAAGAAGATTTGCACCGTTTTATGGAGGTGGAGTCACAAAGCTGGAAGTTTGAGGAGGGAAGTGCCCTTGTTCAATCCGAGTCCCTGATTTCTTTTTACCAGGCCTTAACCGGCCGATTGGGCGAGTTAGGCTGGATGGAGTGGCAAATCCTGGAAGTGGAAGGAAAACCCCTGGCCGTCCTGATGACTTTCCGAATCAATCGGTCTCTGGTAACGCAAAAAATCTGCTATGATAACCGCTATGCCTCATTTTCTCCCGGCACCTATCTCCTGACCAAAATTTTTGAGCAGGTTTTCACGGCGCAGGAGGTGGATGAGGTCAATTTCCTGACCGATTATCCATGGTTTTATCAATGGCCGGTGGAAAAGAGGGCCTATCATAATCTGACTATTTATCCGCCTCGTCTCTTCCCTCTTCTGGGTGGTTATCTGGGGATGAAATTGCGAATGAAAGGCCGGGAAATTTCGGCGATTCGTCGAATGGTGGATATAGGGAAAGGATTGTTCGGAAGGACGAGGAGGAAGGCCACTTAAATGATCACTGCAGAAAAAGGCTAACCCAACAAATTTGACATTTTGGCGTCTGGGAGTCTTGTTTTTTGAAGTTGTCCACAGGTTACCCAACGGGATAATCCGGCCAGAATAGCCAATTTAATTAGGAGCAGGGCCTACAGCCCAGCTTCCGAATGGAAGCCTCCTTTAGGTCGGCAGATCGGCTCCCGAATGGGAGCCTCTTAAAAAGCTCGACGATGTCGAGCGGCCCGACCGGCCGGTTTCCCGCTTGGGTGGTGGCCTGCTTTTGAACCCAGTAGGGACATTGGCCCGGCAAAGAAGCTGAGGAGCAAATAGTGGACATTCGGCTTCCGAATGGAAGCCTCTTTCAAAGGTCGACATAGTCGACCGGCACCAAAAACAAGACCCCCGCTCTCCAAGGCATTTATTCTTTGTTAACAGTCTGTGATCCTGGCCTCATTTTTCAAAAAGCTAAAATGATACGAATTTTATTCTTAAGTCACTAAATTGAACCATTCTTCACCCTTTTCTTGCTCAAACGGGAGGGCCTAAAGCCCGCCCCTACGGTTGCACGTTGACCAAATGGGTAGGGGCGGGCTTTAGGCCCTCCCGCCAAGAGTGCGGTCGCACAACAATTTCCATCATGAATCGCTCAATTTAGGTTTACATAGGCCCGTTGCTAAAAGGGAAAACTTTTTGCCCTCTTTGCTCGAAAGGGTATCGAAAAAGAGGCTTTTGACCATCAGGATGTCTTCGGGGATATACGCGAAGCGCCCTTTACCCTTAAAGAAGCCGCCCAATATCTGAAAGTGGCTGAGATAACCCTGAAGCGATGGGTTCAGGCCGGTAAGATCTCATATTGTAAAATTGCGAAAAACCTGGTCTTCGATCCCGTTCAACGGAAGCGGTTAAAAAAATCCTCCAAAGACGAATAGGGGGCCAAGGCCGGGCAGGAATTGCGGGCCGTTTCCCAGTTGGCCTGGTCGGTGAGCATAGGTTTTAAGAAGGGCCATCTCCGGCAGGGAGCGGGTTTAACGGTATGGATGGAGCACTTCCCCTCTTGGGCGAAATGGCAGTAGCGGTCCTCCCGGATGTGAATATAGACCTTTCCGTTTTTGACCAGACAATATTTCACCAGAAAGGCCTCTGGGGAAAGGGAGAGGAATCGGGCAATACGCTCGATCTCTTCCGGATCCATATGGATCCCGCCCTCTCCCTGGCAGCAGGTCCCGCATTGGGTGCATTCAAAGCGGCTCATGGCCTCCTGGAATAAACGGTCCAGATCGGTGATTAGAGCCATCGTCCCCCTCCATAGAGATTCAATAAGGGGTAAATCGTCTCTTTAATGGCCCGGACCGCCCGGCGGGCATCCACATAGGCCCGATCTCTTTTTTCTGACTCTTCCTGGAATTCTTCAGCCCTCAGCCACTGCTCATGGTAGTCCAATTTTTGAATGGTCTGCTTAAAGGCTTCGGGGAGTTGTTCCTGCCCCAGTTCCGCACCGACCATAATCGACCAGGCCAGGGTCCAGGCCCGGGCCACATTGACCTGATGATACCCGCCGCCGCCTAAAGCCACCCAGGGAAGACCGAGGCCTTTAAAGAACTGGACGGCCCGACAAAATCCTTTGCTGGTCAGGGAGAGATTGGCCAGGGGATCATTATAAAAGGTATCCACGCCTAATTGGGTGACGATCACCTCCGGGGCAAAGGCCTCCAGGATAGGCGGGACGATTTCCTGAAAGGCCCAGGAAAAAACTTCATCATCGGTCCAGGGGTAAAGGGGGATATTGACGGCATAGCCGACACCTTGGCCGGTTCCGATTTCCTGGACAAAGCCGGTGCTAGGAAAGAGGGTATTGCCGTTTTGATGAGTAGAGATGGTCAGGACTTTGTTCGTTCCATAAAAGGCCTCCTGTACGCCGTCGCCGTGATGGGCATCGATATCGATGTAGGCCACTCTTTTGCCAAGGGAAAGCAGATAGAGGATCACCAGCACCGGATCATTGATATAACAAAAACCGGAGGCCGAATTTTTATGGGCATGATGCATGCCCCCGCCGATATGAAAGGCGATTCGACCCGGAGCGGAGGTGACCCATTCCCCGGCCTGAATAGCCCCGCCGGCGCATAAACAGGCCCAATCAAGGACCCCGGGAAAGATGGGGTTGTCCCCGGGGCCCAAGCCGTAGGCCGTCAGATCGAAGTCGCTGTGTCCGGAATTGGACTGCTCTAAAATCCGCCAGTAGTCGTGGGTGTGAAAGGTCAAAACTTCTTCTTTCGTCGTCGGTCTGGTTTTGTCTAAAACGCCTTTTCGAGGAGGAAGCAGGCCATAGGCCTCGATCAGATCCATGGTCAGTTTCAACCTTCCCACTTGCAGCGGGTGGTAAGGCCCATAATCAAACTTTAGATAGTCTTCGTTGTAAAGCAGAAGACAGGATCGGTCCTCGGAAGGCATCCCTGTTCCTTTCTTCTTTAAGTTTGGTCCCGTGTTGTAATCCAATGCAGCCAATTTGTCAAGGCGTCAGGGCCTAAAAACAAAAAATGGGTCAATGTTGAGCTGTAGGATCAGACCTGTGGGGTTCCATATCTTTTAAAAACAGGCCATGATACTCTTCTTCGTTGAGATGGGCTTTGAGCAATCGGGAGAGCACCTCAAAGAGGTCTGATATTTCCAGTTCGCTCATTCGGGGTATGATTCGGCTCATCAGGGCGTCATCGGAGAATTTTTGGAGATAGACCATCAAAGACTTTTCATCCGTCTCTCTATCCAGCCCGAAACCGACCAGTCCCTCATATTGGTCCACGAAATTATGGGTATGCTTTGATGCGTGCATAACGACTCCTTATTAAGAAAAAAACGTTCGTCATTGAGTGTTCGGCGTTTGTCGAAAACCCATTTTTCCCCTTCGTTGGGCGCCTTGGGTATTTTTATTTTCCTGTTTAGGCTCGGTCAATTTGTTTTGGTCTTTTTTGTGGTTCTTCCGGATAGTTGGTACTTTACTACGGCCCGGTTATGGGTCTTCAGATCTTTAGAAAAAAAGTGACTCCCGTCATTCTTGGAGACAAAATAGAGATAGTCGGTTTTCGCCGGGGCGAGGACGGCCTGCAGCGATTCCCGTCCGGGGTTAGCGATGGGTCCTGGAGGCAATCCCCGTTTCACATAGGTATTATAGGCCGTGGGGGTGAGCAAATCTTTTTTAGTCAAATTGCCGTTGAAGTCTTTAATCCCGTAGATCACCGTCGGATCACTTTGCAAAGCCATCCCGATTTTCAAACGGTTATAAAAAACCGAGGCGATCAAGGGCCTCTCCGCGGCCAGGCCGGTCTCTTTCTCTACAATAGAGGCCAGAGTGACGACCTTCCGGAGGTCTTTCTGATTGGTGAGGTCTTTTTGGGTGAGGCCCTCATAGACCTCTTTAAAACGGAGGAACATTTTTTTTTGGATGGCCTGGATAGTCATCCCTCGATGGAAGATATAGGTATCCGGGAATAGGAATCCTTCTAAGGATGTTTCCCGAAGCCCCAGGGTCGACAGGAATCGGGGTTCCTGGGCCCAGAGTAAAAAGGCCTTCGGATCGACCAGCCGTTCTTCGGCCAGACGGTCGGCCATTTGCCGAAGACTGAATCCCTCGGGAAAGGTGATCCGCTTGACCATATTTTTCCCGGTCGTCAGGTAATCCAAAAGAAGTCGGGGAGGCATCCCGGCGTATAATTCAAAATCGCCCCACTGAATTTTATGGCCCTGCCGTTTTAACCAGGTCAAGAGTATGAAGGTATAGGGATCTTTGATAATCTTTTCCTGGGTCAAGAGATGGGCAATAGCGTGCAGGCTCATCCCTGGGACAATCCGGACGATTTTGACCGCCGGATTTTTTTGGGGTGGAGGGGATAAAAAGCGGTAAAAATGAATGACCCAGAGAATGGCCGGGAGAAGAAGGGCCAAAAGAAGAATAAGCCGGAACCGTTTCAAGCGGAGAGCCCTTTATCTCTCACCCGGCTGTCCAGGTAACCCTGAAGAATAAAACCGGCGGCCACCCGGTCGATGACTTTCCTTCTTTTCTTTCGGCTCAGGTCCCCTTCCAAAAGGATGCGTTCAGCGGCCACGGTGGAAAGACGTTCGTCCCAGGGGATGATTTTGATAGAGAGGCACCCTCGTAAATGTTCAATAAATTCTTCAGCCTTGAGGGCCGACTCCCCTTTGGAGCCGTCCATGTTGATGGGAAGGCCGACGACCAGTTCCTGAATGTGGTAGGTTTTGACCAGATCCTGGATAATCGAGAGGTCTTTGGCCAGGGCGGTGCGTTTGATGGAGGTCAGAACCTGGGCGGTAATTTCCAAGTCGTCGCTCACGGCCACGCCGATGGTTTTACTGCCTAAATCTAAACCTAGAATCTTCATTGTCTCATAAATTATAGGGATTCTTTTGTGACTCAGAAGTATCCTATTTAATTATTTTTCTGTCAAGTCGTAATAATCCCCCTCCTTGACAAGTTGGGGTGAAATGGTTAATTTTTGTGATAATTTGCATCGGTTAACTAAAATCTGACTATCTTTGTGGAGGAACCTATGCGTTTCGATAAATTTACCATAAAGGTTCAGGAGGCCATCCAGTCGGCCCAGTCTCTGGCCGAGGGGATGGGACACCAGCAAATAGAGCCCGAGCATCTGCTGACCACCCTGCTGAACCAGCCGGACAATATACTGGTCCCCTTGTTTCAAAAATTGGGGGTTAATCTCAACCAGATAAAAAACGTCTTGAAAACCCAGTTGGAGCGGATTCCTCAGGTGTCCGGTGCGGGGCTGGGACAGAGTCATCTCTCCGGGCGCCTTAAGACCGTCTTGGACGGATCATTCAAAGAGGCCTCTCAAATGAGGGATGATTATGTCAGCATGGAACATATTCTTATTGCCCTTATGGATCAGAAAGGGGACCCTTTGACCCAGGGGTTGGGCTCTCTCGGCCTTACCCGGGATAATCTTTTAAAGGCCCTGGTTGATATCCGGGGCAGCCAACGGGTTACTGATCCCAATCCGGAAGACAAATACCGCCCTCTGGAAAAATTCGCCCGAGATTTGACCGAGTTGGCCAGACAAGGGAAACTGGATCCGGTGATCGGCCGGGACGATGAAGTCCGGCGGGTTATCCAGGTCCTGTCCCGCCGAACCAAAAATAACCCGGTGCTCATCGGCGAACCCGGTGTGGGCAAGACGGCCATCGTCGAGGGGCTGGCCCAACGAATCATCCACGGCGATGTACCGGAGGGGTTGAAAAATAAGCGGGTGGTGGCCCTGGATATGGGGGCCTTGATCGCCGGGGCCAAGTACCGAGGTGAATTCGAGGATCGGCTCAAGGCGGTTTTAAAAGAAGTCACCGAGGCCCAGGGGAAAATAATCTTGTTTATCGATGAGCTCCATACCCTGGTGGGAGCCGGGAAGGCCGAGGGGGCCGTGGATGCTGGCAATATGCTTAAACCGCCCCTGGCCCGCGGAGAATTGCGCTGTGTCGGGGCTACAACCATTAATGAATACCGGAAGTACGTGGAAAAGGATGCCGCCCTGGAACGCCGCTTCCAGCCGGTTCTGGTCAATGAGCCGACGGTGGAAGATACTATCGCCATCCTCAGGGGATTGAAGGAAAAATATGAGGTCCATCACGGGGTCCGGATAAAGGATTCGGCCATCGTGGCGGCGGCCACCTTGTCCCATCGTTACATCACCGACCGTTTTTTGCCGGACAAGGCCATCGATCTGATCGATGAATCGGCCTCTAAGTTAAGGATTGAAATCGACAGCCTGCCCCAGGAGATCGACGAACTGGAACGGAAGATCCTCCAGATGGAAATTGAAAAAGAGGCCCTGAAAAAGGAGGTCGATCCGGCTTCCACAGAGCGGCGGGAGCGGATCGAAAAGGAGCTGGGGGAGATAAAAGCCCAGAGCGGATTAATGAAGGCCCACTGGGAAAAGGAAAAGGGGGCCATCCAGACGATCCGCCGGATCAAGGAAGAGATCGAACAACTGCGGGGAGAGGCCCAGAATGCCGAAAGGCAGGGGGACCTGACCCGGGCGGCGGAGATCCGCTACGGTGTTCTCATGACCATGAATAAACAACTGGAAGAAGAAAATAAAAAATTGGAGACCTTGCAACAGGATCAGAAAATGCTCAAAGAGGAAGTGGATGCCGAAGATATCGCCGAGGTGGTGGCCAAGTGGACCGGCATCCCAGTGACCCGGATGATGGAAGGGGAAAAGCAGAAACTGATCCGCATGGAGGAACGGATCGCCGAGAGGGTTATCGGTCAGGAGGAGGCCGTCCGGGCTGTGGCCAATGCCGTCCGTCGGGCCCGTTCCGGTTTGCAGGATCCGAATCGACCGGTAGGATCCTTTATTTTTATGGGGCCCACCGGGGTCGGCAAGACCGAACTGGCCAAGTCTTTGGCCGAGTTTCTCTTTGACGATGAACAGGCGATGATCCGGGTGGATATGTCCGAGTATATGGAGAAACACTCGGTCTCCCGTCTAATCGGGGCCCCGCCTGGCTATGTGGGCTATGAAGAGGGGGGGTATTTGACCGAAGCGGTCCGCCGCCGTCCCTATGCGGTGGTCCTCTTCGATGAGATCGAAAAGGCCCACCCCGAGGTCTTTAATGCCTTATTGCAGATACTGGATGACGGCCGGATGACCGACGGGCAGGGCCGGACTGTGGACTTTAAAAATACCCTGGTGATCATGACCTCCAATATCGGCAGTCAATTTATCCAGGACCTGACCGAACGGGAACGACCGGAGATGGTCCGGCGGGTGATGGAGGCCTTGCGGGCCCACTTTAAACCGGAGTTTCTGAACCGGATTGACGACATCATCATCTTTCATGCCCTGAACCGGGAGCAGATCAAGGCCATCGTCGATATCCAGATCCGGGTGCTTCAGAAAAGGCTGGCCGAAAAGAATCTGGACATTCACCTGACCGACGGGGCCCGGGATTTGATTTCCCAGGAAGGGTTTGACCCGGTCTATGGGGCCAGACCGTTGAAGAGGGTTTTGCAACATCGGCTTCAGGATGTCCTGGCCCTGAAAATTCTGGGAGGTGATTTCGGGGAAGGCGATCAGATTATGGTGAATGTCAATCCTGCAGGAGAAGTGATCTTTGAGAAAGGATAACCAGCGGTTACGGGTTACGTGTTGCGGGTTCCGGGTGCGCGGTTTTTCTTGACAGGATTAAAAAGAATGATACCATTAAATCAGTTGCGAGTTACGGGTTACGAGTTTGGTATTCGTTGGGTTTTGACTTAACCCGTAACCCGTAACCCGTAACTCACAACAAATAAAAAAGGAGTTAAGAAATATGTTTTCCAATACCATGAAGACCACTTTGTTACTGGGGCTTTTGACGGTCCTGATCGTCCTGATCGGCGGGGCCGTGGGAGGACAGCAGGGGATGGTCGTCGCCTTTGTCCTGGCCGGGATCATGAACCTGGGAAGTTATTGGTTTTCAGATAAAATCGTCCTGTCCATGTACGGTGCCCAGGAGCTTCCCCCTCAAATGCACCCGGAGATCCACCAGATGATTATGGAACTGTCTCAGAATGCCGGCCTTCCCCGGCCGAGGGTTTATCTTATTGAAGATGACTCGCCGAATGCCTTTGCCACCGGTAGGGACCCGGAACATGCCGTAGTGGCAGTTACCTCCGGTATTCTGCGCATCCTCTCCCGACAGGAACTCAGGGGGGTCCTGGCTCATGAACTGGCACACATCAAAAATCGGGATATCCTGATCGGTTCCATCGCTGCCACCATGGCCGGGGCGATTATGATGCTGGCCAATATGGCCCGCTGGACGGCCATTTTTGGAGGCAATCGACATTCGGACGAAGGGGAAGGTGGGGGTGGAATAATCGGCGTGATCGTCATGACCATCATCGCTCCCATCGCCGCCATGCTGATCCAGATGGCTATTTCCCGATCCCGGGAATATCTGGCCGATGCCACCGGGGCCCAATTTTCGGGAAATCCTCTAGGGTTGGCCGGGGCCCTGGAGAAATTACAGATGGCTTCTCAGCGTGTCCCCTTGGAAAATCCTAATCCGGCCTCGGCCCATATGTTCATCGTTAACCCCCTGTCCGGGAGCAGTATCTTGAATCTGTTCAGTACCCATCCACCCATTGAAGAACGGATTGCCCGGTTAAGGGCCATGAGGCATTAGATTCTTTAAATGCGTTTCTGGGTATTTGTCTTAACTTTTCTAAACCGCTAGATCATCCGCTTCCGGCTGGCCGATCCTGGATACTGATGCTTGTCACTGGATAAAAACCAGAATCGATGTTCGATTCCGGATAAATTGAATCCGGCATCCAGTATCAAGTATCCAGCATCATTTCAAATAAGTTTGGTTAGTCCCTTTATTATTACAGTTAGCCACACCGGACAGCCAGTTTGCTATACGGTGGGTCCGTTCTACGTAGGCTTTCAACGAAGCATCATTTTCTTGAAATTTCTTTAGTGTCTGGCCGTGTCGGCACAGCACGTCCCAAAAGCGGCGGGGATAGCACCCTAAAATTCTTATAGAATCCATTGGAACCGAATAGTGGGAAGCGATAACGGCCCTTGGCAGGAAAACCCGCTGGAAGAAAATTCGGATTTTGTCTCGAAGACGACTGCTTACCAGAAGTTCGGCCAAAGGTGCCGGGATTATCTTGCCTGTTTTATTAGTAATAAAAACCTGGGCCAGGGCAGTCTCTATGATATCTTCCGTTACATCACTGGGCCGTAAGGTTTCCAGAATGTCCAAGGGAACATCGGCCCCAACCATCTCTTTGGCCAGCAAAAGGGCCAGATAAACACCCCGTTCCCATCCCCAGAGGAATGTACGTTCCACTATGGTCGGCCAAGCCAGGACATGTCCAAAATGATTGATTGTTTCGGCAAGATCACAGAAAGGCCGCAGGCCGAAGTCAAACTGATGTTGATAGGAAGTATGGAGGCAAAGGTGCAGCAGCAGGTCTTCGGGGGAGAGGGTCAGCGCATCGCAGCCGGTGAGGTGAACCGGTACGGAGCGCTCCCACAGGCCTTCTGGAGCAATGCTGTAGCTTTCACCCGGGTTGGTCAGATTCCAGTGGATTTCAAAGGCCCCTCCTTCCGTATTGACCAGGCGAGGTAAGTGGTGTTCGGCGTTGATGGTAATATCGACATTAATAGGCGAAAGCGGACTATAGCCCCTCTCCTCCAGGATATCGGCAATCCGTTATAAATCGGCAGGGCGGGCCAGTACATCGATGTCATTCATTTGCCGCAGTCCAATGTTGCCGTAAACCACATCCGCCAAGTAGATGCCTTTGAGCACAATCAGGGGTGTCCCCTCTGGATTCAATACAGACAGAAGGGAATGCAGATCTCTGTACAGACAGAGGTTGCGTAAGATATTTCGGCGGAAGCCCCCTTGGAGTACTTCAGCCACCTTGAAGGGAACGGCCTGATCCAGGCCTTTCTCTCGCAATCGATGCCAAAGCAGGGCAATAACCTTCTGAGTGGTCGCCAGGGATAGAAAGGCCTGCCAGTCCTCCGGTGAAAGACCGGACAGCCTGGCGGTTTCAATACCGGGCCCCTTCTTTTTTAGACAGTCAAGCAAAAGCTGACGAAGTTCGGATTCCATTGTTTCCTTTTAACAGGTTGAGCAAAACTCTTTTTACGCGTATTCCTTTTTATTCTGCTGCATCTGCCCGGTCCAGGATGTTTCGTAGCGTCCCTGGGCAGCCAGAAGTTCTTCGTGGCTGCCTGATTCTACGATGTGTCCCCGGTCCATGACATGGATAATATCGGCCTGCAAAGCCGTGGTGAAGCGGTGGGTGATGATCAAAGCGGTCCGGCCGGCCACGAGTTGGCGAAAACGAAGGAGCCAGTCAGCCTCAGCCCAGGAATCCATAGCGCTGGTCGGTTCATCCAGGATAATCAATTCCGCCTTTCGCAGAAAGGCCCGGGCCAGGGCCAGACGCTGCCACTCACCGCTGCTCAATTCCGCGCCCCCGAACCACTTCCCCAGGACGGCTTCATAGGTCTCCGGCAGGCGGCGGATAGGAGCCTCGGCCCCCGCAGCCCGTGCTGCGGCTTCAATTCTGTCAAGAGTAGGATGGTTGTGGATATCTCCGAAGGCGATATTATTGAAAACTGTATCGTGATAATGGACCGGTTCCTGAAAAAGCACGGTGATCCGCTGTCGTATGGCCGGAAGAGAGAGATCTCGGATATCCGTTCCATCGATGAGTAAACGGCCCTTTTCCGGATCATAAAAGCGGCAGAGGAGCTTGATCAGGGTGGTCTTGCCGGCACCGTTTTCACCGACCAGGGCTGTGATTCGTCCCGCCGGAATCCGCAGGTTAAAACCATCCAGGGCCGGCCGATTCGTGCCGGGATAACTAAAGGTGATGTTTTGAAACTCCAAGGCTTTTTGCAAACCCGGATGGGGAAAGGGCTCCTCCGGGGAACTGATCCGAGGCTTCAGGGCCAGAAATTCAAAGAGGTTTTCCAGAAAAATGATATTGCGGTAGATCTCACCGGCGCTGCCCAAAAGGGTACGCATCATACGCTGGCCCTGGTAAAAGGCCTGATAAAAAAGGGCCAGATCTCCCAGCCCGACCGTGCCTTTCAAACCTTGAAGACCCAACCAGACCAGGGCGACGGCCATGCTCGCCAAACCGATGAGGGCCGCTGCCGCCTGGGACGCGGCTTCGCTGCGGGCCAGTTGGACCTGCTCATGGCGCAACCTCTGGCGTAAGGCTTGGAAAACGTCTCGAAAATGAGGACCTAGACCGAACAGCCGAATCTCCGCCGCCGCTTCACGCTGGGTAAGCATCCAATCGTAGTAGCTGGTTTTACGGATGGCCGTGGTATTTTGAAGCCTCCAGCGATGATAGCGAATCGTGTGACCCAGGACCACCCAAAGGGCCGGTACGGTACTCAAGGCCAGGAGCAGGGGAATCCAGATCCCGAAGGTGAGCAGGACACCCCCCATGGCGGCCAGGGTGATAAAACTCTGCAGCAGGGTCCCCGTATTTTCGATCAGGGCGTTAGGCCGGCTGAGGGCGTCTATCCGGGCGCGGTGCAGTTGATCATAGTAACCGGGATGGTCGTAAAAGGAAAGATCGAGATCCATGGCCTTTTCATGGATCAAGGCATGAACATGGTCCTGGACCCTCTCGGCCTGGGCCGTGCGGACCCATTTGGCGAACCCCTGTAAAATCTCAATACCGATCAGCACCAGGGCCATGGCCAGACCCGCCGGCAGGAGCGGCCTCAGGGTTTCCCATCCTCCTCCGGCGCCGATCATGGCTGCCAGGCCGTTCACCAAGGTGCGGGTTAGATAGACAGCGGCCACCGGGAGCAGTCCCTGAATCAGCAATAAGGCCGCCCAAACAATGATTAAACCTCCGGCAGCCCGATGAACCAGTTGGAAGGCCTGCGGAAGATAAGGGAATTGCTGTTTGAGTCTGCTAATGGCCTCAATCAGTTGTTTGATCATCTGTGATATCCAGTAGACGGTGAGATTTTTTATAAGACAGATTATATCATCTCAGGTCAGGTTGAGACTCTTTACTCTTTTTAGGGTAGAAATTTTTCTTGAGCAATTCTTGGAATATAATACAGTCCAGTATTTGTTTGGAATAAGCTCGCCTAAAGGATGGATCTTCCAGCTTTCCACTTCGATTCAATTCCCTGATAAAAGAAAAGATGGATGGTTCACGGCCATTGGGGTCGGGGCGAAGCATTTCAGAAAACTCTTTGACACTCTGCCGGCGTATTAGGGTTTCCCGGATGACAGCTATGGCCGAATCATAGGAGAGTTCGCCGGAAATATACTCCTTTAATAGACGGCACTTATAATTTTTACAGATTTTAAAACGTCTTTCATCATTGTACAACTTGCAGACTTTACCCATCTGCCCCAGGCAGGGTAAAAGGAAAAAAATCTTATCGTCATCCATGACACATTCTACACCCATATTTTTCAGAAAAGTCAGATCATCATTTTTGTCAATCCTAGCCCTCCTGAAAAGGCTCCCATCACAGCACAAGGCGCATTCAATGCAAATATTAGCTTTTTCCGCACCACCTGGCGATCAAAAATCCGTTTCAGTCATCAATTAATTCTCTTAAGAAAACGTACCGACCACGGTGAATTGGCGATGGCCGTCCCGGCCGGTGAGAATAATGTTGCCGCAGCGCAGCCAGGCATGGGCGGCGAACTTCCCCGGTTTGCTTTCATCCCTAGCCAGGCCCAGATACAGGGTCCCGGCAATCCGTCGCCGTTTGAGCATCCATTGGGCCGCCACGGCTTGGGGCAAGCAGACGCTTTTCCAGGGGGTGTAGTTTGCCGCCGACTCAACGGCTTGGCCCACTTTCCGGGCGAGATGCAAGGCAGAGGGGCTGACCGGCCCATCCGATTCCTGCCTATGTTTGCCTAGTGATACGGCCAGCCATTTAAACGGTATAGTTAGTACCGCCAGACGAGCGATCCCCAAGAGCAGAAAGGCCTCCAACAGCAGCAGCCGATCAGTACGGGAACGGCGGCGTCATTTGGCGGGGGCGTCCAGAAGCGATTTTAGCCAGGTTTTCATGCCTTCCTTGTCATTTGGGAGTAAATCCTAGCGCAATAACTCAAAGAGTGGTGACTTTGCGGCCCGTTTATCCAAGGTGAGAAGGCTCTCGCAGCCCGAATGATGGGCAGATTGTCCGATCAGCAGATCGGCCAGATCCGCGGATGTATTCATGGCCGAAGAAACAAAGGCCTGAACGGCGGGTTGGGATTCGAATTTCAATAGCGGCATGGAAAGAAGTTCCCTGAAAGTGTCGATAATCTCCCCACGGGAAATAGTGTAAACGGATTCCAACACCCAGATCGTTTCCAGAACAACCACCAAAGGAATAAAGAGTATCCCTCTGGCGGACTCGGTTCGTTTAAAAAGATCGTAAACGACTTGGGCCTGCTTTTCATCATCTCTGACCAGGAAACGCACCAGAATATTGGTATCTAAGGCTTTCATGGTTTTTTTGACCTGACCTTTGTCCGGATGCCTTCATTCATTTTGGCAACAGATACCGCCGGCCGTCCCGGTTGATGGAGCCGGCCGAATACATGGTCAACCGACTTTGTTACCGGATGAAGCAGGACATCTCCGTCCTTTAGGACAAGAAATTCAAGTTTACCGCCCACGTCAATTTTTAAAGCCTCCCGGATCGTCTTGGGGATGGTGATCTGGCCTTTGCTGGTCATTGTGGCTTGCGGCATAAACCTTTCTCCTTACTAAATATCTATTTCTTACTTTAGAGTAAGGTAGAATGGAGAGAAAGTCAATATGGACAATGATAATATTAATAGACAATCTCTCCGTTTTCCCCCAGATACCCGAACCGGCGCATGACTTCGCCGTGGTCGCGCACAAGACGTTTTACCTGGGCCTCATTAAGTTCCTCGCGCCAGGACCCGACCTGTCCTTTTCGAAAAAAACGATTCGAGGACGGGCTTTTTCCCTTGAACCCTTCCGCCTCTTCTTGCTGCTGAACGATATCAAAGGAACTGAAATCGAGGGCCTGACCTGGTATAGTAATTGTGGACACCGAGAAAAGCGTGGTAGAATAAACCAACTTTTGGAGGTGACCGATGAAAAACGAGAAGAAGAAGTACACCCCTGAATTCAAGACAGATGCGGTAAAGCTAA
>Ga0233425_10002179_pt1 | contig 39753 bp, 60 predicted proteins | sample Watercolumn_Towu_2_FD_181712 | JGI IMG/M metagenome (GOLD analysis project Ga0233425, IMG submission 181712) | Freshwater microbial communities from Lake Towuti, South Sulawesi, Indonesia - Watercolumn_Towuti2014_140_MG | ecosystem: Environmental > Aquatic > Freshwater > Lake | place...
CGCCCGCTCCCAGGCGGGGAAGATGCGGCCCAGCTCCACGGCCCACCACTGCCGCCGCTCCTCCGGCGAGAGTCGCCACCAGGTGTGCAGGAACCGGAGCATGGCGTCGAGCTGGGCCTCGGCCGCGGGCGTGTTCAGCTCGCCGAGCAGGCGCGGCCCCTGCCCGGCCAGGCCCCCGCCCGCGGCCGCGGCCGCCGCCCCCGCCTCCGCGTCGCGGAGCAGGGCCGTGGCCTCGCCCTCGAGCCGCATCGCCCGGCCGATCGCCTGCCGGTCGCGGCCGTGCGCCTCGCGCCGGATGCGCTTCGCCAGCTCGAGCAGGTCCTCGGCGCGCTTGCGCCGCTCCCGGGCCCCGTGCACCACGGCCGAGGCCTCGCGCAGCGCCAGGCGCCGCTGCCGGTCCTCCGGGGAGGCCAGGGCCCGGGCCCCCTTGGCCCGGTACCCGCCCGTCCGCGCGATCTCGGGGAGCACCTCCGTCGCCAGCCAGCGCCGCAGCCGCCGGCCCGCCGGCTTCCGCGAGAGCATCAGGGCCAGGTGGAGGCCCGACTCGGTCAGGAGGGTGAGGGAGGGGGCGCGGTCCGGGATCGGGGAGTCGCCACTCGGCACGCCCTCCGTGCCGAGTGCAGTACGCAAGTCCCGCAACTCGTCCCCCTGCACGACCATGTAGTCCGTCCCCTCCTCCAGGTCCTCGGACCACTCGCCAGTGATGCGCGTGCGGAACCCCCGGCCCTCCTCCTCGTAGCCGAGCACCCGGCCGATCTCGCGGGCGATCCACACGGGCCGGTCCCGGTAGTGGATCGTGGTGACGGCCTGCCCCTCGAACTGCTTGACGAGACTAGCTTTCTGTGCCATGATCCAGACGCCTCCTGCGGCCCTCGGGCCGCTGTTGGTGAGGGTCGGGGCGTTGAGCTTGGCGGCGAGGCGCCCCGGCCCGATTCACTTCTTCCGACTCATCTCCAAGATCGCGTCGATGTCCTTGCGAGCAATCAGCCGTCGTCGTCCGATCTTCGAAGACGGCAACTCGCCCGTCGCGATCCAGCGGTGAATCGTCGGCTCGGAGACACGCAGCAGGACCGCGGCCTCCTTGATCGTCAGGAACTCCGGCGGACCAGTGTCCATCGCGGACTCCCAGCAGAGACGTTTACAGACTATCACCAGCATTGGAGAGGAGTCAACCCCCCGACGAAAACCGGGGGCAAAGGAGGGCCCGATGGAGTGGGACTTCTGGTGCTGGGTCGCGTTCGCGGTGGGGTTCGAGCTGGGCTGGGAACTCGTGGACCTGGTGTCGTGGCCGCGTCGTGCTTCCTGACCGCCGGCGCGTGCAACTGCGCTACCACCGGCGGCGGGTCAACAGGAGGGGAGCATGCGTGTCGAAGTGCTGGAGTGCCTGGCGCTCGGCATCCTCGCCGGCGGCTGCGTCGGTTGGCTCGTCGGGGTGTTGATGCGCGCCGTTACGGTGACCTGCCTGGTCTGCGGGAAGAGGGTGCCCAGGGTGTTCGTGCTGAGGGAGCGCGGCAAACCGCACACGTGCTACTCGTGCCTGAAGTTCGAGCCGCGGTATCCGGAGGAACTGCTGCTCGGAGAGCGGTGGGCGCTCTACTGGCGGCTGTTCTGGAAGCCGCACCACTTCCCGCGCAGGAAGACCGCGACGACCGACGCCTCGCCGCCCGCCGACAAGTAGCTCCACTGCGTTCGCGGACCGTCAACCCCCCGACCGAAACCGGGGCCGACGAGAGGTCACGTTGGCGGGCGCCGGTCCTTGTCGCGGTCAGGGTCCTCGGCATTGGCCGCGGGGTCGGTTTGGCGGGGCTGGCCGCGCCGCGAGTACCTGTGTTGGTCCACCAGGAGACGGCACCAGCGGACGATGACCTCGATCAATGGGTGCACCACGGGGGAGTTCACCGCGTCTGGCGGCGCGTCCGGCAGCCGCGGAGAGGAGGACGTTAGTGTCCGCGACGACTGCTTCGACCTTCACGCGCCACCTTGTCCACGTGGGCATCGACGTCCGCGTCGGAGAAGCCGTTCCGCCGGATGCGGCGGTTGATGTGCTCCCCAAGGAGGTCGATGTACTGGCGGCGCAAGTCGTCGGGCAACTCGCCCGGGTCGAGCAGCGCCAAGTCCTCGACGGGGACGATGGCGACGACTCGGCGACCGCGGCGCTGGACGACGAAGCGCTCCTTGCGGGTCTCGGCGCGCTCGATGAGTTCGTCGATGTTGCGCTCGGCTTCCTCGACCGACACGTCGAGGGCTGCGGTTGCGTGGTCGCGGGACATGGCTCGGACCTCCACCAGGGATTGTACGCGCCGGGCATGGGCGGCGCAAGGCGTGCGGGTTCAGGGCTCGCAGCGGAACAGCACGTGGGCGAGGCAGGCGATCGCGGCGGCGGTGCCCAGTGCCCAGGACGTCGTGGCCGCGTAGAGCCACCTGAGCTTGAACTGGAGCGTCTCGCGGTACGTCTGCTCGATCGAGTACGGCACCCAGGCGTTCCAGTGCGTCTCGCGCTTCCAGATGACGCGCAGGGACGTCAGCATGCTCGCGAAGAGGGTCAGCGCGGCGATGACCGCAAGGTGGGCCACGGGGCGCGCGTCCCTGGCCAGGCCGATCAGCATCGCGAGCAGGATGCCGGTGGCGGTCACCAGGACCGTGGCGGTGCGGTGGACGGCGTCCATGGTGCGGGCGGGCGCAGCTTCCTGCCAGTCGATCCACCGTCGGGCGTCGGGGTCATGACAGATCTCGGCCGTCAGGATCTCGTCCTTCGGGGGCTGGTCTGTGGCACCGTGAGCAGCGTGCGGCACCCCGGGCACTCGATCTGCATCGGACATTGCCGGTCCCTCCGTTGCGGGTCCGGTTTGGCCAGGAGATCGATTCCTTCGAGTCCTCCGCCGCCTTCGCCGGGAGCCCACGTGTCCACTTCCGTTCCGCACCTGGGACACCGAAGCCTGACGAGCGGTGCCATGGCCGGCCTCCTGTCTGCGGGCGCAGTCGGTGGCGGAGCAGGGCATCGCCAACACCCCCGATGGACGGCGGCGAGGCCGCCGTTGCTGGGAGCAGGCGGGCCCGTCTTCCGCTGCCGATGGGTCTTGCCCGGTCCCCTGGGCCTTCCGAGCCCCGGGAACCCCCATCAACGACGGCCCTTCCGCCGCCCATCATACTCCAACCGCAGGGGGGTGGGCCGGCCGTGAGCGCGACGTGCTGGTACTGCAACCGGCGGCTCCGGAACAAGCAGGCGCTGCGCGCGCACTTCCGGGGGTGCCTGGTGCGGGCGGAGGTCCTGGCCGGAGTGCGGTCGCCACCGCCGTGGTGGCGCGGGCGCGCGGGAGAGGCGGGGGCGACGGAAGGCACGGTCGCCGGCGTGGAGGGGAAGCCGGCCGGGGAACCGACGTGCCGCCTCTGCCTGAGGGGGACCATCCGGGACGGGAAGTGCACGTGCTGCGGAGCGCGCGGATGAAGACGTTCCACGTGCAGGCGAGGCTCGTTGCGATACGGCGGCGCGCCGACTGCTTGGCGGCGGAGCGGCCCTGCCCGCACGTGGCGTGCCGATACCACCTGGCGACGGAGTACCGGGAGGTCAAGGGCGGATGGGTGCGGATCATCTGGCGGGAACTGCCGCGGGGAGCCGAGACGTGCGCGCTGGACGTTGCGGACCGGGCGCGGAAAGAGGCGGAGAAGCGCGGAGCGAAGACGCTCACCGCGCTCACGCTCATGGAGATCGCGGACATCCTGGGGATCAGCCCGCAGAGGGTGCACGAGACCTGGCTGTACCTGCGGCAGCTCATGCGGCGCGACCCGGACCTGCGGAAGTATTGCGAGGCCGAGGAGTAGGCCCGTGCAATTGCACGGGACCCTGAAAACGCGATGCGGTATTCCTACGATCAAGGGCCGGAGGTGCACGTCATGAAATGGAGGCGGGTTCTCGTGGCGCTGGCGGCGGCGGTCGTGGCGGCCTCGGCCGGCTGCCGGCCGTGCCTGACGGACCGCTCGGTCCTGGACCTGGCGCGCGTGTACGTGCCGGACGCGAACGCGTCGATCGAGCGTGACGTCTCGCTCGATCCGGAGTCGCGCCGGATCCGGAAGGAGTCCGGCGACGCGCTGCTCAATGCCCTCGAGCGGCAGCTCGGCAGCGGGTCCGCCGACGTCGGCGGGGGGCGGTGATGGCGAACTTCCTCGAACTGCTCGTCCAGACGGTCGTGCGCGACGCGCTCTCGCTGTCGAAGAACACTGCCGGCGGCGTCTCGGAGGCCCTGCGGAACGCGCTCGAGCGGACGGCCGGCGAGCTGAACGCGATCGTGCAGGCCCAGCTCTCCGGCGACGCCGCCAAGGTCGCGGAGCACCGGCGCAACGTCGAGCACCTGGTCGGCCAGTGCCGGCTTGCGCTCGCGATGGAGCTCGACGCTGCCGTGGCCTCGGGCGCGAACGTGGTGATCGGCCGTATCCTCGAGACGGTGCTGCCGCTGCTGACGCGGCTCGGAGGCATCAGGTGACCGAGTTCGAGGTCCTGCACGGCGAGATACGCGGGATCCGCGACGTGGTTGGGGACATCCGTGACCGCGTGGTCAGCATGGAGACGACGATCGAGGAGCTGAAGGCGAAGAGCCATGGTCCCGGCGAGTGCGACCTGGTGCGCGAGATCAGGACGCTGATCGCGGTCTGGGACGACCGCGCCGGACGCCGGATGCGGAACATGCGGCTGCTCACGGGGTTCACGACGGTCGCGGCGACCGCGGTCGGGCTGTTCGAGGCGGGCTCCCGCCTCCGGTGGTGGTGACGATGGAACGAGAGTTGACGCCGCAGTGCGCGTCGAAGGGGTGGTGGCAGTCGAACGCCAACCGCGCCATGCTGCTGCTGACGGTGCTGCCGGCGCTGTTCATGTTCGGGTACGCCTTCCTCCTGGACGGCTCGGCGCAGGGCATCTTCGTCGGCAAGTGGCTGACGATCGCGCTCGCGGCCGTGGCCGGCGCGTACGCCGCCGCGCGGAACCTCACGGTCGGCGACATCAGGAGCGGCCGGTGGGTGGTCACGGTGATCCAGGCCGCGATCGTCGCGGCCATGGCCGTGCTGCCGGTGCCGCCGCCGGCCGTGCCCACCATGCCGGAGCCGCCGCCCGGGCTGCCCGCCCCCGTCGAGGTCGCGCCGCCCGACGTCCCCCTGGGCGGAGGTCTCGATGTCGATCTCGGTTGAGGTCGTCGCACGCGAGGCGATCGGCGCCGTCGTCCAGGACCAGCGCGTCCAGCAGAGCCTGTACCGGCTCGGCTACGACGCGGTGGCCTCGGCGCTGCCCATGGCGGCCGCTGTCGCGGCCGGCGGCCCCGAGGCCCTGGACGGCAACGCCTGGCAGGTGTCGGTCTTGCAGCCCGTGCTGCGTCCGGTCGTCGCCGGCGCGCGGGCTGCGGCTGCGCGGACCGTGACGAAGGTCGCGGTCATCGGCGTCGGCGCGCTGGTCGCGACGCACCTGGTGGCGTTCCTGCTCGGGCGTGCTTCCGCGCCCGGAAGCGCTGACGACTGATCAGCGGGTCTTCGAGTGCAGGCGGGCGCAGAAGAGGGACGCGTCCAGGTCCTCGTTGGCGCCGACGTACCAGACCACGTCGATGGTGTTCTCGTCCACGGACGTGATCGTCCGCGGCGCGTAGTCGGAATCGTTGCCGTCGTAGCCCTGGACCGTCTGCACGTCGACCTTGAGCGTGTGCTCGGCGGTCCAGCTCGCGTGGTCCGGCATGTACGCGTTCAGGTTGTGCACCAGGCGGGTGGTGATCTGCGCCGCCGAGCCGGTGGTGTTGCTCCACCTGGCGCGGGTGTTCGTCACCGCCGACGCGGTCGCGTTGAAGAACGCGTGCATGCTGCCGATCATCGTGCGGGCCATCGATCCCCTCCTTCCAGGACACGAGACAGCGACAGCGTGGCACGAACCCGCAGCAATATCAGGAGTGTGTGCAATTGCACCTGATATCCCGGGAAACGGCGTTAGCGTGGATCGCGTGAGGATTCCAGGCGCCAACGCCCGCCGTGTCCGAGAGAAGCTGGGAATCTCTTGCGGCGAGTTCGCGCTTCTGACCGGCGTCTACTTCCAGACCGTAATGCGGTGGGAGGCCGACGAACGCGGCGTCACCGGCGCCGCCGCGATCATCGTGCGCTGGATGGACCAGATGTTGAGCCAGCAGCGCACGGGACGCATCCTGCGGCGCCTCGTGGATGCCTCGGTGAAGGGGAAGGGCTTCGAGGATCTCTTGCGGCTCATGTTCAACGCCCATCTCGGGAGCCTGAACTGATGGCGAGGATCGGCCTGGTCACGGATCGGAACTGGGCGTTCGAGCGCATCGCCGAGCAGCTCGGGCGTCGCCTGCCGGAACACCGGTTCGAGCGCGGCTACATGTCGGACCGGGACGTTCTGCCGGGGCTCGTGGAACGGTGCGACGCGATCCTGTTCTTCTGGTGGATCGCCTACGTCACCGACCCGTCGATCGTCACCGTGCCCGCGATCGTCGCCTTCTACGACCACTCGTCAGTCGAGGACCTGCACGGCGTCGAGATCGCGAGTGCGACCTGCGACCTGGTCCTGGTCGCGAACCGGCGACTGCTCGAGCGGGCGCAGGCGGTCTCGACCAGGCCGGTGCTGCTGGCCGAGGACGGCGTCGACACCACGATGTTCCGGCCGCAGCCGCACCAGGTCTGGCACCGGGGCTGCGGACGCCGGCTGCGGGTCCTGTGGGTCGGGAACTCCCGCGCCGCGCCCGCCGGGATGAGCCTGACCGCGGACGGACCGAGCCGCGACCCCGACCACAAGGGTTTCGAGCTGGTCCGCACGGCCTGCGCCCGGCTCGAGCACGACGTAGAGCTGCTCGTGGTGGATCGGGCGAGGCGGCTCGTGCCCCATCGCGACATGCCGGGGCGGTACCTGGATGCGGACGTGCTCGTCTGCGCGTCGCGCTCCGAGGGCACGCCGAACCCCGTACTCGAGGCCCTGGCCTCGGGCGTCCCGGTGGTCTCCACGGCCGTCGGCGTCGTTCCGGACGTCGTGCGGGACGGGGTGAACGGCTTCGTGGTCCGGGAGCGCTCCGCCGAGGCGCTCCAGGACGGGCTGCGTCGCTGCCTCGATGCGGACCTCGGGGCGATGAGCGACGCCGCACGCGTCGCGGTCGCGCCGGATTGGGACTGGGAGCGCAAGGTCGAGCCGTTCCGCGAGGCATTCGACCGCGTGCTCGAGGGGCGACCGCTCAAGCCGGCCCCGAAGCGACGCGCGCCGGCGCCTCCGGCCGAGCGGCGGAAGCGTGTTCTGCTGGCCGCGGACACCCGCGGCTGGGCGTTCGACAACATCGCCTGCCAGGTGGCCCGGAGGCTCGCCGGCCGCTTCTCCATCGAGATCGTGTACCTGCGCGACTACGCGCCCAGGGAATTCCCGGACGTCGTCGCCGGCGCCGCCGCGGACCTGGTCGTGTTCTTCCACTACGGCTCCTGGCAGCTCTACGGCGAGCGGCTGGTCTGTCCGCGGGCGTGCCTGTTCTACGACCTCGCGTCCATCCAGCAGGTTGAGGAGCAGGAACTCGCCTGCATGGCCGCAGTCGGTGCCGCGAACCGCCAGTACCAGGACTTCCTGGCGTTCAAGCTCCATGGCGGCGACGTCGTGCTCTGCCCCGACGGCGTGGACCTGGACCTCTTCTGGCCGCAGGAGAGGGTCTCGCCCCCCGACTTCCCGCTGCGCGTGCTCTGGACCGGGGCAAGCGACCACGGCGTGCCGGGCGCGGACCACAAGGGGCTCGACGGCGTCATCCGCCCGGCCGTCGCCGCGCTGGGCGACCGCGTCGAGCTGCTCGTCCGCGATCGCGCGGGGGGCACGTGCCATCCGCACGACTCGATGCGCGACTGGTACAACCGTGGTGACCTGGTGCTCTGCGCGTCGCTGGCGGAGGGAACCCCGAATCCCATCCTCGAGGCGGCCGCGTGCGGCAGGGCGTGCATCACGACCCGGGTCGGCATCGTGCCGGAGTTCGTGGAGCACGGCGTGACCGGCCTGGTGGTCGAGCGCACGCCGGAGGCCTTCGCTGCGGCAATGACCTGGTGCGCGGGCCACCCGGAGGAAGTCGCCCGGATGGGAGACGCCGCCCGGAAACGCGCCGAGGCGTGGTCCTGGGAGCGCCAGGTCGCGGCGCACGCCCGGCTGATCGAGCGGGGACTGGCCGCGCCGCCGCCGCCCCGGCCGGAGCTGCCCGATCACTCCGACGAGCTGACGGTGTGCGTCGTCACGATCGGCGGCAGCACGTTCGAGCAGTGCCTGTCCGCGATCCGCGCGCAGGACTGCCGGTTCCGGATCGAGCTGGTCGAGAACGTCGCGCCGATGGACCGGGCGTTCCAGGCGATGGTCGACCGCTGCACGACGCCGTTCTTCGTCCAGGTGGACGAGGACATGATCCTCGAGCCCGCGGCCGTGCGGTCCATGCTCGAGTCGTTCCGGGACCAGCCGGACGACGTGTTCATGGTGGTACACCCGCTTTGGGACGAACACGTCGAGCGGGTCATCCAGGGCTGCAAGATCTACCGGCGCGAGGCCATGGTCGCGGCGCCGTACGGGTCCGACTCGGCGAGTTGCGAGATGGACCAGGTCCGGCGCGCGGCCGCGGCCGGGTACCGGTACGCGTCGATCCCGCTCGAGCGCGATCGGTGCGTCGGCCGACACGGCACGCACTTCACGCCGGCGGAGGCGTTCGATCGGTACTGGCGGCTGGCGCAGAAACAGAAGCGGTCCGGGCTGCTCGCGTGGACCAACGCGATCCCCGCGCAGTTCGGATTCCGGCTGCTCGCGGGCAAGGGCAACGAAGCGGATCTCTGGGGCGTGCTCGGCTACGCCGCCGGGCACATCGAGCCCCTCGGGCCCGAACGCGAGCGGGATTTCCACGAGCAGTACGAGACCTTCGGACGACTGAGGGCAAGAATGGCGAAGCCACCGGTTGGCCTGAACGTGTACCAGACGGCGCGGTGCAACCTGCACTGCCGCTGGTGCCTCCGTACGCGCGGCCAGGCGGACACCGGCCCGGACGTGACGCCCCGGCTGCTCGAGCAGGCGCTCGACCGCTTCCCCGAGATCTCCGTCGCGTGCTTCGCCGGGTTCGGGGAGCCGCTCCTGAGCGAGACGCTGTGGGAATGCCTCGACGTCGCCGGCAAACGCCGGCTGTTCACGCAGGTCATCACGAACGGCGTGCTCCTCGAGGAGCGCGTCGCGGACCTGGTCGAGCACCAGGCGCGAAACGTCGCGGTCAGCATGAACGCCGCGGACCCGGAGGCGTACGAGGCCGCCACGGGCAATCCGGCCGCGCTGTTCGAGCGCGTCGTCGCCGGCGTCCGCGCCGCGGTCGATGCGGGCCTGCGGGTGCAGATCTCGGCGGTGCTGACGCGCAGTACCCTGCATCGGGCGCCGGCGTTCGCGGAGCTGGCCCGCACGCTCGGGGTCGCCGAGGTCGCGCTCCACAACCTCCTTCCGCACGGGGTCGCCGACCCGGAGGACGCCGGGTTCTGGGGCGAGGTCCTGCACGACGGGGACCCCGAGGTCGTCGAGGCACTGCAACGGCTGCGCGTGGAGCACGGCGACATCGTGAAGTTCTGGCCGATGCCGATCTCGCGCACGCCCTGCCCGCGGCGGTGCGAGTCGCCGTTCACGAACGTCAGCATCGACGGCTGGGGGCACGTCGGCGCATGCCGCAGGGTCATGCCGCCTCGGCAGTTCCGGATCGGCGTGAGCGACGCCGACATCTGGAACTCGCCCCCGTTCGTGGAGTTGCGCGAGGAGCTGGCGGGCCTGCGGGAACTGCGCACCGAGTGCCGCCTGTGCTTCGGGAACTGGAGGGGCTGATGCGCACGTACCGGCTCGCGATCGTCGGCCACCCCATCCAGGGGGGTATCGAGAACGCCACGGTCAGCAGCCAGGTGTTCACGCACTGGCTCGAGGCCGCGTTCGGCGAAGTCGCCGGCGTCGAGACGGAGGTCGTGTGGGCGCCGTCGCTCGTCACCTGCGGCGTGCCTGCGGCCGAAGTGTACCTGGTGCATGACTACCTGGACAAGTTCGCGCAGTACCGGGAGAACCTGCCTCGCGGCGCGCTCGTCGCCTCGTTCATGGAAGTGCCGCTCCCGGTCCGGCTGCCGTTCACGTTCCTGCCGAGCAGCTCGCCCGCGGCGGTGGAGATCCCGCTGCCGTTCGACTGCGGGGAGTTTTCCCTCGAGGCCGGGCACGAGCCCCGCTCGGTGCTGCTGGACCACGCGTGGCAGGCGTACGTCAGCGGTCCCTCGGACTGGACGCACGAGGTGTACCGCGCGCTCGAGCCGCTGGCCGGCACCCGGCGCATCGGCCAGTGCATGCGCTACGACATGTTCAATCCGCCGCCGTTCGTGGAGCCCGTGGGCCCCTGGCCGTTCCGGACCTACATGGCCGCGACGGCGCCGTTCGAGACCTTCGTCGTCACGCACCGCGGGTCGTACAACGGCTCGATCGTGGACATGGCGGCGCGGGGCAAGCGCGTCGTGGCCCGGCGCGGCTACGTCCATCCCGAAATGGTGCGACGGCTGGGCGTTCTCGAGGTCGACTCCGGCGAGGACCTCGTCCGCGCCCTCGATGCGCCCTGGACACCCGCCCCCTGCGTCCGCGACCACCTGACCGACATGCGCGTCGCCGCGCGCATCATGGACGCCTGGTTCAGACGCCTGCTCGAGCAGGCCGTCTCGACGCCCGCCGCCGGAGGAACAACCCGATGAACGACACCGTCGAGGTCATGAAGCTCGATTTCGACGTCGCCTACCGCAAAGGGACGATCGACCAGGACATCGTCATCGAGGTCTTCCGGAACGACGTGTACCGCCTGCGCAAGTGGCGACTGCCTCCCGTCCCCGCGATCGTGGACGTCGGCGCCCACATCGGGGTCTTCAGCCTGTTCGCGGCGACGCTTTGCCCGCGGGCGACCGTGGTCGCATGCGAGATGGACGGCGAGAACTACGCGCTGCTGCTCCGCAACGTGTCCAGGTACCGCAACATCCATCCGCGCCACGTCACGGTGGTCGGGCGTCCGTCGCTGTTCGGGTACCAGCGCAACGAGCAGAACACCGGCGGGCATCACGTCGTCTACTCGCCCGTGGACGACGCGCGACCGCTGCCGGCGTGTCGCACGCTCGGCGGCGTGCTCGAGGAGGCCCGGATCGGCCAGGTGGACCTGCTGAAGCTCGACTGCGAGGGCGCCGAGCACGACGTCCTGGACCTGGCGGCCTCCGACGGCACGCTCTCGCGGGTGCAACGCATCTCGTGCGAGTACCACCACTTCTTCGGCCGCACGGTCGCTGACCTGGTGCGCACGATCGAACAGGCGGGCTTCCGGGTCGAGCAGATCGGGACGAACGATCTGTGCGGCATGCTCCACTGCGCGCGCCCGGGGGTGGAATGAAGAAGAAGATCCCGCCGGCGCACCTGTCGGTCGTCCCGCCCGCGGCCGATGGCAAGACGCCCGAACAGCAGCCCGGGCATGCTGGCGAGCCGGCGGCAGCCGAGGAGCCGCCGCACCCCCCGCGCACACGCCCGTCGTGGGCACATGCGCGTCCCGGAACGGCTCGTCCCCCCGCGGCGGTTGCGGAACCGCAGCCCGATCCGGTCGGCCTTCCCCCGCCCGCCGGCGACGGTGGTCAACCCGGCGCCACCGGAGAACAGCAGGACCTGGCGCTGCCCGCCGCCGTCGAGACGCCGGCGGACGCCGGAGGCGCAACCATCTTCCGCACACAGGAGCCCGACATGACCACCCTCATGCCCGAAGCGAACAAGGACCTGCGAGAGATCGACAAGATGCTGCCGACCGGGGTCAAGGTGCGAATCGCGCGGCCACGAGCCGACGGCACGGGGCGCGACCTGATCGCCGACGTCTCGGCCGAGGAGATCCGCCCGTACGGCGACATCGAAGGATACGTGCTCAACGTCCTGGCGCCGAAGTACGGCCGCAACCGCTACCTGCTGTGGGTCTTGACCGACAAGGGCCTGGAGCTGCCGCGCGGCGACGTGTCGTTTGCCGAGGAGCCGAAGCGGGACGTCGGCGGGCAGGGGGCGCGGGTCCCGACCGACGAGGTCAGGCGGATGGCGGACGAGATGTATGAGCGCGAGCAGCGCGCCCGGAAGGACGAGCGCGAGCGAATGCAGAAGGAGCTGGACGAGGCGCGGGCCCGGCAGGGCCGCGGCGCGGAGACCGAGGACGGCCGGCGCCTGCGGGAACAGGTCGAGAACCTGCAGCGGCGTCTCGACAAGGCGGCGCAGGACGATCGCGAGCGCGAACTGCAGGACCGCATCCGTCGCCTCGAGGAGGAGAGGGATCGGGTCGCGCGACTGCCGCTGCCGGCTCCCCCGCCGCCGCCCGTCCAGCGCGAGGACCAGACCGTCCGGTTCGGGGAGGTGTTCACCAGGTTTGCCGAGGCCCTGAAGCCTGCCGCGGCGCCGGCGCAACCGGCGTCGGACCCGCTGCTCGTGCGCATCCTGGAGCGGCTCGATCGCGACCGGCAGCCGAGCCCGATCGAGCAGCTCCTGCTCCAGCTCCTGCCGAACCTCATCAACGGCGGCGGCGGAACGAGCGCCGCGATCGAGGCGCTCCGGGCGGAGATCCGCGGTCGTCCGAGCATCGAAGACGAGTTGGCACGGCTCCAGAAGGTCCGCGACCTGCTGAAGCAGTCCGGCTCTCTGGCCGGAGGCGACAACGTCACGGCCCTGATGAACCGCTTCCTGGACAAGCTGCCGCCGTTCGGCGACCTGGTCCAGCACTTCAAGAAGCGGCAGGCCGGCGGATCCGCGGCCGCCGCTCCCGCCGGCGCCGGGACCGCGCGGCTCCCGCCCGGGCCCGGGGGCACCGGCACGGCGGCGCCGCCGTCGCCTCCAGCGCCCGCCCCGCAGTCCGAGCCGCGGAAGCTCACCATCCCGCTGACCATCGTGCCGCACCTGAAGAAGGTCGAGAAAGCGGTCGACGGCGCCGAACGCATCGGCGCGCTGATGGAGGGCGTGAAGCACCTGTACGAGCAGCCCGGGTGGAAGGAGTTCCTGACGGAGCAGCTCCGCCAGGCGCTGGCCGAGGGCGAGGTCGGCCTGAAGCAGTTTGCGGCCGGCTTCCTCGATTCCTTCGCCGAAATGGGGCTACTCGAGGCCGAGGCCGCGAAGCTCGCGAAGGAGGCGGTGGACGCCGAGGCCGCCGAGCTGGTCAGGCTGCTGTCGCAGTTCGGAGGCTGACATGGACATCGGCCAGGTCCTGGTCGGGATCGGTCTCGGGCTGATCAGCATCGAGCGGGCGGCCAAGGGCCTGAAGGCGGCCGATCCGCAGTGGCGGAAGGCGGAGCGCGTGGTCGTGCGCGACGCGTCCGGACGCACGCTGACCGCCGTGTACGAGAACATCAGGACGCTCGACCAGCGCGTCGCACGCATCGTGCGCCTGGTGCGCCGCGGTGCGAAGGACCCCCGGGTCCGCCGGTTCGCGCTGCAGGTCCTCGGGAAGCGGTGCGGCGAGGACTGGTGCGTCCGCGAGCGCGATTACTGGGGCGAGGTCGTCGCCATCTTCGACACGGTGCGCCAGGGCGTGCGCTACGTGCGGGACCAGGCCGGCTGCGACACGTTCCAGGCCGCCGGGAACACGATCGAGTGGAAGGGAGGCGACTGCGACGACTACGCCATCCTGCTCGGGTCCATTCTCCAGTCCGTCGGCTACCCGGTCGCCCTGCGCGTCGTGAAGACGAAAGGGGCGACCGAGTGGAACCACATCTACCTCATGGTCGGCCTGCCGCCGTCCGCCCCCACCGAATGGCGCGCCCTCGACGCATCGGTGCCCGAGCCCGCCGGCTGGGAGGTCCCCGCGGGCGACCTCGACGAGTGGTGCGACTACGAGGTCGCCGCCTAGCAATTGCACGCCGCGATGGCTAGAATCGTGAGGTGAGGAGTGGGCGAACGCGAGTTCGTAACGCTGCTCGATGAAATCGAGGGAACGGCGCGGATCAGGAACCGAATCAGGACTGTGCGCGGAGGGTTGGCAGACGGGCTGGCGCAGTTGGAGTTGCTGTGGGATGACGAGTGGCGGGCCGTAACTCGATACGACTGCGCCCACGGGTTCTTCCACAAGGACGAGTTGTTCCCGGATGGGACGTCCGTGAAAACCCGGATGGAGTTCGCGACGGTGGCTGAGTTCCTGGAGTGCGGCAGGAAGGACATCCTGGAGCGCTGGCGCTGGTACTGCGACCGCTACGTCAGGCGCATGCCACGGGGAGTGCGGTGATGACGGAAGACGAGCGGATCCGACGCAAGATCAATCTGCTCTTCGACTTTCTGCAGGAGGCCTACGCGGATCCCTCCGTGCTGGACCAGATCCCGGATGGAGCAACGATCGACTTCGAGGCTCCCGGCTACGAGCGCCGACCGCCGTTCGACGGTCGGGAGATCGTCGTCCTCAAGATGGAGCAGACCTTCCGGAGGGTTGCGTAAGGCTTGGCGAGTCAGAGGGATGCCGGATGATGATAGGAGCCGACGCAAGTCCAGCGGTGGAGCGGAAAAGGCTCTGCCTACCCCGATTGATGCCGCGTCGCTGACCGAGTTCTCCTCCCACGCGGAAGCGTTTCTCCGCCGATGGCTGACCCGCAGCGATGCGGAGAAGGAGAGAGCCGTTCGATGCCTGGGGGAATTCCTCGATTTCCACCGCTACGTCTGCCAGCACCCGGAGATACTCGAGGGCCTCCCTGACAAAGCCTCTGTCGAGTTCGTGGACGCGGATCACCCCCCGGAGCCCCGGGAGCTGGGGCGCGACGAGCACACCGTCATTTACCTCGACAAGTCCGCGGGGTATCGGCTCGTGAAGGTCGTCGGGCGGGAGTAGCGCGGCACCGGGCCGGCGCGCCAGCCGTCAGCCGCCCTGCCGGCGGTCGCGCCCGCGGGCGCGGGACAGGCGGTCCATCATCTCGCCCGCCCCCCGGCCCGCCTCGATCCGGTTTGTGGCGTCGGGCCGCGTCGTCGCCAGTCCGCACCTCCGCCAGGCGCTTCGCCGTCAGCGCGCGGTCAGCGCGTATCGACCGTGTGCGGTTATCACCCCAGCAGCGCCTGCAGCCGCTGCCAGACCTCGGGGCCGCCGAGCTTCCCGACGCCGTCCACGGCGCCGGAGGGGTCGATCTTGCCGGACGACACGCCGCCGGCGGTCTGGTGGTGGGCGAGCACGCCGGCCTGCTCGGGCCCGTAGCCGCGCTGCGACCAGTCGGCCGTGGCGATCGGGAAACCGATCTCGGCTGCCAGCGCCCGGATCAGCTCCGCCGTGCGTCGGAGTTGCACGTCCGTGAAGTCGGGTCCGGTCATGTCGACCCCGATCTTGCTGCCGTTCTGCTCGGACGCGTGGTACATCACGTCGCGCACCGGGTCGGCGTACTGGTACACCGTGCCGTCGCGCTCGACCTCGAAGTGCGTGCCGAGGCCGCGCTGCACGAGCACGCGGAAGGTCGCGTCTGCGCCGGCCGTCACGGGGTGGTGGACCACGACGCCGTTCGGCGGCCCGGAGCGCTTCTTCGGCACCCGCAAGCCCCACCGGTACCGGACCGGGAACGCCACGGGTACGTGCCTGCCGTCGACGATCATCGTCCACCTCCTGCGGCCGGCGGCCGCCGCGGCCGACGCCACAAACAGCCCTCCCGCGGCCACAAGGCCGATTGACAGCCACCTCATGGTCGCAGCGTATCTCGAACGCGCGGTTTCATCCCCCCGTCGCACGGATTTCGGTCCCAACTCCGCGATTTCACGCCGTGCAGGCACGTGCAATTTCACAACTCCCTGATATTGCGCACGACACGTGCGACCTTCGTGCCTGGACACGAGAGGCGCGGCCTCTCTGACAACCAGCAAGGAGGCCCGACGTGGCGAAGAGCAAGACCAAGCAGATGACCGGGGAGAAGTGCTGGCGGCTGAAGAACGTGAAGATCTGCGCCAGCAAGAAGAAGCCGGCCGGCCGGAAGTCGAAGAGGGCCAAGAACGGCCTCTACTACTACACGAAGAGCTGACCGGGGCACGCGGCGGTCCGGTGCGGTTCCGTGCACGGGGCGGCCAGACGAGGAGGACACGAGGATGGCCAACTACAGGCTTCCGGCGGGTGGGGAGTTCAGCCTCTCCGAGGCGTTCAGCGGCGAGGCGCTCAAGGCCGCGCTCATCCGCGGCGGGTCCGGCGGCGTGGTCGTCGGCAGCGTCCGGCTGATCGCGCGCCAGATCCCGATGCAGTCGAAGGACGAGAAGACCGGCGAGGTCACCGACTACTCGTGGCTGCAGGGCCCCGCGAAGGCGGTGCTCGGCATCGTGGGCGGCCCGCTGGCCGAGGCGATCCACCCCGAGGTGGGGATCGGCGTCGGGGTCGGCCTGCTCAGCGAGGGCATCGCCGACATCATGGTCGCGGCGTGGGACTACGCGGCCAAGAAGCTCGCCGAGGACGACGCGAGGGGGGCCGACCCGGCCGCCGCGGCCGCGGGAGCGGGTGCCGGCACCCAGGGCCTGGGCCGCCGGGTCGAGTTCCGGCTGCCGCCGCCGCGGCCGACCGGCGGGGCCGTGGCCGGCCTCGGCGCGCCGCACGTGCTCCGCCAGACCCCGACCGGGTTCGCCGGCACGAAGGTGACCAAGGTCGGGCGGTTCAAGCCGGAGATGGCCGTCGCGATCGCGTAGTCGCGGTGGCGCGACGAGGGATGTCCCGGCCGCCTGGCCGGAGTGAGGAGGAAGGTCATGAACCTGGCCAAGGTGAAGGGCAAGCCGGGCGAGTTCATCAACACCGAGACCGGCGAGGTCATCAAGTTCGAGGACGGCTACTACGGGTCGTTCTACTCGACCAAGCAGCTCGCCTCGGGCCTGCAGGGCTCGACCGAGGTGACGTTCTTCGGCGACACGGCGGGCGCGGGCGGCTACACCAAGGCCGCCACGAACATGTCCCGCCCGTTCCAGCTGCCGAACGGCTACGAGATGGTCGTCGAGCGGCTGCTCTTCGAGGTTCCGCTGGCGATGGGGAACACGGTCATCGTCGGCGACGACATCAAGAAGATCCTCTACGGCGGCTACGTGAAGTGGCTGCTGAACGAGGACTTCCTGATCGGCGACGGCCGGCCGGTCCAGTTCCCCGGCGGCTACGGCATCGCGGGCATGACGAACGAGTCCGGGGCGTGCGTCATGTCGAACGGGCAGCCCTCGCTGGTCGCGACGTACCAGCTCGAGGAGCCGCAGTTCATCGGCGACGGGAACAACTTCAAGTCGATCCTGACGTTCCCGGGCTTCGCGACGTGGCCGGCGTCCGCCGTCACGAACGTCACGCTCAGCCAGGCGTGCTTCGTGGTCTGCCACTACTGGGGCCTGATCCGCAAGGCCGCGACCCCCTAGTCGCGCGCCTGCCCGGGCCGGAACCGTGCGGGCCGGCCCCCATGCCTGCCCGCCATTGCGAGGAGTGAGACATGGGGGCCAGACGCGACTTCCTCCAGGACCTGCGCGACATCGGCATCGGCAACGGCCGGTTCTACCAGATGACGTTCACCGCCGTGGTCGGAAGCGGCGGCGTCGTCACCGCGCCGGACGGGATCGACGTCCACAACGAGTTCGACTTCGCGATCTGCGGGCTGCGCGGCTTCGCCCAGCGGGCCTGTCCGATCACGCCGCCCGGCGCCGGCGGCTACAACGTGACCGCGGGCACGAACGACTTCGACCCGCGGAACGTGGCGCTCGTCACATTCAAGCTCGAGGAGAACAACGCCGAGCGGAAGATCACCGGCGCGAACGACATGAACCTCGAGTCCATCGTGCACGAGGACCTGGTCTTCCCGGTGCAGTACAAGGTCGGCAAGACCGTGAAGGTGCTGCCGACCTTCAGCGTGGCGTCGGGCTGGGTGACCGGTACGGCGAACATGCGGGTGGGCGTCGTGGCGTGGGGGGCGCTGGTGCCTCCGGCGTAGGCGCCGACGAGGCTGCCGCAGGCCGAAAGCCGACGTCGTGCGAGGGGTCATGGAGATCGGGTCCGCCAAGGTCGACACTCAGCGGTTCCTCGACGCGCTCCAACTGGCCAGACTCCGCCTGCTCTCGGGACGCGGTCGCTTCGTGGCCGTCACCGCGGCCGCCACGTCCACGCGGGTCGTGAACGCCGAGAACCGGCTGCGCCTCGTGCGCGTCCGGGCGACCTCGAACAGCGCGGCAATCGTGCTGCTGATCCTGTCCATGGGGGAGTTCAACCCGAACAACGCGCCGAGCGCGGAGACCAGCGGCTTCGAGATGCTGTATCTGGCCGTCCGCGACGCCACCCAGGCGGAGCAGCAGACCGTGGAATACCTGCTGGCTCCGAACGAGGTGCTGTACGCCGGCGTGCCGGGCGCGGGCGTCGAGGCCGAGCTGAACATCGTTACCGTCGAGCTGAAGGTGTGACATGGGGTGGGCGAAGTACTTCGAGGAGTTCGGGTACAACGTCGAGCTGCTCGGCCAGGTCACCGCCGACTTCGTGGAGGTTCGCAACGCCGGAAGGATGACGCCCGACCTCGCCCAGTTCTACTCCGACTTCCTCGAGTCCGTGAATCGCATGGGCCAGGTCCTCTACGTGCTCGTGGAGACCGAGCCGGCGTTCGCGGCCGAGCTGTCGAAGCGCAGCGGCAAGTCGCGCGACCAGATCCTCCAGGCCCTGAAGGGGTACCACGCGGAGATCTCCGCGAAGATCGAGAACCGCGGCCTGGCCGAGCCGGTCACGGTCGTCGCGATCGTCGTGGGCATTGCCGTCGTGGCGATCGCCGCGGCCGTCGCGGTAGTCGCGGCCTACAACGCATCCGTGCGGGACAGCGAGATCGAGTGGGCCCGCGAGACGTACGGCAAGTACTACGACGCCCGGCGCGCCGGGGTCGACGTGGACCCGCCGCAGCTCCCGGACCGCAAGGACGACGACGGCTGGTTCGACAAGGTGACGAACGCCATCGGGACCGCGGGCGTGGTCCTGGTCGTCGCCGGGACCGGCCTGCTCCTCTGGAAGATCGTGCCGGCCTTCTTCGCGAAGCCGGACGACGAGGCCACGCCGAAGGAGCAGAAGCAGGAGGCCGCGTGATCCGCGTGTCGCGACTCCCCGGGCTCGGGTGCGCCAGGTGCGGCGACCGCGGCTCCGGCCTGCGCGGCCTCGGCACGGTCTGCTACTCCGACTACTTCGGCCCGGACCAGTCGATCGAAGTCTCAGGCGAGTGCCCCGAGGGGTACCACCCATACGGCGCGGGCTCCGAGACCCAGACCGATGTCGGACCGTCCGGGACCACGGCGACCATCAAGGACTGCACCCGGACGGTTGTGAAGAAGGGCTCCTCGGGCTCGTGCGTCCAGGTGGCGATGTACCGCCTCTATCTGCACGGCTACGACGTTTCGCCCGGAACGCAGAAGGTCGGCGACCGCGAGGACCGCGCCATCCGCGCGTTCCAGCGGGATCGCGGGCTGTCCGCGGACGGGATCGTCGGGAAGAACACCTGGTCGGCGCTCGCGGTCGCCGCGAAGCCGAAGCCCGAGCCCGGCGCCGACCCCGGCGGAGGCACCGGCCCGGGCACGCCGCCCGCGGCCGAGCAGCCGCCCGCGAAGCAGGTGAAGAAGGCCGGCGTGTCCTGGGGCCTGATCGGCGGCGCGGTCCTCGCGGCCGCCGGTGTCGCTCTCCTCATGGGCGGTGAGGACGAGCAGGCGCCCGCGGAGACCAGGGGGGGCGCATGATTCGCATCCAGCAGATCCGTCGCGGCGGAGGACTCGCGGGCATGCCCGGGCTTGCGACGGCGCCGCTTGCGTCTGTCGCGCCTGTTCAGTTCGCCCCGACGGCGCGCGCCGCCCAGGAGTTCCTGAAGGCCATCATGACGGTGACCGATCGCTTCGAGGCCGCGCTGCTCGAGGCGCGCAAGCGCACCCAGGCCGGCATCGACGCGTCGCCCTACCTCGCGACCGCCGCCCGCGAGCGCGAACTGCTGATCGCGGGCCTGGCCGCGCTCTCCGCCGCCGCGACGTCGGCCGGCGCCTATTCCTGGGTCCTGCGGTTCGCGCCCGGGCTGTACCTGCAGCCGCTGAACCCGGTGCCGAAGGACATGTCGAAGCAGAAGCTCCTCACGCATCTGCTCGGACAACTGCGCGGGCTGCCCTGGGCGCACTACGAACCCGAGATGCGGACCGGCTGGTTCGCGGCCATGAACAACGCCTTCTGGCCCTGGGCGGCCACGTGGCCGGTGATCGCGCAGGCGAGCAAGGACCTCGCCGTGCCGATCCCCGAGCACGAGGCGGCCCTGGCGGCGCTGTTCCAGGACGGCGCGCCGGCGGCCCGTGCCTGGATGCACCGGTTCGGCGGCGGCGACGCGCCGGACCCCGTGACGGTCGAGTTCGAACTGCCGCCCGTCGTGGTGCCCGTTTCCGTCACGCAACTCACGGTCGACGGGGAGCAGTGGACGCTCGAGGCGAATGACGCGCTCCGGCCCAAATGCGCGGATGCGCCGATCCGGACGAATCCTGCCCTGTGGAACGTGCACATGGTCGTCCCGTGCAGGTCCTGGCGCTGCCCGACGGGATACGGGTTCGACGAGGCCGCGGGCCTCTGCGTGAAGGCCCCTCCGCCCCCCGAGCCCGAGCCGCCGGCGCCGCGAACCGACGAACAGGCGCCCGCGAGGAAGGGCGTCGGCTGGGGCGTGGTCCTCGGCGCGGTCGCGCTGGTTGCGGGCGGCGTCGCCCTGTTCGGCAGGTCGGATTGAGGAGGTCGCGGTGGCTGTCCAGGCCCAGGTCCTGACGCCCGGATTCAATCCCTGCGCGGGAAGCTCGTACGGCGCGGCCGTGTTCGAGCCCGTCGCAGGCGGAGTGCCCGCCGGCGACCTCGGCCAGGACGCCACGGTCGGCGTGCTCGATGGCGACGCCGGCGACCGCGGGCGCTCCGACGTGCCCTGGGGCAAGGTCGCGGTGGTCGGCGGAATCGGGCTCTTTCTCGGCTGGCTGGCGTTCGGCGGGGACTGAGCCGCCGGTGAGGTGACGCAATGATCACGATCAAGGCGGTGGCGCAGGGGTTCGGAACCGCGGGGAGCCCGTACGACTCCAGGGTCACGGCGGTGCTGAAGCTGGGCTACTTCGCGCAGAAGGCCGTCGGGGCGACCAGCGAGGCGGCCGCGCTGGACAAGGGGAGCCTGGAGGCGGCGGGCATGAGCGCGACCGAGGCCCTGGCGTACCTCGCCAAGGCGGCGCTGCACCCCACCAAGACCCCGGGCTACACCAAGGCCCACGTCGCCGCGATGGCGACGGCCGAGGAGAGCTACCGGAAGGCGCACCCCGAGTACGTGCCGCTGACCAGCACCCAGGTCACGGACATCTTCAAGCAGTGGGCCGAGGGGCACACCTCGTTCGTCCCCCTCGCCGCCGGCTCGTCCTTCCTGGGTCTCGAGCAGATCGCAAAGCGGGTGCAGTCACCGTTCATCCTGATGGGCAACCTGTACGCGATGGACGTCCTTGGACAGCCCTCGGCCTCCGAGGGGATGGACTGGTCCGCCGAACACCGGTCGATATACGTGCAGCTCGCGGGGCTGCTCGCGCCGGCGGTCGATCCCGCCGTGGTCGATGGCCTGGTCGCGAAGATCTCGCCGCTCGCCGAGACGCTGGCGAAGAAGTACATGGCCTGGCTGAATTCGGGGGGGAAGAAGGACACGCCGGACCAGGGCCAGGGCGGCGACGGGCCCGGCCCGGGCACGCCGGACCCCGGTGGCGAGCGCGATCCGTTCGCGACCCGGACCGGCACTGGCGACGAGGTGAAGAAGGCCGAGACGCCCTGGATGCTGATCATCGGCGGCGGCGTGCTGGCCATCGGCCTCGGCCGCAAGTTCATGAGGCAGCGCAAGAAGGGCGAGGACAAGCGGACCCAGGACCAGGCCTGAGAGGGGCACCATGCGGGTCGTCGTGAGCAACGGTTTCGGAGACCTGATCGCCTCCCTCGAGGGGCTCGGGGCGACGCGCGACCCGCGCGCCGCGCCCCCGCCCACCCGGACGCCCGCCGCGCCGCGGCCCGTCACCCAGGCGGTGGCGAAGACCGGCGGCGTGTCGCGCGCCGAGTTCGAGACCATCATGCGGGAGCGCCAGACCGCCGCGATCGAGGCCGGCAAAGCCGCCGAGCAGGCGAAGCGCGAGGCATTCCTGAAGGCCCAGGAGGCGAAGAAGGCGGGCGCGGAAGCCGCGACCAGGGACCAGGTCGAGGTCCTCGTGGTCCAGGCCGAGCGGCACGAGGTCGTCGCGGCGACGTCGCAGCGGATGGCCGACAACGCGGCCCGGCAGGCGCAGGCGGCCGAGGTCCGCGACGAGGCCCTGTCCCGCGGCGACTCCGCTGCGGCCGCGGCCGCGACGTCCGAGATCGCGCGCATCGAGGCCGGCACGGTCGCCGTGCACCAGCTCGTGCAGGCCAAGATCGACCAGTGGAACGTGGAGTCGCACGCGATCGCCGCCGGCGAACTGCACGTTGAGGCCGACGCGCTCGAGGCGAAAGCCGCCGCCGCCAAGGCCAAGGCCGTGCCCGCCGATCCCGTCCGGGAGGCGGCCGTCCGCAGGCGCATCGCATGCCTGAGGTACCGCGCCCGCGAGGAGGAGCAGGCGTTCCGCGCGGCGATCGCCGCCGGCGGCAGCGTGGACTCGTCGTCGCCGTCCGCCCGCAAGGTGCAGGCCCGCCTCGCGGTCGCCCTGGGCCAGACGGGCCTGGGCGACGTCCGCGGCCTCGGCTTCGACCCGGTGAGCGCCACGAAGAACGTCGCGAAGGCCGCCGGAAGCGCACTGCTCGACCAGGGCCAGCAGGAGGCCGAGGACACCCTCCAGGAGGGCGAGGACTGGCTGCGCAAGCAGCTCGGCCTCGACACCGGCCAGCGCGACGACGGCGCCGGCGCGAAGACGAAGACCTTCGGCGCCGGCGGCCAGGCGCCTGGCTTCGATCCCGGGCGGAACGCGCCGCCTCCGCAGGAGGAGGACGAAGACAGCGGCTTCTTCACGCTCGGCAACCTCGCCGGCGTGGCCGCCCTGGGCCTCGGCCTCTGGCTGGCCCTCGAGTGACAGCGGAGGACGGATGCAGCCGTTCAGCCACCAGGTTCTGTCCGCGGCCCAGCTCAAGGGCCTGCTCGAGCGGGAATCGGCGCAGGAGTCGGCCGAGTCCACCCAGGAGGTCGCCATCTACTGGCTGCGCGTGTCGCGGCGGTGGCTCCGAATCACCTGGCGCGGGAACGGGTACCTGGTCGAGTGGTTCGTCGAGTGCCCCTGCGGCTGAGCTCACGCGCCGTCTCCGGCGGCAGCAAGCCGTCGATCGCGAGGTGCGGCCACGTGGACGTCCGGTCGGTGTTCGACTGCGTTCTTGCGGTCCTGCTGTGCGGCGCCGCCGCCTACTACGTGACCAGGCTCGTCCGGATCCTGCCGGTGGTCAGGACCTGGGTCGCGGCCGGACGCAAGCCGTTCGTGTGCGACACGTGCATGGCCTTCTGGACGAACGCGGCCCTCGTCTGCATCGCCTGCCGCCCGTCGCCGGACGTGCCGGCGTCGGTCGGCATCGTGGTCGTGCTCGCCGGCGCCGCGCTGACCCTCTTCGTGCTCGAGCGGGACCGCCCGAAGGTCCCGCCTCGGTTGCCGCCCGCCGGCCCCGGAGGTGCCTGATGGACCCCGTAACCGCGACCATCCTGCTGCTCGCAGGCCTCGGGTGGGTCAGCCACGCGACGCGACGTCGCGGCGCCGGCGACGTCTCCGCGTTCGCGTACGACTCGGTCAAGCCCGGCTCGCAGCCGAGCCGCGCCCAGGCATACGCGGCCGCCGGCGGGTTCGACGCGTACGTGCGGCACATCCACCAGCGTTGGCTCGAGCGCAAGGCCCAACTCGACGCCTTCTGGACGATCGACCTGGTCCGCGAGGCCGTGGTCCGCTCGGCCGACGTCGCCGGCCTCGGCGCCCAGGCGCGCGGCGCGCTTTCGGGCGTCGTGCGCCACGAGAGCGGCGCCCGCCCCGTCGGCGTGTACGGCAGCGACCCCGCGGCCGCGATCGCGGCGGAGAGCACCGCCTACGGCGTCGGCCAGGTCACGATCAGCACGTTCCAGGACGTGAAGCACCTGGTGGACTGGAACCACCACGACCTGTGGCACCCCGCGCTCGGCGCCATCACCGCGGCCTGGGTGCTCAAGGCCAAGCTCAAGGCCCACGGCGGCGACCTGCAGGCCGCCCTGGACGGCTACGCGGGCAGCTCGAACGGCGGGACGGAGCTGGCGATGTGGGTGGACCGGTTCGCGTCGGAGGTCGCCTGATGGTCCGCGCCTGGGAGATCGCGCTCGACCGCTTCGAGGACGGTCAGCACGTGGCGCTCCACGGCGGCGATGACGCCGGCGACCTCTGGCGGGCCGCGGACGAGGTCCTGAGGTCCTGGGAGGCCGAGCTGTTCGGCGGCGGCCGTCCCGACGTCGCGTACCTGGTGCGCCTCGAGGACGGGGACTCGCTGCAGGGCGTCGTGGTCCTCGGCCAGGGGGGCGGCGGTCTGCTCGAGCACGTGCGCGGCGTGCTGAGGAAGCTCGTTGCCCGCGGCCACGGCCGCTACCGGTCGCTCCTGGCCAGGCTGGAGGGGTGAGCATGTCCGGACGCATCGTCAGACTCGACCGCCTGGTCCGCACGCGCCGCGGTCGCGAGGTCCTCCACGAGCTGACCGAGGGCCTCGGCGCCGTCGTTTCGGTGCCCGTGCCCGAGTTCGAGCTGCGCCGGCCCGAGCTGCGGCAGGGCATCGGCAACATCGAGGGCGCCTGGCGCGGGCTCAAGGGCAAGGACTACGTGGACGTGGCCCAGGCGTTCAGCCTCGGGGAGCGAGTCGCCCTCGCGGCGCGCTGGACCGGAGGCGTGGACGGACGTCGGGCACTGACCTACGCCGAGATCGCGCGCCATCCGGAGTTCGTCGGCGCCGTGTCGTTCCGCCTGGCGAGCAACACCTTCAATACGAACAACCTTCTGAGCCAGACCGCGGAGTACGCGCACGGCCACGTGCGCGAGATCGAGGTCGGCGAGTGGAACGGCCTGCTCGGCGCATACCGGGAGCTGCAGCTCCCGGTCGCGAGCATGGTCGGCAACCTCCCGAACCTCTCGGACCTCAACCCGTTGTCCGACGCGATCGCGAACTTCTCCATGCCGCAGTTCGACGTGGGGGTGTCTTCCCTGGGCGCGTTCGCCGGTCCGATGGGGTCGGTGATCGGCGCCGGCGTCGGGCTGCTCGTGAAGTTCTTCAAGAACCTGTTCTCCGCGCCCGACCCCGAGCCCGCCGAGCTGCACAAGTGGCTGTCCGGCCGGTTCCGCTACCGTCGCCAAGTCACTCCGGACGCCGCCGGCTGCATCGTGACGGCCGAGTGCCAGCACTGCTCGTGCGGGGGCGTCTCTTGCGGCAGGGGCTACGTCCCGGGCGTGGGATGCCTGGACTGCGGCTCGCTGGCCGAGGACCCCCCGCGGTCCGACGGCGTGCAGTACCTGAACGACCCGAAGACCAAGGGTAAGTGGATCGCCTGGTGGAACGGCGGCTTCGGACCCCACCAGCGCACGAACCGCTTCCCGTCGTCGCCGCCGTGGTACTCCGACACCCTCAAGGCGATGCTCGACGGCGTGGCCACCAAGGCGGAGATCTCGGGCATCCGGGCCCTGCGCAGCTCGGCGAGCGACGAGCTGTGGCCCGAGGCCGCGGCCAAGGCAGTCGAGACCGTGTCCCGCCTCTCGAAGCTCGGCGTGCCGAAGGTGGACGTCGACACGCTGATGTGGCTGTACTGGTTCATGCCGCTTCCCGACGGGTTCGCCCAGGTCATCGCGGTCGACAAGTCGTGGCAGGACCCGGTCACCGCCGAAGTTCGCGTCACGTTCAGCCTTCCGGACGCGACCGACCAAGCCCTCCGGGAGCCGACCCACGGCGGTCGCCCGATGTCCGAGATGGCCCTGGCCGCAATCCTCGGCGGCACCGGCGCCTGGTTGCTGCTGTCGGACTAAGGTTCGGCGCTACTCCGAGCCATCGTCCCGGTAGTTGCGCACGAGGGCCGCATGGTGGCCGATCTTGCGAAGGAATGCTTCCCACGAGGGGATGAGCGCCGGCGCATGCTGGTGGAACAGTTTGCGCACCAGGTCCACGTCGGTGTCGGGCCGAGCTTCCAGGAGCGTCAGGACGTCCTTCCGATCCTTGTCGTCGCCTGTCAGGAACTTCATGGCCACGAGATACGGCAGCGGGACCAGCGGGATATCGAGCCCGCCGATTTCCACCGTCTCGCTGGAAGCATCGACCGCCGCCGTGAACAGCCCCCCGAAATCGCCCATGAGCGGATCCGAGCGATCGATGAAGTCGACGTTCAGCCGCGACTCCTCGAATCGGATGTTGACCCCTCCGATGGACAAGTTGCGGAACGGGAAGCCCTGACGCCCCATCCAGCGGCGCACGACTTCCAGGTCCACCCGCCGTACCGCAACGTCGAGATCCTTCGTCTTCCGGCCGGGCTCGCGACGTCCCAGGAAGGTCCATATCGCGTAGCGGCCGATGAGGACCGCCTTCACGCCGGCTTCGTCCGCCACGCGCGCCACGAGGCGGGCGCACGCCGGTTCATCGATGAGCCACTCGCTCTTCTCCCGCTCGCCCCGCTCGGACATCCCTGCTACCTCCTCCACCAAGGCTTGCTCTCGAATCGCCGTTCGTAGGCCGCGGGGTGCCCGGTCTCGAAGAGGAAGCGCTCGAATAGGCTCAACCCACCAGGCCCCGCATGAAGCCTGGCCAGCTCGCGCGTGCGCTCCATGTCGACCGCCGTCGCGTTCAGGATCCGGACGATGTCGTCACGGTCCGTGTCGCGCCCAGTCACGAACTTCATCACGACCAGGTGCTCGGGGCGCACGACATCCAGGAACTGCCCTCCGCGAAGTACTCCTCCCAGCCGTGCCTCCAAGGCCGACGCGAACAGCCCTCCGAGATCGCCGTACCGCTCGCTTCTGCGGTGCATGAAGTCGAGCGCGACCATGCGGTCGTCGCTGCGAACCCCCACTCCGCCGAAGGGCAGATCGATGGGCGAGAATCCCCGCGCAGTGAGGATCTCGCGCACGGGGGCGGCATCCTGCCACCGGATCGCGATGTCGACATCCTCCGTCTGTACCTGCTCCTGCCAGTCTTCCACGTAGTGCCACACGGCCAGACGCCCGCAAAGGGCGCCTTCCAGGCCGCCCTCGGCGAGAACCTCCGCGGCCAGGCGCAGGCTGGGCTCGGGATGGAACGTATTCAACGTGAGGACGTAGTTCGCCACGCGGTCACCTCGCCACGATTCTATCCGATCCCCGCGGCTTACCGCGCCACCAGGCCCAGCGGACCGAGCAGAGCTTGCCGTTGAGTCCGCCGAACCAGCCGGGTCCCTTGCAGTGCCCGCAAGCGTAGACGTGGCGGCGCCGGCCGCCGGACCAGACCTGACGACCGGTGCGAGCGACAGGTCGGTCGCACTTCGGGCAACGGTAGCGCGGTCGTCCGCCCCGAGGTTTCTGTGCAGTCGCCAAGGCGCCCTCCGGAGGCATTGGACGTAGACGCCGCTGTTCCATTCGCGGCACGGGTCGGTCAGGGCCTGGGCGGAGTGTTGCCCCTTCGACGCTTCTCCGCCGCCAGGTGTTCCTTCACGAGCAGCGTCCAATGCGTGCCGACGACGACCTGCCAGCACTCGCGCACGGCCACGCTGGTGACGCAGAACAGCAGGCACTTGACGGCGGTGTACGGATAGGGGGAGCGGAACCCGAACAGCGTGAGGTCGAACAGGCCGAGGCCTGCGAGGCCCCAGAGGACCAGGGCGAACAGCAGCACCAGCACCGTGGTCTGGTACGTGAACACGTACACCCGCAGGCCGCGATCGCGGTGCCGCGCCAGCTCCTGCATCTCCTCGGTCTGGAGAAGGCCCTGCGCATTCCCGGCCCACGCGAACGTGAGGCCAACCAGCACGCCGGCGAGCGGGAAGAGCACCGCGTTGGCGCAGGCTGACAGGTCGAGCGGGACCAGGATGCCAAGCGCGACGCCGACTGCGCAATGAACGGGGGTCCACCCGTTCCACAGCAGGCGCCCCCAGCCGGCCTTGCGCCGGCCGCCGCGGCCGAACCAGCGCCAGAAGCTCAGGTCCTCCTGGTCCATTCCCCTCACGTCCTGCCTGTGATCCTCCGGAACACCTCCCGGAGCTTCTCGATCGCGCCCTTCCTCGCCTCGTCAGTGGACAGCGGCGGGTTCTTGATGCTCACGTGGTTGCCCCGCAGGCGCTTCCGCGTGCTCCGGCCCTTCTTGTTCATCCGGAGCGTCGCACCCGCATCGTACGCCTCGCCTGCGACGGACCGGGCGACCTCGCCCAGGCTTTCGCGGTCGAGGTCCTTGCCCGAAATCGACGTCCGGCCCTTCTTGCCGCCGGTGTGCTCGACTGCTCGCGTGAACGGACCGATGAAGTCCTCGGCGGCATTCCAGGGGTTCGGCCTCGAGTACGTCATCCAGAATGACGAGACCTCGTGCGCGGTCGCCAGGTACTCGAGGAACCTCTGTGGGTCGTCCAGCTCGGTCGTTTCCAGCTCGTACCGGCCTTCCTGGACGACCATCGCCTGTGCGAGGACGCGGACCAGCCGAGTCGCGAGCTGGTGAGGGTTGGGCGCAAGGTCGGAGCGTCGCGCGATCGCACAGGCTTCGAGCGCCGTGTCGCAGACCACGTGGGTGAACGGCGCCTGCTGCGCCAACTCCTGCCGGAACTCGCCCTCCGCGAACACCTCGCGCGTCGCCTTCTTCACGCGGCCCAGGCAGAAGTAGAGGCCGTGATCGTCGAGCGGCTGGACGTTTCCGACGGTCCAGAGCGCGCCGGTCGCCGTCTCGAGCGCAGGCTTCTCGACGATCGCCGCGTGCAGCACCTGGCTCGGCGAGGTGTCGAGATACGGTCGGCCCATGAACCCCTGCTCTTGGCCTTCCCGCGGCCTGAGGACGCGGAGCCGGAACACCGCCAGATCCAACATGTCTTCCCCCTCTGATGACCCGCGGCGGACTGTACCACGGTCGGGGGTGCAATTGCACTCCGGCGGCGACGGCTGCAGGGCGGCGAGGGAACCGATGCGGCGGAGAAGTCACAGTCGGCCGACAGCAGGAACGTCTTGTTCCTCCGTGCGCTGGAAGTGCACGGTGACCGAGTTCTCGCGCGAGCCGCTGCCCCACGGCTCCACGCGCGCGACGACCTGCCACTCGGCGATCGCCGTCGGCCGCCACTCGATCGAGACCTCCGACGCGCCGTGGTGGGCGACGTGGACCAGGGCCCAGAGCAGGGCCTCCAGTCCGGAGCACGTCTCGGGCTCCCCCTGGTCGGACCTGCAGCGGAAGTCGCCGTCGCCGGTCCAGATGCGCAGGTCCGGGATCTCGCAGCTCCAGCTCATTCGGGTCGCCTCGCTGGCCGGCCGAGTGGCCGGAAAGGTACTCCTGCCGGCCGCCTCCCGCATGGTCGCCGGCGTCTTGGCGGATCGGGCACTTCCCGCTCGCCGCGCGAACCACCCTTTCCGGCCGCCCCGCCGGCGCGCGCCATGCTCGACCCGAGGTGTCGGCATCTCACCTGACGCTTGTGGGCGTGGTTCGCCCGCTGGGCATCTCGACGTGCCTCCTCCCAGTCGCGCCCCCGACGTCCGTACGCCAGGCGGTGGTACAAGGGTCCCTCAAGCAGCAGCAACTCGCGGATGCCATCCTCGGGTATGCCCTCCTCTCGCCAGGCCGGCACTAGGCGGACCGTCGGGAATCCGATTCCCCAGCCCAACGATGGGATGCGACGGTTTCGCATGACGCGGAACACGCTCACCTCCTGGCTTTGGCCAGAGCCTCTTGAAGAGTCGATCGGGGTATCCCCAGCACGTTCGCCACGTGCCGCAGCGATCGCCCGGTGTCCAGAAGCGTCTTCGCGCGCAGCGTGTCGACCGGCGCCGGCGGCCGCCCGCAGTGCACCCCGCGCGCCGCCGCCCGGCGCATTCCCGCCGTGACCCGCTCGCGCAGCAGCTCGCGTTCGAACTCCGCCATGGCGGCGATCACCGCGAACATGGCCCTACCCATCGGAGTGGCCGTGTCCACCTGCTCTCGCACGGACACGAACTCGACGCCCCGGACCCGGAACTCCTCGAGGGCCTCGATCAGATGCCGCGTGCTCCTGGCGAAGCGGTCGAACCGCCAGACCGCGACGACGTCCACGTGGCCGGCGCGGACCTCGGCCAGCATCCGATCGAGGCCTGGCCGACGGTCCTCGGCTCCGGTCACGCAGTCCGTGTACTCCGCAGCCTGCCATCCACGCTGCCGCGCGAGCACGCGCAGATCGTCGAGCTGCATGTCGGCCGACTGCTCCGGCGTCGAGACGCGGGCGTACAGGGCGGCGCGAAGCGTGCCATTCGACTTCATGCGGTCCAACCCTCCCGCCTTGCGCCGGCGCCGCCCGGCGCGCACGATCCTTCCTGGAGGTGCACCATGCCTCGCAGCAATGAAGCCGCCGAGTTGACCGTCAGCTTGGACGAGGCCCGCGACGACTTCGACGATCTGGTCGAACGCGTCGGCAACGGAGAGGAGCGCGTCTTCGTGCGCAGGCCCGGCAAGCCCACCGTGGCCCTCGTCCGCGACAGCGACGTGATCAGGAGCAACGTCACCCCTCCCCGCATCTCCCGGGAGGAATCCCTTCGGCGCGTGCTCCGTTCCTCCGGCATCATCAAGGGTCCGCCCGACCTCGCCGAGAACCACGACAAGTACCTCGCGGAGGTCGACGATTGACCGTCTTCGTGGACACCTCCGCACTCCTCGCGATCCTGAGCGAGTCCGACGCTTTCCATGACGCCGCCATGGACACCTGGCGGAGCGTGCGCCCCCGGAACGACATGCTTACGACCAACGCCGTCCTCCTCGAGGCGTACGCCCTGCTTCAGCGTCGCCACGGCATGGCCGTCGTGCGTACCTTCCACGATGAGTACGTCTCCGGGTTGTCCATCGAGCACGTGTCCTAGGACCTCTTCAGGGCTGCTGCGTCGGCCTTCCTTCGCGCCAACCGGCGCCACCTCTCCCTGGTCGACTGCATCAGCTTCGAGGTCATGGACCGGAACGAGATCCGCTCCGCCTTCACCTACGACCGCCACTTCCGCGAGGCAGGGTTCGAGGTCCTGTAGCCCTTCGTGCGGGGCCGGAGGCATCAGCCGTCCGACGGCGGCGGCGCGGACGTCGGCGAGCGCTCGGCAGCGGCAGGTCCGGGCGGGTGCGGCCCGGGGCACGGCCGCGGCGTGTTCAGCACCGTCCAGATCCCCCTCGACGCCGCAAGCAGCAGGAGACTGGCCCCAAGGAACAGGACGAACTGGCGGTCGCCTTCCTGCGCCAGGCAGTCCAGGAGCATCGTCGCACCGGCGTAGAAGCCGGCCGACAACGTCACCAACTCCACGACCTGCGTCTCGGTCGGCCACCGGCGCACGCGCCAGCTTCTCAACATCAGCCACCCCAACACGGGCGCCGCGACCCACACGAACGAGGGTCGCATCAGCACGTCCGGTGTCATCGGCGCATGCCCCGTTCCAGGAGCGCGCCCACCGCACCCCCGATGACCATCCCCAGCCCGCCGGCGAACGAGGCGCCGACGATCGCCCCCAACACGCCCGCTTCGAGCGTCCGGGCCGGCCGCTTCCCTTCCGGCAGCCGAACCAGCGGGCCGATCCCGCACTCCGCGCACGTGTACCGCCGGAGGTCCCCTCCGGGGTCCGCGTACGGAGTGCCGCATCGTTTGCAGTACACGCCCATGGAAGCGAGCGTAGACCATCGGACCGGACACGTCCATTCGCCGCTGAACCCGCCCGCCTTGCGCCGTCCCCGCCCGGCGCGTACGATCCCTCCTGGAGGTGCATCATGCCTCGCAGCAACGAAGCCGCCGAGTTGACCGTCAGCTTGGACGAGGCCCGCGACGACTTCGACGATCTGGTCGAACGCGTCGGCAACGGAGAGGAGCGCGTCTTCGTGCGTAGGCCCGGCAAGCCTACCGTGGCTCTCGTTCGCGACAGCGACGTGGTCAGCGCCAACATCACTCGCGCCCGCTTCTCCAAGGAAGAGCGGATCCGCCGGGCGGAGAGGATCATCGGCATGGTCCATGGCCCGCGGGATCTTGCCGAGAACCACGACAAGTACCTTGCGGAGGACGACGAGTGACCGTCTTCGTGGACACCTCGGCAATGCTGGCGCTCGTGAACGAAGACGATTCGTTCCATGAGGCGGCTGTCGACACCTGGCGCGGTATTTCTCGGACCCGCGAACTGCACACGACGAATGCGGTGGTTTTCGAGATGATCGCCCTGACGCAGCGACGCTACGGCATGGGTTCGGTGCGCGCCTTCTTCGACAACTACCTCCCGAGCCTCGACATCGAACACGTGTCCGCTGACGTCTTCGACGCCGCCTCCTCGGCCTTCCTTCGTGCCAACAGCCGCAAGCTCTCCCTGGTCGACTGCATCAGCTTCCAGGTCATGGACCGGCGCGGCATCCGCTCCGCCTTCACCTACGACCGCCACTTCCGCGAGGCAGGGTTCTCCCAGCTCTGACGACTCCTGGAGATCGCCTGTCCACACACCGGTTTCTGTCGGGGGGTTGACTGCGCTGATACAGATCGATACTGTTCCGATTACCTTGCTACGGGGTCTGACATGGCAACCGGGCCTCCCGAGTTCCTCACCGTCAAGCAGGCTGCGGCCCTGCTGCATGTCAGCAGGGTCACGATTCATCGGTGGATTGCGATCGGAAGCCTGCCAGCCACGAAGATCGGCGGCAGGCGTCTGATCGCCAAGCGGGATGTGGATCGCGTGCTCGAAGCGGCACGCACCGATCGCAAGTAGTGCGGGGGCCGGGCGCCCCACGGCGGCAACCAGGTAGCGCCCGACCCCACCAACCGCGGCGCAGAGCGCCGCAGGAGGCGTCTCATCATGGATCCCAAGCGGAGTCTGGTCAAGGAGTTCGAGGGCTCGCCCGTCACCACGATCGAGTTCAGGGGGCGGCCCGTGTGGGTCGCCCGCGAGATCGGCAGGGCGCTCGGGTACGAGGACGAGGGCCGCCAGTTCGTGAAGAACGTTACGGACGAGTGGTCCGCGGAGTTGGAGCCCGACACCGACCGGATCGTCGTCGAAGGCGATGACCTCCGGGACCTCAAGGAACTGGTGGGGGATTCCCCCACCAGTCCGGTCGGTCTGCGGACGACGTCGCTGACGCTCCTGACCGAGTCGGGCCTGCACCTGGCCCTGATGCTCTCCCGGAAGCCGGCGGGCCGGCGGCTGCGGCGCTGGCTGGCCACGGAGGTCCTCCCGGCGATCGCGCGGACGGGCGGGTACCGGGGCCAGCTCGCCGGCGGCGGCGGGCGCGGCCCGCGGGTGGGGGCGGCCCCGGACGATCGGCAGCGGCGCCTGGCGCTGCGCGAGGTCTCGGCCATCGTGCACGGGGCCCGGGAGCGCCGCATGCGGGCCCGCGACCTGCTGGAGATCGCGAAGCGGCTGCGGCGGCAGGCCGACGGGCGGGACCGGGCTCTGCTGGCTCGGGCCATGGATCTGGAGGGCGAGGCCGCGGACCTGCTCCGCTCGGCCGAGCAGGACCCGGTGGTCGGGGGCGGAGGGGGCGGGAAGGCGCTGGCGCCGGCGGCCGCTCGGTATGGGCCGCGGGCCGCGGCCGAGCTGCCGGCGCCCCCGCGGGTCCGACCGGAGCTGACGGACCGGGACCTGAAGAAGCTGCTGCGCTTCCTGCGCGTGTGGTGGCGGCAGACGACCCCGAGCCGCCGCGGCTGGCTGCTGGTCGAGCTGGGCCGCATGCTGCCTGGCTACGAGCGCATCCGGACGGGCAAGCCCCCCGAGCCGGAGCGCTTCCTGGAGATCCGGGGCACCGGCTCCTCGGCGAACCGCACCTGGTACCTGCACGACCTCGGGCCCGACGGCACCGAGCACGTGCGCGAGGTCGCCGGCGACGACCTGTTCGACCTGGTGGCCGAGCTGGTCTTCGACCCGGACGGCGAGGTCCGGGCCCGGGCCGTTCCGGCGGGTAGGCGGAAGGGCGGGAGGCTGCTCGTGCTCGAGCCGATGCACCCGAAGGCCGCGGCGATCGCCGGCAACGACCTCGACGGTCGGAAGTAGGAGGCGGCCGATGAACGACACGACGACGAAGGGCACGGTGCGCAAGCGGATCCTGCCCCTGGGCGCGGTCGTGCACGGGCCGCGCAGGCTGTACGAGAAGCAGGCCCCGGAGCCGGACGAGGACCTGGACCTGGTGCTCCGGTTCCTGCACGCCTGGTGGCGGGCCGCGGACGACGCGAGCCGGGCGTGGTTCACGGTCGAGCTGGGGAGGATGCTGCCGGCCTGGGACGACGCGTGCAGGGGCAAGCCCCTCACGCCGAAGCGCCTGGCGGAGCTCCGGGCGACCGACAACGCGGCTGAGTGGTACGACCCGGAGCGGGCGGAGAGCCGGTTCGCGCAGTACGTGGAGATGCGCAACGTCAAGCTCGGGAACCTCATCGAGCGCATCGACGGCATGTTCCTCGACGGCCTGATGAGGACCACGGACCTGCGCGACCTCGACCGCGTGTGCGACGCCATGGACCGGATCGAGGCGGGCAGGGGGACGGGCAAGGTGACGGACCGCCTGTCCCGCGCGAGGGGGCAGGGCAGCCGGCGACAGGACTGACGCTGGTCCGGCGACGACGCCGGCGGGTTGACCGGTGCCTTACGGGACCCCAGACTCATCGCCGGGTTGAACGAGGTCCCGGCATGGACTTCAAGCGCATCACCATCAACCCGCGAGTCATGGTGGGCGTGCCCTGCATCCGCGGCCTCCGGATCCCGGTGGCCACGGTCGTCGCCTGCATCGCGGACGGCATGACCTTCCAGGAGGTCCTTGACGCCTATCCGAGCCTCGAGGAGGACGACATCCGCGAGGCCCTGCGCTACGCCTCGGAAGTGCTGCCGAGCGTCTGACCGCGCCATGTCAGCCTCCGGCATTCTTCCGGGCATCCGCGAGGGCCGCCTCGACGTGCTCGGCGAGGGGAACCTCCCGTGCCCAATGAGGCTGACCCGCACAGACCTCCCCGTCGTTGCCCTGAACGTGCGCGGCGCCGCCCGGGTCGCGTATCCCAATGAAGACCCCAACGCTGAAATGCGCGCGCGGTTGGCGCTTCGGCTGCGACAGCCAGGGATTCGTCGGTTCGTCCAGGTCCTCGCGGTTGAACGCGACGCTGACCTCGATGGACAACCGACCGACCTCGCGCGGCAGCCTCCGCAGATGCTCCTTGCAGAGCGTCTCGACGCCCGCCAGGATGGTGGCCTCGAACCTCTGTTCGGCGGCCCGGACTCGCGCGTCGCTCTTCATCGCCCCTCCCTCGCCTCCTCGTTGCCGCCGACAGCCGTGCCCTCGTGGTATCCTCGGCCGGGGAGTGCGGCGGCGTGTCACTCCCCCGCCCTGGGCATGGCAGCGACCACCGCCCGAACGGCTCGCAGGGTCTTGGACTCGGCGTCCAGAGAAGCGGCCCTGGCCTCCAGCGCCTGTCGCCGCAGGCCCCTCAGAATCGCGCTGCGCGGGTCCAAGTCGCAGGGCTCCATGGCCTCGCACTCACGCTCGAAGAAGTCCTTCTTTCGTTGCTCTGCGACGACGATATCGTTCCACGTCTGGTCGTAGTTGCGAACGGCGCGAGCCAGGATGGCGAGAGCTTCGTCCAGGCTTGGGCAGGTGTCGGCCATCGAGCCTCCAACTTGCGTGGCAGCGTGCTACCCTCGGCCGGGGAGTTGCGGCGGCGTGTCACGGGCGGCCCGCTGCAAGACGCCGAGATCTCCCGCACCCAACCGTGCCTTGGGAGCAGGAGGTCGGCGGTTCGAATCCGCTCTCCCCGACCATCGTTTCAAAGACTTATGCGACCACCGCCAGGGCCGGTTTGGCACGGGTCACGGGCCGTGTCACGGGCCCGCCGCTCGCTGCCTTCCTCCCGCCCTTCTTCGCCGCCTCGCGGGCCTTCGCCGCGATGCGCTCCGCCACCTCGTCCGCCTTCTGCACCAAGTCCTTGCCGCAGACGTGCGCGTACTGCCTGGCGGTGAACTCCGGCGAGTAGTGGCCCAGGATCTTCGACAGCCGGAACAGGTCGCCGCCGTTCTGCAGCCAGAGCGTCGCGAACGTGTGGCGCAGCTCGTGGACGGACACGCGCCGTACGCCGGCCCGGTCGCAGGCCTCCCGGTTCAGCTTCCCGAACAGGCCCGGGGAGGCCCGCCGCTCGCCGTCCCTCGTCGGGACCATGGGCCGGTCGTCGTCCGGATCCCCGATCTCGTGCCGCCACTCCTCGAGCCCCCGGCCGAGCTGCCGGTTCACCGGCACGATCCGGGCCTCGTCGTCCTTCGGCCGCCAGCCCTCGGCCGCCTTGGCCCTGACCCGGATGACGGCCTCTTCCGGCAGCCAGTCGTGCCACCGCAGGTGCAGGACCTCGCCGATGCGGAGGCCCGTGCCGAGGATGATCCGGACGACGATCCGGTGCCAGCGGTTCGTGCAGGCATCGACGAGCCGCTCCGCCTCCTCCGCCCGGAGCCAGCGCCGCGTGCCCTGCCCCTCGAGGCCGTGCCCCGCGCAGAGCATCGCCGGGTCCCCGAGCCACCAGCCCCGCCGCGCCGCGTACCGGAGGGCCGCCCAGAGCGTCCGGACCTCGTCCCAGACCGTCTCCGGCGCCCGGCCCTCCGCGAGCCGGGCCCGGACGTACCCCGTCACGGTCGCACGCGACAGCATCGCCAGGGGCACCTCCCCCAGGCGCACGCAGATCCGCTTCGCCATCCACCCGATCTGGCGCAGGCTCCGAGGGCGCAGCGTCCCGGCGGCCGCCTTGCTGTCGTGGTACCGGTCCATCAGGTCCCTGACCCTGCTCGGCCGGGTCTGCGGCGTTTCCAGAGCCCCCGCCGCGATCCCGGACGCTACCTCGCCGGCGAGCTGCCGGGCTTGAGCCTCCGACGAGCGCGTTCCCATGCACGTGCGCTGACGGTCGGCCCCGACAAGGACCTCCCAGGTGACGCGCTCCTCGTCTCCGCGCCGTCGCACCCGCCTCCGGATCCTGACCTGGACCGGGGCGGGTCCGCCGCGATCCCCGGCATGACCGTGATGAAGCCCATGTCCCGTTCCCCTCCTGACGTGCATTCAGCAACCTCCCGCGGGCCGCCCGTGACGACGTCTCCCTCGGGGCAGTGCCGGGTCGCGACGAGGTCCTCGCCACGCTCGAGCACCGCGGCCACGAGTGTAACCCCCTCCGGGCACGGACGCCCCGTGAACGGGCACTTGTGCAGCCGCCGCGTCGTCACGGCCGGCCCTCCGCAGCGGGCCGAGGACCGGCCTCGTGCACCTGGTCGATCACCCGCCGCTCGACATCGGTCGGCAGCGCCCATAATCCCTGCCTGCCGGTACACTCGACCGGGCGCGGCAGCGCCAGGCGATTGACCACGATCCACCCGATGGGGCCCACGTAGAAATTCGACCGGAGGGCTTTCCGCATCAGCTCGTCGGGGTCCTCGATCCGCCTGCCGGAGGCGTCGATCGCGATCGTTCCCGGCGCCACGTGCCCGTGGCCGTCGTCGCACACGTAGCCCGCCAGGATGCCGACGGACGAGACGGCGCCCGGGCTAAGGCGCCCTACCCGTCGGCGGACGAGCGCGGAGATCTCCGCCGACGTCATCCCGAGCGTCGCGTCGTCGGCGCCTTCCGGAACCGTCCCGGTCAGGCCCGCGGTCGCTTTGAACGCGTCGGTCTCCACGGTCTTGCCGGCGTGGATCGCCAGGAGCTGGCCGCACACCGCGTGCGGCGGCGCCCAGCCCCGGTTCTCGACGCCCTTCATGAGCCAGGCCATAGCCCATGCCCAGGGGTCATGCACCGTCAGAGCGAGCATTCAAGTTCCCCGCGAAGACCGCATCCCTGCACTGGACCAGCAGGTGCCGGACGCCTTCCGGCGTCATCTCGGTCGCGCGGAACTCGCAGGCCCGGATCGTGCGTCCACTCTCGGACGGCTCGAGCGGGAAGGAGATTGCGACGAAGACGTCGAACACCGGCGGGCATCCGTCCTCGATGTCCGAGGACAGCGCGACCCGCGCTCTGACCAGGTCGCCATACGAAACCAGGACTCCCGGACCGACAAGCTTCCTCTTGTCGACCGCCTTGGCAAGCGTTACCCGGAAGCCCTCCGGAACCCACCAGGGTGCGATCGTCGAACGCCCGCGCGGCGCGAGGTTGGACGTCGGCACTCCAGCCAGGCCCTGCATGTACTCGAACACCTCGTCGCAGACTCTCTTCGCGCGAGCAGCATGGGTGGTCTCGTAGGGGTTCATGTTGTGCGGCCAAAACTGGCGCTCACCACCCCGGTTCGACCAGTCAGAGTCAAGCGCTGCCGTAAACCTGATCGAAACGAAGATCGTCGGCTGCACATGTGCCTCGTCGGCGGCAACCAAATCGCGCGGCTGCACGAACAGGTCCAGGACAACCCCGTCCGGACGGACCCGCCGTGCACGGTACGCACCCCCCTCCGTTACCAAAACCCACCCGACCGGACACCACTGCGGACGTCTCATGCATGCACCTCCATCAACCCCCGCCGGTCAGAACGGCACGTCGTCGTCCGTGAGCACCGGCCCGACGGCGACGAACCGCTTTGCGTCCAGTGGCCGCTCGGTCATGCGTCCGGATCCGCCGCAGAGGTCGCAGTGCTCGAACGCCATGGCTACGCTCTCGTCCCCGAGCTGGACGTGCTCCGGCAGCTCGATCGGCCACGCCGTTCCGCACCCGCGACAGACCAGGGCGACTCGACTCACGTCTCCTCCGTGCACAGGGCGAAGTCCAGCTCCGGGACCTCGTCCGTCGCAGGCTCTCGCTCGCGCCTCGGCGGTTCGCCCTCGGACGTCGCGGCCCTGCCCCCCACCACGCGATTCGCCGTGCCAAGCCGGTACCGGCGCGCCATCGCCTCGACCGACGTGCGGGAGATCTCGATCCCCGACAGCCCGGACCGAGCCTCCAGGATGCCGCGACGGCGCATCCGCAGGATCTCGGTCGCGGCGAGCCTCGTCGCGCTCGCGACGTCGGCCAGGCTCGCCCACTCCGCCAGGTCGGCGAGGGTCAGTTTGCGCCCGGGCGCGTGGCGGGGCAGCCGCGGCCGCTCCGGGCGCCCCGCGGCTGCGTTCGCGGCAATCGGCGCAGCCGGAGGCGAGCGGCGAGCGGGCGCGGGCGGCGCCACCTTCGCCGTCGGCGTCGGTTCCGGTGGTGCGGTCGGCACCGGGGCGGGCAAGGGCGCCGGCTCGGCCTGTCGCTCCTTGGGTGGCACGCAGGCCGGGACGTCGCGCCCCATCGCGCAGAGCGCCTCGATCCGGTTCGCTTCGGTCTCCTCGATCGCCAGGATCTTCCGCGGCCCGTGTCCGGGGCGCGGGTTCGGAACCTGCCGGACCGCCGCCTTCCACTCCCTCAGGCGCCAGTACACGCCCTTGCGGGTCAGGCGCCACCGTACCGTCAAGGCCGCGACGTCCAGCAGGCCCGCTTGCGGGGCGAGACCCTTCGACGTTGCTCTTCGCGCCCCTGCCCGGCTGCGCTTGCACTCGTCGCATCGGCTCGGCGGCCGGCCGAGCCTCGCCGGCACGGAGAACTGCCGGCCGCAGTCGCGGCACACGAAGGTCCGTCCGGAGTGGGACGCGATCGCCGCGGGCTTCTGGGCCCGCCGCGGCGCCGGCGCGAACTGGCTGCCCTCGCACGCGCCCCGGCCCTCTCCCGCAGGCGTCAC
>Ga0233425_10002180_pt1 | contig 39728 bp, 24 predicted proteins | sample Watercolumn_Towu_2_FD_181712 | JGI IMG/M metagenome (GOLD analysis project Ga0233425, IMG submission 181712) | Freshwater microbial communities from Lake Towuti, South Sulawesi, Indonesia - Watercolumn_Towuti2014_140_MG | ecosystem: Environmental > Aquatic > Freshwater > Lake | place...
TCCTTCTTTTTTGACTTGGATCATTTTAAACAAACCGCAGCTGTTATAACGGCCTTAGTTATTAGTTATTAATTGTTTAACTTAATTATAGCAGTATTTTTAAATTTTGAAAATAAAAAAAATATTTTTAAAATATTTTGTTTCGTGCTATAATACACACATGGAAAATAACAAGGAGAAAAAACAAACCGTAGTCCAAAAGGTATCTTTTGGATTTTTTATGGTATTTTTGTTTGCTTCAGTAATGGGCGGCATTTTTTTTGTTATTTTGAGCTTTACCAAGGAAAACATTGAACACACCATCAATAGCATTATTTATTCCAATTCATATATTGAAGAAATAGAATCACAGACCAATCGCCTCAATGAAGTTTCTCAGAAATATCAGATCGGCTATTTGAATTCCCTGAATACCGGCAATAAAGAATTGGAAGAGATTAACTACAAAGACGGAGCTGATCTTTTTTTTGATTTAAGCAATGATATTGTTTTTAACTTGAATAATGTTAGAAAAATTCCAGGTATTGATGGTAATATTTTAGTTTTAACGAATGAAATCGAAAAAAGATTAGCTTCTCTGGGTGAAAATAATAACAAATTATTAGCAGCTTATCAATCGCACAGCGTGGAAAAAAATAATTTTTTGGCAGAATATGTCAATGGTTATCGTGATACCTTAAGCAGTGTTGATTATTTAAATCGCAAGTTAAATGAAAAATACAATCAAGACGGAAAGAGTGTGAATGACTTTTTGGAATTATTGAAGCTTTTGAATATTGTGATGATTCTAATGATTATTGCTGTTGGTGTTATTTTTTCCAGCTATTTTTCAGAAAAAGTTAAAAAAATGTTACTTGTTCCAATTGGTAAAATCCGTACGTACTCAGAGGAGATTTTGGAATTTTTGAATAACAATTTGATTATTTCTAATAAGGCGGTTGAGATTTCGCGCAATGTCTCTCAGGGCGCGATTATGCAAAACAATAAGGCGGATCTTGTTATGAAAAGCGTTAATAAGATGCTTTTATCGATTAATGCGATTTCTCAAGAAATTGATCAGATTTCCGGAGTGATTCGAAAAACCAATGAAATTTCTCAAAAAATAAAAAAAGACAGTTTAAATTCCCAATCCGGTTTAGCCAATATTAATAATATAGTTTCCACTACTTCTGAAATAGCCACCTCTTTGGCTGGTAAATCCGAACAAATCAACAATGTCGTAGCGGTTATCACTTCCATTGCCAAACAGACTAATCTTTTGGCATTGAATGCGTCAATCGAAGCGGCTAGCGCGGGTGAGGCTGGAAGGGGATTTGCCGTGGTGGCTGAAGAGGTGCGCAAACTAGCTGAAATTGCCGACAAATCAGCTTATGAAATAAAAAATTTAATTGAAGATATGAAATTAGGCATTGAGGAAACCGTGCAATCAGTTAATGTGGGAACCAGAACGGTTGGCGAAAATGTTAATACTATCAATAAGAATATTATTGAGATTAATAATATTAATAGCCTGATATCCGACATTGATAAACGGATTAATGAGTTGCAAAAATCCTCAATAGAGCAAGGAGTTGACGCCAAGGAGGCTTCAGAAGCAGTGTCTGATATCATAAAGGTGACCAAGCAAAATTCTTCCAGCTCTGACAGCCTGATGGACGTTATCGGCGAATTGAATTTATCCAATAATAAAATTTCCAAAATTTCGTCTAGTGTTAAAAAATTATCCAATGTTTTGCGTCGATTAGTTTTTTTGAAAAATAAAACAAAAATCACTAATCAGTCATAAAATTTTTAATTAATAATTAACCCCAAGCTAAAAACAAAATCAAATTTTAGGATTGTATTTTGAAACAAAATGAAAATATGGTATAATATCAAATGATGTTGATAAGTTTTTTTATTTTTATCCGCATTAAATTTTTATCAAAATTAAATAAAAAATTATTAAATCAAGTTATTTTGTTTTTTTAAATTTATTAACTTGATTGCGAAATAAAACAATTTATGAAAAATTTTAAAGATTTAACAATTGGCAAAAGAATAGTGATTGGTTTTGTCGCTGTTTTTTCGTTGTTTGTGATTTTTTTGAGTGTGATGGTTTTTAACATCATGACCATTGAGGAGGATAATAAAAACGCTAGTATAGCCTACGAAATTGCCACTAATTTGGATGCCATGAATCTAAAAGTGGAAAAAATGTTTTCCGCCCATTCGGAATACGTGGAAGGTATGACAGAGTATTTGTTTGCTATTAGCAAAGGCGATACGGAATATTCAGCCAATTTAAAAATGGAAAAATTCATTAAAAATGGAGATGATCTTTTTGAGGGGGCTAAAAAAGAATTTTTAAAAAATCTTGATAAATTAATCACGGAAGATGCTTATTTCTTTAGCGCGGATGACTTGGAGATTTTGAAAAGTTTATCCGAAAAAATAGCAGTTCATGAAGAGCATAAAAATATCTTAGTCGAGGCATATCGAGCTAAGGATGAAAATTTGGCATCAGAAAGAATGACCACCTTTGATCTTCATTCTGGAGAATTAGAAGAAGTTGTTGATGGAATCCGAACAGATGTACAAAATATCTTCATAGCAGACATGGAAGACACTCAAAAGAAATTAGGCAATACGATTATTGAAATTATAATTTTGATTGTTTTGACCGTGATTGCGGGTATGGTTGTGGTGTTATTAATTACGCGATCGGTTAATTTCAGGCTTTCAAGTTCTATTTCCCAAATGATTTCTTCAGCCAACGCTTTGGCAGCAACAGCGCAGCAAAATAGCGCTGCTTCTCAGCAAACTTCTTCGATCTCTCAACAAGTTTCTGCGGGCGCCACCGAACAATCCAGACAAGCCGGAGAAATATCCAAGGCTATTTCGTCCATGGCAAGTTCCGTGCAGCAAATGTCAGCTTCCGCTCAGGAAGCTTCAGCTACCGCTTCTCGTTCAGCGGAAATAGCAATGCAGGCCGGAAAGGATAGTGAAAGATCAAAAGTTAGCTTGGATAATATAAAAAATATTGTTTCCAGCACGGCCGGCATGGCCAGAGGAATGTCTGGAAAATCCAAGGAAATTGGCGATATTGTGGAAACTATTACCTCTATTGCCAAACAAACCAATCTTTTGGCCTTAAATGCCAACATCGAAGCGGCTCGTGCCGGTGAGGCTGGCAGAGGTTTTGCGGTGGTAGCTGATGAAGTAAGAAAATTAGCCGAAGGATCAAGTAAGGCCGCAGAGCAAATTAAATCCTTGGTAACAGATATGATTTCCAGCATTGAAGATACTGCCAATGCGGCCGAAGCAGGAACAAAAACTGTTGAAGAGAGCGCCAAGGTTATTAATGACACTATTGCGGCTTTGCAAAATATTTCAGCTTCAGTAACTCAGGTAAGTTCTCGAATTGAAGAATTGTCAGCTGGTGTTCAGCAGCAAGCGGCTAGCACTCAGCAAATTGCCAAGAATATGGATTCCATTGCTTCTATTGCGGAACAAAATTCAGCCGGTGCTCAACAGCTTTCAGCGACAACTCAACAACAAAGTAGCGCCAATCAGCAGGTCGCAGCCGCCGCTCAACAATTGCAAGCTTTGGCTAGCAGTTTAATGAGTTTGGTTAAAAACGTTCAAGCCGCTCAGCAAGACGCCTTGGAGAGCATCAGAAGAAAAAGTACTGACAAGAAATCTGTTAAAAAAATAGCCAAGAAAAGCGTAGAAGAGACTGAAGAAGAAATTGAAGAAGATGAAGAATAATTTAAAGAATTAATTTGCCTGAAAAAGATTTAATCAAATCTTTTAAAATAATTAACATATGATAAATATCGAAGAAACAATTAAGAATGTTGCCAGACAAGCCTCCAGAGAAGATGATCGCGCAGTAAAAACGGTGCAATTAGTTGTCTTTGAGCTTGATCAAGAGGAATATGCGGTAGAAATTACCGATTTGCAAGAGATTATCACCATACCGGACATTACACCCATTCCTAACGCGCCTGATTTTATTAGTGGAATTCTTAATCTGCGCGGCAAAATTAGCGTTGTTGTTGATTTGGAAAAGCGTTTTAATTTGGTCAGAGAGCATCAGCAAACAGAAGAAGGCAATATTGTTATTACAGAAGTAAATGATAACAGTTTTGGAGTAATGGTGGATAAGGTGAGTGAAATTATTACTGTGCCAATAACCGTTATTCAACCGACTCCTGCTTTGGTTTCATCCAAGATTCATGCGGAGTATTTAAAAGGCGTTGTGGTTTTGTCGGAAAAAATTAATAAAAAAAATCAAGAAGATGAAAAGAGAAATTCTAATTCAAGATTGATTATCTTTTTGGATTTACACAAAATGCTCCAAGAAAAAGAATTATTGCAGTTGGGTAAAACCGTGCAAGACGTAATTGCCAAGTAAAGTTTTTAAATAAGATTATAAAAACCTCAAGCGTAAAAATGTAAAATAATTATTTTTATCTTTTGGTTTTTGATTTTTATGGATACAAATATTAAAATTCTCATGGCTGATGATTCGGCTTTTATGAGAAAAGTTTTAAAGGACATTTTAACTGAAATTGGTTTTTCAAATTTTATTGAAGCTTCCAATGGAAAAGAAGCAATTGATAAATTTAATAGCGAAAACCCAAATCTTGCCCTTTTGGACGTGGTTATGCCAGAAGTTGATGGCGTGGCCGTAGTAAAAGAAATCGGCAAAAAAACCAAAGTAATCATGGTAAGCGCGGTCGGTCAAGAGAGCGTTATCAAGGAGGCTAAAGAACACGGAGCTTTGGGGTACATCGTAAAGCCGTTTGAAAAAGAAAAAGTAGCCGAAGAAATTAAAAAAGTTTTGAGTTAAAATTTTTTTAAATTGTTTGTTATATTACAGAGCAAGGAGGTTTTTTTATGCAAAAAAGGGACAAAATCAAGCTTTTGATAGTTGATGATAGTTTTTTGATTAGAAAAATTATTATTGAATTTTTAAAAGACGCTAGCAATATTGATATTATCGGAGAGGCGATAGATGGCTTTGAGGCAGTTGAAAAAATAAAAAGATTAAGACCGGATGTGGTGACCATGGATTATAATATGCCGCGGCTTAATGGATTAGAGGCAATAAAAAAGATTAAGAATGAAGTAGATTATTTTCCGGCAATTATCATGGTTTCAGCCAATACGGTTAAGGATGCGGATGAAACTTTGGAATGTTTAAAACATGGCGCTATTGATTTTGTTACTAAGCCTTCCGGTGAAGTTTCTTTGGATTTAAAAAAAATCCAAACTGAAATCATTTCTAAGATTTTAATAGCCGGTAATGCTAAGGTGGAAACTGGCATTAGAAATACCGAACAGCCGAAAAAAGAAAAAAAACACAATGCATATTCAGTGGTTGTGATCGGAGCATCTACGGGTGGTCCGCCGGTGGTGGAGGAGATTATCTCTTCTGTTCCAGCTGGTACAAATTCAACTTTTTTGGTGGTTCAACACATGCCGGAACATTTTACCGCCAGTTTGGCGCGTAGATTAGCCGGAATTTCCGAAATAAAAGTCAAGGAAGCGACAGAGGGTGATATATTTTTGCCAGGAGTTTGTTTGATTGCCCCTGGCGGGAAACATATGATTGCCAAGGTTAAAGCCAGCGGACAAATTGGCGTTCATTTAAGCAATCGTCCTTTAAGAAACGGTTTTAGACCTTCAATTGATTATACCATGGAATCGGTGGCTCAGATTTTTGGAGCTAAAACCATAGGCATAATTTTAACAGGCATGGGGAGAGATGGAACAGACGGCATAGTAGAAATCAATAGCCAAGGTGGATATACCATTGTGCAAAGTCGAGAAGACTCAGTGGTTGATTCTATGCCAATGTCGGCTTTTGAAACCGGAAAAGTAGATGAGGCTTTATCCAGAAAAGAAATTATTCAAAGAATTTTAAAATATTGTAAATGATTTATTATAATATTTATGGTAGATATATCAAAATTTAAAGATCTGTATATTTCTGAAACCGAAGATCAGTTGCAGATTTTAAGTGGGAATTTGCTTGTTTTGGAAAAAATGGTTAATAAAGGCACGACCCATGAAGAGCAAAAGGATTTGCTCAATGATCTTATGCGAGCTTCGCATACCATCAAAGGATCATCGGCAACCATGAATTTTAGCGGAATGGCTTATTTGGCTCATGTTATGGAAGATGTTTTTGATGCGGCGCGTAATGATATTTTTGAAATTAATGCGGACATGGTGGATATTTCTTTGCGCGCGGTTGACAATCTGGAAAAATCATTAACATCCATCAAGGACTCTGACAAGGAAATTGATTTGAAAAATTTAGCAGAAGAAATTAAAAAAATGACGGGCGTTAATACTGTTGGCACGGGAAAATCTGAAAAAAATTATAATAATATAAAAAATTCCAATGAAAAAGAAGGCAAGAATGAATCAGTCAGTGAGAGTAAAAAAGTTGATGTTAAAAATAAAGATAAAAAAGAAAAAAGTGAAAATTTAAAAACAGAACCAAAAGTTGTCAAAAATGAAGTTCAAGAAGAAATTAACGAGGTTCACGATTCAATCCATAAAATTAACTACATTAAGGTTCCTATTGAAAGATTGGATACTTTAATGGATTTGGTTGAAGAAATAGTGATTGAAAGAATGGCCTTAAGACAATTAAGCGCCGGCAATAAAAAGTTACAAGAAGTAACAGATCATATTAATTTATTAACTCAAAGCTTGCAATATGAAGTTATGCAGGCTCGACTTGTACCCGTGGATCAAGTTTTTGCCCGTTTTCCGCGCATGGTTCGAGATTTATCCAAAAAACAAGGAAAAAATGTTGATTTTCAAGTCACTGGAAGCGATTTAGAATTGGATCGATCAATTGTTGATAAACTAGGCGAGCCTTTGGTTCATTTACTGAGAAATGCGGTTGATCATGGAATTGAAAAAGCCGGATATGTTAAATTGGAAGCCAAAAGAGATCGAGAAAATGCTGTTATTATCGTGGAAAATGATGATCAATCAATTAGCGTAGAAAAAGTAAAAAGAGCCGCCCTGGAAAGAGGAATATCAACTGCCAAAGAATTAGAAAATTACAATGACGAACAAATTATTAATTTGATTTTTCACCCTAGACTGTCAACCAATAAAGAAGTAACAGAGGTATCGGGTCGTGGCGTTGGATTGAGCGTGGTGAAAAATTTTGCCGAATCATCCGGCGGGCGAGTGATAGTGCAAAATTTAAATCCGGGCGTCAGGTTTACCATGGAATTACCGTTGACTTTGGCGATAGTTAATTCTTTATTGGTAGAAATCGGCGGCAATATATACGCTATTCCTTTTTCTAATATTGATCGTTCGGTAATCATTGATTCGAAAAATATTAAAAAAATGGCGGATAATCATGTTGGTATTGTTGATGGTCAAAAAGTTCCGCTTTTGGATTTGAGAAAAATTTTTAAAGCAAAAGAAAATCATGTCTTGATGACGGAGAATAATCCAATTGTTGGAATAAAAAAAGAACCTCATGAAACAAGGGAATTAAGCGAAGATTTAATAGTTGTTATTATTAAAAAAGATGAAGAATTAATTGGATTGGTGGTTGACAAATTAGCCAGCGAACAAGAGGTAACAGTTAAGCCTCTGTCATCAATTTTACGAAATATTAAAGGGTTTTCCGGTTCTACGATTTTAGGAGACGGAAGAACTATTTTAATTTTGGATGTGATTAATTTGCTTCAAACTACGCAAAAAGAAGAAACAGCCAGAAAAAATTAGGTTTTAAATATTATTTTTTTAAAAAATTATGGAAATCAAAGATTTTGATGAATTTCAAATCGATCAATTGAAAGAAATCATGAATATTGGCGCCAGTCATGCCTCAACGGCTCTTTCGCAATTGGTGAATCAAAAAGTTGCCTTAACCATCCCATATGCTTATATTGATAAGACTTTGAATATTGATAAGTATTTTAAATTAACCAACGAAAAGGTGAGTTCGGCCGCCATTAGAATTTTTGGGGAAATTAGCGGTTTGATGTATTTTCTTTTTTCTCACGAAAACGAAGAACAGTTGATTAAATTGCTTATTGGAGACATTGAAGACCCCAAAGAAAGAATGGAAATGGAAGAGTCTGTCATTAAAGAAGTTGGAAATATTTTAGCCGGAGCTTCTTTGACGGCTTTTTCTCGTTTTTTGAATATGAGCTTACTGCATTCTGTTTCCAAGGTGATTGTTGATACATTTAATAATGTGGTTAAAAGATTGATTAACGAAGTGAGCAGTGAAACCGGAACAGCTTTGATTTTTCAGATTGATTTTAGCATTAAGAGCAATCAAATCAGCACGCATTTCTTGTTTTTTATTGACGAGGAAGCAACCAAGAAAATATTAGAAGCTTTGAAAAAAAATTATTAATTATATAACAACGAATTTAATTTTCAAATTCGGCATTCGCATGTAATTAAACGAGGAATATTATATGTGGAAAGCTATTAAAAATATGTCGCAAAAAATTGATGCGTTTCAATTGGATCAGTTAAAAGAAATCATGAATATTGGCGCTAGCCATGCCTCGACAGCATTGTCGCAAATGGTTAATCATAAAGTTGATTTAACCGTGCCTAAGGCATTTGTAGATGAAATACAAAACATTGGAAATTTTATTGAAAATAAAGACCAAGAAGTAACAGCCGCTTTATTGCGTATTTTTGGAGATGCGAGCGGTGTGATGTTTTTTATGTTTGCCGGCGGTGACGAATCAAAATTGGCTGAACTCTTGGTAGGTGATATTTCCAATGAATCAGAAAAAAAAGAATTGCAAAATTCAGCTATCAAGGAAGTAGGTAATGTTTTAGCCGGAGCTTCCTTAACAGCGTTTTCTAAATTTTTAGACATGAATCTCTTGCACTCAGTTTCTAATATTGCCAACGATACGATTGATGCGATTATTAATTCGATTGTGGCTGAAATTGGAAAAACTTCAGGAGTGGCTTTGGTGTTTGAAGTTGATTTTGATATTAAGGAAGCTGGAATTTCAACTAAGTTTTTATTTTTTATTGATCCAGGGGCTACCGAAAAGATTTTGGATGCAATTAAAACAAAATATTAAAATTATTAATCTTTACGGAGGAAGCACAGACAGCCATTACTTCATGCTGTCTTGTTGTTTATCTGATTAAAGGCGGTTTTTAGAATAATAATATCTTTAAAATAAAATGTCTAAAGTTATTGAGATTGGCACCGGTCAAATGGCCATGGGCGACAAAGAAACAATTATTTCAACTTCGGGTATCGGATCTTGTGTTTTTATTTGTCTTTATGAAAAGGTTTTAAGAATCGGTGGAGCCGTGCATGCCATGTTGCCGTCTAGAAAGCACAACAAAACAACGGTTTTTTTGGCAGAGTCAGAAGATAATATTGGAAAATATGTTGATGAAGCAATTATTAAATTAGTCGATGATCTTATTAAAATGGGCGGGTCAAAAGATAATATGATCGCTAAAGTAGTGGGGGGATCTAGCATGTTTAAAATCTTTGATAATTCAAAAATCGGATCAGACAATGTTAAAAGCGCGGAAAAAATTTTGCAATTAATGAAGATTCAAATACGCAATGAGTCGGTGGGCGGCACCAATGGTCGCAGCGCAAGTTTTAATATTGGCAACGGATTGGTTGAAGTGACTATAAAAATGTGATTTAAATTGTTTTAATGAGAGTATTAATTGTTGAAAAAGATGATGTGATAAAAACCGTATATCAATCGGAATTACATCAACAAAATATTACCGTGGATTTGGCTTCAGACGGAAAAGAGGCTTATGATTTGGCGCAAAAAAATAAGCCGGATTTGATCGTGACTGAGTTGATTTTGCCAAAAATGAATGGTTTTGAGCTTTTGGAAAAAATTAAAAATGATAAAAAGTTAAAAGATGTTAAGGTGATTATTTCTTCTTTGTTGGCTCAAAAAAGCGACATTGACGAAGCAATCACTTTGGGCGCGCATAAGTATTTACAAAAAGATCTTTTTTCTCAAAAACAAGTTGTAGAAGAAATTATCAAGCAATTAATGGAATAAATTAATGCAGTTAACCAACAACCAGTTAAAAATATTACTGCTTGGGTCCAATTTGATACCATATGACAAGCTGGAAGGAGCTGTAAAGGAGGCAGACGAAAAAAAACTGTCTCTTTTGGATTATCTGCCATCTACTAATTTGGTCACTTCTGAGCAATTAGGCAGAATCGTGGCTGATGAGTTGAAAATTAGTTTTGTTAATTTAAGAGAAGAGAAATTGGATGAAAAATTTTTGAATTTAGTTCCTGAAAGAATGGCAAGATCAAAAGGAGTGGTTGTTTTTGAGATTAAAGATCATATTGCTAAGCTGGGCATGGTTGATCCGGGAGATTTGGAAACTATGCATTTGGTGCAAAAAAAAATTAATAAAAAAATTGTTCCATACTATATTACCAAACAAGATTTGGAATACGCTTTGGCTAAATACAAGGGGAGCGTACAGGATAAATTCAAGAAGATTCTTTTAAAAATAAAAAGTAAAAATATTTCCAGTGCTGATAAGGATAAATTAACAGTAGAAATCGTTGACATGATTTTGGAATATGGATATCAAAGCAAAGCTTCGGATATTCATATTGAGCCTTTTATTAATGAGATCATGGTAAGGTTTAGAATTGATGGCATTTTGCACGATGTTTTGAATGTACCCAAAAATTTATTGGAATTGATTTTGGCCAGAATAAAAATTATGTCCAAAATGAGGACGGATGAACATCGTTCCGCGCAAGATGGAAAGATAAAATTCAAAACCGCTTTGGAGAATTTGGATGTCCGCGTTTCAATTTTACCGGTATCCGAGGGCGAAAAGGTGGTCATGCGTCTTTTATCGTCCAAAAATAGAAATTACGGTTTGACTGATTTGGGCCTTTCGGATGTTAATCTCAAAACAATCAATAGCACAATAAAAAATCCGCATGGCATGATTTTGGTAACCGGTCCAACCGGTTCTGGAAAAACAACTACGGTTTACGGTGTTTTAAAAATTTTAAACAAAAGAGAAGTAAATATTTCGTCCATTGAAGATCCAGTTGAATATAATGTGGAAGGCGTCAATCAAATACAAGTCAACAATAAAACCAATTTAACTTTTGCCAATGGCTTGCGGGCGATTTTAAGACAAGATCCGGATATTATCATGATTGGAGAAATTCGTGATGAAGAAACTGCCAATATCGCTGTTAATTCGGCGTTAACCGGTCACTTGGTTTTGTCGACTTTGCACACCAATGATGCCGCCACGACTTTGCCGCGGTTTCTTGAAATGGGAATCGAGCCGTTTTTGGTGGCCTCAACAGTTAATGTTGCTATTGCTCAAAGATTGGTGCGTCGGATTTGTCGCAAATGTATAGCATCTTACAAAATTACTCAGGAAGAAATCAAAATTATTGACAGGAATCAACACCTTCAAGAATTGATTAAAATTGAAGGTTATGATGACTATAGAAATTTGCGTATTTATAAAGGAATGGGTTGTCCGGTGTGTGGCAATACTGGTTTTTCTGGTCGCTTGGGCGTATTTGAAGTTTTAGAAATGACGGAAAAGATCAGGGAATTGGTTATCGAACGAGCCAGTAGTGATGCTATTTTGGCAGCTGCCAAAGAAAACGGCATGACGACCATGATGCATGATGGCGTAAGAAAGATATTCAAAGGAGACACAACCCTAATGGAAGTTATTAGGGTAACCTTGGATTAATAAATTTAAAATGGCAATGAATAAAAATAGTAATAAAAAAAAATCAGCCCTAGATTTTGAAATTTCTTTTGGCGGGATTAATTTAGCTGACAAAATTACTTTTGCCAAACATTTGGCTGTGATGCTTAAATCAGGGTTAACCATTACTGAAGCCTTGGAAATCGTCCATGGACAATCAAAAGGAGTGCTTAAAAAAATTGTGGGAAAAATAAAAATATCTGTTGAATCCGGTAATTCTCTTTCTGCTTCTTTAAAGAATTTTCCTAAAGTTTTTTCTTCGATTTTTGTTAATACTGTATACGTCGGAGAGTCATCCGGCACTCTGGATGAAAATTTGGAAAATTTAGCCTTGCATTTGAAAAAAGATAAAGAATTAATTGATAAGATTAAAGGAGCAATGATTTATCCGATTATTGTTTTAATTTTAGCTTTTGGACTAGCGATGGCGATTTCGTTTGTGGTTTTGCCCAAAATCACCCCCTTGTTCGATGGTTTGGGAATGGATTTGCCTTTGACCACCAGACTATTGATTCAATTTTCAGATGTTATTCAAGAGCATGGAAAAAAAATTTTGTTAGGTATATTTGGCGGGATTGGTTTTTTCCTGTGGTTAATCAGGAGAAAATTTTCCCATCCAATAACTCACTGGTTGATCCTGAAAATACCAATTATCGGCAGCATTAGCAAGAACAAAAACTTAACCACCTTTACGGCAACCTTCGGGACTTTGTTGAAAAGCGGTTTGCATATTGATGAAGCTATTAATATCACGCGCGACACAGTTGATAATTATTACTTTAACCGCGCTCTTAAGAATGTGGCGGTTAAAGTAAAACAAGGCTCAAAATTATCCGAAGGACTGGAAGCGTATCCCGCAATATTTCCCAGTCTTTTAACAAGCATGATTAAAATCGGAGAAAATTCAGGTCGCTTGGAGGAAGTATTGTTTTATCTTTCAGAATACCATGAAACAGAAGTTAATAATGCAACCAAAACTTTATCAACAGCTATTGAACCGCTGCTACTGATTTTTATCGGGTTAATGGTGGGCGGATTAGCTATCTCAATTATTACCCCAATTTATAAATTAACCGGAAACGTTCAAAGATAGACAAATAATAAAATTTTATTTTAACAAAAAAAGATCATTCGGTCTTTTTTTATTTTTGGTAATTTTTTGTAAAAAAATCATTATTTTTTGTTTACTTTTTTTGGGTGATTATGGTATAATATACTTATTAACAGATGAGAAACTCTAATAACCACAAGGAGATTTCTTTTAGCTAAATATTGTTTAATATTTGGCATTTTTTGCTATGAATAGACGAGGATTTACACTACTAGAGCTTTTGATTGTTATTGCTCTTACTATTAGTATTTCAGCAGTTTCTATTCCTTTGTATGGTAATTTACAAAGTTCCACCAAGTTAGATGAGCATGCTTATCAAATGATTGATCTGTATTACTATGCCCAGGAAAAGTCTCGAGCCGGTTTCGAAGGTGATGGCTATGGATTATATTTTGATCCGGGAGGCGCGAAAATTATTTTATACAAAGGCAGTTCTTACGCCACTAGGGAAAGTAATTATGACTATGAATTGGCGCTAGAATCAGGAGTTTCTTTGGCGACAACTATACCAATGAACGAGATTAATTTTTCTAGTGGATTGGGAGAGCCTGACAATGAAGGACAGATTGAATTTTCCTTTGAAAGCAACACCAAGATACTTGAATCTAATATGTATGGGTTAATTAAAGAAATTTCTAATTGATGATTTACATAGAATGAAATTAATTTTTGTATGCGTAAATTTAATGATTTGTTTCAATGCAATAAAGGAAGCTCTTTGGTGGAAGTTGTTTTGGCATTTGCGATTTTTGCTTTAATTTCTTCGTCTTTGGCGAGTTTGATTTTGGGTGCTTATAATATCATGATAAGAGATGCTGAAATAGCGGAAGGAAGATTGTTGGCTAATCAGGGCATGGAAGCGCTTAGGAGTATTAGCGAAAGAGCCTGGAATAGCATGACATATGAAAAAAGCGCAATAAATTATGATTTAGGATATTGGGATTTAACCGGAGAAGGGACGGATGAACAAATCGAAAAATACACCAGAGAAATATTATTTTTTGATGTTTATCGAGATGAAGAAAATAATATAGTAACCATTGATAATCCAGAAGCTTGGCTTGATCCGGCTAGTAGAGAAGTGGAGGTGGTGGTTAATTGGGATACTGGTTTTTGGGGAAATTATGAAATCAGAAGAAAAAATTATTTAACCAATTGGAATACAAAAAAATGGAAACAAAATGATTGGAGCGGTCAAATAGGACAAGCTATTTGGTTGGATGTTGATAAATACGACAGTGATGACGGCAATATCGGTGTCGCAACTTCATCTATTATGCTTAAGGAGATTGCCACGTCTACTTATCCCTTGAGTGGTTATTTTGTTTCTTCGGCGTATAAAATCAATGAATATGAAAATTTTAATATCATCGAATGGCAAGCAACTTCTACCGCAACAATAGATTGTCCGATTTGTGAAATTCGAGTGCAAATTATGTCAGCTCCAGATGAAGGCGGTGTTCCGGGAGCATGGACAACAACTTGGTCTGGTCCGGAAGGCGATGATGATGACGAGAATGATTATTTTTCAGAAAAAAGAGGAGAATTAATCAGTGCTGATCATGCTACGGATCAGTGGATTAAATACAGGGTTGAGTTTATTGGAGATGGCAGTCATACGCCAGTATTGGAAGAAATGAGAATTAGATATAATTAAAATAGCAATGAAATTTTTGCAGCACAATCAAAAAAAATTTTTTATTAATTCTTGCGGGTTTACTATGGTTGAAACAGTCATGTATGTCGCTTTGATTTCGTTGGCAATCGGCAGTTTTATCGGATTTGGATCGCATATTTCTGATTTGCGAGCAAAGGTGACTGTTTTTCAAGATGTTGAATTGAATGGTCGAAATATTTTTAGTCAAATCGATCATTATACCAAAAAGGCTGATAATGTTTTTTCTCCGATGCCGGGAGATGCGGCGCAGAACTCTTTGGAATTAGACATGCCGGAAGCGGATCCGGATATTGTTTTTTATGAATCGAATGGAGATGTTTATCTGACTGAAGGCGCTGGCAGTCCGATTAAGCTGAATTCAGACGGCGTGGAAGTTGTCGGTTTATTGTTTGAAAATTCTTCCCAGGTTGGGAAAAAAGATGTTGTTGAAATTGAATTAAATTTAAAATATCGATATGACTATACGACTGCCTATCAATATGAAAATCAATTCAAAGGCACAATAGCATTAAGATATTAATTCTAATGAAAATTAAAAAAATCAAACATAATAATCAAGGAATGGCTGCTATTTTTACGATTTTAGTGGTTGGCGCAGCTTCTTTGATCGTGGCCAGAAGCGTTTCTTTTTTAGCTTTGACCAGATTGGATTCTTCGGTATTGCTTGATAAGGGGGAAGAGGCGGCTTATTTGACCGAAGGGTGTGCTGAGGAGGCTTTGAGAAGAATTGAATTGAATCATGATTTTTTGCCCAATGGTTTAAGTTTTGTTCATGGCCCAGGAGAATGTGTGGTGACAGTGGTTTCGAACGGAAATCAGCGCAGTTTGGATATTTATGGCAATTTAGGGAATTATCACAAGCGCATTCAGATAGAATTGGATATTGATAATGATGTTTTGAATATTGCGCGTTGGCAAAATTTGGCTTTATAGTTTTATATTTTATTATAAATTGAGTTTTAACTCATGAAATTTTCCATTAATAAAAAAAATTCGATCGGTCTTAATGTTTCGGATTATAGCGTTAAAGTTGTTGAGTTGTCGCAAAAGGGCGATGATATTTTTGTGAATGGTTTTAATATGGTTGTGCTAGAATCAGGAGTGGTAACCGATGGAAGAATAAAAAACAAAGAAGCGCTTCAAAAAAGCATTAATGAAGCTTTAACAAACGCGCAATTAGCAAAGGATAATTCAGAAAAAGTTTATTTTTCACTTCCGGAAAAACAATTGTATTCGCATATTTTTGAAATTGACAGTTCGCAAGAAAGTGATATCAATAAATTGGTTTTTGAGGAGGCTTTAGCCAGTATTCCTTTGAATCGAGAAGATTTGGTTTTTTCTTATAAAATTTTAGGAAAATATTCTAAGAAATTATCAAAAATCGAAGCAGCTAATTTGGATGCAGCCGAAGGTAAAGAAATAGAAAAGATTAAAATTTTAATTGTTGCCGTTGATAATAATGTCCTGGAGGAGTGGAAGATTTTTTTTAATGAAATAAATATTAAAATAGAAAATTTTGATATCGAAGTTTTGGCGACTTATCGAGGAATTTTTAATAAATACTCTGATCGGTCGATTTGTCTGGTGGACATCGGAGCTGATAAAACCAGTATTTCTATTTTTTCAGAAAATGGATTAAATTATTCCCACTCAATCACTGTGGCGGGAAATTTTTTCTCCAAAAAATTAAGAGAGGGCATTAAAAGAGATGATAGCGGAAAGGATGATGGCTATAGTCACAAAGAAGTCGGCAAGCTAAAAAGACAAATTGGTCTTTTGGTGTCAGAGGCTTTTAGCAATGTTGGTATTATTTTAAAAAGTTCGTTGCTTCCAGTGGTGGATGAAATTAGGGTGGCGATTAAATACCACAATGAAAAAACCGGAAAAATCGCTAATCGTATTTTTTTGGTTGGTGGTTCCAGTAAAATTAAGGGACTTTTGGAATATCTTAAATCCAATCTTTCGGGATTGAAATATGAGTTAACTGAAATTGGTAGCGATGGAAAAAAAGTAGAAAACAAAAAAGACATAGAAATAATTAACGGAACTTTGTTTTCCGGAAAAATGGAAATTGAATATGCCACAGCGGTTGGATTGGCTATGAAGGAGTTTGACAGAGATTGGGCAAAATCAGCTGCTGTTTTACCCTTGGAATTTAATTTGAGTGAGTATGGAATTATTCCAGAAAAGACGGATGAAAAAAACGATGAGCAACTTGAGCAATCGGAAAAAACAGAACAATCGACAAAAAATAAATTTATCAAAGATCCTAAGATTTATGTATTGCTTGGAATTTTAGTTGTTGGTATTTTTATGATTGGTGGAGCTTTTTGGTATCGGAATAACGAAGAAAAAAAGAGTCAGGCGCAAGCTGAGGCTAATAAAACTTATGAAAAATCAATTGAGGTAAAAGTTCCAATTGGGGTTAATAAATCTGATTATGGCACAGATACTATTAAGGCTCGCGTTTATAAAGATGTTCATAAAGAAAAGCTTTCATTGGATGAATTGCTTACTAAAAGCAAGGAGCTTGCGGAAAAACAAGTAAAAAAAGGAGAAGTTTTGTGGGGGGATAATCTTAATGAACTTAATAAAGACGCCTTGGTTTGTCCCTTGACTGTGGAATGGTTGATTTATAATCAAAAAGATGCGACCGTGAAATTTATGTCTGCTGGAAAAAAAATTCACAACAATGACAAGGATTTCGGTTATCGTAACATAGAGATATTAAAATTAGAAAAAGAAAAAAATGAAGACCTGATAAAATATTATTTTTCCGGAAAGGTGAATATTGTAACCAAAGAAAAGCCAGTGGTTGTGGATTCTGAAAATAAGATTTTAAAAAATAGCACCTCGACCGATGAACAAAAAAATTATTCAGAATCAACAAATCAACAAAAAGAAAATAATGCCAGCAGTACTGGTGCTAATGCGAACTCCATTCAAGCCTTGAGCGCTCTTTTTGCGGCCAGTAGTGGAAAAAAATTTATTTCCATTGATGATTCCGGCTTCAAACAGCTCAATGTTAGAAGTGAAGCCGATATCAATAGTGAAATTTTAGGAAAAATTTATCCTAATAATGTTTACGAACTTGTTGAAGATGGTGAAGAATGGTTGCGAATTAAATATGAAAATAATAATGAAGGGTGGGTGTATAAAGCTTATGCTAAAATTTTGGAATAAGAGGATTTTTGAAAAAATTTTGAATACGCACTTTATTGTGTTATAATAATTGTGTATAACTTTTAAAATTTAAAATAGTAAAAAATATGCAAAATTTGAGAAATAATAAGGCTTTTACCTTGATTGAATTGCTTATTGTAATCGCGGTAATGGCAATATTAACCACAGTTGTTTTTGTGGCTTTAAATCCATTAGAAAGATTTCAAGATTCAAGAAATTCAAGAAGATGGTCTGATATTAACGCTATAATTGGCGCAATTAAATTGTATCAAGTGGACAATGGCGGAGCATTGCCGGGAGAATTGTCAGATGAGAATTTTTTACCGGATGTTTATTATGAAATTACTGAAGGAGCCGGATTGGGAGATGGTTCTTGCGCCTCGGCTGATAAATGTATTGCTCCGAATGTTGAAATTGAAGATTGTATTGATTTAGAGCCATTGGTAACTAGCGGCAAATTGCCTAAAATGCCTTTTGATCCGAATGATGCTAATAGCACAAGTGAAATAATAACCGGTTATTATGTTATCATGTCAGGCAGTAATGGAGCATTAACTATCGGATCTTGTTATGAGGAAAAAGGCTCAAAAGACAGTATTTCAGAAATCAGTGTAACCAGATAAGGGCAAAACCAATTCATATTCAGTATAGCAAAAACCACCAGTCGTAAGCTGGTGGTTTTTTTGCTATGTAAGAGACTTGCTATTAAGAAAAGCCCTGGATTTTGCAATCCAGGGCCTTGGGTTAGAGAGTGAACCCTCCTTTTCTGAGGAGTTTGCCTTGAACGCAGGTGTTATCACACTCCCCAACAATGAACTTCTTGTTGATGTCTGCAAAGCAAACTTCTCCGTCTTCTTCTCGCCACTCTCGCGCAATCCAAATGGCGTGATGAAAGCGATCGCATCCCAAGTAAGCAACCACGACTTTGGGTTGGTTGGGGGTGATTTCAACGCTTTCGTAAATCTTAAAGTTCGACATCTTGTGCCTCCTTTTTTGTGTTTGTTAGGTTTTTTAAAATACTTATGCTATATAATAGCATAATATATTATTTTTGTCAATAAGAAAATCAGCAAGTTCAAGCCATCCTTTAAAATCCTACTGTTCGATTTAGGTTAATAAAACAAGTTGATTAGTTTCAATCCAGAGCGAGAGCGAAATTAATAATAATGAATTTTCAATTAAAAATTTTAAATATGCCTCCGGATTCTTATTCGGAGCGTCTTCAAAATTTGGATTTATGTTAGCAAAACGGCTTAGCGGATCATTCATTGCTACTTTATAGCTAAGAATACCAGCCTTCTCTAAAAAATTATCAATTGGCTCTGGTTCGGAAGATGGATAGTAATAAAGAATTTCTTCGCTTGTTCTTTTTTTATAGTAGCAATGGGGGATTGCACATTTGTTTGATTCCATATTTCGTTTTTAATAAATTTCGAGGCATCAAAAATATCTTGATTTGAAATATCTTTGGAAAATTTAAAATTATTATTATCGTAGGAAATCGATAATTTATCGGACAAATATTGAATTTCTTTTAAATTTAATTGTTTTACAAAATCCAAAATCATAAAATAACTTACATGGATATTTCTTGCAATTTGCTTTTTATCCGCGACATCACTTCCGCTAAAGCATCGGCGATTTTATCACCCTCCTGATCAATTTTCTCATTGGGAATGTGAATTGTATAAAATTCTTCCTTGCTACTTGACCAATAATCACGCTTGAAATCACGCATAATCTGGTCAGGATTGTCATAGTGTTGCGAGTCGTCTACTTCAATAAAAATTTTTGCATCCGGTATGCATATATCAATGTGCTTTTTGCCATCTCAATACTCAAAAATGCAATATACATCTTTTTTCTTAAGCTCGTTATAAAGTTTCTTTGCTTGTTTAGTGGATTGATTCATATAATTTTATTATATAATTTGTTGCTGAATTTGGCAAAAAGAAAAGAGGGCTTCGCGTTATGCGGGCGCCCTCTGTTTTGCCCTCTGAACCAATAGTTTCTTACCTCATTTGAGCGAGGATATCGTTTTCGGTGGCCTTCTTCTCGGCCTGATAGGCGTCGTTTTGGGCCTGTTTCTTGTCCCGCTCGACTTCCAACTCCCTGATCTTGGCGACCAGCTCCTGGTCATCCCCGAACTCACTAAGGATCTGGTTCGCCGCTTCTTGGGTGTCGCCAGAGTAAAGAGAGAACTTGGAGAATTCGCCGGTGTCTTCGAGCAGAGCGTATCTTGCGATGGTGTGACGGAGCTCCTTGTATTGATCGCCGGCGAGAAGCCTAAACAGCTTGATCACCTGCCAGTTGTCGATCAACTTGTTATGCCCCGGGCGGTTATCAATGATGAACTGAATCTGGCTGGCGTAGAGCTCAAGTGAGCACCTGATCTCGCCGCAAAGCATCATCTGAACGATGTCGGCGTATTGGCGGATAGCCTCTTCCCATTCTTTCCTGGGCTTGGACTCACCAGAGATTTCGCTCAACACGATTTCTCGCATTCTGGCATCCGCTTCACGCTTCCACCGCTCATCGATTCCCTCAATGTAAAAGAGGTTTCTGAATGGGTTATAGCCAGATGCATTATCCAAATTACTGTAGGTGGAAATGTTGATGAGCGAGAAGTGGGCGAAAACCTTCTCTGCCTTTTCCACTGGCAACTGGGTCAAGAGATGCGGAATGCAGTTGTTGTAGAAATGCAAGGCGTCGTGATATCTGTCAGGAATTGAGGTGTAAATCATAATACCACTCCCACCCGCGACTGAATGCTTGGGCGTCGCGCAGTGCATCGGCCTCAAAACTGAACAAAAACCGATGATCAAATCAGCAAGATAATCCAGCTGGTCGGCCGTGAGACTCTTTAGAAAATCGGTTCGAGGAAAATACTTGCCGATTTCCTTCGCCCAGTAGATCGGGTTGAAGTCGGCCGACGGGACAACCAGAAGGAACAATGCCCTTCGCTTGAAGCTGTCCTTTACATCGCAAGACAGAAGACCGATCAAATCCCGGGTTTCCCGTTCCTTGTAGTCTACCCATTGCTTCCAAGTCTTGTCTTCTTCCGTTGGGAAAAACCTCTGCCGTAGTCCTTCGACAAACACTTTCAGACTTTTCATCGCGTTCTCCTTTTTTGCTGTTTGCTCGTCGGACAGCAACCAATGCCGTCCTTGTTTGGCGCGCCAGCCGGCACGCTTCTCCCTGAGATTGGTTAGGTAAACGACAGCTCCTTCTTCGGGCCACTCATCTTCCTGCCAAACCGTTGGTTCCAACGAAAATGTTACGGAACCACGAATGGCATCTGATGTTGCCACTACAAAGGGGCCATGCTTACCATTGCCAATCACCTTTTCAACAACCGCCTTAATTGCTACGATTCTGGTCAATGTTTTCACCTCCTTTTTTCGTAGATTTCGTAGCTGTTGGCTTATATGCACAGTGAAAAGAACGACTTTATAATAATACCATGATAACATTTTTTTGCTAAAATGTCAACTACCCACCACAGGGTGTAAAATTTTAGTAAAAATTTAATATGCATGATGGGAAAAAATTTTGCAAAATACGGTATTTATGTGTCATAATATGCTTTTATTTTGTATTTCATTATGGTATAATTAAATTGAAAATAATTAAAATTGTTGATAACTAATAAAAAGTGTTATTTGGCTAAAATTAAATTAATTTTTCAATAAATTAGAATTTTTACCCCTCATGCTTGTCGGCTTTTATCCTAAAAGAAAGTTGGCATGGATTTTTTTGGTTTTGTTGACCATTTTTTTGGTTACATTTTTTCCATTTTTGCGTCAAAACAATAATCAAAACATAGTTCAAGCTACTGACTTTGAAAAATTTAAAATATACCCTGGAAAATATTCTGTTTCCAATTCTTCATCTAAGGATTGGAAGAATGTTGATTTTGGTTTGTCTCAGGAATTGGATGATTTTTCTGAAGAAAATTCTTTTAACCAAAACAACTCGGCTTATTTATTGAAAGGCGTCGAACTTCCATTGTTAGAAAATTCCTCTGCTAACGATGAAAGTTTGGCGCCTTTTTTTAATGACAAAAATTTTAAAGACAGAATTAATGAAGATAAATCAAAAGATTCTTCTGGTTCAAAAAACACAAAAGGCGATGAAGTAATTAATGATATTGATCAAATTCAAGAAGATGAAAGTGGGATTGAAATTTATAATGAAAATAAATCGCAAAATGAGGTTGAGATTTATTCGCCTAATGAAACGGATGCGCAAACAGGAAATGATGACACGACAAAAAACACAAACAAGACAGATGAAGTATCTGCGCTTGATGTGTTTGTAGCCAGCGTTAAAAACATCATAAGATATGTTGGTTTTTTTGATTTTGTAGAATCAGGCAAGGTGAAAGCGGATGATGACGTAGTCAGTGAAAATAATTCTGGAATTGAGGCGCAGGAGAAAACGGCCAATATTGAGAATACGGAAAATCAAGAAAGTATTGAGGGAGACATTATTCCAAACGGAGGTGTTTCTGAGGAGATTTTCACGGAAAGCAGCATTGTTTTCGATGATTTTTCGATTTTGGATGATTATGAAAATAAAAAAATGATCAATCTTCAGCTCAGATCTTCTTTGTTTGCTGAAAGTAATAAGGTTGGAGATGTTCTGAGTTTTGAATATCGAACCAGCCAAGGTGAATCTTGGACGGAATTACAGGATTACACGCTTGATCAAAAAATTTCCAATGCGATCAATGGCGGATATTTCTTGATGGGATTGCCGGTTTTTGGAGACTGGGAAACAATTTCAGAACTGGAGGTAAGAGTAAGCTATAAAAGCAGCGAGATTGAATTTAATAATCAAAAAACTAGTATTTTTTTGGATTCTTTATGGTTGGAGGCGGATGCTGAAATTGACGCAGGCGAAATTGTGGATGAAGATGATGTTGAGCTTAGAGAATTAAAAAAGAAATATCGTCTGGATTTAACATCCAACAAAATTGATTTTAAATCAGGAGAAAATCCTAAATTAAAATTCAAGTTTAAAAAAAATAGAGGCATGTTGGGTGAAATCGGCGCCACTATTTTGAGCCTGGTAAGAGATGAGTATGAAAATATCAACATTGTTTTGCGCTTAAAAAAAGGAGGAATAGAAATTGATAATTCAAAAATTAATTATAGGTATATTAACAATGGAGAATTTGAAGTTTTTTTGAATTCTGATGAAAGAGAGTTTAGTCCCGGAAAATATGAAGTAGAACTGGAAGTAATGGATAATAATTTAACTTTGGGCAGGGTATTGGATTTTTCTCAAGATTTCAATTGGGGTGTTTTGGCTTTTAATCCCAATAAATCTATTTATAATTTAAACGAAAAAGCTTTTTTGCAAATGGCAGTATTAAGCGACGAAGGACATACGATTTGCAATGCTGATTTATCCTTGGAAATAACCCTGCCGAATGGGACGGTTGTTAAGCAAAATACCGGTGACCCCAATGATCTTTTTTTACCAGCTGACATTGTGCGTAATTCTGATTGCGGTTTTAATAATGTTATTGAAACACCGGATTATTATAGTTATCTTGAGCTGACTCAGGTGGGAGAATATTTTGTTCGTTTAATTGCTAAAACAAAAAACGGACAAAAAGAAATTTCTGATAAATTTGAAGTGAGAGAATTTTCGGCTTTTGAGATTGAACGTATTGGACCTACTCGTATTTTTCCTTGGGCTAATTATCAGATGAGTTTCAATATCAAGGCTAATAAAGATTTTCAGGGTGAGTTTGTAGAATACTTGCCAAAATCTTTTGAATTGGTTTATGCCTCAGGCACAGAAGAAGTTATTAATGGAAATTCTTTGGAATTGCATTGGAAGGTGGATTGGAAAGCCGGTGAAATTTATCAATTGAGATATATTTTTGATGCGCCAAATATTTCTCCAGAATTTTTTCTTTTGGGTCCGGCGACTTTTGTAAATGAAGAATTTACGATTGATAACCCTAAATTCAAAGAAATTCGTTCTTGGCAAATCGCTTCGGATGCCGCTATTCAGAATTTATTATCAGAACAAATTACCAGAGTTACGGATGCGGCTGGTGGGGGATATACCCAGGTAGCTCAATTAGCAGCCGCTTCTTTTACGGCCGGAGATACTTATTTTATTTATCTTCATTCCGGTATGGCTGGTTCGGCTAATAACGTCAATACCAATTATCAAATCACTTTTGGATCCAATGTGCAATTTACCGGAAGAATCGAATCTGACAATGGTAATGGTTCTGCGGGTGAGGCTGGACACATTTCTTGGTTCGATGTTTATACCATGCCAGGTACTACCGAGAATGTTACTTTTAGCATTGACTCGGTAACAGGAAGTTCTTATGCTTTTAATGCTCAGTTAATGGCAATTAATTTAAGCGATTTAACAACCCAAGATTGGGAATTTGCCGAAGATGATGACAGTGGAGCGCCAACCGCGCATCCGGATAGTTCTGCTTGGCAACAATTTGCCAATTTAACTTTGAGCAAGGCTGATGGCGCAAAAGATTGGCTGGTGTTTGCCATGGAAGAAGTAGTGGTGGATGATACGGGCAGCGCTTATCAAGGTCATATTTATGATGGCGCCAATCCGTATATGCAAGTTACGATTGAAGGTGAAAACGCGGCTGAACAATTAAGCTATGTTCTTTTGCGACCCTTTGATAATGTTGCCAAAAACACGGTGTTTAGCTTGCGAGCAGCTGATAATGCCGCTTTGGCTAATAACAATGACCATTATCGCAGCCGAGTTTTTGCTTTGAATTTGGATGCCTTTGAATCGCATAAAACTTATTATGCTGATATCAATACCGCAATCAGCACCTACACAACTTGGAGCGAATTGGGCAATCTTAATAGCGGAGGAAATTATCAGCCGACTACGACCGGCAATCAATTCATTTTCGGATCATTTATTAATGATATTACCAACATTGGAAATAATTCAGATTTCAGGCTTTTGGTGAATAGCGCTTTGACACCAACAAATTATGGCTGGCAGCAATCCGGTACGCCTAATTTTACCGGTAGGGTGGGTTATGACAACACGGATGAAATTTTTAATAATGTTTTTTCCAGAATCAGTATTCCAAGCACCGGATACGGAATCAGTCTGGAGGCAACCGAAGTAAGCGCGGGAAGTCATGTGGGAGATGAAATTGCTTTAGCGGTTTTTAGCGCGGAAATTGTAGGCAATGTTCCGCCTACGGCAACTTTTAATTCAGTGGCTCAAAAAAGCGATGGCACGGGCGTGGTTGATATTTCCATTGAGGCTAATGATGCCAATTCTGATAATTTAAAAGTACGCGTGAATTATGCCACCAGCTCATGTAATTTTACTTCGCCTTTAGACCCCACGCTTAATGAGGCAACTTCCACTATTGTGGAGGATTATGGCGATGTTTGGATTGAAAACGACGACACGTATCAAGTTGGAACAACATCGCACATGGTAATCACCACGTCTGGTTCTAATACGGTTAATTTTGACTGGAATACTATTTCTGATATTCCTTCAGCTGAAGGAGTGTATTGTTTGCGCATTATAGCCAATGACGGACAAGTTGATCAAACCACTTCAGCCACGACCACTGTGGTGGTAGATAATGTCGCTCCTCAAGTTCCTGGAAATTTAGTAGTCGCCAGCACGACTTTTGATAGCGTTACATTGAACGTCGGCAGTCAATCCAGTGATCCATATTTCAGTGAATACAAAGTTTTTTACAAAAAAGCAACATCTTCAGTTTCAACCTCTGATGCCGAATACGATAATGCTAATTTTAGCGAGATTGATTTTAATGGTATGGCGTCTTTTGTTATTTCCGGACTGGATCCTGACAGTGATTATGTTTTTAATATTTGGGCTTATGATTTAAGTGGTAATTATTCTTCAGCTATTGAAGTTACAACTCAAACAGATATTCCCCCCAGAGTAAAAACGGTTCAGTACTTAGCCGGCGTATATTCCGGAAATGGCACAACTGGCAGAAATACTAATACGCAATATACTTTTTCCGCTTTTGATTTTTCCCTAGTGGAAGAAAATGTACAGATCAAAGACGCTTATATTATTTTTGAAGCTCAATACGATGCTTATTCTAATAGTATAGGAAATTATACAGGCTATTCTTTGGCGCTAGATGCTTGCGATAAACCTTGCACCCCGATTGCTTTTACGGGCACCAGCAGCGTGACGCAAACCGATAACACGATTTTGTCTTATGATGAAACTGAAAGTAATTATGTCAGACTTCTTTTTGATGTTATGAATGAATCTGATTTGGCAGACTACGCAGGCGGGGGAGAAGTTTACTCTTTGCAGACTGGGTACAGAATAAATTTCGGATCAACTATTAATTCGATATCCTGGGCGGCTGCTAAACTAGTAGTTACTTATTATTATGACGTTGATTCAGAGTCAATTACTAATACAGTTATTTATCCCCTGGATTCAACAGCAACAAATGATACCGGAACAATGCGCTCTTCGCAAACCGATGACTGTGTTTTGAATAGCACTTGTCCTACTTTTGATTATAATTACGAAGCTCCAGAATTTTCTCAAAAATTATCGCAGTGGTTTGAGATTTATGCGATTAACACTTCCAATGCGACCGACATTACCGCTACTGTCAATATTCAAGGCAATGACACTAACAGTCCTTTGACATTTATTCATGAGTCATTTAACGGTAACGCGCAAAACAATATGCCGGTTGTTTATTTTGAAGGGGTTCCCGGCTTTGAAGAAAATACTGATCAAGTCTTGGAAGTTGATCCGTATTGTTCCGGCGGAGCGGCAACATACTATCTTTTGGGTGGAGAGGTTTTTGAAACTTACGCAGCATCTTCAACAGCGGCAGTTAAGACCAGAACAGTGTCTTTTCCGTTGGGTGTGGTTAACAATGGACGCACTTCAGCTCAAACCCTCAGAAGTACTAATGTGGCATTTCCGGAAAACGGCAATTCTAATGGCGTGGTTACGATTAAGAGCGCTTGGTTCAGAATAACTTCCAATAACTACTTAGCCGGTCCTTATACCATTACAGTAAATACCAAAGTGGGAAACAATGCCACATCTTCCAATGCTGTTTATAATTATGATTCCGGAGGAGATGTTGTTAGGCCATCTTTTAATTTTATTCATATTATTCCTTCGAGTGATTATAGTCAACTTGCGCAAGCTAATGCTTCTACTTCAAAAACGATTACTTTAGCCACGCAAAACAGTGATGCGGCAGCGCAGGGAGGCTTGTCGGCAGAATTGATGATTACTTATACTTATTCCAATGAAACTAGCGGGTATTTATCCAGTGTTAATGTTTATGGCGGACAAACCATGGTTAATGGCAACGCGCAAAACGCCACTTCTTCGACGAGTAATTTATTTTTTCCAGAAGATGATGTTTATAATACCGTGTTATCAGCCGGCATGCTTTCCAGTCATTTGTCCAGCAACAGCGGCGCTGCTATGCCGGCCGCTTTTATACTGTTCGATGTCGGCATCGCCACCTCTAGCCCAACTTGTACTAATGCTTTTGGTTTAAGACCGGATGCGAGAAATGCTTTTATGGAATATTATGAAAATGTTACAGCCAGCATTAGCAATGTTAATAATCAAAGTTATGTTGCCTGTTATTCCAATGATGGCGCCGGAGGAGCCACTACTGGCGCTAAAATGAATTCTCAGATTATTTATACTTATCAATATTATAATCCGCCGGCCGTAATCGCTATTGCCAATGAACAGTATTTGAATGATAGCGCGACGACTATTGCAAATGGAAGCTGGATTGATGAAACCACGGTTAAATTAAATGCTTCAGCAAGCGATTTGGTGGGTGGCAGCGTAATGAATTTTTATTTTGAACTAATTGGTAATTCCAGTAATTTTTCTTCTGACACTACTGAGCCAGCTAGTTTTTGCAGCAGTGGGACAGAATATTCTTCTTGTGCAAATAAAATCTGGAAGGCTACTTCGACTATTGTTTCTGGTTCAGCTACGGCTACTTCAACCATTGCGTCTATTCCAGATAGTAGTTCGGGGTATAAGTGGCAAGTGTTGGCATGTAATAATTTGGGAAATTGCTCACCTTGGGCGACTTATGACACAAATCCAAATTTTAAAATTGACAGCATCGCGCCAACTTCTCCTGGAAATTTGTCGCTGGCAACATCAACGCCAACTACTTTGATTTTGAATTTTGGCTCAGAGTCGGTTGATAGTAATTTTTCTTATTATCGTATTTTTTATAAAAAAGGAATTTTGGGTGTTACCGAATCAGACATAATGCATTCTGATTCTAATTTAAATTATATTGATTATAATGGCGCGGCAACTACTACGATTTCCGGATTAGAATCCGGAACGCAGTATGTGATTAATATTTGGGCCTATGACGAGGTTGGCAACAAAAACAACGCTGCTGAAGTTGTAATTGAAACTTCCGTAGCCGCTCACGCTAGAGCCAGGACGGTTATTTTTCCGGCTGGAACATATTCCAGCTCCGATGGAATAACTGGTCAAAACAGCAACACTAATTATCAATTCTCATCTTTCAATTTCAGCTTGGCTGAGACGGAAGTTAGCATCAAGAGCGCCTATCTTATCTATGAGGCACAGTTTGAGGCTTATGCGGACAATACTGGAAGTTATACCGGTTATACTTTGGCCTTTGATGCTTGTCAGGAATCTTGCGCGGCTGACGCTTTTACCGGTTCCGGTGTTTCTTCTGTAACAGATACTAATGTTTTGGCTTATGGAGAAAATATGAGCAATCAAGTTCGCTTGATTATGGATGTTACCAATGAAGTTCAGCTAGCAAGTTACGGGGGCAATGGAACGCAGATGGAAGGAAGGGTAGGATACAACATAAGAAGATCTTCGGCTGTAAATTCAATTGCTAACGCGCGAGCCTTATTGGTGGTAACCTATACTTACAACCATGATGATTCAACTAATTTTACTAATACGGTCGCTTACCCATTGTCATCCAATACGGCCGGCGACTATGGCACAAGACAGGCTGGACAAACCAGTGCTTGTACAAAAAATACCAATTGTCCGACTTTTGCGTACAATATGCAAATTCCTGAATTGTCCAGTACTTTGTTTGATTGGTTTGAAATATTTTTTGTTAACGACGGCAATGTTGCGACTGATGTTAGTTTTAATGTTAATATTCAGACAGTTGATGTTGATTCCGTCACTTTTATTCACGAATCCGCCATGGGAGGCTCGCAAGGTCATTTGCCCAGAGTGATTATTCCCGGACTTTTCGGCTTAACCGAAAATAGCAATCAAAATTTGGAAATTTATAGCGTTAATGGCGGAGGCAGTAATTATTTAATGGGTGGAGAGGTGTTTGAAACTTATACGGCTGCCATCTCAGCCAATACCAAAACCAGAACCGTTTCTTTTCCGATCGGTGTTATCAGCAATGGACAATCAACTAGCTTGTGGAGCAGCTCAACTGATGTTTATTTTCCGGAAAACGGCAATGGTTCAGGAATTGTCAGCGTTAAAAGCGCTTGGTTTAGAATTATCGGTGATAGTTCAACCGGAGCTGACACAGTGACTGTTTCAACCAAGGTAGGAAATAATGCGCAATCAGGCAATGCTATCTACAATCTTAATTCAGCCACTACTGTTGTTAAGCCGGCATACAAAATTATTCATGTTATTCCTTCTGCGGATTATGCTGAGTTAGCCTTGGCTAATGGATCAGCCGCTAAGACGACTGTTTTAAACGTGACTAATGGCTCAACGGCTTTAGGGGGAGTTTCGGCTGAATTGATGATAACTTATACTTATACCAATGAAGAGAGCGGGTATCTGTCATCGTTAAGCGTTTTTGGCGGACAGTCTTTGAGTAATGCTGACGCGCAATCAGATACCGCCACTTCCGCTGCCTTGGTGTTTTCCGAACTTTCCGGAAGTAAAACCATCAGAAGAGCGGGTTTGTTAACAAGTTATTTGGGAACAGATAATGATGGGTTTATGCCTGCCAACTGGCAAAGTTTGGGATCAAACTTGGCAATCAGTTCACCGTCTTGTTCAAATACTTACTATGCTTCAACAGATAGTGGTAATAGTTTTATGGAATATTATCAAAATGTTACCGCTTCCTTGACCACTACCAATAATCAAGCTTATGGCATTTGTTATTCCAGCACTAATGCCGGAGACACGTCGGTGGGCGCTAAGATGAATACGATTATTTATTATACCTATCAATGGGATGCACCGCCTCTGGAATTTACGCAAAATAGTTGGCGCTGGTATGAAAACATAGACGCGGTTCAACCGACCGTAGCTAAAGCCAGTGAAAAAGCAATGATTAGCAATGTAAACATCGGCGATGTTTTGCGATTAAGAATGAATGTTGCTGTTTCAAATGTTGATCTGCCAGCTTCTTCGCAAAATTTCAAATTACAATATGGCAAAGGATCTAATTGCGCTATTGTTTCTTGGACAGATGTTGGCGGATTGGCGGCAACCACCGAATGGCGAGGCTATAATAATCCAACACCAGTTGATGGCACAACTATTTCATCGCGATTGTTAGCTTCTTCAACCGTGAATGGAAGTTATGAAGAAACAAATTCTTCAATTTCTAACCCCAATGCCATTTCGATCGGAGGATACGGTGAATGGGATTGGACTTTGTATAATTATTCCGCTTCTAGTTCGGATTATTGCTTTAGAATGATCAAGGGCAATGATGATGTTTTGGATAGTTATTTAGAAAATGGTTATCCCAAACTAACTTCCGCTCCGGCCAATACAAAACCAAACGATCCTGGCTCCTTAGTTCAAACTTTAAATAATGGAACAACGAGTATATCTAATAATTCTTGGATTAATGAATCAAGTGTAAAATTAAAAGCAGCTGTTTCTGATCCAAATATCAGTGAAATTTTATCGCTGTATTTTGAGTTGAAACCGGCAACTTCAACATTGACTATTGCTACCACCGTTCCGGCCGGAGCTTGTTTTTCTGGAACAACATACAATGCCTGCGCGTCTAAGATTTGGATAGCTACTTCAACCTTGGGCGATTATCGAACAACTTATTTTGTGGCAACTTCGAGCATTACAGCTATTCCGGATAATAGCACCGGTTATCAATGGCAAGTTTTGGCCTGTGATGACGATAATTATTGTTCAGAGTGGAAGCAGCCCGATGTTGGCCCTAATTTTAAAATTGATACAGTGGATCCAACTGCTCCGGGAAATTTAATTTACTATAGTTCGACGGCCACAAGCATTACTTTGACTTTTGGAACGCCGTCTAGTGAAAATAATTTTCAGAGATACCGGTTGTATTACAAGCCTTTGTATTCAGGAGTTACAGAAACCGATGACGAGTGGAGTGATTCGAATTTGAATTATATTGATTATAATTTAGCCACTTCCACAACGATTAACAATTTAGCCGCCGGTACATTGTATTATTTTAATATTTGGGTTTATGATCGGGCGGGTAATAATTCCGTAGCCGCAGTCGAAGCTTCTGGCACAACCGCCAGTTCTTATACTCCGCCGACTGGCAACATTTTTACGGCCGCGCAAAAAAGCGACGGATCAGGAGCGGTTGATATCTCGATTCAGGTTGACGATCCGGATAATGACAATACTGTGAGAGCAAAAATCATGTATCAAGGAGGAACAAATTGCTCCTTTACCGGCTCGGAAGATGTTACTATTGATTCTACTGATGCCAATGTTTCAGCCACTTATGGTGATCCGATGGTGGATAATAACGCCACCTATCAAGTTGGTACTAGTTCTGGTTGGATTTTAACTTCTCCGGGAGAAAATTTTGTACTTTTTGATTGGCTTTCCAAAAATGAAATTCCTACTGCCAATGGCACATATTGTTTGGGATTGGTAGTTAATGATGGATTGTTTGATAGCGCCACTGATACGGCATTAATCATTATCGATAATGTGGCCCCTTCAGCTCCCGGAGCCTTGGGTGTGGCTCAAAAAAATTACAATAGCGCCAGATTAAGCTTTGGTGGAGCATCAGCTGATCCACGTTTTGATCATTATGAAATTTATTACAAGCAAGGCACAGCGGGTGTAACAATTAACGACATAGAACACAGTGACGGCAATTTGAATTATGCGAATTATAATAATGCGACCAGCACTGTACTTAGCGGGCTTGACGCAGATACGAATTATGTCGTTAATATTTGGGCTTATGATACTAGGGGAAATGTGGCCAGTTCAACTGAAATTACTTTCAAAACCAATGCTGTTCCCACCAATATCATAGCCACTGATCAATTTTTATCCGATGGAACAACTTCCATTATTAACGGATCTTGGATTACGGAAAATACGGTAGTTCTAAAATCTTCAGTCCATGATCAGGATATTGCCGATAATTTGACTTTTTATTTTGAGCTGATCGCCGCTACCGGAACTTTTAGTTCCTATGGCTCTGTTCCTGGGTCAATTTGTTCTTCTGGCACGGCATTTGGGGCTTGTTCTTCAAAGATTTGGGCGGTTTCAACCAGTACTTACGAACTGCCCAATGACTGGTATGACGCTGATTGGTTATATCGCAAAAGGATAGTTATCAATTCTAATCAAGTGCTGGCAAATGAAAATAATTTTACTATTTTAGCCACGACCACTGATTCAGATTTGGCGACCAAAGCTAGAAGTGATGGGTATGATATTTTATTTACAGATTCTTCCGGAACGACTACATTGAAATACGAAAGAGAAAATTATGATTCTGCCACCGGACAATTGGCGGCTTGGGTGCAGACCAATCTTTCTTCTACCACCGACACTGTTATTTATATGTATTATGGAAATTCGCAAGCTGACATTGACAATGCGACAACTACAGGAGCCTGGGAGTCAAGCTATGGAGGTGTGTGGCACCTAGATGACACCGTAGTCGATGAATCAAGTCAAGCGTCTGCCCACTTGGATTCAGTTGGCAATAAAAACGGTAATCAATACGGCAATAATGAAGTTTCTTATTATATTTATCGCGGTCAAGAATTTGATGGCAATGATTATATTGATTTGGGTAATACCAATAAAACAATTAACACTATTTCTTTTTGGGTTAAGGCTGATACCAACTCAGAAGAAGTGATAGATTTGGATGGTACGCGAACTATTACCATCAATAGCGGCGTAGTGCAAGCTAATGGATTTTCTGGACCTACGATTTTCGTGGATGGAGTAGCTACTACCTCAATTAATACTTCATGGCACATGGTGACAATCAAAACTAGCACAGGCATTAATGCCAGTAGCATGAAAATTGGAAAAGTAGGGGCAGGATACATGAATGGTGTTATTGATGAAGTAACCATATCGTCTGTTTCTCGAGCCGATACCTGGATCAGAACAAAATATAATAACCAAAGAGGAGTAAATGGTTTTCTTTCAATTGAGAGCGAGGAAAAAGCTTCTTCTTATTATGAAACAGCAACGGTTATTACAATTCCTGATTCATCAGCTGGATATAAATGGCAAGTAAAAGCCTGCGATGATGACAGTGATTGTTCTTCTTGGGGTAAATTTAATTTGTCTGTTCCGAATTTTAAAGTCGACATAACCAATCCCACTGCCCCTGGAGCGCTTTCTTTAAATAGCCGCACCAGCGGAAGCATTACCTTAAGATTTGGCGCCAGCACCACTGAAAGTAATTTCTCACAGTATAAGATTTTTTATTCCAATACATCCAATGTCGATGAAAATGATACAGAGCAGATTGATGATGATTTAAATTATATTGATTATAATGGAACAACAATAAGTACTATATCAGGATTAGACGCTAACACAACCTATTATTTTAATATTTGGGCCTATGATCAATCCGGAAGAAAGGCTAGTTCAACCGAAGTTAGCATTGCAACTTTGCAAGCTGTTTCTACTCCAGGTGTGGCTTTTTACGGCAAAGGCACGCGCGTTCTTTACTATAAGGTTTGGAACGGAACAAGTTGGGGTGGAGAACAAATTGGTCCAACCGTCGGCAGCGCGGTTGGCGACAATATTCGTCATGTTTCAGCTTTGCGCAGCGATGATGGTTCGAAAGTTGCCGTTGTGATAAAAACTTGGGATGGCACCAATCAAGAGTGGTGGGCCACGGTTTATCGTTATGTTGCTAATAATTTTGTTAACACTTCTCAACTTGGCTCCGCTCAGAATAGCACCACTAACAATAATTTAATTACAGCTTGCTTAGGATCATTGTCGGGCGGTGAATTTGTGGCCATAAGAAATAATAATGCTTCTGATGGTACTTTGGTTTATTCTTGGAATAGCGGTAGCGGTTGGACTAGTGAGGGCGCTGGTCCTGATCCGATTGCTGTTTTGAATTCTTGTGAATTGGTTAGAAGACCAGAAACAGATAATTATATTTTGATAACTTATGATGATGATGTGGATATTGGTACGGCTTATTACACCGGAGGCAGTACTTATGCCAATAGCTGGACCACTTGGACTGAACATTCAACTAGTGAACAAAATGCTGATGATTATCCAGGCGGAGCATTTTTTGACTACAACAATAATACCCGGGGAGCGATTTCTTATTCCAATAGCGCAACTAACGCCTATACCTATGCTAAATATTTTGATTGCAATGATACTTCAATTACTTTTGGTCCACAACAGGCATCACCGACAACTGCGCCTAGTAGTTGGGGAAATAGTTTTGTGTATGGTGAATTTTCAACCGATATCGCCAGTTCGGGAATCGCTTATTACATTGGCAGTGATATCAATAGCGAGGTGAATGTCTACAAAGTGAATGTCAACAACTCAACAGTTTCCTGGTCTACTGTTTCTAATGGTGACAATATTTCCAGTGGCGGTTTGTATGCTTATACCAATTATGCGCAAAAACCGTTTGATTTGATTTTTTATAAGGGGGAATACGCCACGGCTTTGTGGAATAGCAATACCAATCCATCCACTCCTTATTACCGCGTTCTTAATGCTTCGACTAATACTTTGGACGCTTCCAATACGGCTGTTCCTGGAGCAGGTACTAATTTGTGGACCAGGGTAAGGACATATCAAGATCCAAACGAAGAAGAATTTGTTGCGATTTACCAAAATGATGATATTGATTTTTCGGCTATTTTTTGGGATGGTGCCAATAATCGTTTTTATAATTCAATCAATAATCCCGGTTCCGGTCAGATTTGGACGGAAATTGTCACTGGATCAGGAGCGGCGTCAGCTAACTACGAGTGCATTACTTATGCGTTTACCACCTTTAATTCTCCGCCTAATAATCCAAACAGTTTAACGCAATATGCCACCACAACGATTGCCAATCAAGCCTGGATTAGCACCAGCACGGTCAGATTAACTGCTTCGGTTAATGATTCTGATACCAGTGAAGTAATTACTTTGTATATTCAAGCTATTCCGGTTAGTGATTCTTTTTCAGCCACGACAACTCCGCCAGGTGATGCTTGCGCTTCTTCAACGATTTTTAGTTCTTGCGTTAGTAAAATTTGGAAAGTCGCTACCTCTACGGCAGGCGATTACAGTGTAACGCCATTTACCGCTACCGCCACTATTCGGTCCATACCGGATTCATCGACTGGCTATAAGTGGCAAACTTTTGCTTGCGATGATGAGAATGCTTGTTCTGGTTGGACGGTGTTTAATGCCACTACGCCCAATTTTAAAATTGATACCACGGCGCCAAGCGCTCCGGGAGCGTTAATAGTGGCCAGTAAAAATAGTTCCAGCATTACTTTGAATTTTGGCGCGACAACCACAGAGGCTAATTTTTTACAATATAAAATATATTACAAAATAGGATCATCCGGTGTTACTGAATCATCCACCGAACACACGGACAGTGATCTTTCCAATATCTTATTTAACGGTACAACTAATACGGTGGTTATTAATTTGGCATCTTCTACGCAATATGTTTTTAATATTTGGGCTTATGATTTGGCCGGTAATAAAGCCAGCTCAACTGTTGAGACAGCCACTACCACTGATCAGGGTCCAGTTATTAGACAGTCTTCTTATATTTTGGAAAATGATGATGGGGCAAATGTGAATAGTAATACAGCTGAGGTGGCCGCTGATACGCAATTAAACAATTTATATATTGGAGAAAGATTTAATGCGCGTATTCAAGTGGAAAACGTGGGCGGCGATAATGCTTTATCCAAGAATTATAAATTGCAATATGAAAATCAAACAGATGCTTCAAGTACCTGGGTGGATGTTGGAGCGGCTACCCAAATTAGTTTTTCTGCTGGAATTTCCGGAGCAACCAATGACTTTATCACTTCATCCAAAGCGGCGTTTAACGGTAATAGTTGGATGAATGGCTATTGGTATGAAAATACGGGATCAATTAATAATTTTTCGTTGACAAAAAATTATTACACAGAGTTTGTTTTTGCACTGCAAACCGGAAATGCATTGGCTGGAAAAACTTATCGTTTGCGATTGTACAACGTTACCAACAATGAACCATTGGCGGGGTATAGCTCTTATCCGACAATTACTTCAACCTCAAGCAGTCTTATTAAATATTCCAAGGACGGCGTAGCCTCACTGGGCGGCGGAATTCCGGATTTAAGTTATTATCTTGATCCAGAGGGCTATGGCGATGTGGCAACCAATGATGATTTGCTGGATAATATCAATGGCGTGGCGCAATATTCTGTTTATAATTTTGCCAAAAAACATACCAACAATTCCGATGCTATTACGTTTACTTGGGATGGACAATCGAATGTCGCAGGCGCAACCAGAAATGTCGTGGTGCAAGTGTATAAATATGGATCGCCTAACCAGTGGGTAACAGTGGCTACCAATGCTACGTCCACCGCTAATGATGATTTTACAATGACTGTAAATATAAATTCTTCATTAGCAAGTTACTATGACGGATCAAATTGGACTTATTGGAGAATTTATCAAGGGTCAGGAGATCAGTCCTTAAAAACTGATTATATTAATCTTGGTTTTTCAACTCCAGTGGCAGATGTAAGACAGGTGCATTATCGTTGGCGCAATGATGACGGCAGTGAGGCGGCGGCGACCTGGAGAGAAGCAGAAGATTTGGGTGATCCAACTTCGCCTACGGTTTCAATTGAAAAAAATAATAACATCAGATTAAGATTGGAGGTTGCCAATGTGGGAGCCGGTTCAGCTACAAATTATGATTATCGAATCGAATATGCTACCACCACTGGAAACTGCTCCACTGATCCGGGCGGCTGGACAAGCGTGCCGACTGATGGCACTAAACATTGGAGAATGGCCACAAGTTCGCAATTTGTCAATGGTGCTATCGCCAATGCCAGATTGACTAATTCTGAGGGTTATACTTTTGTCAACGGTAAAATGATTGAAGATCCATCAAACTCTTCGGGAAATATCACCATGACAGAATCAAGATATACTGAATTGGAATATGCTATATTTGCCACCAACAACGCCACTATTGCCGGTACGTATTGTTTTAGAGTTACCAATAGCGGATCCGCGCTTAATTCTTATAACAAGTTAGCGGTTGTCACTATCGGCGGCAATACCAACACCACCCCTTATTTTACTAGTGATCCTTCAGACAATGGATCAGCTTCAACTTCACCTACCAATTATGGAAATGATATAGTTTTCACGGCCAGCGCCGGAGATGACGATGGCGATGATTATTATTTAGCAATTTGTAAAACTAATTCAGTCACTCCAGGAATAGACGCTCCGCCAACTTGTGGTGGTGGAAATTGGTGCGTTTCTCAAGCGGCGTCATCTACTGAAGAAGCTACTTGTTCGTATACGACCGCTGATGCTTCAGAAAGTTTGTCGTGGTATGCTTTTGTTTGCGACAAAAAAGTTGGCTATGGTATTGCAAAATGTTCCAGTATGTCGCAAGGTAGCGGAAGCATGATTAATGATTCTCCTTTTGCCATCAATCATCCACCAGTGTTTACCAGTGTTTCGACGGCGGTGCCAAATCAAAACCCCGGAAGCACCTTTAGGATTAACACGGTTTCGTCTGAAACCGATACGGCCGGCGGAATAGATACTATGACGATTTATGTTTGCTTGAATAATTCTGCTTCTTTTGCCGGTTGCGCTGGCGGCGTTTCTGATACTTTATGTTCCATAGTGGCTACTACCACGAGCAATCCTTATTGTAGTTTTTTAGACGTGGCCCCAACTCCACCTGCTACCACTAATTATTATGCCTTTGCTTACGATAATCACGGCTTGGCCGCCACGACTAATTCCAGAACAAGTAATTACACAATTAACAATTCCGCTCCAAGTCTAGGTCCCTTGGTATTGAATTCTGGATCGCCTATTACTTTATTCATGAAAGGGTCAGATACTGCAGTTTCAACGGTTAATTCTTCAGTAATCGATTTGAATGGTTGTTCCACCTTGGTAAGCGCGACAGCGATGGTATATTTTTCTAATGTGGCTGGAGGATACAATTGTGTATCTAATGATAATAATTGTTATTCAATCGGATCGGCTAATTGTGCTGTGAGTAATTGCTCAGGGGCAGATGACACAGAGGCGACATATACTTGTACCACGAATTTAAAATATTATGCGATGCCAACGGACAATTCACTTGGCAATCCCAATAGCTCCTATAATTGGTTATCCAGAATTAATGTTTTTGATGGAACTAATTATTCTGCCACCACTTCACCCGGAGTAGAGCTGAACACAACCATGGCTATTGAAGTTTTGGAATCTGATATTGATTTTGGCAATCAATTATTCATGGGCGATGACTCAGGAACCGAAAACGCAACAACTACTTTGGAAAATTATGGCAATTCTCCGATTAACACGGAAATTTCCGGAACAAATATGGTTGGCAATCCCAGCGGAACAATCAATGTCGGTTATATTGAATGGAGTTTGTCGAATTTTACTTGGTCAGCAGGAACAGACTTGGCGTTAACCGCCATGGAGGTTAATTTGGATGCGCCTCGTCCTACCAGCGCCACGCCGATTAGAGATTATATGTATTGGGGAATCGGTATTCCTTTTGGAACGCCGGCTAATGACTTTGAAGGAGTAAATACTTTTACAGTAAAAATTGATTCATCAGGATGGTAAATAACAATTTAATAACAAAAAAACAGGCCGCGGAGAGTGACCTGTTTTTAGCGTTCAGTTTTTTAGGTTTTACCGAGTTACTGAGACGAATATTGTTGATCAAATATTGTTGCGAAGTTTTTTAAAGGATAATAACAATATCTATCAACAAGAACATCATCCGTCGCATAACTCTGTAAACCTGAAATATATAAACTAAGCCGAAGATTAATAAGTCGATAACAATCCCTCTGTTCGCAAAAGAACATTTGTGCCGTAACCATCATTGGCTAAAACCAAAGAATTGTCAGAAAAAGATAAAGCGCTTGTTTGTTTTTTTAATTTCTTAAAAGTAATTTCTGCCACAGTTGAACTGGTAGAAATTCCCGGAAAAGGTTTGCCGCACATGATATCGATAGTTCCGTTAATATTATCAAAGCTATTCATGATAAATAAATCGCAAAAAGAGTTTTTTAAATTTATTTTTTCAACAAAAAGCGAAGTAGTAGCAAATTCAAGAGATGACCAAACAGCATTAATTGATTGACCAGGATTTAATCCGATGTTTATTATTAAGTGATCAGTTGATGTTGCTTTTTCTTCTAATTTTAAAATGGCGGTTTTTTCCTGGGATTGAATAGCTAATCTTTCTTGCCCGCGAACAAAATTTGGAAAAGATAAAATAATCATCAAAACGGCAAAGGAAATCATTAAAAATTTAATCATTTTGTCGTGATGATTTTGATTATCAAAATCGAATTGAGTTTGTCGGTGTGTTTGGTAATTGTATGTTTGGGCAAATTTCATATATTTTTTTGGAATTTTATACCTTAGTATAAAAGAATTTTTCTGTCAATTTGTTTTAGCAAGAAGCTA
>Ga0233425_10002181_pt1 | contig 39724 bp, 33 predicted proteins | sample Watercolumn_Towu_2_FD_181712 | JGI IMG/M metagenome (GOLD analysis project Ga0233425, IMG submission 181712) | Freshwater microbial communities from Lake Towuti, South Sulawesi, Indonesia - Watercolumn_Towuti2014_140_MG | ecosystem: Environmental > Aquatic > Freshwater > Lake | place...
AGACGCGCCGGTGGAGTCTACTTTTGAGGTGTCTACTTGACGGGGAAGCTTACGATGGGGCGCCGCGTCCTATCAGCCGACACCGACCATCATCGAAGCGGCGCGAACGCTGTACGCGCGACATTCCGTCGAGGCGATCTCGCGTAGCGATGCCGGAGCCAAAAACCTTCGCGTCACGTCCGTAGGCGTCGAGGAGATCATCGAGCGCTCCAGGGCGAACCGCGAAAAGTCCATCGTCTTTGTCACCGGTGTACCGGGTGCCGGGAAGACCCTCGTGGGCTTGAACGTCGCCACACGCCGACGGACATTCGGCGAAGCGCGCGCAGTGTATCTCTCAGGTAACGGCCCGCTCGTCGCGGTCCTTCAGGAAGCGCTCACTCGCGACGAACTCGCCCGCGTCGGAAATGCGGAGCGGAAAGGCGCCGTCCGCCAGCGAGTAAAGCCCTTCATTCAGAACGTGCACCACTTCCGGGATGACGCCCTACGCACGACGAGCGCTCCATACGATCATGTGGTGATCTTCGACGAAGCACAACGTGCGTGGACGCAGGCGAAGACAGCCGACTTCATGAAGCGTCGCAAGAAGATCTCGGATTTTCCGCAATCCGAACCCGAATTCCTGATCTCCTATCTCGACCGGCACGATTCGTGGGCCGTAGTCATCTGCCTTGTCGGCGGCGGACAGGAGATCCACACTGGCGAGGCAGGTATCGGTGAATGGCTCGAAGCGGTTCGCCAGCAGTTCCGACAATGGCGTGTCTATGTATCGCCGAATCTCACTGACTCTGAATATGCGTCGCGACCATCTTTGGAACGCCTCGGCGCCGCGGAGTCAATCGTGTGGGATGATCGGCTCCATCTCGCCACGTCGATGCGATCGTTCCGCTCGGAGAAGGTATCCGCCTTCGTCAAGGCTGCACTGGACTGTGATGTGGTATCTGCTCGAACGCTGTTGAGAGAAGTCACGCTGCGGTATCCCATGGTCGTCACGCGCGACTTGGCTCGCGCAAAGGCCTGGATCCGCAGCCATGCCCGGGGCTCAGAGCGGTACGGTCTCGTCGCGTCGTCTCAGGCGCAGCGCCTCAAGCCCCACGCGATCGACGTCCGCGTAAACGTCGATCCGGTTCAGTGGTTCCTCAACGACAGGCACGACACGCGATCCAGCTATTACCTAGAGGACGCTGCCACGGAATTTCAGGTGCAGGGACTCGAGTTGGACTGGGTCTGTGTTACGTGGGATGCCGACCTGCGGAGATACGCCGACTCGTGGCGCTACCACGCGTTTCGGGGTGATGGATGGACGACGATCCACAAGGACACACGCAAGCGTTATCTGCTGAATGCCTACCGTGTTCTGCTGACGCGTGCGAGACAGGGAATGGTGATCTTCGTGCCGCCTGGCGACGAGTCTGACCCGACCCGAACGCCGGCCTTTTGTGACGACACGTACAGTTATCTCGCGGGTCTGGGTGTGTCGGAGGTGTGACGGAATCACTGAGTCGAGAAATGATGCCCTGGCAGATTTCTTGGCCTGAGCTGGCGCCCCGTGGCAACAGAGGCGCCAAGTCACATCCGCACGATCGCCGCCACCGGTCCCCCGCCCGACGGCCCCTGGTGCTCGGCGCCCCCCGAGACATAGACCATCGGGTCGCCCACGATCGACGCGATGACCGCGGCGACGGCGGCACGCGCGTGGCGCGTGTGGCTGATGTCCGAGTCGTCCATCATCGTGTGACGGCGGCCGCGGATACGGCCCGTCGGCTCGGCCTCCGCCTTCGCGAAGATTCCGACCAGCTCTCCCGAGCCCGCCGAAGACAGCGCGCGACGCACCGCCGCCGCATCGATCGCGTCCTCCATCACGTCGTGGCCGATCACCAGGTCGCCCGCGGCGCCCGCCGCGTTGCCCAGCACCAGAATCTCGCAGTGCGACAGGTCCACGCCCGCCGACGTCGACGCCACGCGCGAGTAGAGATCCCAGCGGCGGCAGATCACCCCATCGTCCAACCCCGCCACCTCGCCCAGCGCCGCCGCCACGCCCAGCGCTGAAGCGCCGCGCGAGTAGCCCATCGACGCATACGTGTTGGTCGTCGCGACGCGAGCGCCCCTCGCCTGCGCCGCCGTGATCGCCTCTGCCGTCAAAAGTGGACACTTGATCTGGGCGAAGTGGACGTCCGCCGGCGACGCGATGCCCGCCGACGTCATCGCCTCACGCACGCCCGCCTCCACGCTGCGCACCTGCGCCATCGTCCCAGCTCTTCCGCTGTGAATGGCGCCGTGTGATGGATTCCCGCCGCCAGGCGTGGGCCCGACGCCGCGCGCCCTTCCACCGTCCGCCGCGAGAACACCGTGATGTGCGGCGACAGCACGCCCTCCGTGCCGCCCGACATGATGAACAACACGCGGCGCGCGTCGCCGCTCACGCGCAGTCGCTCCGCGAGCATCGCCTTGTACGCCGTCGTCGCGAAGCCGCGGCTCCAATCGTTCACGCAGCCGTTGCCCTCCGTCTTGCCGAGCACGCAGATGATGTCGCGCGGATCGATCACGCCCTGCTCGATCAGCTCCGCGAACCCCTTGACGTCGTCGGGCGCGGACGAATAGATTCACCTTGACCCGGTGCACATTTGTACATATGGTGCGGACGGGGTGGCAGAGTGGGATTCGCTCAAAGCCGCGGCCAACTTCCGGAAGCACGGGGTGCGCTTCGCGGATGGCGAGGCGGTGCTCCAAGATCCGTTGGCCGTGACGATCAGCGATCCGCAATCGGAAGACGAGGAACGATTCATCACGGTCGGAGCAGACGATCAAGGCCGCGTTCTCGTCGTGGTTTACACGTGGCGCGGCGACAATGCGCGGCTCATCTCGGTGCGACAAGCCACAGCGAGGGAACGTCGGACATACGAGGCTGACAGATGAAGAAGGAGTACGACTTCTCCAAGGGCAAGCGCGGGGCTGTCCTGCCGTTGCCGGCGGGCAAATTGCGGATCACCATCCGCCTCGACAAGGACATTGTCGAGTGGTTCAAGGAGCGTGTCGACGCGGCCGGTGGCGGCAACTACCAGACGATGATGAACGATGCGCTCCGGCAGTTCATGGCTTCGGAGCGACAACCCTTGGAAGCGTCGCTACGACGGGTCGTCCGCGAAGAGCTCGCTGCCTACGGGACACCTCGGCGACGGAAGCGCTGACCGACGAGGCTACTTGCGCTCGCGCAGCAGCGGCACGCCGATCGCCGCCGGCAAGCGCGCCGAGCGACCCACGCCCGCCAGCACCGCGAGCGCCACGAGATACGGCGTCATCTGGATCACGTACGAGCTGACCGGGAGACGAAAGCCCTGGACACGCAGCTGCAGCGCGTCCGCGGCGCTGAACACCACGCACGCCGCCAGCGCCGCCATCGGGCGCCAGCGGCCCACGATGATCGCCGCCAGCGCGATGTAGCCACGGCCGTTCGTCATGCCGTCGGTGAACGTGCCCACCTGCTGGAGCGACAGCACCGCGCCGCCCAGGCCCGCGATCGCGCCGCACGCCACGATCGCCAGCGCGCACGCGTATCGGATCCGTGCCACCCGCAAACAACGCGTGCGGGTTCTCGCCGGCGGCACGTAACGTCAACCCCGCGCGCGTTCCGCATCATCAACACCGCCACCGCCAGCACGATGCCTGCGTACGTCAGCGGCGGCTGACGGAACAGCACGCCGCCGAGCACCGGCAACTCCGCGAGTCCCGGGATCGGCCACGGCGCCAGCGTCGGCACCCGCACCACCGGCGCCTCGCCACGCGCGCCGAAGCCGCGCAGCAGGAAGCTCGTCAGACGCAGAGCCCGTAGGAGATCTCAGACCGTCGCCGCCAGCTCCACGAAGCGGCAGAGCGCGTTGATCAGGCGCATCTGGTCCACCGTGCGCGCGCGCGACTCCAGGAGCCGGGGCGACGCCACCACGTACGCGAGACACTTCGCGCGCGACACCGCCACGTTGAGCCGGTTGCGCGAGAAGAGGAACTCGAGGCTGCGCGGGACGTCGTCCGCGCTCGACGTCGCCATCGAGTAGAAGACCACCGGCGCCTCGCGGCCCTGGAACTTGTCGACCGTGCCCGCCTGGACGCCGCGCAGCCCCGCGGTGTCCAGCGCGTGACGCAGGCGGCGCACCTGCGCGTTGTACGGCGCCACCACCATGAAGTCGGCGTCGCCGAGCGTCTTCGGCACGCCGTCCTCGTTCGTCCACGAGCCGCCCCGCATCGACGCGATGAGCGACGCCACCCGCGACGCCTCCTCCGACGACGCCACCTGATTCCCCACGTGGTCGACCGGCACGAAGCGCAGGCCGGTGCCGAACGCCGTCGTCTGGCGCGCGACGGCGTCGATCCACGTCAGGCGGTTGTCGTACACGATCTCAGACACGAAGCGGCAGACGTCCGGATGCATGCGGCGCGTGCGTTCCAGGAACACGCCGCGATCGGGCGGGATCGTCGCCGCGTCGCCGAGGAGATGCTCGAGCACCGACGCGCCGGTGCCCGGCGGATGCGTACCCTGCGAGACCTGCGCGAGCTGCAACGGGTCGCCGAGCAGGATCACGTTGCGCGCGGAGGTGCCCATCGCGAGCGCGTCCGCCAGCGAGACCTGGCCCGCCTCGTCGATCACCAGCGTGTCCACCGCGCCGTCCATGTCGTGATGGGCGAAGAGCCAGGCGGTGCCGGCGAGCAGCAGGGCGTCGCGCGCCGCCTTGACGACGTCCGCGACCTCGTCGACGTTCGTGATCGCCCCGCCCTCGTAGCACGACTCGTCGTTGCCCGCGCTCGCCTTCTTCAAGCCGCGGAACGCGAAGTCTTCCTCGCGCGACGCGTCCTCCACCGCCTTCAACACGTTATGGATCGCCTTGTGGCTCGTCGCCGCCACGCCCACGCGGCGGCCGCGGCGCATCAGCTCGACGATCAGTCGCGCGCCCGTCCACGTCTTGCCCGTGCCGGGCGGCCCCTGCACGAAGAGCGCGCCGCCGTCGAGCGAGGCCGCGAGCGCGCGCAGGTCCGCGATGCCGGTCGTCTGCACGCTCTCGCGCGGTGTCGACAATCGCGGGCGCGCGCGCTCGATGATGTCCCGCGGCGCCGGGTAGCGGCCGTCGCCCGCAAGGACCGACTGCGCCAGGCGCTCCAGCGCGCCGCGCTGCTCGTTCGTGCGAAATGGCCCCGGCGGGACGAGCGCCGCCGGCAACGCGACCGAGGCGAGGCTCTGCCCCCGGCGCAGCATCAGCGTACCTGCTCCTTCGTCGAGCGACGTGATGGACCCGGCGCCTTTCTTCGTCGCCGGGTCCACGGGCGCGTCACCGACACCGAGCTTGAACTGCTGCGCCGGAAACGTCATCCGCCATTCGAGCGACCGCGCGCCGCGAATCGGCGAACCGAACGCCTCCAGGCGCCCGATCGATTCCGCGTCCTCGACGAGATCGTCCACCGACATCTGCTCGCAGCGCTCGAAGAACCACCACCACGCGGGCCGCGCTTCGCGCCGGTGGTATTCGAGCAGCTCGCCGATCATCCAGCGCGGCGATCCCGGCTCCTCGCCCTCGATGAGCCGATCGCGGAGCGGATTCGACGCGCGCTCCTCTTCCTCGGTTTCGAGCGCGACGGGGCCGCGCGGAGCGACGTCACCCGGCCGATGCACGATCAGCCAGACCCGGAGCACCTTGGTCGCCAGGCAGTCCTCGCGGTTGTACGCGGCGATCGCCTCGAGGCGCGTGGCCTCGCGACGCTCCATCCACTTCTCGTACTCGAGCACCGCCAGCGTGCCGCTCGTCACGTCGGCCGCGCGCTTGAACGCCGGCAGCGCCTCCGTCTCCTTCAGCGAGTAGCCGGGCACGCCCGCGCGCAGGCCCTGGCGCACGACCGTGTAGAGATCGACGAACACCTTGCGGCGCAGAAGGTCGTCCACCTCCCGCTCGCGCGTGGCGTAGATGCCCATGAGCTGCTTGACCGCGGTGGGCTCGTACGCGCCGTAGTGATAGACGTGCATGTCCGGATACTGCGCGAGCCGCTCGTGGAACAGGTCGACGACCTGCTCGAACGCCGCCTTCTCCTCCGCGCGGTCGTGGGCCCAGATCGCGCGATACGCGCCCTCCGCGTCCATGATCCCGAAGAGGAAGTGCAGCCCGCGCGCCGGCTCCCAGAACGGATCGCCCTCGATGTCGAAGACCACGTCGCCCGGCGACGGCGTCGGCAGCAGCGCGAAGCCCCGATCCGGCTCGCTCTGGAGCGGATGCCAGTCGAGACGGCCGGTGCGACGGCGGCGCGACTGGAGCAGCGCCTGGTCGCGCAGCGCCGCCAGCGTGGCGTCGGAGATGTCGCCGATCGGCGTGTCGCCGGGCAGCGCGGCGAGCTTCTCCAGCGTCGTGACGCCGGCGGCGCGGAGCTGCTCGACGTGCCCGCGCCGGATGTTGGCCACGAGCGTGAGATGATCCTCCTCCTCCCAGCGTTCGTGGCAGATCTGACGGAACTCGCAGAGCTTGCAGTGGTCGACGGGATAAGGCTCGGTCTTCCGCGGATCGCGCGTCGCCCGCTCGAAGCTCTGCCGCACGCGACGGAAGTACGCGGCAAAGTCGTCGTGGCGGAGCGTGCGCCGCTCGCCGCCTCCGAGCAGCACGTGCATGCGTTCCGGCGTCTCGCCCTGGATCGCGGCGATGGCCTCCGCGTAGAAGCAGAGCTGCAGCAGGTACGTCGGCTTCTCGGCGCGCGCCAGCTTCGCGTCGACGGGCTCGTAGCCCCAGCCGCCGAGCGCTGTCTCTCGTTCGACACGCTCGAGGAAGTCGGCGCGCCCGCGCCAGTCGCCGACGACGAACGTCGCCTGGTAGATGACGTCGACGCCGGCGCGCATCGCGTCTTCCGTCAGGCGGGCGCCGGCGGCGAAGTCCCACTTGCCGGGCGGGGTGACGTCACGGACGTCGCGCCCGTCCGCACGGAGCTGCGCGAGATACGCGCGCTCGTGCTCGTCGCCCTTGCGGCTCAGCAGCTCGCCGTACGCGGCGGCGACGTGCGGGTACGTGCGCGTCCCGCGCGCGACCTCGAGCGCGAGCGTGGTGAGGTGCGCGCACTCGACGTAGTCGTTGAGGTCGGAGGGCGAGAGAATCAGCCGTCCGTCGACGACCTGCACCTACCCGCCTCCCCGCGTGCCCATCGGCGAAATGGTACCGCCGGGACGCCCGGCCTCAGGCATGTATCAATCATTGGGCATTCCACGCATCGCGAGCGCGGATAGGGTGCTCGCAATGCAGGAGTCAGTGCTTCGCGAGATCGACGAAGCGGGCTTCCGAAAGTTGCTCAGCGAGCTCGGCGTCCGACCCGGCTCGACCGAGTTTGGCGAGTTGCTCTCCGCCTGGCGCGCACTTCAGCGACGGTCTTATTGAAAATGATCTCCCGCGAGGCTCGTCCCGAAAGCGGGAGGGTGACGAGCTGATCTTCGAACTTGATGGCGAGCTACTCGGCCAGCTGCACATGCTCGCGGAGCACGGGACGCCCGTCAACGTGCAATCTTTCAGACAGTCAGTTCTTCGCCCAGTCCTTCTCCCAGCGCGCGAAGCATTCGCGCTCGCCCGGCATCTTCGGCCAGCCGGCCAGCAGCCGGACCGGCGCCACCAGCAGACGGTCGCGCAGGTGCGTCGAGTTGTGGCCGTACTCCTCGAACGCGGAGTGCGTGATCTTCTGGTTGTGCGGGTCGTCCTGGAACTTGCACGCGGTCAGCGCCACCGCGGCCTGATACGCCGCGCGGTCGCCGCCGTTGCGCAGCCACGCGGCGGCCAGCGCCGTCGCGCGCGGGATGTCGAACGCGAGGATCGCCTCGTCCAGCGCGGCGAGCGACGTCTCCGTCACCTCCACCGCCGGCGCGGGCGCGTACAGCTTGTTCGAGCGCGCGGCGTCGTTGATGAAGTTCGACATCAGGTAGAGCGCGCGCGCCCGGTAGGGGCTCGTCGTCGAGCGCAGCCAGTAGTTCGCCACGTTGCAGTAGTCGAACGCGTGCTGCGCGTCCGTGAACTGGCGCGGGACCGTCGTTCGCAGGATCAGCTCGGCCGCGCCGATCTGCAGCGCGTCGCCGATGTTGCGGACCGAGATCCCCGCGCGTAGCAACGCGGTCAGCCGCGCCCACATCTCGTCCTGCGTGCCCGCGACGACGAGCGCGATGAAGTCCTCGACCTCCGGCGGCGTCATCGTGCCCTGGTTCGCCACCAGCGTCTTGCCCGCGTCCTCCGGGAACTCGGCGGTGAGCAGCACGCACGCGGCGTCGTAGAGCGAGTAGTAGAGCGGGCCGACGGCCATGTCCGGCACGCCCATGTAATAGACGCCGTGCGCCTGGTCCCAGCCGACGAAGTCCGCGAGATCCGCCACGGCGCGCGCGCGCAGCGCCTTGTGTCCGGTGTTGCGCGCCTTGCGTCCGATGATCGTGTCCTGCAGGTCGATGAGCCCGAGGAAGAGCAGATGATCGCGGAGCGCCGCGCGCGACTCCGGCTCCGCCGCCAGTCCGAGGAAGAGTCCGTGCGCGCGCCGCGCGTCGCCCGTCACCGTCGCAATCGTGTGCGCGTGCAGCCGCTGCTCGAGCGTGCCTTCCTCGACGATCGGCTCCTGCTCGTGCTGCCACACGACCGGGCCGTAGCTCGGCGGCGGCACGTTCATGCCCTTCATCGTCGCGTAGCGGCCGGGATAGCGGCCGAGCAGCTGGTTCCAGATGTCGAGGCCCGCCGGGATGTACCAGACGCTCTGCAGCAGCGGCAGCAGCTCTTCGGCGGGGCGCACGAACGGGCGCAGCGCGACCGACGTGCGCAGCCCGAGGATCGTGTGATCGTTGTTCACGAGCGAGATCGCGCCGTCCTTCACGTTGATGTGGCAGGGCACGTTGACGAACGGCGCTTCCGCCTTCGTCACCACGGCGAGCGCGTCGGCGAGCGAGCGGCCCTCGCGGCGCACCATCCGGAAGAAGAGGTCGGTCGTGCGGGGCTGGTCGCGCTCGAGGATGGCTTCGGTCAGCTGGGCGACGGCTCGATCGAACATGACACGCTCCTCCGCTGCGTGAGGTAGCGCGACTGTACCACGCGGGAACTCCGTCGGGGGCGACGTGCCGCCGGGCGGCGGCACGTCGGCCCCGCGGTATCGAGAACGCGACAGACGGTTAGCTCAGAGCTCGCCCGTCGCGGGTGGTGCGCGAGCGCCGGTCCGGTCGCTCGCGGTCGTGCTGGGGGCGATGGTACTCGGCGAACGCGCGGCGCATGTCGCGACTCACGCGCGCCCGGCGCTCGCGGCGGCGCTCCTCGCTCCAATCGTCACCGAGCGCCGTACGCACGGAGGTCATCGGAGGAATCAGCGTGATCGACGGCGCGGTCATCGTGCCTACCATGTGCCCCTCCTGATCCGAAATCGCTGTGCTGCTCGCGTCCAGGAGAAAGGCACGATCCGTACCACCGGAGGCGCGTGAGAATTCAGACACTTGCAGAACGGGCCCGGGGCAGGCCTCTGGCGACGGCTCCAGAGGACGGGCATCGGCTCCCGGTCCACGATTCCGCGACGGGCCGCAATTCCGCGAATGCCAGGCGCGCGCACGATGGACAATGACGTCGATGCGCTCGCTCATGGCGGTGGTCGTTGTGGTCGCGCTCGTCACCGGGAACGCGCATGCGCAGTCCCGCCAGCCGTTCGACGAATGGCTCGCCGACCTGATCGCCGAAGCGCGGACGAAAGGATACGGCAACGATCTCCTCGCCCAGACGCTCGTCGGCCTCACGCCCCTGCCCCGCGTGATCGCCGCCGACCGGCGCCAGCCGGAAGCGATGCTGTCGTTCGACGAGTACCTCCGGCGCCGCGTGACGCCCGAGCGAGCCCGGCGCGGGCGCGAGCTCGCGGAGCAGCACCGCGAGCTGCTGGCCCGCGTGCGCGAGGTCTACGGCGTGCCGCCGTCGATCGTCGTCGCCATCTGGGGCCTCGAGTCGCGCTTCGGCGAGTCCAGCGGCGACGTCCCCGTCTTCCAGGCGCTCGCGACACTCGCATGGGACGGCCGCCGCGCGTCGTTCTTCCGCGGGCAGCTCTACGACGCGCTCAGCATGGTCGACCGCGGCTACATCGACGCGGCGAGCATGAAAGGCTCGTGGGCAGGCGCGATGGGCCAGCCGCAGTTCATGCCATCGAGCTACCTCGCGTACGCCGTGGACTTCGACGGCGACGGGCGTCGCAACATCTGGACGACGCCGGCGGACACCTTCGCGTCGATCGCGAACTACCTGGCGGGGCACGGCTGGCGCGCCGACGAGCCGTGGGGCTACGAGGTGAGCGTCAAGGCGACGGTCGTGCAGCGCGCCGCGCGGACGCTGAAGCGCCGCGACTCGGGCTGTCGCGCGATGCGGGAGACGCTCGGCCCCGCGCGACTCGTGGAATGGCAGCGCGTCGGCGTGCATCGCGTCGACGACCGCGGCTTTCCGAAGACCGACGCGAACGTGGCGCTCGTGACCGCCGGCACGCGCCACTTCCTCGTCCACGGCAACTACGACGCGATCCTCCGCTACAACTGCTCGCACCTCTACGCGCTGTCGGTCGCGCTGCTCGCCGACGCGATCGACTCGCAGTAAGCGTCCGCGACGACGGGGCGGCGGGGCGCGGGTGCGCCCCGGGGTGCCGAGCGAATGCGGAGACAAGAGGAAGCGCAGCTTCCTCTGTAGCGTAGCCTCTGAGCGTCGCACCCCGGGGCGCACCCGCGCCCCGCCGCCCGCTACTCGCCCTTCAGCCGCGGGTCGAGCAGATCGCGGAGCGCGTCGCCCATCAGGTTGAACGCGAGCACCGCCATCATGATCGCGATGCCCGAGAACGTCGTGATCCACGGGCAGCACTTGATGTACTGCCGCCCCTCGCTGAGGATGTTGCCCCAGCTCGGCGTGGGCGGCGGGATGCCGAGGCCGAGGAACGAGAGGCTGGCCTCGGTGCGGATCGCCGTCGCGATGTAGAGCGTGGCGACGACGACCAGCGCGTACAGCGCGTTCGGGAACACGTGGCGCGCCATCACGCGCAGCTGTCCGCCGCCGATCGCGCGCGCCGCCATGATGTAGTCCTGCTCCCGGATCTGCAGCGAGAGACTCCGCGCGAGTCGCAAGAAGTTCGGCGTCAGCGCGATGCCGATCGCGATGATCTCGTTGAGCAGCGTGCCGCCCAGCGCGGTGACGATGATCAGCGCGAGCAGCAGCGTCGGGAACGCCATCAGCATGTCGGAGCAGCGCATGATCGTGGTCTCGCACTTGCCGCCCTGCACGCCCGCGAGAATCCCGAGCGGCACGCCCACGGCGAAGCCGAAGATCACCGACGCGAGCCCGACCTGCAGCGAGATGCGCGTGCCCCAGATGATCCGGCTGTAGATGTCGCGGCCGAACTCGTCGGTGCCGAGCGTGTGCCGGTCCGCATAGCCGGGGCCCTTCAGCACCGCGTCGGAATACTGCGCGGACGGGCTCAGCGGCGCGAGGACCGGCGCGGCGGCCGCGATCGCGATCATCGCGATGGCGAGCACGATGCCGATGGTGATGGGGGCGTAGCGGCGGATCAGCCGCCCCGTCGGTCGTGCCGCCGTCTGTTCGACGGTCGGGGTGGCCAGGTCGAACGCGTCGCGTGTGATCGCCATTACTTGTAGGTGATCCGCGGATCGACGACCGCGTACAGCATGTCGACGACCAGGTTGACGAGAATGATGGTCATGGTGAACACCGTGATCGCGCCCTGGGCGAGCGGATAGTCGCGCGCGCCGATCGCGTCCACCAGCATCTTGCCGAGCCCGGGCCGCGTGAACACCGTCTCGGTCAGCACGGTGCCCGTCAGCGCGATCGCGACGAAGAGGCCGATGATCGTCAGCAGCGGAACGAGCATGTTCCGGAGCGCGTGTTTGTAGACCACCGCGCGCTCCATCTGGCCCTTCGCGCGCGCGGTGCGGATGTAGTCCTGACTGATCACCTCCAGCATCGCGGAGCGCGAGAGCCGGCTCACCGTGGCGGCGAGGGTGAAGCCGAGCGCCAGCGCCGGCAGCGTGAGGTGATGGAGCACGTCGACAACGGCGGCGAAGAAATCACCCGGGTACGTGAACATCTCGCCGCTCCTGATCATGTTGATCACGCCCTCGAGGTCCCCGCCGCCGATCAGCGGGAACAGGTCGAGACGCAGCGAGAAGAAGATCAGCAGCAGAATGCCGAGCCAGAACACCGGCATCGAGAGCCCGAGCAGCGCGAAGATGCGCAGCGGATAGTCGATCAGCGGGTTGCGCCGCTTGAGCGCGGAGACGATGCCGACCGGCACGCCGATCAGCGCGGCGACCACGGCGGCGGAGAGGACCAGGATCAGCGTGTGCGGGAACATCCGCCCGATGTACTCGCTCACCGGGTAGCCCTGCCGGAGCGATCGGCCGAAATCGAACTGCACCGACTTCCAGAGGTAGTCGAGGTACTGCACGGCGAGGGGGCGGTCCAGACCGAGGTTCCGCACGCAGTCGGCGAGCGCGGAGCCCGTCGCCTGGTCGCCCATCATCGCCACGCACGGGTCGCCGGGAAGAATGCGCATCGCGAAGAACACGATGCTCATCGCCCCGAGCAGCATCGGGATCGCGACGATCAGCCGCCGAAGGACGTACTTGACCATCGCGGCCTCAGTTCACGATCTTCAGCATCTCCGGATAGTTGTTGCCGTAGTGCAGCGAGTATTCGCCGTACTCCGGGTCGAACGGCGCGCTCACGCGCTTCGGGTTGCGCGCCCACTGGTTCGGCACGTCCTGCAGCGGCAGGCACACGAGGTCCTTCTCCATCTGCTTCTGCGCCTTGACGTAGATCTCCGCGCGCTTCTTCGGGTCGCGCTCCACCCGCCCCGCGTGGAGGAGGTCGTCGATCGCCTTGTAGTGGGCGAAGTTCGTCCCCTTGTTGCCCGTGGCCGGGTCGGGGATCTCCTTGGAGTCGAAGAACAGAGACAGCCACGCGTCCGCGTCCGTGATGCGCGTGCCGCCGTAGAGCACGAACGGGTTCAGGTTCTTCCGGATGTTCTCGTGGAAGGTGGCGTGCTCGACGACCTGCAGCTCGACGTTGATGCCGACCTTCTTGAGCTGCTCCTGCGCGAGCGTCATCACCTTGGGATAGAAGAACGACTTGCTGATGAAGTAGTTCTTGATCGTGAACCCGTTCGGGTACCCCGCCTCGGCGAGGAGCTTCTTCGCCTTGTCCGGGTCGTACTCGGGGAACGTCATCGGGATGTGGCCGAAGTAGCCGGGCGGCACGCAGCTCGACGCCAGCCGCGCGAGGCCGCCGGGATACATCGTCTCCTTGATGGCCTTGCGGTCGATCGCGTGCATGAAGGCGCGGCGCACGCGGATGTCGTCGAACGGCTTGTGGGTGATGTCGACGTAGAAGCGCTCCTGCCCGCCCGGCCCGCGCCGGTCGATGATCGCGCCCATCTTCTTCACCTGGTCGGCGAAGTCCGCGGTGACCGCTTCCGGATACAGCATGTCGAACGTGCCCTTCTCGAGGCCGATCAGCTTGGTGGAGTCTTCCGGCACGTCGAACCAGTGGACCTCGTCGATCTGCGGGCGGCCGCCGACGAACTTGTCGAAGGCCTTCATCACGATCTTCTCGCGCGGCGAGTGGCGCTCGAAGTAGAAGGGGCCCGTCCCGATCGGGTTCCACTTGAACTTCTCGGGGTCCGAGGCCGCCTTCTTCGACACGATGTAGCCCTGCTGGTAGCCGACCATGCGCAGGAGAAAGATCGCGTCGAACGCCTTGAGCGCGATCTGGATCGTGTACGGGTTGACGATCTCCATCGACTTGATGACGTCGAGGTTCACGCCGTAGCGCGTGCCCGGCGTCTTGTTGATCTGCCGCTCGAAGCTGAACTTCACGTCCTCGGCCGTCATCTCGCCGAAGCCCTTGTGGAACTGGACGCCCTTCCTGAGCTTGAACGTCCACACCGTGCCGTCGGGCGAGAGCGTCCACGACTCGGCGAGGTCCGGCTCGACTTCCGCCGTCGTGACCCTGCCGTCCTTGATCGCGAAGCGCGTGAGCCCGCGGAACATGAAGCGCGTGATCGCCTGCGACTGGCCGAGCGTGCTCGAGTGCGGATCGAGCGTGTCGGGCTCCTTGGCGGCGATGTTCAGAGCTTTCTTGCGCTGCGCCTCCGCCGGGTGCGGCCCGGCGACGAGGACGAGCGTGAGCACGGCGAGGACCGAGATCAGAAGCGCGCATCGGACACGAAGCGGCATGGGGGTCTCCCCTCGTTTGCGTACGCGTCGAGAGCGACGGCTACCGAACCCTCTCAGGGTGCGCGGAAGAATACGCGAGGAAACGCGGCCTGACAAGTTTCGACGGTTGGCCGCCAGGGGTTGCCGCCGGTCAAAAGAGGGGGCTGTTCGACTCCAGGCCGAGGGTGGTGCGGCCGACGGCCTCGTAGTTCACGACCTGCAGCTGGTTGTGGCGGGTCACGACCTCGGCGTCGCGCGCGTAGCGCTCGAGCGGGCTCGACATGAAGATCGACGTGGTGCCGGCGGCCTTGCAGACCATGTGCGTGGCGGTCGCGGCGCTCTGCGCGGCGTGGGTCATCGCGAGGCGGAGATCCGCGCGCTGCTTCTCGGTCACGAGCTCCTTCGCGAGCACGGTGTGCCACATCTCCTCGACGACGTCGAAGAGCAGCGCGCGACCGGAGCGCAGGATCGCCTCCGCCTTGCCGACCTCCGACTGCACCGTCGGACGATCGCGCAGCAGGTCGGAGGAGCCGCGCGGGATCTTCACCTGCGCGAGCTCCGCGAACGTGTCGAGCGCGGCGCGCGCGACGCCGAGGCCGACGCAGCAGAAGCCGCAGCCCGCGAGGTCGAAGCCGTGCATGCGATTCATCGGCCCGGTGACGCGCGCGCGCCGCTCCGCCGCCGAGAACGTGTGCTCCTCGGGCACGAAGAGATCCTCGACCTCGATGTCGTGGCTCCCCGTCCCGCGCATCCCGCTCACGTTCCAGGTGTCGATGATCCGCGCCTTCTCCTTCGGGTGGAAGAACGCGATCCGCACGTCCTGGTCGCCGTTCGGCCGGCGGCGCGGCTCGTCCCCGTCGAAGACCTTGCAGGCGCCGTGCAGCGCGGAGGAATGCATGCAGCCGCTCGCGAAGAACCAGTGGCCGGTGACGCGGTAGCCGCCGGGCACGGCGACCGCGCGACCGCGCGGGTTCGCGGAGCCCGCCGACACGCCGATCGGGTTGCTGTAGAAGATCTCGCGGCGCACGTGCGGCGCGAGCTGCGCCGCCTGGCGGAACGTGTTGATGCCCATCGCGAGACACCACCCGGCGGAGCCGTCCGCGCGCGCGATCTCCTCGATCACCTGCAGCGTGGTGACGATGTCGGCGCCGAGCCCGCCTTCGGCTTCCGGCACGCCGACCTTGAAGAGGCCGGCCTGCGCGATGTCGAGCACGAGGTCCTTCGGCAGCTGGCGCTCGGCTTCGATCTCATCGGCGCGGGCGCGAACACGCGGCGCCAGCGCCCGCGCGATCTCGAGCGGCGCGGCCGAGGCTGCCGCGGGGTGGGAGCTCATCGCCCGCCATCCTGCGCCCGCGGCCCCCGCGCGGTCAAGGACGCGCGCGGAAGCTCAGGCGGGCCAGCGATCGAACGGGCCCGTCGCCCGCGCGAGGTCCAGCACGGGGATGCCGGCCGCGCGCGCGGCGGCCGGATCGCGATCGGGAAAGACGTAGCCCCAGTCGACGAGGAAGACGCGCGCGCGCGCGAGGTCGGTCGCGTGCCGGCGAAGATCGAGCAGCGTCGCGAGCCGGTCCTCCACGAACCACAGATCGGACGCGGCGACTCCGTGCATGACGAGCAGCTCGCGCATGACCTCCCACTTCTCGCGCTTCGGCTCCGACCGGCCGATCACGAAGTCGGGCGGGATCGGCACGGTTTGCCACGCGAGCAGCGCCTCGAGGAACGGCTTGCCCTTCGTGGACAGGATGTAGACGAGCTGCTCGCCGGCGAGGAGCGCGCGGAGCCACTCCGCGATGCCCGGGTAGAACCGGTGGCGCGTGAGCCAGTCACGCGGGTTCGTCGCCATCCAGCGGGCGCGCACCTCGTCGAACGTGGTCGCGATCGGACCGCGCGCGAGAGCGTGCGCGCGGAGATACGCGTCGCGCGCCGCCGCCCAGCGCGTGACGTCGCGCAGCCCCGCGTCGGCGGCCGCGTCCTGCTCGAGCAGCAGGCCGTAGAGCGCCACCATCTCCCAGCCGGATTCGATCGCCGGTCGCAGCGCGGCGAAGCGCGTGTGGAGCTCGGCGCGGCGATCCGGCGGAGCGTCACGCCCGCTGAGCTCGGCGAGCGTGCGGCGCGAGGTCTCGACCATCTCGTCGATGCCGTCGCAGACGACACCGTCGAAATCGAGGACGAGGAGGCCGGGCTTCATGCCCGGATTATGCGGTCTTCAGCGCGCCGGCGACGACTCGCGTGACGTCGTCCAGCGAGAAGGGCTTGGCGAGGACGAACTTGAGGTCGTAGCGGCGCGCCTCGCTCGCGTCGACCTGCTCGCCCCATCCCGTCACCATGCCGAGCGCCATGCGCGGATGCGCGCTCCGCACCGCGGCCACGAGCTCCCACCCCGACATCTCCGGCATCGACAGGTCGGTGATCACGAGATCGAACCGGTCGGTCTTGCAGATCGCGAGCCCGGCCGTTCCGCTCGCGGCCTGCGCCACCGTGTGGCCGGTCTCCACGAGCATGTCGGCGAGCACCTGGCGGACCGTCTCGTCGTCGTCGATGACGAGCACGCGCGCCCGCGCCGCCTTCTGCTCCGCGACCGTGATTCCGGGCTCGTCGGGCGGGGCCGACGGAATCGGCAGCTTCACGCGCAGGCACGTGCCCACGCCCGGTATGCTGTCGACCGTGATGGTGCCGCCGGACGAGCTCACGATGCCCCAGCTCACCGAGAGGCCGAGACCGCTGCCCTTCGGGCCCTTCGTCGTGAAGAACGGCTCGAAGATGCGCGCGCTCACGTCCGGCGTCATGCCGGCGCCCGTGTCCTCGACCTCCACGCTCGCCGTCTGCGCATCCGCGGCGAGACGGAACGCGCAGTGGCCGCCTTCGGGCATCGCGTCGAGCGCGTTGTTCAAGAGGTTCGTGAAGACCTCGCGCAGCTCGTCGGCGTGGCCCGCGACGGCCGGCGCGTCGCCGTCCACCGCCACGTCGTACCGGATGCCGAGACGCTGCGCCTCGTCCTTCCAGCGCACGCGCGTGAGCTGCACCACCTCGCGCACCACGTCGCCCAGCGCCACCAGCCCCGGCGGCCGCGCGCGCCGCGTGCCCGTGAAGTTCTGGATGCGGCGCACGGTCGCGGCGCCCGTGCTCGCCGCGCGGCGCACGTCGTCGAGCCCGCGCACCACCGCCGGATCGTCGGTCTTCTTGAGCAGGAGCTCGGTGCGCCCGACGATCACGGCCAGCATGTTGTTGAAGTCGTGCGCCACGCCGGCCGCCATCTCGCCGAGCGCGCGCAGGCGCTCGTTCTGGACGAGCGCGGCCTGGCTCTTCGCGAGCTGATCGAGCGCGGTGCGCATGCCCTGGTAGAGCGTCGCGTTCTTGATCGCGGCGCCCGCGTAGTCGGCGAGACGGCGCAGGATCGCCTCGTCGTGATCGGTGAACGGGCGCGACGAGCGGTTGGCCACGTACATCACGCCGTGCGTCTCGTCCTGGGTCCGGATCGGCACCACCATCTGCGCGACGATGCCTTCCTCGCCCGCGAGCGCCTTGAAGTGGTCCGAGATCCGCGCGTCGCGCTGGTAGTCGCTGGTCCTGAACGGCTCCCCGGTCGCGAGCACGCGGCCGCCCGCGCCCTTGCCGGGCTCGAGCCTGACGTCCTTCCACGGATCGAGCCGGCTCCCCACCGCGAACCGGAAGCGCACCACGGGATCGTCAGGTGTCCGCAAAGCGATACGGCTGAGGTCGGCGCGGCAAAGATCGCGCGCGCCGTTGGCGACGCGGGCGAGCACGTCGCCCAGCTCGAGCGAGGCGCTGATCGAGCTCGTGAGCTCCGCCATGACCTCCGCTTCGTCGCGGCGCCGGTCGCCCTCGCGATAGAGCTGCGCCTAGCGGATCGCGATCGCCGCCTGGTCGGCGAGCAGGCCCATGATCTCCTGGTCTTCGTCGGCGAAGTCACGCACCTCGGCGAAGACCAGGAAGAGCACGCCGACCGCGCGGCCGCCCGCGACGAGCGGCAGCGCGGCAAACGCGTGAAGGTCGCGCACCTGCTGCGCGAGGCGCGGGGAGCGCCGCGGATCGAGCTGCAGGTCGCGGCCGTAGACAGGCCGGCGCTCGCGGAGACAGAGGCCGACGAGCCCCGTGTCTTCGGACGGCAGCTCGAAGCCGACGTCGGAGCCGCTCACGCCTTCGGCCTCGAGACCCTGGCTCGCCTCGATGCGCACGACGCGCCGCTCCGCGTCCTCGATCCACACGCGCGCGAGCCTGGCGCCGAGCAGCATGGTCGACGCCGAGGCCACCGCGTGGAAGACCTTGTCGCTCGCCGTCGCGGAGACGATGAGCTGGGTGAGCGCGCTCAGCGCCTTGAGCTTGGTCGCGCGATCCTCGGCGCGCCGATAGAGCCGCGCGTTCTCGATCGCGACGGCCGCCTGGGTCGCGAAGACCTGCGCGAGCTCCACGGCCTCGGCGGAAAACGGGCCCGCCTCGTCGCGATAGATCACGAGCGCGCCGATGACGTGCGCGCCCGCGAGCAGCGGCACCGAGAGCACCGCGCGGTAGCCCTCCGCTTCGACCGCGCGGCGCGTCGCGTCGGTCAGCTCGACGTTCGGATCGCGCAGCAAATCGGCGGACCACACCGGCCGCCGCTCCTTGATGGCCATCGGGGTCGTGCCGTCGCGCCAGTGCGTCGGACGCGTCCGCTGCGCGAAGTGCGCGCTCAGCCCGCGCGTGGCGACGAAGCGAAGGACCGGGTGCGGCTCTCCGTCGTGCACCCACTCACCGCCGAAGTGCGGATCCTCTTCGATGATCGCGAGGGCCACCTTCGGCGCGCGGAGCAGCTCGGAGGCCTGCTCGACGACGCGCTCGAGGATGGGATCGACGCTGTCGGACGTCATGGCGTGGTGAGCCGCCGCACGACCGCGACGAGCTCTTCGGCGTCGACCGGCTTGGCGACGTGGGCGTCGAACCCGGCGGCGAGCATGCGGAGGCGGTCGTCCGGCGAGCCGTACGCGGTCACCGCGACGACCCGCAGCCGGGAGCCCGCGCTGCGCATCCGCTGGATGAAGGCCATGCCGTCCTCATCCGGCATCTCGATGTCGGAGAGCACGACGTCGACCGTCGCGCCGCTCATCACGTCGAGCGCGTCCTTGACGGACGCCGCCGTCCGCACCTCCGCTCCCGCCCGCTGGAGCAGGCGGACGAAGAGGTCCAGAGCGTCCGGATCGTCATCGATCACCAACGCGCGGCAGCCGCGCAGCGCGTCGGTCGGTAGGGACATTATCGGTTTCACGGCCGGCCGGCTTGAGCGCGTGGACCCGGTCGTCTCCGCGTACTTGATCAGCGGCAGCGTCACCGTGAACGTGGCGCCCTGCCCGCGGCCCGCGCTCTCCGCGGTCACCCTGCCGCCGTGCGCCTCGACGAGATGCTTCACGAGCGCGAGCCCGATGCCGAGCCCGCCGTGGCGCCGCGTGCTGCCGCTCTCGCCCTGGCGGAAACGCTCGAAGATGTGCGGCAGCATCTCGGGCGGGATCCCTTCGCCGGTGTCGCGTACCTGGATCGTGACGGTCGATTCGCCGCGCACGAGCGTGATGCCGACGTGACCGTCGCGGCCGGTGAACTTGATCGCGTTCGAGACGATGTTCGACAGCACCTGCTGCAGGCGCTCCGCGTCGCCGGCGATCGGGCCCGCGCGAAGGTCGATCTTCGTGTCGACCGTGATGCGCTTCGCCGCGGCGGCGGGGCGCATCGAGTCGACGACGGCGTCGATGAGCGTGACCGGATGCACCGGGCGCATCTCGACGTGGACCTTGCCGGCGACGATGCGCGAGATGTCGAGCAGGTCCTCGATGAGCTGGACTTGAAGGCGCGCGTTGCGCTCGATGACTTCGAGCGCGCGCGCCTGCTCCTCCGCGGTCAGCCCGCCTTCACCGAGCAGCCGCACCCAGCCGACCACCGCGTTGAGCGGCGTGCGGAGCTCGTGCGAGAGCGTCGCCAAGAACTCGTCCTTGCTGCGGCTCGCCGCCTCGGCGTCGGCGCGCGCGCGGACGAGGTCGGTGAGATCGCTGACGATGCTGACGAACCCGCGCACGGCGCCGTCCGTGGCGACGTCGGGCACGTAGACCGCGCGGACGAAGCGGGGCGTCGCGTCGCGGTCGACGACCGTCGTCTCGAACGTCACGCTCTCGCCCGCGAGCGCGCGCTCGACGTACGGACGGATCTCCTCGTACTGCGCGTCGCCGTGGAGCTCGCGCAGCGTGCGGCCGGGAATGTCGCCGCGCCGGCGGCCGAACCACGCCTCGTACGCCCGGTTGGCGAAGCCATAACGCTGGTCGCGACCGACGTAGGCGATCAGCGCCGGCACCGCGTCGACGATGACGTCCAGCGGATTCACGCGGCCAGTATAGGCCGCGCGCGAGGATCAGGCGGCGCCGCGGAAGCGAGGACGGCGGCGGCGGCGGCCGTGGTGACGCCGCGACGGCGACGACGTCAGCCGGCGGAACCACCGCTGACGGATGAGGACGAGGAGCGCGACGCCGACGAGACTCAGCGCGGCCAGGCCGATCATCGCCGACTCATTGAACGGGATCATGCGGCTGGTAGGATAACGCCCCATGCCTCTCCAGCCAATGATCACGGGCGCGCGCGCGATGATTTCCGCCGGTCACTACCTCGCCACCGAAGCCGGCTGGGCGGTGTTGCGGGCGGGCGGGAACGCGATCGACGCCGGCGTCGCGGCCGGGATCGCGCTCGGCGTCGTCCACTGCGACCAGGTGCAGTTCCCGGGCGTCGCGCCGATGGTGATCTACCTCGCCGAGCGCGACGAAGTGATCACTATCGCGGGGTTGGGCGGCTGGCCGCGCGCCGCGCGGATCGAGCGGCTCGTCGGCGAGCATGGAGGCACGGTGCCGCCCGGCGTCCTTCGAACGGTCGTCCCCGCGGCGCCCGACGCGTGGATTCTCGCGCTTGAGAATTACGGGACGATGAGCTTCGGCGACGTCGCGGCGGCGGCGATCCGCTACGCGCGCGACGGCTTCACCGTGCACCCGGTCATGGAGCACTTCGTCACCCGCTACGAGTCGTCGTACCGGCTCTGGCCGGAGAACACCGCGATCTGGCTCTCGCGCGGACGGCCGCCGCGCGAGGGCGAATTGTTCGTGCAGCCCGACCTCGCGCGGGCGATCCAGTTCATGGCCGACGAGGAGCGCGCGGCGGCACGACATGGGCGCACGGCGGGACTCGCGGCGGCGCGCGACGCGTTCTATCGCGGCGATCTCGCGCGGGCGATCGTCCGTTGTCACCGCGAGCACGACGGCTGGCTCACCGCCGACGACCTCGCGAGCTATCGCTCGGAGATCGCGGTACCGACACGTCTCACGTTCCGCGACACCGAGGTGCTGACCTGCGGGCCGTGGTGCCAGGGCCCCGTGCTGCTGCAGATGCTCGCCCTGCTCGACGGCGTCGATCTGAAAGCGCTCGGTCACAACACGACGGCATACGCGCACGTCGTGACCGAGGCGATGAAGCTCGCGTTCGCCGACCGCGATCACTACTACGGCGATCCGCGTTTCGTGCGTGTCCCGATGGAGACACTGCTCTCGCCCGCGTACAACGTCGAGCGCCGCCGGATGATCCGCGACGATCGCGCGTGGCCGGAGATGCCGGCGCCGGGTCGCGTCGCCGGCTTCGATCAGCGTCACGCGGCCGCCGATCGGTCCGCAGCCGCGCTGGCCGCCGCGAGCCGCGTGATGCCGGCCGACACGTCGTACGTCTGCGTCGTCGACGCGCAGGGCAACGTGATGTCGGCGACGCCGAGCGATTCGTCGTGGGACGGCCCCGTGATCCCCGGTCTCGGCTTCGTGCCGTCGACGCGCGGCTCGCAATCGTGGGCCGTGCCCGGCCACCCGTCGTGCGTCGCGCCGGGCAAGCGGCCGCGGCTCACGCCGAATCCCGCGCTCGCGCGACGAGGGACGCAGTGGTTCATGCCGTTCGGAGCGCCCGGCGGCGATCTTCAGGCGCAGGCGATGCTGCAGGTCTTCCTGAACCACACGGTCTTCGGCATGAGCGCGCAGGAAGCCGTCGAGGCGCCGCGCTTCGTCTCGCATTCCTTCCCCGGCAGCTTCGAGCCGCATCCGTATTTCCCCGGCCGGCTCGACGTGGAGGCCGGCGTCGGCCGCGCGACGGGCGACGCGCTCGCGAAGCTCGGTCACAAGGTCGAGTGGCTGCCGGACCTCTCGATCGGCACGGCCGGCGTGTGCACGATCGTCGCGGACCACGAGAGCGGCATTCTCTCCGGCGGCGCCGACCCCCGCCGCGCCGCCCGCGCGATGGGCTGGTGATGCCGCGACCGCAAGCGGGACAGGTGCAGACGGTGCTCGGCCCCATCGGGGTCGACCAGATGGGCGTGACGCTGCCGCACGAGCACCTGCTGATCGACTTCAAGGTGATGTTCGCGGAGCCGCCCGCCGCGAGCGACAAGGGCCGCGCGTACGAGCCGGTGAGCCTCGCGAATCTCGGCTGGGTCAGGCAGAACTTCAACGCGAGCCTCGACAACCTGCGGCTCACCGACGAGCGCGTGGCCGCGGACGAGATCTCGCTGTTCAAGCACGCGGGCGGCAGCACCGTCGTCGATCCGACGCCGAAGACGCTCGCGCGCGATCCGCTCGCGCTCGCGCGCATCGCGCGCGCGACCGGACTGAACGTCGTGATGGGCGCCGGCTACTACGTCCACGCCTCCCACCCGCCCGACATGGACCGGCGCAGCGTCGACGAGCTCACGCGCGAGCTGATCGCGGACGTCACCATCGGCGTCGGCGACACGGGCGTGCGCGCGGGGCTGCTCGGCGAGATCGGCACCACGTATCCGTGGACCGACAACGAGAAGAAGGTCCTGCGCGCGGCGATCGCGGCGCAACGTGAGACCGGCGCCCCCCTGATGATCCACCCCGGGCGGCATCCGGCGATGCCGATGGAGCTCGCGGAGTTCGTGCGGCAGGAAGGCGGCGACCTGCGGCGCACGATCATGTGTCACATCTGCCGGACGATCGCCGACATCAAGGCGGTGATCGACCTCGCGCAGACCGGCATCTGGCTCGAGTACGACCTGTTCGGGCTCGAGAACTCGTACTACCCGTACAACCCGTCCTTCGACATGCCGAACGACGGCGGGCGCATGGCGCACGTGCTCGCGCTGATCGCGGCGGGGCACCAGGATCAGATCCTGCTCTCGCACGACATCGCGTACAAGACGTCGCTCGTCACCTATGGTGGCTACGGCTACCACCATCTCCTGGTGAACGTGGTGCCGCGGCTGCGCGCCAAGGGCGTCGACGACGCGGGGCTCCGCCGCCTGCTCGTCGAGAACCCGGCGCGCGCGGTCGCGTTCGTTTGATTGACATGGGGGATTGCGAGGCGCACCTCCCAAGCCCCCCGGGCTCCGGGCCCGGACTCGATCCGGGCCCTCCGCAGGCGCCCGATCACGTCGCCAGCAACCGCGCCCTGTGGGACGCGTGGAGCCCGAAGTGGGTCGCGATGGGCCGGCACGCGTGGGCGAGCGACGATCCCGACTGGGGAATCTGGAGCGTCCCGGAGCGTGACGTCCGGGCGCTGCCGCCCGTCGACGGCCGCGACGTCGTCGAGCTCGGCTGCGGCACCGCCTACTGGTCGGCCTGGCTCGCCCGGCGCGGCGCGCGCGTCGTCGGGCTCGACAACTCGTCGAAGCAGCTCGCGACCGCGCGCACGCTCCAGCAGGAGCACACGCTCGTGTTCCCGCTGGTGCACGCCGACGCCGAGCACGCGCCGTTCCGCGATCAGAGCTTCGATCTCGCGATCTCCGAGTACGGCGCGGCGATCTGGTGCGATCCGTATCGCTGGATTCCGGAAGCGGCGCGGCTGCTCCGCCCGGGTGGCGAGCTGGTGTTCCTGCGCAACAGCATCCTGTTCTCGCTGTGCGCGCCGGACGCCGAGGAGCCCGCGGGCGATCGGCTGCTCCGCGATTACTTCGGTCTTCACCGGCTGGAGTGGACGGACGACGGCGCCGTGAACTTCTCGCTCGGCGTCGGGCCGATCATCCGTCTCTTCCGTGAGAACGGCTTCGAGATCCTCGACTGCATCGAGCTGCAGGCGCCGTCCGGCACGCCGGTGGCCGTCGGAGGAAATCTGGCGCGTGCGCCAGGCGCGGCGCTAAGTTCTGTCGGGGAGGCCCCCATGAGTTACGCCATCGTGAAGTTCCCCGAGCCGCGCGAGGTGTTCATCGACGACCAGGCGCAGGGCAGCAATCTGTCCGCCACCGGACGTCCGCGGATCCTGTTCGTGAACGCGGGGATCCACACCTTCCGCCTCGGCGGCAACGATAGCGATCCCGCGAGCCAGCAGGTCGACGTCGCGGAGTGCCCGATCCTCGATCCGTTCGTCGGCGAGTTCAAGAAGTGCTGAGGCGCGCTCAGCACGTCTCGACGCGCCGCGTGCTGGCCCTGACGCTGCTCGTCGCGCTGGCCGGCTGCGCGGGGCCCCTGAACCCGCGGCTCGCCACGTACAGCGCCGAGGGCTATCGCTACGCCAACGTCCGCACCGATCCCCGGCAGGAGGAGCTGTTCGTCGTCCTCGCCTTCTCGGGCGGCGGCACGCGCGCGGCCGCGTTCTCCTACGGGGTGCTCGAAGGCCTGCGCGGCGTCACCTACCAGTCCGGCACGCGGTCGATGCTGGACGAGGTCGACGTCATCTCGTCGGTCTCGGGCGGCAGCTTCACCGCGGCGCACTACGCGCTGTTCGGCGTCGAAGGCTTCCCGCGCTTCGAGCGGAACTTCCTCTATCGCAACATCCAGGGCGCGCTGGTGCTGCGCGCGCTCGCGCCGTGGAACTGGGTGCGCCTGCTGCGCGACGACTACAGCCGGATCGAGCTCGCGGCCGAGCTCTACGACGAGACGGTGTTCGACGGCGCGACGTTCCGGCGCCTGCTGGAGCAGTCGCGCGGCCGCCGGCCCTACCTGCTGCTCAACGCGACCGACATGACGTCGACCGCGCGCTTCGAGTTCACACAGGACCAGTTCGACCTGCTGTGCTCCGACCTCTCCGACGTGCCCGTCGCGCGCGGGGTCGCGGCGTCGTCGGCGTTTCCGGTCCTGCTGAGCCCGCTGACACTGCAGAACCACGGCGGCGCGGCGCCGTGCAACGTCTATCAGCCCCCGTTGTGGCTCGCCAACGCGCTCAAGTCGGCCGACCAGCCGCGGCGCGCGACGCTGGCGCAGACTCTGCTCTCGTATCGGGACGACGTGCGGAGCCGGCCGTTCGTCCACCTCCTCGACGGCGGCCTCGCCGACAACATCGGCCTGCGCGGGCCGTACGTCGCGCTCAGCGGCCAGGACAGCGCGTGGAGCGTCTACTCGAAGATCAACGACGGCAAGATCAAGCGCGTGCTCGTCATCGCCGTCAACGCCAAGACGTCGAAGGACCCCGGGTGGGACGCCCGCCAGAGCGCGCCCGGCGTGATCGACGTGCTGAGCGTGGCCGCGAACGGGCCGATGGGCAACTACTCGTTCGAGAGCGTGCAGCTCGTCGACGAGCACTTCAAGAAGCTCACCGGCGACCTCGCGAACTACCGCGCGTGCGAGAAGATCGGCAAGGACCAGTGCGGCCCGAATTTCAGGATGCCGTTCGACCCGCCGAGCGAGGCGAACGTGCAGTTCTTTCCGGTGGAGCTCTCCTTCGACAAGCTCGCGGGCAAGGCGCACGACGAGCTACGGCGCTGTCTCGAGGGGCTCGCGACGTCGTTCGCGCTGCCGGACGCGCAGGTGACGCTGCTCCGGCAGGTCGCGCGCCACCTGCTGGTCAACGCGAAGCCGTTTCGCGACGCGATGACGAGCATCGACAGGAACTGGACGTCCGCGCCCGCGCCGATCGATCCGGCCGTCGTCAAGGAGGCGTGCGGGCGCTGATCCCGCCCGCCCCGCGGCCAGCAAGCTGCGGCACGACGCGGCGTGGCGCGAGCCGACGGCGGCCTGGGGTCAAGCGGGGAATGGAGGACACGAGGCCGCATAGCGGCCTCGCAGTGCGACCTTTGAGCCGCGATCCCAGGCCGCCGTCGGGTCGCGCCGCGCCGCGTCGTGCCGCCGGGCTAGGCGCGGACGCGGAGCGACTTCGGGTCGTACGGCGGCGTGAGCTGGGCGCGGGCGCGATGCCGGTCGCACGCGATCTCGACCTCCCACCGCCCGCTCTCGACGTACGCGCCGGTCACGCCGTCCGCGTGCTCGACGTAGCCCAGACCGATCGCGCGCCCGACCGTGTGCCCGTACGCGCCGGACGTGATGCGGCCGACGAGCGCGCCGTCCCGCAGGATCGGCTCGTCGTGATACACGAGCGGCTCCGGGCTCTCCAGCGTGAAGACGACCAGCCGGCGTGTCAGCGGCTTCTCGCGCTGCGCGAGCAGCGCGTCGCGTCCGAGGAACGGCACGCGCTTGTCGAAGCGCACCGCGAACGCGAGCCCGGCCTGGAGCGGCGTGTCCTCGCTGCCGAGGTCGTGACCCCACGAGCGATACGCCTTCTCGATGCGCAGCGAATCCATCGCGTGGTACCCGGCGTGACGGAGGCCGAGATCGTCACCGGCCGCGACGAGCGCGTCGTAGACGCCGGGCGCCAGCTCCGCCGGCACGTAGAGCTCCCACCCGAGCTCGCCGACGTACGTGACGCGTGAGGCGCGCACGCGCGCGGCGCCGAGCCAGATCTCGCGCGACGTCAGGAACGGAAACGCGCCGTTCGAGAGATCCTCGGTCGTGAGCCGCGCGAGCAGCGCGCGCGACCGCGGGCCCATCACGCCCAGCACCGCCGACCCCGACGTCACGTCGGTGAGCACGACGCGCGCGTCGCCCAGATGGCGGCGGATCCAGTCGGTGTCGTGCGTGGAGACCGACGCGCCGGTGACGATGAAGTAGGCGTCGCGCGCGAGCCGCGTGACGGTGAGATCGCACTCGATCCCGCCGTGCGCGTTCAGCATCTGGGTGTAGACGATTCGACCCACCGGCACGTCGACGTCGTTCGCACACAGGTTCTGCAGCACCGCGACGGCGTCGGGCCCTTCGAGGCGCAGCTTGGTGAACGACGACTGGTCGAAGAGCCCGACCGCCTCGCGGACCGCGCGATGCTCCTCCGCCGAGCGCTCGAACCAGTTCTGCCGTCCCCAGCTGTAGCGATATTCAGACACCATTCCCGGCGCCGCGAACCAGTTCGCGCGCTCCCAGCCCATCACCGCGCCGAAGCACGCCCCGCGCGCCGCCAGCCGGTCGTGCAGCCCGCTCTTTCTGACGTCGCGCGAGGTCGACGGCTGCTGGAAGGGCCAGTGCATCGCGTAGAGCCGGCCGACCATCTCGACGGTGCGGTCGTGCAGATAGCGCGGGTTCGTCTGGAACGGCGCGACCCGGCGGATGTCGATGTCCCACAGGTCCATCGGCGCCTCGCCGCCGACGATCCACTCGGCGAGCGCCTTGCCGGCGCCCGCCCCCGACGCGATGCCGACCGAGTTGAAGCCGGCGGCGACAAAGAAGTTGCGGCACTCCGGCGCTTCGCCCAGCAGGTAACGGCCGTCGGGCGTGAAGCTCTCGGGGCCGTTGACGTGACGGCGCACGGGCGCCGTTTCCATCGACGGAATACGATGAATCGCCTGCTCCATCATGACCTGGAAGTGATCCCAGTCTTCGGGCAGCAGCGAGAACGCGAAGCTCTCCGGAATCCCCTGCATGCCCCACGGCTTTGCGACGGGCTCGAACCCGCCCATCAGGAGCCCGCCGACTTCCTCGCGCACGTAGATGAACCCGTCGAGATCGCGCAGGATCGGCAGGTCCGGCGTCACGCCGGCCATCGGCTCGGTGACGATGTAGAAGTGCTCGGAGGCGTGCAGCGGCACCGCGACGCCGGCGAGCGCGCCGAGATCGCGCGCCCACATCCCCGCGCAGTTCACGACGACCTCGCACGCGATGTCGCCGGCGGTCGTGCGGACGCCGGCGACCGCGCCGTTCCGCAGCGTGATGCCCGTCACCGCGGTGTTCTCGAGGATCGTCGCGCCCCCCATGCGCGCGCCCTTCGCGAGCGCCAGCGTGGTGTCGATCGGATTCGTGCGCCCGTCACGCGGCACCCACAGCGCGCCGACGAGGTCGTCGGTGCGGATCAGCGGCCAGCGCCGGCCCGCCTCCTTCGCCGTGATGACCTCGACCTCGACGCCGAAGCAGCGCGCCGTCGACGCCTGGCGCTTCAGCTCGTGCATCCGCTCGGCGTGGCGCGCGAGCGTCACCGCGCCGGGGCGGCGGAAGCCCGTCGCCTGCCCCGTCTCCGCTTCCAGCGTCTCGTAGAGGTCGGCGCCGTACTTCGCGAGCCGCGTGAGGTTGTTGGTGGCGCGGAGCTGGCCGACGAGCCCCGCGGCGTGCCACGTGGTGCCGCACGAGATGTCGCGCCGCTCGAGGAGGACGACATCGCGCCAGCCCAGCTTCGTCAGGTGATACGCGACGCTGCAGCCGGCGATGCCGCCGCCGACCACGACGGCGCGCGCGTGCGAGGGCGCGGGCCGGGGCACGTGCGACGGAACCGTCACCGCAGCGCGGGCGCGATCTCGCGGGCGAGGAGCTCGAGACTCTGCATCGTCTGCCGCAGCGGGATCTTGCCCCCGGGATTCGGCTCGACGATCACGCCGTCGAGGTGGAGCTGCTCGCGGAGCTCGCTCAGGCGCCGCACGAGGCTCTGCGGGCTGCCGACGACCACGCGCTCCGCGAGGATGTGCTCGAGCGTCAGCGTCGCGAGCTCGTCGGCCTGCGCCATCCGCTGCTCGGTCGTCACGGTGCCGCTGCCCGTCCCCGCGCGCGCGAGCTGCGACTGGCGGCGGAAGTAGAAGACGATGCTCTCGCGCGATTCCTCGATCGCCTGCGCGTCCGTCGCCGCCGCGTACAGTGGTATCCGAAGGTAGACGCTGCCGTAGCCGCGATGCCCGGCGGCGCGCCGCGTCTCCTGGTACGACTCGACCTGACCGCGCAGCACAGTAATATCGGTGCCGCGGAGGCCGACGAAGATGTGCAGGCCGAGCTCCGCCGCGCGGGTGAACGAGTTCGGATTCAGGGCGGCGATGCGCACCGGCGGATGCGGCTGCTGGAGCGGGCGCGGCCCGATGCAGGCGTTGTCGACCTGGTAGTACGTGCCGTGGAAGCTGAACGGCTTGCCCTTCCACGCCTCCCGCATCACCTCGAGCCCTTCCATGAGGCGGCCCTGGCTCTCCTCGTACGGCACGCCGAGCGCGTCGTACGAGCGGGCCGAGCCGCTGCGCCCGATGCCGAACTCGAAGCGGCCGTGGCTCAGGTGATCGAGCGTCGCGACGTCTTCCGCGATGTTGAGCGGATGGCGCAGCGGGGTGACGTGCACGGCGGTGCCGATGCACATCCGCCGCGTGCGGCTCGCGATCGCGGCCGCGACGGTGAGCGGCGAGCAGAGGATCGACCGCGTCGGCAGGAAGTGGATCTCGCCGAGCCAGACGCCGTCGAGCCCGCCCGCCTCGGCGGCATCGACGGTCTGCATGGGCTCCTGGAAGAAGTCGGTGTCGGTGGCACCCTCGCGCAGCTCTTCGAGGAAGAGGCCGACGTGCCGCATCACATCGCCAGGAAGCCGCCGTCCACCACCAGCTCGGTGCCGGTGATGTACGAGGCTTCGTCGGAGGCGAGGAAGAGCACGGCGTTCGCGACCTCTTCCACCTTGCCTTCGCGCCGCATCGGGACGGTCTGGAGCACCTTCGCGCGCCATTCGGGATTCGCGGAGCCGACCGACGTGCGCATCGGCGGCATGAAGCCGGGGTGCACCGAGTTCACGCGGATGTTGTCGCGCGCCCACTGCACCGCGGCCGTCTTCGTCATGATCCGCACGGCGCCCTTCGACGCGTTGTACGCCATGTGGACGCCGAGCTGGCCCGCGAAGCCGGAGATCGAGGAGATGTTCACGATCGCGCCGCCGCCCGCGCGCTTCAGCGCCGGGTAGGCGTACTTCATCCCGAGGAACACGCCCTTGCCGTTGATGTCCATCACGCGGTCCCACGCCTCGCTGCTGGTGAGATCCGACGTGTAGGTACCGCTGATGCCGGCGTTGTTGACGAGGATGTCGACCTTGCCGAACTCCCGCTCGGTCGCGGCGACGAGCGCCTCCCAGTCGCCTTCCTTCGTGACGTCGAGCCTCCGGAACCGCGCGGCGTCGCCGATGCTCTTCGCGACGGCCTCGCCCTCGTTGTCGAGGATGTCGGCGACCATCACCTTCGCCCCTTCGCGCGCGAAGATCGTCGCCTCGCTGCGCCCCATGCCGCTCGCCCCGCCCGTCACGATCGCGACCTTGCCTTGCAGCCTCATGTCTACCTCCCACGGCGCGGGCACCCGGGCTTCGCCACGCCCGCGCCGGTGCCTCGCTACGCTCGACCACACGCGAGGCCACATCTTACGGCAGACTGGGGCCCGGAGGACGCCGTCATGACGACGCGGATCGGTGTGCTGGTGCCGGCCGGAAACCCCACCGTCGAGCCCGAGCTGTACCGGATGGCGCCGCCCTCGGTGACGCTGCATTTCGCGCGGCTGGACCCCGGCGAAGGCACGCCCGGCTCGCTCGCCGGACTGGAGCACCGCCTGCTCATCTACGCGGACGCCGTGCCGGCGGCGCTTCCGTCGCTCGCGGCTGTGCGTCCGTCGGTCGTCGTGCTCGCCCACACGTCGGTGAGCTACGCGCTGGGCTACGCGCACGAGCCGGCGCTGGTCGACCGGATGACGAAGCTCGCGGGCTGTCCGGGCATCACCGCCTCGCGCTCGGTCCTCGCGGCGTTCGCGCATCTCGGTGTCAGACGTATCGCTTTGGCGACACCGTACTCGGAGGCCGTCGAGAAGCTGGGCGCGAGGTACTGGAGGGACGCGGGCCTCGACGTGGTCGCGCACAAGCGGCTCGACGGCGTGACGAACATTTACGACGAGACCGAAGCGCGCGCGTACGAGCTCGGCCGCTCGATCGACATGCGCGGCGCCGACGCGTTGCTGATCAGCGGCACCGGTCTCCCGACGGCGGGGATCATTCAGCGCCTGGAGGACGATCTCGGCAAGCCGGTGATCACGGGCCAGACGGCCGCGCTCTGGCACGCGCTCCGCGTGGCGGGTGTCGACTCGCGCGTGGCGGGCTACGGGCGTCTGCTCAGCGGCCGCCGGTGACCGGGAGCGTGTGGCCGGTGATGTAGCTCGCCTCGTCGGACGCGAGGAACAAAACCGCGTTCGCGACCTCGACCGGGAGGCCGAGGCGGCCGAGCGGCGTCATCTTCGACGGGCTGTACTCGACCGTGCGGTCGAGCTCTTTGAGGCTCTCACCCGTGCGCTCCGTGTCGATCGGGCCCGGCGCGACCGCGTTCACGTTGATCCCGTACTGGGCGAGCTCCAGCGCGACGTCGCGGATGAAGCCGTGGACGCCGGCTTTCGCCGTGGAGTACGCGGAGCCGCCCGCGTAGTACGCGGTCCACGGCGTCCCCTCGCGCGCGCCGGACGAGATGCAGACGATCTTGCCGTAGCGCTGCTCGATCATGTGCGGGACCGCGGCGCGCGTGCAGAGGAACGTCGAGCGCAGGTTCCACCGGATCGTGTGGTCCCACTGCTCCTCGCTCATCTCGTGGACCTTCGCGTTGCGCGCGCCGCCGACCACGTTCACGAGGATGTCGACGCGTCCGAAGCGCTCGACGGCGGTCTCGATCAGGCGCTTCGCCGCCGGCGGCTCCGTGACGTCGCCGACCACGCCGACGACCGTCGTGCCCGTCTTTTCAAGCTCCGTGACGAGGCGCTGCACCAGCGACGCGTCGATGTCGCCGCCGACCACGCGCGCGCCTTCCGCCGCCAGCCGATCCGCGACCGCGCGCCCGATGCCTTGCCCCGCGCCTGTCACCACCGCCACGCGGCCTTCCACCCGTCCCGGCACGGCTACGCCTCCAACCCGATCGCGCGTGCGACGTCTTCGAGGTGCGCGGTGGCGTCGCCGAAGTCCATGCTCGCCGCGAGAATCCGCTTGTGGATCATGTGCAGCGGATGCTCGGCGCAGTAGCTGATCGCGCCGAAGATCTGGTGCGCGCGCCGCGCGACGTTCAGACACGCGTCGCCCGCGTACGCCTTTGCCATCGCGACGTCGGCCCGCGCGTCCTCGCCGCCGGCCTCCCGCCATGCCGCCACGTGCAACAGCCCGCGCGCGCAGTCGACGTCGCGCACGAGATCGGCGCACGCGTGCTGGATCGCCTGGTGGCCGCCGATCGGCCGGCCGCCCTGCACGCGGGTCTTCGCGTGCTCGACGGTCATCTCGAGAATGCGTTGAGCGCCGCCGACCATCTCGGCCGTCCGCGCCAGAGCGCCGGCGCGCACCGCGGCGGCCACAGCGCCGTCACCGACCGCAAGCGGCTCGTCGTCGCGGACGTCGACGTCGTCGAACGCCACTTCGAAGACCGGATCGCCGCCCATCGTGTCGAGCGGTGCCCGCGTAACACCACGTCGGTCGGCCGGAACGATCACAACGGTGTCGGCGAGCACGACGATCACGTCGGCGGCGATGTCGGCGTGATTGACGAACAGCGCGCGTCCGTTGAGGCGGCCGCCGGAGACGTTGAGCGCACCAGGCGCTGACGCCGCGTGCGCGCGCCGAGCGCCGGCGTCGCCAAGCGCGACGGTCGTGATGCGATCGCCGCTCGCCAGCGCCGGCAGCATGCGCTCCCGTTGCGCCGGGTTCGCGGCAAGCGCCAGCGACGTCGCCGCGACCGCGCTCGCGACGTACGGGCCCGGCACGGCCGCATAGCCGAGCTCTTCGACGAGCAGGATCACGTCCTGCAGCGTGCCGTCGCTGCCGCCGTGCTCGCCCGGGATCAGAAGCCCCGGCCAGCCGAGCTCCGCCATCCCGCGCCAGAGCTTGACCACGTCGAGACCGGCGCGACGATCCGGCTCGATCGGACAGTGGCGGCGCAGATACTCGCGCGCGGTCGAGATCAGCAGCTGCTGCGGCGGCGACGGCCTGAAGTCCATCAGCGCGCCGCCGGCAGTCCGAGGCCACGCGTCGCGACCGTCGTCCGCAACACTTCCGCGGTGCCGCCCGCGATCGTGTGGCCGAGGCTGGTCAGGTACGAATGCGAGATCTCGCCGCCGAGCTTCGCCTCGCGCGAGCCCTCGCGCAGCAAGCCCCACGCGCCGAGCAGATCCATGCCGAGACGCGCGACCTTCTGGCCGGTCTCGTCGGCCATCACCTTCGCCACCGCGGTCTCGTACGTGATCGGCACGCCGTCGCGGATCTGGCACGCCGCGCGATAGAAGAGCCAGCGCAACGCGGAGAGCTCGGTCGCCATCGCGGCGATCCGGCGCCGCAGGCCCGCATCGCGCGCGAGCGGCATGCCGTCGACGCGCGTCGTGTTCGCGTACTCCACGAGGTGGCCGAGCACGCGCTCGAGCGCGGGTGCCTTGTAGAACCGTCCCCAGAACCGGTCGGAGTCGAGGCCGTTCAGCAGCGCGACGAAGCCTTCGCCTTCCGGGCCGAGCCGCCACCCCTCCGGCACGCGCACGTCGTCGATGAAGACTTCGTAGTGATACACCTCGCCGGTGAGGCTCGTGATCGGACGGATGTCCATGCCCGGCGTGCCGTTCGGCACGACGAACATGCTGAAGCCGCGGCTGCGCCGCGCCTCGCGGCTGGTGCGCGTGAACACGAGCCCGTGCGTCGCGATGCCGGCGTGACTCGACCAGATCTTGTGGCCGCGGAGGACGTAGTGATCGCCGTCGCGCCGTGCCTCGGTCTTCAGCGCGAGGAGGTCGGAGCCCGCGTCCGGCTCGCTGTAGCCCTGCCAGAAGCTCGCCTCGCCGCGCGCGATCGCAGGCAGCACGTCGCGGCGAAGCGTCTCGCTGCCGTACTCGATGATCGCGTCCGCCGTCTGCCAGATGCCGGGCAGCGGGCCGAACGGCGCGCCGGCGCGCGCGAGCTCTTCGAGCAGCACGAGCTTGAAGAACATCGGGCGCTCGCCGCCGCCGAACGCGCGGGGCCAGCACATGCGGATCCAGCCGCGATCGGCGAGCGCCAGGATGTACGCCTTCGAGTTCGCGCCGGAGCCGTAGCCGGCGTCCATGCCGTCGACCGGAAACGCCGACGGCGGATGCTCACGCAGGAATTGCCGCACCTCCGCCGCGAACGCCTGCTCGTCGGCGGAGAACGCGAAATCCATCGGCGCTTACCGCCGGACTTCCACCTTCCCGTCCTTGATCACGGTCTTGATGCGCGCGGGATCCAGGAGCACCTTGATGTCCCGCAGCGGATCGCCGTCGACCACGACGAGATCGGCGCGCTTGCCCTTCACCAGCGTGCCGAGCTCGTGCTCGGCGCCGAGGCATTCCGCGGCCAGGCCCGTCGCGGCCTGGATCGCCTGCATCGGCGTCAACCCCGCGTCGACGAGACAGCGCAGCTCGCCCGCGTTCGCCGGATGGCCGTGACCGCCGGCGTCGGTGCCCGCGACCACCTTCACGCCCTTCGCCGTCGCGCGGCGGATGCTCTCGAGATGGTGCTCGCGAAGATCGCGCGAGCGCTCCTTCACCCACGGACGGTCGGATTCGCTGTGGTACTCGTACACGAGCAGCGTCGGCACGAAGAAGACGTTCTTCTCGGCCATCATCGGGATGAAGTCGGGGTCCTCGTCGAGATAGCAGCCGTGCTCGATCGAGTCGACGCCGGCCTCGAGCGCGATGCGCAGCCCCGCGCCGCCGAGCGCGTGACACATCACCTTGCGGCCCAGCGCGTGCGCTTCGTCACACAGCGCCTTCATCTCGTCGGCGTCGAACGCCTGATCCCTCGGCCCGTGGCCGGCGCGCGAGCTGGCGCCGCCGGTCGTCGCGCACTTGATGACGTCGGCGCCCGCGCGGACCATCGTGCGCACCACGCGTCTGACTTCGTCGACACCGTTGCAGACGCCGGCCGGCAGCGCGGGGTCGTGCGGGATGATGCACTCGTGGCCCGACGGGCTCACGCGATCGCCGATGCCGCCGATGGGCGAGATGATCGCGACCGCGGTGTAGAGGCGCGGCCCCTTGATCAGCCCTTCTTCGACCGCCGCGCGGAAGCCCGCGTCGAGGCCGCCGGCGTCGCGAATGGCCGTGTAGCCCATCGCGAGCGTCTGCTCGATCACCCGCGCCGTGCGCAGCGCCCGCGTGCTCGAGCGCTCCGCGAGCCCCCAGCGTCCGGCGAGGTCGTACCCGTGCAGCGCCATGTGGTCGTGGCAGTCGATCAGCCCGGGGATCACCGTCATGCCCGAGGCGTCGATGACCTCGTCACGCGCGCTCGCCGCCGCGCCCGGGGTGATGGATTCGATACGCCCGTTCTGGAGCGTGATCGAGACGTCGCGCACGGGCGCGGCGCCGGTGCCGTCGATGAGCGTGCCTGCGCGAACGATCGTCATGGGGAACTCCTCCGGGCGCGAGTATAGCGCCCCGTCAGTAGCCCTTCGCGCGGTCGACCAGGTTCAGGAGCGGCGCGCCCGCGAGGAAGCGGCGTAGATTCTCCGCGAAGAGATCGGTGCACCGCTCGTCGTAGGTGGGAAGGAACCCCGAGACGTGCGGCGAAAGAATCAGGTGCGGCACGTCGAGCGCGTAGAGCGGATGGCCGGCGGGCGGCGGCTCCTCGCCGAAGACGTCGATCGCCGCGCCGGCGATGCGGCCGTCGGTCAGCGCGCGCGCGAGCGCCGCTTCGTCCACGCTGCCGCCGCGCCCCACGTTGATGAAGTAGGCGCTCGGCTTCATCGCGGCGAGCGCGCGCGCGTCGATCATCCGCTCGGTCTCGCGCGTGAGCGGCGCCGCCAGCACGACGGCGTCCGAGCGCCTCAGCATGTCGTGGAGCTCGTCGGGCGCGTACCACGTGTCGGGGAGCCGGCCCTCCGGATCGCCCGTGCCGGGCGCCGCATAGCCGGTGTCGGCGCGCTGCGACGGATCGCGCTTGCACGCGAGCACGGTCATCGCGAACGCGCTCTTCGCCATGCGCGCGAGCTCGCGGCCGATGCTGCCGTAGCCGATGATGCCGAGCGTCGCGCCGCGCACTTCGCTCGGCAGGAACAGCGGCCAGCGCTCCTGATCCGGCGGCCAGCCGCCCTTCGCGCGCCACTCGACCATCCGCGGCACGCGATGCGCGAGCGCCAGCAGCGCGGTGAGCGCGTACTCCGCGACGGTGTGCGCGTGCACGCCGCTCGTCGTCGTCAGCGCCACGCGCGCGGCCGCGAAGACCGGATGATCGGTGAGCGTGTTCACGCCCGCCATGTGGAGCTGGACCCACGCGAGCTTCGGCGCGCGCGCGAGATCGGCGGGCGGCGTGTTGCCGTAGAGGACGTCGACGTCGCTGTAGTCGGCCTGCGCGCCGTCGGCGCGGCGCACGCCCAGCCGGGGCGAGACGGCGCGCATCCGGTCGAGCAGCGCGCCGCCGAACGGCATGGTGACGAGCACGTTCACGTGCGTGGCGGCCATGGCGGCCTATCCTACAGCGGGGTGCTGCTAGAATCGCCGGGTGAATACTCCGAGGCTCGAGCTCGTCACGAAGGTTCCCGAGCGCGCGATGGTCGTCTTCGCGCATCCCGACGACGCGGAGATCGGCTCCGGCGGCGTCATCGCGACGTGGATCGCCGCCGGCTGCGAGGTCACGTACGTGCTGTGCACGAACGGAGACGCCGGCACCGCGGACCGCACGCTCACCCCGGAGCAGCTCGCGGACAAGCGTGCCGCCGAGCAGCGCGCGGCCGCCGACTTCATGGGCGTGAAGCACGTGGTGATGCTCGGCTACCCCGACGGCGAGCTCGAGCCGACGCGGCAGTTCCTCGGCGACGTGGTGCGCGCGATCCGCACGTACCGCCCGCACACGGTGTTCGCGCACGACCCGTTCCGGGTGCAGGGCTTCCAGCACCGCGACCACCGCGCGGTCGGCATCACGACGCAGGACGCCGTCTATCCGTACGCGCGCGATCACCTGCACTTCCCGGAGCAGATCACGCGCGAGGGCCTGGAGCCGCACAAGGTGCGCGAGCTCTGGTTCTGGGGCTGCGATACGCCCGACGTGCTCGTCGACGTCACCGACGGCGTGGATCAGCAGATCGCCGCACTGATCCGCCACGAGAGCCAGGTGCCCGGCTTCAACGTGCCGCGCGGCGAGACGATCGGCCATCGCGTGAAGGCCCGCGCGCGCGAGCTCGCCGAGGACCACGGGTTCACGTACGGCGCCGCGTTCCGCCGCCTCCTCGCGCGGGGCTGAGATCCGCGCGCGAGCTGACGTCGTCGGGAGCCTGCTCCGGCCCTCGAAGCCAGTCGGCGAAGCTCAGACGCGTCGCGGAGGTCGCCCGAAGCATCTGGCCGTGATGCAATGAGGGGCGGCCGCGCGGCCGCCGTGGTATTCTGCAAGCGTCTGGTTCGGGTCACTGGCCGTTGTGGTCGCGTTCCCCCATCAGTCCACGCTTTGGCGTCCCCTCCGCTGTTCCCCAGGGCGCGTGGTTCACGAGCGGAGTAGGAGTTTCTTCATGAGTCAGAAGCTTTTCATCGGTGGTCTTCCGTTCAGCACGTCCAATGAGGAGCTGCGCCAGCTCTTCTCCCAGGTCGAGGGCGTCGACAACGTCACGGTCGTGACCGATCGCGAGACGGGACAGTCGCGCGGCTTCGGGTTCGCCGAGATGGCGTCGTCCGAGGCGGCCGACAAGGCGATCAGAAAGTTCAACGGCTATGCGCTCGGCGGGCGCACGCTGAAGGTCGAGATCTCGAAGCCTTCGGCCCCGCGCGGCGGCGGTTTCCGCAGCGGCGGCGGCAATCGCTCCGGCGGCAACCGCTGGTAATCGGTCGGCCGTAGCCCAGCGAGGAGGCGCAGACACGCGCGGAGTGCGACCGCGCGTGTCTGCGCCGTGATCCAACCCCCGCTCGGCGCTGACGTCTACGCGAGGCTGTAGAGCCTCGCGCAGTTGTCCCAGAGAATCTTGCGCTTGGAGTCGTCGCTCACGCCGTCGAGCGCGACGAACTCGTGGATGGCGACGGGGAACAGCCCGTCGGAGTGCGGATAGTCGGTGGAGACGACGATGCGATCGTCGCCGATCGCTTCGATGACCTGGCGCAGGGGCTTCTCGTCGGCGTCGGTCGCGACCCAGCACTGCCGCGTGAAGTACTCGCTCGGCATCATCGAGATCTTGACCTCGGAGCCCGGACCGAACTTCTCCCACGCCTCGTCGAGCCGCCAGAGCCACCATGGCAGCCAGCCCGCGGTGCCCTCGAGGAACGCGCAGCGCAGCCGCGGATGCCGCTCGAGCACGCCGCCCGCCGCCATGCTGCCGAACGCCATCATCAGCTCGACGGGATTGCGGCCGGCCACCCCGATCACCCGGCCGTTCGGTGTATCGAGATAGCGGCGCGCGAGATCGTCCCTCAGCGACGACTGGCCCGTCGGATGGAAGCCGACCGGGACGCCGAGCTCCTCGACCGCGTCCCACAGCGGCTCCAGCGCCGGGTCGTGCACGTGCCGGCCGTTGATCGGGTTCGGGTTGCCGATCACCGCCACCGCGCCCAGCTCGCGCACCGCGCGGCGCGCTTCGGCGATCGCGCCGGGCACGTCGTGAAACGCCACCTGCGCGGCGAACTTCAGGCGCTTCGGCGCGAACTGGCAGAAGTCGTGGGTCCAGTTGTTGTGCGCGCGCGCGAGCGCGGACGCCACGGCGGGCTCGAGGTCGTCGTGCATGAGCACCTGGCGCCCGCGGGTGCCGTAGATCACCGCGACGTCGATGCCCTCGATGTCCATCGCCTGCACGTGCGACTCGGCGTCGTACCCGCGCGCGTGCGCGGCCTTGTAGTGCGGATGCCGCTCGAACGCGCGTTCCTGAAGGCTCCTGCCGACGACGGCGGTGTGCGCGCGCTTCGACATCTCGGCGATCTCGACGTTGCCGACCTTGATCACGGGCTGGTTCGGCGCGTTGGCGGTGCCGCGGATGAACTGCGGCGCGTACTTCTTGAACGGCTCGTCGAGATACTTCGGCCAGAGGTCGTCCGGCTCCATCGTGTGGAGGTCGCTGTCGAGCACGCGGAATCCCTGTTTCATGCGGTCCTCACTCGTCGCGGGTGATGTGAAGCGTGACACCGTGGGTGGTCGGCGCGGCCGCGAGCGCCGCACGCGCGCGCTCGACGTCCGCCGCCACCATCGTGAGCGCGGCCATGCCTTCGACGCCGCCGGCGTCGGCGGGCGGCACGAACTGCAGCGCAGTCCGTCCGACCGCGAGCATGACGTGCGCGGGACCGGCGGCGCCGGATTCCGGAAGCTCGAACAGGCGCTGGAACACGCCCGCCGTCGCGCGCGGATCCTTGGCGCCGATGATCGCGCGCCGAAAGCGCAGTCCAGAGGCACCGAGCGGGCGGGCGTCGGCGCCGAGCGGGCGGGCGTCGGCGCCGAGCGGGCGGGCGTCGGCGCCGAGCGGGCGGGCGTCGGCGCCGAGCGGGCGGGCGTCGGCGCCGAGCGGGCGGGCGTCGGCGCCGAGCGGGCGGGCGTCGGCGC
>Ga0233425_10002182_pt1 | contig 39713 bp, 23 predicted proteins | sample Watercolumn_Towu_2_FD_181712 | JGI IMG/M metagenome (GOLD analysis project Ga0233425, IMG submission 181712) | Freshwater microbial communities from Lake Towuti, South Sulawesi, Indonesia - Watercolumn_Towuti2014_140_MG | ecosystem: Environmental > Aquatic > Freshwater > Lake | place...
CGAAAGGGCGAAATCGCGAAAGTGATGATCACGCAAAGCCGCCAAGGACAAGACTTGAACCGCGCTGCGTGGGGCAACGCCTCTTCTTGGCGCCTTTGCGCCTTGGCGTGAGATCCCTGCCGCGATCCTGGCGTGAGGCATCACGCAAAGCCGCAAAGGACGCAGGGCATGGCTATTTCGCGTTGTCGCGTTTTCGCGATTAGAGTGGCGTTCGTGGCGGTTGTTCTTAAGAACCGTCCGATTCCTGGCGGTCCGTGCGGCCGCGCTGCCGCAGCCATTCGATCACCAGCGGCAGCACCGAGATCACGATGATGGCCAGAATGATGAGGCTGAAGTTCCGCTTGACCCAGGGAAGGTTGCCGAAGTAGTAACCTCCATACGAGAACAGCGCCACCCAAGCCACGCCGCCGACCACGTTGTAAAGCAGGAAGCGGGAGTAGTTCATGGCGCCGATTCCCGCCACAAACGGGGCAAACGTGCGGATAATGGGAATGAATCGCGCCAGAATAATCGTCTTGCCGCCGTGCCGCTCGTAGAACCGGTGCGTGCGTTCCAGGTGCTCGCGGCGCAGGAAGCGGTACTTGCCGGTAAACGCCTTCGGGCCGATATATGCTCCGATCCAGTAGTTCACCGTGTCGCCGATGATCGCGGCGGCGGAAAGCAACAGGAAGAGCAGGTGAGGGTGAAACCACCCCTTGGCCGCCAAAGCACCGGCGGCGAAGAGTAGTGAGTCACCTGGCAGAAACGGAGTCACGACCAGGCCCGTCTCGCAGAAGACCACGGCGAACAGGAGCAGATAGGCCACCGCGTGGAACTGCCGGACCACTTCTTCCAGATGCACGTCCAGGTGCAGAAACCAATCCAGAACGGTGTGCAGCCACTCCATGCAGTTCTCCCTAACTTCCCGCGCGCCGTTCGGCAGCGGTTTCCGTTGATCGCATATTGGTTGAGGAGTCGGGCGCAGGGTTACTGCCGGCGGGGCGCGACTCGACTTGCGCTTCGAGCACTTTCTGGCGGCGCACTTTTCGCACCACGGTCCGCGCTCCCGCGCGCTCGATCACCTCACCGCCGCGAACGGGTTGCTGCAGGTGGCCGATCACCCAGTCGCTGAGGTTCCTTGCCCCGGTGGCCGGCATGTCCTGTTCGAACACTGCTCCGGTGGTTTGGCGCAGTTGGTCAAGTGAGATGCCGCCGCCGACGACCCAGCCGCCCCCGGTGGGAACGACATGCGCCGGGAGACGGTCGAACTCATCTTCGATTTCGCCGACGAGTTCCTCGATCATGTCCTCCAGCGTCACGATCCCCACGACCTGGTCCGCCGCGTTGCGGACGAGGGCAATATGGGTGTGGCCGCGGATCATCTGTTCCAGGCAGTTGGCTTGAGGCAGGTTCTCCCGCAGACTGGGCATCGTGCGCACAATCGCCCGCAGCGACGGGTATTGCGGGGCCAGACGCAATTGCGCCACGATGTCCTTGAAATTCACATAGCCGACAATCGCCTGCGGATCTCCGGCTCGCTCGGTGACCGGGAACCGCGTGTGCATGTCCAGGTGAGCGGCTACCAGCGACTCCGCCATCGTGGCATTGATGTCCAGCATGCTGACGAAGTCGGCGGGCAGCATGATATCGCGGACCGGCCGCTGGGAAAGGGCCGCGGCTCCGAGGATGATCTTTTCCTCATGGGCTCCAATGAGGCGCGACGTACGGGCCAACGCGACACTGGCGCGCAGTTCCTGCAGCGCGGCACCTTCGATCTTCACATGCTGGTCGATCCGCTTCTGCCAGAGCCGTTCGCCCCAGCTCAGCAGACTGATGACGGACGACTCGAGCAGCCAAACCAGCGGCCAGACGGCGACCGAGAACCAGCTCATCGCCGGTGACAGTCGCAGACAGACCCATTCCTGGTTACGCAGGGCAAACACCTTGGGGATCAGTTCACCGACGATGATGGTCACGATCGTCAACGGGAAGACGACCAGGGCGATGCCCAGCACTTCCGCCAGTTGAGAACTGATCGCCAGATGTGTCCGCAGGAACGGGGCGAACTGTTCCTGCGCGCCTGCTCCACCCGTGGCCGCCGCGATGGCTCCCACCAGCGTAATGCCCAACTGCACGACAGCCAGGCTGCGCTCCATGTTGTCTTTCATATACGACGCGGCGCGCGATCCGGCCCGCTTGTCGCGCAGCAGCATCTGCAGACGCGATTTGGTGATGGAGGCCAGCGCAATCTCATAGGCGGCGAAGACGCTGTTGATACAGATCATCGCCACCATCACCAGGATCTCAATCCCAAATACGAATTGCATGTGTCAGGGGCTGCGGGAATGAACGAGAGGAAACGGGATGTCTAGCGCGAATAGAGTACCACCCATTCCATCCGCTGAGAATGGCGTTAACCCCACGGGTCTCTTCACGTCGGGAGAAGTCCAGCAAAAGAAGATCCCACTGCGAAGCGAATTCGCAGTGGGATCGGCTAGTCATTCAGTTATCGTTGTTCCGGAAGTCGCGAGGATTCGCGGAAATCGATAACCCTCCTCTACTTGTTGGCGTCCGGCAGGGAGACTTCGTGTTCCGGGGTATCGCGTTTCGACTGCCAGATGGACCAGGTCAGCGCCAGCAAGCCGACGATGATCACACCCCAGAAGACCGGATCCAGCGCCTTCGGCGTGACGTGGACGCCCTGAGCGCTCAGGAGATCCAGGGTCTTCGTGTCGTAGGGGAGAATCAACCCGATGATGAGCAGGCTCACCATGTTCATGACTTTGATCAGCGGATTGATGGCCGGACCGGCCGTGTCCTTAAGCGGATCACCGACGGTGTCACCCGTAATGGACGCCTTGTGCTTTTCACTGCCTTTACCCGTGTTGGCCACGGCGTCGCGAGGTTCATCTTCCACGGTCTTCTTCGCGTTGTCCCAGGCGCCGCCGGCATTCGCCATGAAGACGGCCAGCAACTGTCCCGAAACAATCATGCCTCCCAGGAAGCCCGCCAGCGCTACGGTTCCCAGGCCGAAACCAACCAGCATCGGTACCATGATGGCCAGCAAACCGGGGCCGATCAGTTCCTTCTGTGCGGACGTGGTGCAGATGTCCACCACGCGCCCGTAGTCCGGCTTCTTGGTCCCTGCCCAGATTTCCTTGTCGCGGAACTGCAGGCGGCACTCCTTCACGATCAGGTACGCCGCGCGACCCACCGCGCGAATGGTCATGGAGCTGAACAGGAACGGCACTGCGCCGCCGATCAGCATGCCAATGAACAACGTCGGATCGGAAATGGTCAACATCGAGGCCACGGTGTTGTAGACCTGCGAGGTGATGCGGGCCGACTCGCCAGCACCACCGGATCCCACGGACACAATGAAACTGTTGAACAACGACACGGCGGCGATCACGGCGGAGCCAATGGCGATGCCTTTCGTGATGGCCTTCGTCGTGTTGCCCACGGCATCCAGGTCGGCCAGGATCTGCCGCGCTTCCGTGTAACTGGCGTCCCCCATCTCGTTCTTGTCGTAACCCATTTCGCCGATACCGTTGGCGTTGTCCGCCACCGGACCGAACACGTCCATCGAAATGGTGTTGCCGGTCAATGTCAGCATGCCGATGCCGCACATGGCCACGCCGAAGGCCACAAACGTGGCATTCGTATCCTGGTAGATCAGCACACTGCCCAGGATGGCTCCCGCGATGATGAAGACGGCCACCACCGTGCTCTCATAACCCACGGCAAAACCCTGGATGATGTTCGTGGCGTGACCGGTCGTGCAGGACTTCGCCAGACTCTTCACCGGCGCGAATTCGGTACCGGTGTAGTACTCCGTGCACTTGTTCAGGGCGACGGCCAGCACAATCCCGATCAAGCAGGTCCACGCCGGCCGCATGTCCAGCCCTTCGATGCCGAGGTTCGCCCAGAACGGCAGATTCTCGACGAAGGGTCGGATGGCCTCGTAATCCGGATAGCTGGGGCTAAATCGCATGTAGAAGAAGCCCAAGAACAAGAATCCCACGACGCTGATCGTCGAACCGATCACGAAACCGCGGTTCACGCTCTTCATGGCCTCGGCCACGTTACCCTTGTCGCCTGCCCGCACCGAGTAGGTGCTGATGATGCTGGCAACGACGCCGATGGCGCGGACCAGCAACGGGAAGATCACGCCCTTGTGACCGAAGCTGGCAATCCCCAGGATCATCGCGGCCACGATCGTGACTTCGTAGCTCTCGAAAATGTCAGCCGCCATACCGGCGCAGTCACCGACGTTGTCGCCCACGTTGTCCGCGATGGTCGCGGCGTTGCGCGGATCATCCTCCGGAATGCCCGCTTCCAACTTGCCGACCAGGTCCGCGCCGACGTCGGCCGCCTTCGTGTAGATACCGCCGCCGACACGCATGAACAGCGCCAGTAACGTGCCACCGAAGCCAAAGCCCAGCAGAGCCTCATACGCGTGCTCGCCGTAGACCAGGAAGATAAGCGAGCCACCCAGCAGGCCGAGTCCATCCGTCAACATGCCGGTGATCGTTCCGGTCCGGTATCCCAGCTGCAAGGCGCCACCGAAACTTGTCCGGGCCGCGGCTGCCACCCGCAGGTTGCCGACGGTGGCCAGACGCATGCCCACGAAGCCCACGATGGCGGAGAAGGTCGAGCCGACGAGGAAGCTGATCGCCCGTCCCCAGGCAATCTCGGGCGGTGAGCCCGACATCTTGGCGGCGTAGTACAGCACAATGGTAATCAGCACGATGAGAATGCCCACCACGCGGAACTGCCGGTACAGATACGCGTTGGCCCCTTCACGCACTGCCTGTGCGATTTCCTGCATGCGCGGCGTGCCTTGTTCGGCATTCTTGACTTGGCCCACGAGCATCCAGGCGTACCCCAATCCGGCCAGCGCCACGAAGACGTTGGCGATCAAGGCGATCTTCTCGTAAAGGGCGTAGCGGTCGCTGACCAGCGGCTCCCACAAAACGATCTTGCGATGAGCGGTCGCCGCACTGGCTGCCGCGGGAACGGCGGTCGGGGCAGCGTCCACCGTGACCTCGGTCGTCGCTTCGGCAAACACGGTTCCCCCCGCCTGCAGCCAGACAGCCGTGGCGAGGCATCCCGCACAGAGAAGTACTAACCAGACAGTTGAGTTTCCGCGGCGTTGGCCTCCTCCCAATAGAGGAACAGGCCTTGGGGTCTTTCTCCCTTTCTTCATGACAGGCTCCTGGTTAAGGGCGGCAATCGAAATACCGAGCAATCAAAGATGCCAAGCGAGACCGGCTACACTTCAGGACGATCCTGGCCGCGGACTCGTTCGGCCTGACAGTCGCCGCGATGGTGTGTTCGGGGACAGCGGTCCGCAGTCTGTCCTGCGGCGGGCGCACACGTGCGGGTCGATTTACAGGCAGGGGGTGCTTGCCGTGCACAGCAAGTATCGGGAATACTTGGCGGCAGTAGACTCCACTTTCGCGAAAACAGACCCGCAATGCATCGTGAGTCCTGCGGTATCCCCGATCGGAAACCGAACGGCCTGGACCCGTGCAGAACATCCCCAACTACGGCTACGGCGACTCACGAGAACAGACCATCGTGTCCGAAAATCGGCTGCCCGTCAAGCCACGAAGAACGGCCGCGCCGCGGTATCTCGGGGACCTCGGGCAAACGGGTCCGGCAGCAGGCCTGGGACTTTCGGCCGGTCCCGGTCGCCGGTATCCTGACATGGGACGAGCTGGGCTCCAACCTGGCCCGCCGCCATGCTGGCGTGGGCTGAGGAGGGCTTCGTCGTAACTGATCGGTGCGCACGGGAGTTTGCGCTTGCAGCAGAAAGGTGGCTTCCGGTGAATTCCATCTGGTTGGTGCTGACAGCCTTGGCCGCCTTTCTCGTGGCTTATCGGTACTATGGCGCGTATCTGGCCGCACGGATTGCCATGCTGGATGACAGCCGACCGACTCCCGCCCACCGGTTGAGGGACGGCGTGGACTACCATCCCACCAAACGCATCGTCCTTTTCGGGCACCACTTCGCCGCGATTGCCGGTCCGGGGCCATTAATCGGTCCCGTTCTGGCCTCTCAGTGGGGGTATTTCCCCGGGTTTGCCTGGATCGTCATCGGCGCTTGCATTGCCGGTGGGGTGCACGATTTCGTGATCCTGTTGGCCTCGGTTCGCCACAACGGTCTGACGTTGTCCAAGATCGCGCGCGACTTCATGGGACCTGTCAGCGGCATGACCACCGCAGTGGCCACGCTGTTCATCGTGATCGCCGTGCTGGCCAGCGTGGCGATCGTGGTGGTCAACGCGCTGAGCGAGAGCTCATGGGGCATGTTCACTATCCTGGTGACGATTCCGGCGGCGTTGATCACCGGTTTGTGGATGTACAAACTCCGGCCAGGTCGCGTCGCGGAAGCCTCGGCCATCGGCGTGACCATCGTTTTCGCGGGTGTGTTTCTGGGCAAGCCGTTCGCCGAGTCGGCATTTGGTCCCTCGCTGATCTTCAGCAAACCGGCCCTGTCCATCATGTTGCCCGCCTATGCGGCCATTGCCTCGATCCTGCCCGTGTGGGTGTTGATGTGCCCGCGCGACTATCTCAGCTCCTATATGAAGATCGGGGTCATCGCGGTGCTGGCCGCGGGGATCTTCGTGGCTCATCCGGATCTGAAGATGCCTGCCACGACGCCCTACCTTGCCGGCGGTGGTCCCGTGGTGTCCGGGACCGTCTGGCCCTTTGTGTGCATCGTCATCATGTGCGGTGCGCTGTCCGGCTTCCACGCGCTGATCGCCTCCGGCACCACTCCCAAGATGATCAACAAGGAGTCGGACATTCGCCCCATCGGCTACGGAGCGATGCTGCTGGAAGGCACAGTATCCGTCATGGCCCTGGTGGCCGCGTGTGCCTTGGAGCCGGGAGACTATTTCCGGATCAACGTGCCGCAAGATACGCCGGTTCAAGTCGCACGCTACGACGAATTGGTGTCGGCGGCTCAGACGCAACACCAATGGGATTTGAGTCCGCGCGAGCTGCCGGCGTTGGAGGCTGGCGTGCAGGAGAAACTCGTCGGCCGAACGGGCGGGGCCGTGACGCTGGCCGTGGGCATGGCGAAAGTATTCTCCAGTCTGCCGGGCATGCAGCAACTCATGGCCTACTGGTATCACTTCGTGATCATGTTTGAGGCGTTGTTCATTCTCACGCTGCTGGAAACGGGTACCCGCGTAGCCCGTTTCGTGTTCCAGGAGACCATCGCCCAGTTTCGTCCGCAGAGCACGCTAGGGCACGAACCGAAATGGGGATTGAACGTGACGATGAGTATCGTCGTCTGTTTTCTATGGGGGTACCTGCTCTATACGGGTAATCTCAACGCGCTGTGGCGCATGCTGGGCATTGCCAATCAGCTCCTGGCGACCATCGCGCTGGCGGTGGGGACCACCTATCTGCTGAAATGCTCGCCGAAGCGCGCTTACGCCTTGTGCACGGGTCTGCCTCTGGCCTTCGTGTTGGTGACGGTGTTCGCCGCGGGACTGCTCAGTGTCCAGGGATGGTGGATGGAGTTGCGCGACCCGGCGCTGACTGCCGCGCAGGCCTTCTACACCAAGATGATGTGTTTCCTGGCCAGCGTGATGCTGGTCCTGACCGGAATCATCGCGCTTGACGCGCTGCGATGCTGGTACGGCATCCTGCGCTCGCCGCACAGCCGCGGTGAAGCCGTGCCGCAAGCCGGAGTCGCGGGGGGCGGCGGGGCCGAATGATGTAGCCGACAATTGGTCTTCCCTGAAGGCGACTCGTCCGGGAGGTGACGCGATGCGCGCACGACGACAACGGGTCTGGGCTCTGGCGGTCTGGCTTGCGGTGTTCGGAGTGTATCTGGCATGCGGCGCGTCCGTGCCCGGCGCAACGGCCGGTGAGCCCGCCAATCCTTATTCGGCCTGGTCCCATGGGCCCGCGCGCGATCCGCAATTCTTCCCGCTCGCTGTCTGGCTGCAGGACCCCAAGAACGCACCCAAGTATCGGGACTTGGGAATTAACACCTATGTAGCCCTGTGGCGCGGGCCGACGGAAGAGCAATTGAATGTGTTGCGGCAACACGGCATGAAGCTGATTTGTTCCCAGAACGAGCGTGCGCTGCGACTCGCCGCGGATGATCTCATCATCGCCTGGATGCACGGCGACGAGCCCGATAACGCGCAATCGCTGGGAGAGGGAAAGGGATACGGCCCCCCCGTGGCGCCGCAGCGCATCGTCGCCGACTATCGCGCGATCCGCGAACGGGATCCGCAGCGCCCGGTGTTGCTGAATCTGGGGCAGGGTGTGGCCTGGGACGGCTGGCACGGCCGCGGAGTCCGCACCAACCATCCTGAAGATTACGTCGAGTACCTCGCCGGCTGCGATATTGCGTCCTTCGATATCTATCCGGCAGTGCACGACCGGCCGGCGGTGGCGGGAAAACTCTGGTACGTGCCGTTCGGTGTCACGCGCCTGCGCCGTTGGGGAAACAACGAGAAAGGTGTTTGGAACTGCATTGAGTGCACGCGCATCAGCAATACCGCCGTCAAACCCACGCCGGACCAGGTGAAGGCGGAAGTCTGGATGTCGATCATTCATGGTTCGCGGGGATTGATCTACTTCTGCCACCAGTTCCAACCTGAATTCATCGAGGCTGGCCTTCTGGCCGATGCCGATATGTCGAACGCAGTGCGGACCCTGAATCGACGGATCCTCGATCTGGCACCGGTCATCCACGGTCCGCCCGTCGAGTCGCACGTTCAGCTGCAGTGCGATCCGGCTGAATTGACTGCCGAATGCAGGCAGTTACTAGGTGGCCAGCCGGTGGCGTTCACGGTTCGCCGGTGGGAACGGGATTGGTATCTGTTCGCCGTCGGAATGGACGGGCAGAAGATCCGCGCTACGTTTTCCTCGCCCGAATTGCGGGATGCGCTTTCCGTGGAGGTGCTGGACGAGCAGCGAACGCTGGCGCTCACGACTGGCGGGTTTTCGGATGACTTTGCCCCCTACGCGGTACACTTGTATCGGATCAGGGGACGTTGACCGGCCAGCGAGCCCGTTGGCCGCGCGTTATGGGGAAATCAAAGAGAGGTCAGTGCGATGCCGCTACCCACCCGAGAAGATCTCATGCGACTCCCGCCGCGGGCCATCGTGGCCTATGCCGCGCGGTGTGCTCGACGCGTGGAGGCCACTTACGCTGCGGCCATGGCTCATCGCCCCGACCTGGTAGCAGCCGTCGATCGCGCGATTTCTCAGGCGGAGCAGTTCGCCGCCCACGGCACCGCGGATGTCGAAGCCGACGTTGCGGACGAAGCGGATTCGGCCGCGCGCGTGGCACAGGCTGCGGCAGTGGCGGACGCTGCCAACGCGGCTGCACGCGCTGCACACGCGGCCGCGCGGGCGGCACACGCGGCCGTGGACGCCGCCCAGGAGATTTCGCGCACGGCCCATGCCGCGGCCTTCGCGGCGGCTTTCGCCGCATTTGCGGCGGCAGACGTCGCCCACTCCGCGGCGTTCGTCCGGGCCGTCGGTCAGGACTTCAAGCGATTGGCGGACCTGACGCGCTCCGGCGAAGACGTCGCCATTCCGCCCGATGCCGACGGCCCACTGGGACCGCTGTGGCCGGAAGAGAGAGCTTGATCGTCAACCACTCGTCAGTCGCCGCGCCTTGGACCGGCCGCCGCGCCAGATGTCGTATTGCGGCGTGGCGTATTGCTGGAAGAAATCATCCAATCGCTGGGACAGTTCCGCGCGCACCGTTTCCGTGCCGGGCTGGCCAAAGAGATTGAATCGCTCTTGTGGATCTGCCTGCATGTCGTAGAGTTCGTACGGACCGTCCGGCTGGCGCGCCACGTACTTCCAGCGGTCCGTGCGAATGGCCCGGCAGGTTTCCATCTCATAGAACGTCACGTTATCCCACGCGATCTGATCTCCCTGCAAAACGCGCGAGAAGTCACGGCCCGGAGACCTCGGTTGCCTGGGCATCCGGTCGCTCAGTCCCAGATATCCCAATACCGTCGGCAGAAAATCGTAGTTGCTCACCAGCAGGTCCGCCGTCTTGCCGGCCGGGATGCGCGAGGGCTGCCGAAAGATCAACGGGATCTGCATCATCAGCTCGTGCGCTCCGATCGGGCGCATGTGATCTCCCATTCCCCACATGCCGTTCTGCCCGCCCATCCATCCCTGATCGGCCGCATAAACCACCAGCGTCCGCTCGTCCAACCCCAATCGCTGCAGCGTGCTCATGATTTCGCCCACGCCGTCGTCGACACCGCTGGTCTCCGCGGCCACGCGCCGCATGGCGGTGAGGCTATTGTGGAACGATTTGTTGTGGTGCTGCCAGGGATGCATCGCGTCCCGGGGAAAACTGGGAAACAACTTGTCGGCATAGAACTCGGCGTGGCGATTGCGAGCCGGGCGGAGCATGAGACCGCCCAGCGAATAGGGCCCGTTGTAGGCGAGAAACAGGAAGAAGGGACGGTCGCGCTGCTGTTCGATGAATTCGATCCCGCGGCGCGTCCACAGGTCGGTCGTATAACCGGGCTCGCGACGCACGCGCCCGTCTTCGATGATGTCCTGGTCATAAAACTCACTCGTCGAACCATCCGGCTTGGTCACCCAGAACGAAAAGCCCTCGTTCGGCGTGAGGTTGGCGCCGAGATGCCATTTGCCGCTGAGTCCGCAGACGTAGCCGGCATCGTGGAGGATCTCGCCGAGCGACGTGAACTCCTCCAGCGTGTTGTAGGCCTGCGGTCCCATCATGTATTTCGGGTCCAGGAACGAATGTACGCCGTGTTGGGACGGGAGCAGGCCCGTGAGAAACGTGGCACGCGTGGGTGAACAGACCGGATTGCTGCTGAGCGCGCGGGTGAACCGCATTCCCTCGGCAGCGAGCCGATCGATGTGAGGAGTCCGGATGTCCGGGTTTCCATAACACCCCAGCGACCAGGCGCCTTGGTTGTCCGTGAGGATGAAGACCAGATTCGGTGGACGGGGTGCAGCCCTGTCGCGGCTCTCCGCGGGACTCGAGACCGCGAGAAAGCTCACGATCAGAAATGGGCACCATGAATCCATACCGGTGAGACGGGACGTTCGCATGGGGCAGTCCTCATTCGGTGCGAATACTTGCCCCGGTGACTCAAGTCTGGATGGCCGGCGCGAGTGACCGGATGGTTTCAAACAGCTCCTGCTGCCGCAGCGGTTTGGCCAGGTAACCGTCCATGCCCGCGGCAAGGCATTGTTCTCGATCTCCCGGTAAGGCGTGGGCCGTAGTCGCGACGATTGCCACCCGTTCGCCAGTCACTTGCTCGCGCCGCCGGATTTCGACAGTCGTTTCCAGGCCGTTCATCCCGGGCATCTGGACATCCATCAGTACAAGGTCGAATGGTTCTTCAGCGAGGATCTTCAGTGCCTGGTAGCCATCTACCGCCAGCCGGGCACAGTGTCCCCACTTGGTGAGCAGCGCGACTGCCAGCTTCTGATTCATCAAGCTGTCTTCGACAACGAGGATTCTAAGACTGGACTTGGCACTAAGCGAGATGGCTCTGCGACGCCGGGCGGCTTTCCATGATTCGGCCGTTTCACCGAGAACGGTCTGCAGGACCGTAAGCAACTCCGACGGTTTCACCGGCTTCAGGAGATAACTCGACACACGCAATTCCCGGCAGCGATGTACATCGTCGGAGCGGTCACCGGACGTCAGCACCACGATGATCGTGTCGGCCAGGTCCGGTGTATTTCGAATCCGTTCGCACAAAGTGAAGCCGTCCACGTCAGGCATGTTGACGTCCGTCAGCACGAGTCGAATGGCTTCGTTGGTGTGCGAACGTTCGCGCATGAGCCGCAGCCCTTCGTCCGCTCCGGCCACGGCATGGGGGGCGAGGCCCCAATGCCGCAGAACTTCCTCCAGGATCTTTCGATTGGTTGCATTGTCGTCCACGATCAGGACGGGCAGTCCGCGGAGTTCACTCAACTCGACACGGTCACTTGGTTTAGCTTCGTGGTCGGCGATGCCAAGATTCACCGTGAAGGAGAAAGTGCTGCCTTGGCCCACTTCGCTCTCGACCCGAATCTGTCCTTCCATCAACGCCACGAGCCGGGTGCAAATGGTCAATCCCAAGCCCGTGCCACCGTAGCGACGGGTGGTGGACGAGTCCGCCTGCGTAAAGGCGTCAAAAATGGTCACCTGTTTCGCGGCCGGGATGCCGATTCCCGTATCGGTTACCTCGGTGTGGAGTGTCACTCGGTTCGGGTCATGAAACACACAGGAGACCCGGACCACGACCTCACCGTGTTCCGTGAACTTGATCGCATTGGTGATCAGATTCAGCACGATCTGTCGCAGTCGATTGACGTCACCGACAAGACTGTCAGGAACATTCGCTTCGACGTCATAGGCGAGTTCCAGTCCCTTACGATGCGCGCGCACTGCCAGGGACTTCATCAAGTCGCCTAGCAGATCCCGCAGCGAGAACTCGACGTGCTCCAACTGCACTTTCCCCGCTTCGATCTTGGCAAGGTCCAGGATTTCGTTGATGGTCGCCAACAGAACCTCGCCCGATTCCATGACCATCGTCAGGTACTCACGCTGCAAATCCGTCAATTCGGTATCGAGCACCAACTCGGTCATGCCAATCACGGCGTTGAGTGGAGTCCGGATCTCATGGCTCATGTTGGCGAGAAAGTCAGTCTTCGCGCGGTTCGCCGCTTCGGCGCCTTCCTTGGCCGCTTGCAGGGCCTGCAGCGTTCGCACTCGATCCGTAACGTCGGAGATGGCGCCCGCCATGCGCGTCGCACGTCCCCGCTCGTCCCAAATGGCCTGACCGCGCGCACGGAACCAGCCGTAATTGCCCCCCTTTGTGCGAAGGCGGTATTGCACGTCGTAAGGCGCTCGCTGCTGAAGATGAGCGCGGATTGCGTCCAGCGTTGCCTGACGGTCGTCCGGGTGCAGTCTGCATTCAAACGCGGCAAACGTGTTCTCCATGTCGTCGTCCGTGTGGCCGAGCAACTCCTTGAAGCGGAGTGAGTAGTAGACCTCGTCACTGAGTACATTCCAGTCCCACAAGCCGTCGCTCGACCCGCGCACCGCTAACGCGAACCTCTCCTGTGTCGCACGCAGTTCCGCTGTGCGCTCCGACACCGTCCGATCCAGGTCGCGGTTCAGGCCTGCGAGACGGTGGTTCAACGCAGTCAGGTGCGTTTCGGTGCGCAAGTACGTCGCGACTGCAAATGCCCCGCCGGCCAGAAAGGCCAACATCCGCAGAAAGTGCCACCACCACCATCCTCCGTCCCAGAGTACCGTGAGCGGAAACATCAGAGCGGCTCCCGCGAAAAGCTGCGTCATCACGGCGAACAACCAGTCATCAAGCCGCCAGGCTCGATGAAACCGTAACACGAACCGCCCAGAAGCGAGGGCAAACCCGCAGCCGCCAAGAACACTGGTCGCCCAGGCCGTTCGAGTAAATTGCCCGGAGCTGAGCATCGCCGGCTGCCAGGTCGGGAACAGACTGGAGAAGATTCCGGTGGCCAGAGACATGCCGAACGTTACGATCAGAGACAACCAAGCCCGTTCCGAAGGGATCCTGCGGGCAGGCAACCAGACCAGCGCAGACAACAGACCACCGGCAACGGACGACAGAATATGCAGCCAAACGAAGTTGTTGCCCGGCGATGAGGCTGCGTGGAACAGGTCGAAAACGCCCATCGCCACAAAGGCATTCGACATCCAAACAAAGCGTCGTTCGTAGGGACGGCGCAAGCGCCGCACCAGGAGGATTACCACGATGCTCAAGGCCAGCAGGCCACCCAGACTCTCGACGACGGCGTGCAGCGGCAGATTCTCTGCCTGAAATTGCGGCAGCAAAGCCGTGACCACGAATATCCCCATCGCCGGCAAAACGAGACATATCGCCGTGCCAGCGAGGGTGGCCGCCGTGGTTCTGATGCTGCCGTTCGCGAAAGCCATCACCCGTCAGCGTCCAAGTGAATCGCTTGAAACGTCAAAGGACCGCCGTAGCCGACTGCATTTCAGAGAAGAAAGGCGACGAGCCAGACACTGCAGACAAGATGCTGCCGACGAGGTCTGCCGGAACGCGGTTGGATCCAACTGCACCCCGTCACGTGAATCTCTTCTTACTATATATTCCATCCCGGCTTGGGTCGGGAGCCTTGCGAGGGTCGTGCTGCCGGCGCAAGAATGCGAAAAACTCGCACAGCCGCGGATGGTCGAACGGCAAGACTTCAGCGGGGATCACGTACCACCAGACCGCGAGAACTTCGTCTCAGAAGTTCACGGTGAACTGCGTGTACAGGAAACTGGCGTCCCCGTCGAAGGGTACTCCCGGTGTGGTCGCGTAGAACTCACCGGCAAAGAAGTGCGAGTAGCCGATCAACAGGTTGGTATGCGGGCTCGTGAGGAACGTGGCCGTCAGGTCCAGTTCCTGGCCGAGCTCTCTGCTGCCCGCGGATCCGCCGGGCAGGTTCGCAAACGGGCTCATGTTCACGTTGTAGGGAACATCGTTGCCGTTCTGCAGCCAGAAGAAGTGGTACCAAGCCAAAAGCGTGAGCTTCTCGTGGGGCTGCAACGTCAGCAGCAGGTTCGCGTCTTCAATGTTCCTGCGTCCGAAGAGGTCCATGAAGCCGAGGTACTTGTGTACCAGCGGCTCGTAGTGGTGGAAGCCGTTGCTCACGGTATCATCGCCGGAGGCCCAATCGTAGTAGGACCAGAGCGTGGGTTTGCCGCGCAGACAGTCGAACTTGCGCCCGAGACCCAGCGTGAAGAAGCCGGCTCCGTGTCCGGAATCGTCAGCATTCTCCCCGAATTGCACGCCGCCTTCCAATTCGTAGAGCCAGTTGTCCGTGCTGCCGTAGTACCGGCTGCCGATCGTGTCGTACTTCACGGGCAGGTCGTAGTAATGCAGCGCCAGCCAGTACAGTTCCAGCTTGTCGCGCGTCATTCCCTTATAGGTCGAATACACGCCGTAGATCTCGCGGTCCTGATAGGGCGGGTCCAAACGATCGATGTATCGTCGCAGCGGACGCACCCAGAGGCCGTCGATGTCCCATTGATCGCCTTGCCACATGAGTCGGGCACCTTCGAACGTCCGTCGCGTGTTGGCCCAGTCGAGCGGAGAAATCAGCCGCCCGGCGCCCAAACCGACTTCCTGGCGACCCACGCGCCCGGTCAGCTTGCCGCGATCCCCGTCGGCCACGACCACATCCAGAAAAAGGTTTTGGATATCGGTGTGATTCTCCTCGATTACCCGCGGACCGACTTCCTCGAATTCGCTGCGTGCGTCCAGCATTTCACCGAAGAAACGCACCCGATCGCCGATCTCGCTGTTGACGTAGAAGCGGGTACGGTGCAGCAGGAAGTCATCGTCCACTCCTGTCAGGCCGCCAATATTGGGCACGGTCGGTGAGAAGCGGAAGTTCCGCTCGATGTGATTCCGTAACCGGTATTGGCCTCCCACGTCGACGATCATCCAGTCGCCGATTGTGCGGCGTTTCAGGTTTTCTCCCAGATGCCAGTCGGCGTACGCGGGATCCTCAAGATAAGAGAAGTTGTTATCGAAGAACATCTCCTTGTAGGCCCCCACGACCTGCGCCTGGAAGGACTGCTGGTGCTCGCAACCGGCATAAACGGCACAACCTTCATCAGCGGACAAGAGAGCGACGGGTGTCTCGGACTCCTCTTCCTCTGGTTCGGTGGCTTCAGGCACGGGTGCCGGTGCGGGCGCTGCGGGCGCTGCCGGTTCCGGTGGACTTTCGGGTCTGGCTGGCAGGCGAGCGATCCGCTGCGACTCCAGGTCGGCTGGCACGGGAGGTGCCTTGCGAATCAGCACGGACTGTTCCTGGCGTTCCTCCGCAGCCGTGACGACGCCTGGAAGACCAAACGCGGTGACCAATAGAACAACTACGGTCGCATTGAAGACATGGGTCCGCATTGCTGCATCGCCTCCCTGCAAGAGCCTGCACCCTCGACGGCAGTTCGACGGAACGCGCGCTTACCGCGGATCGTTCAGCCGTGCCGGGCCTCCACACTCCATGAAGGACCATCACCGCCCGCAGATCGTGCGTCGTGCGTGGATGCCGCACAACACGCGTTGCAGGCTCAACTGCCATATCCTGTCTCCGTTGATCGGCAGGTTTCTCCGGCGAGGGTGAGGGGGACCGCAGCGAAGACGAGATTTGCTAAAGCCTTCTGGTCTGGGCAGAAATGCCGAACTGCGCGGTGGTGCGCCGTGTAGTCGACGCACCGATTTTACCAGTGACAACGATCGGTCAGTCCAGACACGACATGCGGTCTGAATGGGCAACCGATCCTACCCGGTCCGTGATCCGGTCCGGTTGTAACGACTTTAGCGACCAAGTTCCGTTTGCCAGTGCCGAGCCCAGACATGGCCCTGGTTCAGCTTCACGGCTTCGGCCAATTCCTGGCCGGCGTGGGCTCGGTCACCTCTTCCCAGCCAACCCAGCCCGAGCAGGTAGTGGGCCGCGGCGGTGCGCGTGCGGGCGGTTTCCTGTTCGCCGAACTTGGCGAAGAAGTCAGCCGAGGTATCTTCCTTGAGTCGGCGCTCGCCCTGCTGGAAGACCTCATCGAGTGTCGCGGCGGCTTTCTCGGAGTCACCGAGCTTATGGAAAGCCAGCCCCTGGTAGTAGCGCGCGTCCGGCCAATCGGAGGAACCGGCCTTGATCGCCGACTCGAAGGACTTACGCGCCTCGGCCGCTTGCCCCAGTGCCTCGTGCGCGGTGCCGGCCAGGTAGGCGAGCTGCGCCGTGCGGGGATCGTTCTTCGGCTGGCCGACGCCGAGATTCTCGGGATATTGCGTCGCCTTCAGAAAGTCAGCCAAAGCATCTTTGGGCCGGCCGGCCCGCAGGTGCTGCTGCCCGCGCAGCAAGTGGGCGTCCACGAACACGTCGTGTATACCCTCGCTCCCCTCGCGCGCGTGAAAGCGATTATTATCGAGCAGTTCCACAGCCTGATCATACTTCCCGTTCAGTACCAGGACGGTGATTTCGCGCAGCAGGCTGTCCTCGCGCCCGGCCACAATGGCATGGTGCGGTGCAAGAGCCGCCAACCGCCGCTCGGGTGCTACATTGCCAAACTCGTACAAGGTGTCCAACTCGAGCAGCAGTCGCGGGTCGAGCGCGTCACAGGTCAAGGCTTGTTCGTAGGCCGCAATCGCCTTGCCGACCTCGTTCTGCTGTCGATAGTAGGCCCAGCCCAGATTGCGGTGGACGGTGGCGAGCGATGCGTCGCGGGCCCGCGATTGCTCCCACGCCGCGATCGCGGCCGCCGGTTGCACATCGTACAACAGGTTTCCCAGGTAATAGTGGGCGCGACTGTCGGCCGCATTCTGCTGCAGCGCGCACAGCAAGGCGTTGCGTTCCTCGGCACGGAACGGGAAGCAATAGTCCGGTGGCGATTGGGCCGCCCGTTGAAAGGACTGCGCTGCGGCTGCGGAATCACCTTGCAGCGTGTGGAAGTACCCGAGCAGGTAATGCAGCAGCGGGTACGTACCGGCAAACGGAATCTCGGCGTCCACGGGGCGCTGGAGGACGTCGATTGCTTCCTGCAGCATACCGCCGGCCGCGTAATCGCAGGCCAACTCGAGGTAGCTCTGCACGTCGCCGCGCAGCTTGCCTGTCAATTCAGCCAACTGGCGTGAATTGCCCGCGCTGTCGCTGCCGGCGGCCAGCAGCCAGGCTTCGTTCATCGCCCGAAAGTCCAGCGGATCGAGCGCACGCACCCGCGCGACAACTTCCGCAGCCTGCTGCGAGCGGCCCAGTCTTCGCAGGATACTGGCCTTGAGATTCAGAGCGCGCGTGTTGAGGGCATTTGTCGACAGGGACTCGTTGACTTCGGCGAGCGCCTGCACAAACAACCGTTTCGCAGCGGAAAGTTCCGCCAGTTGCAGGCAGGCCGCTGCGTGGCAGGCCTGGTCCCAACTGGCACGATAGAAGGCGTCGTACGCTGCGTCGTTCTTCCCCTGGCCGCGCAGAGCGATGCCCAACTGCAGCCACGCTTCCCCGTTCTGAGCGCGCGTGTAGTCGGCGGTGAGCCGTGCGAGCGCTGTGCGCAGGTGCTGTTCGGCCTCGGCGTAAAGGAAGCGCCGATTGGAGTGGATGCCGAGCATCGTGTGCGCGCGGGTATCGCCGGGGTCACGCCGAATCGCTTCCTCGTAATACTGCCGCGCGTCCACCGTGGGATTGTGGATCTGTTCCACGCGCAAGCCCGTGAAGTAGAGTTCTTCCGTCGTCTTGATCTCCTGGGGCTTGGCAGGCGGCTTGACCGTTTCGGGCAACTTCTCGACCGGTGATCGCTCCACGGGCTGATAGGCCACGATCTCCCGCCCCTGGGCCGTGCAGAGCGACACGCGCAGGTCCGTCGGCTTGACGTCTGGCGGGAGCGGCACCTCGCGGCGGAACGGCCGATCGGGTGCGATATCCACGGTCTCTTCGCACAACCGCCGCTCTCCAGCGACCAGTTGGACCTTCGCAGCGCGATGCGCGGAAGTCGTGTGGAACCCGATCAGGACTGTCTTGCCGGACTGGACTTCGAGATTCACCGCACCCTGCAGATTGGCGTTCTTGAACCCGCCGATGTCGCGAATCGGATACCAGTATTGCTTGAAGGTCTTCACTTCGTAGGGTTTGATCCAGCTGTAGTCCGGCTGATTGTCGGAGAACGCGCCGACCATCAGCTCCGCGTAGGGACCGTCGGTGTCCGTGAGGATCTCGTCCCAGGCGCGCCCGTACGGGCCGGTGCCCCATTCCCATAACTTGGCGCCGCAGACGACATGATGGTTGCCGATGTGCACCACCCCTGCTTGCCTGCCGTGGTCGTAGCCCCCCATGAAATCTTCCCGCAGATTCCAGGCAAAGAAGGAATTGGAATCGGGGGAGTTCTTCCACCAGCTGATATCCGCGTTGCGGTAGTCGTGCCCGCGGTAATCACCCTGGGAGATGGGCCAGTGGGTGAAATCGATTTTCGAGTGATAGGTAGCCACCTGCACGCTGGGCGGAAACAGCACCTGGTACTGGTCGTTCACGTGCACCGCCACGTTGGCCCAATACAGGATCGAATGCGGCAGGGCCGTGCGATTGAAGAACTTCACCGTGGCTTCGATGTACGACTTGTCGGGAAACAGCGTCAAACCGATCAGCCACCGCATGCGGTGCCGGCGTTCCGTTTCCCCGATCCAGATGGTCTTGCTGCCATCGCTGTTCTCGACCAGCGTATAGTCCACCGGCATAAACGTCGTATTGCGATGGTGGTGAAACGCGCACCACTCGACACCCCCGGAGATCCAGGCGCCGAGCATACCGATCAATGCCGGCTTGATGACGTGCTGCCGGTAGAAGAAGTCGTATTGGTTGGTCTTGTCGGTGGCGCTGAACAGCCGGCCACCCAGTTGGGGCAGGACGGAGATGGCTACGTAAGGGTTCTCCAGTTCCAGAGAAGTGTATGTCTTCTCGACGCGTGCGTGCGTGAGTTGATCCTGCAGGGCATAGGGGTAGATCCGCTTCTGGGCCCCTTGGTAGGACTCCTGGGTGTAGAAGATCGGATTGCGTTCCGGCGGCCCGGCCTCGTACGTCGGGATCACCACGGGCCGTTCACGGATCACCACCGCCTGGTCACTGACCGCCGACCGCGGCGATTCCGCCGACGTCACCAGCGTCCCGGAGACGATGCACAGGCCGACTACCACGCCGCCAATGTGACTACTGCGCCGTGTCATTTGTATCTCCCAGCGAGAGAAGTCTCCTACATCACGAAACACCATCCAGCTCATCGAAGACGGCCTTCATCAGCAGCGGCAGGACGACTGTCGCGTCGGCATAGACCTCCGCGTAGCGCCCGCCATCCTGCGGAGAGACGAACTTGCCCCAGCTTACGCCTTCGGAATAAGTGCAGCCAGACAAACCGCCCCAGTGTACGGGCTCGGGACAGATCCGCACTCCGTAGCGAAATCGCGGCGCGCGCAGGGCCGTTCCCAACCGGAAATTGGTGATCTCGTAGTAGGGGCCGACCTGTTGTGCCCAATTGCGGGGCACACCACCGCCGATCGTAATGATTCCCAACTCGGAGGCCGCACCGATGAACCGCGCATATTCCTGCAGATCAACGAACGGATTGAATTGCGGGACCGCCCGAAAAACGTCCTGGGGCCCCAGTGACTCGATGGGCTGGCTAGCCGCCGACAGTGCCTGCAACATGGCCCACGTAGCCACGTCGAGTCCCATTTCGCTGTCGGTGAAGGCGGGAATGAAGACGGGCACGCTCTGCTGGTACGCGCTGCGCAGAATCCCGGGCCCCTCATCCAGCCGTTCCAGTTCCTGGCCGATAGCGCGGCAGAATCGCGCTGAGGACCAGACGCCATCGGGCGGCTGGTTCTGGTCCAGCACCGCGCGCACCAGACGCTCGACATGATTCAGATTCGTCTCCATCTCCAGCGTATCGTAGATGCGGTTGTAGCCCTGCTCGAAGAGCTGCTCGTCGGTTTTGTGGGGATCGTAACGATAATGCGTCAATCCGATCGATTCGGTGAGTCCGTGTGCCACGAGCGCTCCCGTGGCAATCACGGCTTGGACGAGCCCGCGGTCAATCATCTCGCACACGATCCGTCCTTGCTTGGCCACCGTCATGGCGCCGGACAGTGTCAGAACAACGCGGCAGTCGGCCTGGCGGTGCATGGCCAGCAGGATCTCGAATGCTTCCCCCAGTTGGCGGCCGCTGAAGGCCGTCCGGCCCATGGCTTGCAACAGATCCGCGAAGGAATGCACGTCATCCAGTGCGAGGCTCTCCAGTGGCTGAAGGCCGTCCTCGCGCCCATCATGTAACGATCGCCTGTCCATCATTTCCTCGCTCTAGTTACCCGAAATCGCTAGGCGCAGTGTGTTCGATAACGTCGCGGTCGTCGAGGGGAGTGCCGCCAATCGAAAGTGTTCACGGGTCGGTGGGGGATAGGTGCGTTTTTCGGCGTCAACTTCCTGCCGTTGGAACCAGTCGTCGTCCGAAAGAAAACACGGGCCGATCCCCGTCTCTTCACCGATCCGTGAACGCCTACCGGCAATCCAGCATCGTGCGGCGGATGAAGTCCACCATCAAGCGGCGATAATGCTCACCCGAGATCCCGTGGCGATCGGGCGGGTAGATCATCAATTCAAACGTCTGGTTCGCCTTCTGCAGCGCGTTCACCAGTTGCAGCGTGTTGGTCAGGTGCACGTTGTCGTCGCGCGCGCCGTGGATCAGCAAGAGCCGTCCGTGCAGATCCTTGGCGGCAGTAACCACCGACGTCTGGCGATAACCGTCGGGGTTTTCCTGCGGCGTCAGCATATAGCGTTCCGTGTAAATCGAGTCGTAGTTGCGCCAGTCCGTGACGGGGGCTCCCGCGATGCCAGCTGCAAATCGCTTGCTGTGCGTCAACGCGAACGCGGTCAGGAAACCGCCATAACTGTGACCGCTCATGCCGATCCGCGCGGAATCCACGAACGGTTGCGCGGCGAGCCAATCCAGGACCTCCTCGATATCGCGCAACTCCTGCACGCCCAGTTGGCGATAGGCGGTCCACGTACTGACGGCGCCCTTACCGCTCGCGCTGCGCGGATCACATCGGAAGGCGATAATGCCCATGTGCGCCAGCAATTGCTCGAAGGTGCGTCCCCCCTGCCAGGAATCGCTCAGCGTCGGCGCGTGGGGACCACCATAGGTCAGCAACCAGACGGGATACTTCTTGCGCACATCGAATCCGGGTGGCTTGATGAGACTGCCTTCCACGACGAACCCATCTTTCAAAGGAATCCGCACCAGTTCCACGGGGCTCAACTCGTAGCGCGAGATGCTCGCCACCGGGTTGGCGTCCAGAACGCGGAGCGTCTGACCTTGGCTGTCACAGAGCTGGACGCGTGCCGGTCGCGTCACGTCGCTGTGGGAATCTATGAGGAGCGTGCCGCGGGAGTTGGCCGTGATGTGATGGGAACCCGGCGCTGACGTGAGACGTTTCAGATCCGTGCCGTTACGACATACTTGATAGAGGTTCTCAGCCAGGTGCGAGTCGCGCGTCGCCGAAAAACAGATGCGTTCCCCCGGTGCATCGGCCACCAGGATCTCGCGGACTTCCCATTCCCCCTCCGTAACGCGCTGGACCAGCGTTCCGTCGGCGCGGTAATGATACACATGCCGCCACCCGTCGCGCTCACTCAACCACAAGAACGATGCGTCGGGCAGGAAGGTGAGTGCTCCGGGATTGTCAACCCAGGCCTGTGTCTGTTCCCGAAAGAGCCGGGTCGAGATCTGAGTGCCGAGCTCGAAGCGTACGACGTCCAGCCAGCGTTGCGTCCGGTCCTGCACATAGTAGTACAACGACTTGGAGTCGGGCATCCAGCCGACATGCGTGATCAGCATGTTGTCGGGCAAGTACGTATCCGTGTTGACCCACTGCACATCTCCGCCGTGGGCGCGCACCACTCCGAGACGTACGCGGGGATTGGGCGTTCCGGCCAAGGGGAACCGCTGGAACTCGGTGGGCTGGTGCACTTCGAGCGGGTTAGTGAGCGTGAAGGAGGATACCGGCCCGTCATCGAATTGCAGGAAGGCAATCCCCTGCGAATCGGGACTCCAGGAATAGGCCCGCCAACTGCGATTGAACACTTCCTCGTAATAGACCCAATCCGCCTTGCCGTTGTGCACGGTGGTGGAGCCGGTCTCTGTCAGACGCCGTTCCTTGGTGCCGCCGACATCGACCACGTAGAGGTCGTCGTTCCGTACAAATGCCACCCGCTGTCCATCGGGGCTGAATGTGGCGAGTTCTTCCGGGGCAGGGGAGTCCGTGAGGCGGTTGGCGGTTTTGCCGTCCAGCGTGACGTAGTACAGGTCGTGGTTATGGTCCAACAGTGCCGCCGTAACTTGAGGATTCAGATGGGAACCCGCCCGTTCGGCCAGTCGCCTGGCGGCCGAGTCATCGAGGGCTGCGACACCCTTAAGGTTGTTCGCCAGCGCGGTTGCCTCGTACAGCGGAGTGCAACGGCCCGAGACCGCGTGTACGCGACACAGTTGTCCCTCTTTGGATTGCAGGAAGTGTTCTCCGTCGTCGAGCCAGCGCACGATCGACATCGGGTTCCCCTGGAAGTCGACTGGCTTGCTGCCGTAGAGTGTCTCAAAGGTAATCGGCTTGCGGGCACCGGCGGCGTCCTCGGGCGAGACCGGATCGGCCGTCAACAAAGGTGTCCCGCGCGGCACGCGAACCACGGGGAAGTCATGCCCGGCCTGCAGACAATCCGCGAAGACTCCCTGCGTTGCCAAGCCGTCTGGTGATTGTGGTTCCAGCAGCGCGCCGGCCAGTGTCCCCGATGACTGATCCGTGCGTACCAGGTAACTGCCTGCCGTGCACCGTTGCACCATAGTGCGTCGCTCGGTGTCGATGTTCCATCGCGACGGTGCTTCGCCCGGACTTTCCGCGCGATCCAGCTTGCGCACGGTGTAGACTTCGACGTCCAGTTCCACATCTTCGCGCAAGATCCGAACGGTGATGCCGCGCTGCGCGAGCTGCTGCGCCGCAGCTTGGCACGTTGGCGGCAGGAGATAGGCAAAGGGGCGCGGCGCGGAGGAGTCCGGTTGCTCGGCGTCGTGCGGCGAGGATTTCAAGTTCTCGGACCTGGTGGCCTCCTCGGCGCAAATCGCCGACGACATGACAATCAACGCGAGAAGGAACACTGCTGCAAACGATAGCCCATGACACTGGCCGGGGCGTGGGTCTCTGAGCGCTGGGTACCAGTCTCCTGGCCCCTCCCACGTAGTGATCGCAGGTCTCTTGGATTTGCTGTGGCACGGTCGGGAGACCGGCCACAGCGCCGAGTGAAATCCGTTGCGAGATAACATACTGCATCATCCAAAGATCTTCACAACACTGTTCAGGAAACCCGCGCCCCATGTTGCACGAGCACCGCTGCGCTGAGCACGTGCCGAAACACGACCAGGAATGTGCGATGTAGGGTGTGTCAAGCTCGCGCAGCGAGCGCCGGCACACCAGGGTCTTGGCGCGGGGCCAAGGTGTGCCGGCGCTGCGCTTGTCACACCCTACGGGCTCCGTGGCGAGAGCGTTGGGCGATCACGAGCACCGCTGCGGTAAGCACGAATCAACCCCTTCTCACTCGTTCGATTATCGTTGCCGCACTCCGGCAACTCAACGAGTTGCGTTGTCACCGTGCAGGCGTCATGATTTCCCTTGGAATGACTGGTTTGAATCCGCGACCGTGAAGGCGGGAGATACCCCAATGACGCAACTGCATCGCAGGCAATTCGTGCGGCAGTCGGCCGGTTATGCCTTGGTGGTCCCACTGGGTGGAGCGCTGGCCGTCTCGGCCGACAACGCTCCGCGCCGCATCAAGGTGGGCCAGATTGGAGTCGGCCATGCCCACGCCAACAAGCTGGCCGTGTACCGGCAGTCGTCCGACTACGAGGTGGTGGGGCTGGCGGAATCAGATCCGCAGCTGCGGGCCGCCGCGGAGAAGGAGCCAGCGTTTCAAGGCCTGCCTTGGATGACGCAGGAACAGCTGTTGAATCGATCGGACCTCGAGGTCGTGCTGGTGGAGACCCGCGTGACCGACTTGTTGAACGTGGCGGAAGCCTGTGTGGCGGCAGGCAAGCACATTCATCTGGACAAACCGGCCGGCCGATCGCTGCCGCAGTTTCGCCGCCTTTTGGCGGAAGCGGAACGCAAGAAGCTGCTGGTGCAAATGGGTTATATGTACCGCTACAATCCCGGCGTGAGGCTATTGCGCGAGCTTCTGAGCCAGGGTTGGTTGGGGGACTTGTTCGAGCTACATGCCGTGATGAGCAAGGTGGTTCCACCCGCGGATCGCGCACGGCTTGTGACTCAAGGATGCAGCATGATGTTCGAACTCGGCTGCCACCTTATCGACCTGATCGTGGGAATCCTGGGCAAGCCGAATGACGTGGCGTCATTCGCTCAGCATGTCTCGAGCACACCGGATACGCTCCTGGACAACACCCTGGCCGTGCTCACGTATCCGCGCGCCCTGGTCACGGTGAAATCCAGTGCCGTGGAAGTCGATGGGGGCAAGCGGCGGCATTTCGTGATTTGCGGCACTGAGGGTACTTTTCATATCCAGCCGCTGGATGATCCCGGCGCTCGTGTGACGTTGAGCCAATCCCGCGGCAAGTACCACCAAGGTGAACAGGACATCCGTTTTCCCAAATACACGCGCTACATCGATGATGCGGCGGACATGGCGAAAATCCTGCGCGGGGAGAAGGCGGCGGACTTCTCGTACGAGCATGACCTGACCGTGCAGGAGACCGTGTTGCGGGCATGCGACTGGAAATTGGACTGAATGCGAGAACCTTCAATGCAGACAACCCAGCAACTGAGTTCGCAAGACAGGATCCCCGTCGTCGGTCTGGGGTTCTGGAAGGTCCCAAACGAGCATGCTGCCGATCTGGTGGTGGAAGCCGTGCGCGCCGGTTATCGCCACTTGGACTGCGCGTGCGATTACGGCAACGAAGCCGAGGTCGGAGCGGGGATCCGCCGAGTGCTCGACTCGCGACTTTGCCGGCGTGAAGACCTCTGGGTCACTTCGAAATTGTGGAACACGTACCACGCGCGTCAACATGGACGCCTTGCTTTGGAACGGTCGTTACGCGACCTGCAACTGGAATACCTGGATCTCTATCTGATCCATTTTCCGATCGCGCAGAAGTTCGTACCGTTCGCGGACCGCTATCCACCCGGCTGGTTCCACGACCCCCATGCGGCTCACCCACACATGGAGACGGAACGGGTGCCGATTCGTGAGACCTGGGAGGCGCTGGAGGAATTGCAGCGCAGCGGGTTGGTGCGCAATATCGGGGTGTGCAATTTCGGTTGTTCCCTGCTGCGCGATCTCCTGTCCTATGCAGCGGTCCGGCCCGCGGTGCTCCAGGTGGAAATGCACCCCCGGTTGACCCAGGAGAAACTGCTGCGGTATTGCCAGGAGGAAGGAATCGCCGTGACGGCCTTTTCACCGTTCGGGTCGGTTTCCTACGTCTCGCTCAACATGGCCAGCGACGCCGAGTCATTACTCCAGTTGCCACTGATCCAGCAGATCGCCAACCGTCACCGCCGGACAGCGGCCCAAGTGCTCTTGCGCTGGGGACTGCAGCGGGGAACGGTCGTTATTCCCAAGACGTCGAACGCGGCGCGGCTTGTCGAGAACATCGCCGTCTTCGATTTCGAACTGACCGCGGAAGAGATGTCCGCCATCAGCGGATTGAATCGCCATCAGCGCTACAATGATCCGGGCGTTTTCTGCGAAGCGGCGTTCAACACGTTCTTTCCGATCTACGAATGACGCCAGCCCGGACTATTCCCCACAGAGGCACAGAGGGTGACGAAAGGACAAGTAAGGCAAGCGGTTGCGTGATGATCTTGGCTGGACGGAATCTGACAAGCCGTGAATTCCGCCGCTCCTGCTTTCCTCTGAGTTCTCTGTGGCTCTGTGGTGGCTCATTTGGTTTCGTGCACTATCCGGGCTGGATCGCGAAAACACGAAAGGGCGAAACCGCGAAAAGGCAGTAGCGGATGCTTGGAGTGCAGGCAGGGCGCTCGCGCCACAGAGTGTATCCGGGTTTACTTGTTGGCTTTCTTCTTGCGGGTCGCCTTGCCTTTCGTCTTCGCATTGTCGCTGCCCGCAACCTGGGGTCGTGAAATCACGACCTCCACGTCATTGGATTGCGCGGGGCCCGGTGTACTGCGGCCCTCGTCCACATATTTCTGCAGCAGGGAAGTCAGGCGCGCCGTGACATCGCCGCGCTGCGCCTGCACGTTACGGGTCTCACCGATGTCGGCAGCGAGGTCGAAGAGTTGAACCGGTGGCAGCGTGCGGCTTTCGCCGCTTCCCGGCCGCGGCGCGCTCCAACCGCCCGAGTCGGGACAAAGCGCCAGTTTCCAGGCGCCCTGCCGAATGGCGTAGGACCCGTTGATCGAATGGTGGACGACCGCTTCGCGCAGCGGTTGCTCCGCCGTGCCAAGCAACGCGGGCAGGAAACTGACGCTGTCCACACCTGCCTCCGGCGGCAGGGGAATGCCGAGAATGTCCGCGCAGGTTGCCATGAGATCCGTCAGGCAGAGCAGTTGATCGGACTTCGTTCCCGCGCGCACTTGTGCCGGCCAACGCACGAGAAACGGAATCCGATGGCCGCCCTCGAAGATGTCCGCCTTGTGACCGCGAAACCGATGGCTGGGATTATGGCCGCGGGGCAGAAGTTCATCGAACTTCGCCTGGGGCGAACAGCCGTTGTCGCTGGTCACGATCACGAGCGTGTTGTCCGCCAAGTGCAGGTTGTCCAAGACGGCAAGTATCTCTCCGAGACTGGCGTCCGTCTGCATCACGAAATCGGCGTAGGGATTCAATCCGCTCTTGTTCTGCCAAGCGGCCGTCGGCACGATCGGCGTGTGGGGAGAAGCTAACGGCAGGTACAGGAAGAACGGCTGCTCCCCTTTCGCTGCCGCCGCGTGTTGCTGCAGGTACTCCACGGCCTTGCGCGTGAGCATGGGGAGCACGTCAGCCGCGTCGAACTCGGGAGCGGCCGGTCCCAAGCGAGTGCGCCCCGTCGTGCGCCCCAGCATCATCGGGAAGTCGCGGTCCTCCGTGGGTTTCGCCACGACTCGATCGTTCTCGATGAACGTGTAGGGGACCATGTCCAAAGAAGCGCTGATGCCGAAGTAGTAATCGAAGCCGACGGAGTTCGGGCCGCGTGCAATGGGCTGCGAGTAATCGACGTTCCAGACCTGATCGCGGTCCTCGATGCTGAGTTCCGCGACTTGTTTGTCGGGAAGTCTGGCCCAGTTCATGCCCAAGTGCCACTTGCCGATGCAGGCCGTGTGGTACCCGTGCTCCTTCAGCAGTCTGGGTACCGTCCACTGGCCTTCCTTGATCAGCGGCGGGCTCAGGCCCCCTAACACACCCTGCTGCAATCGCGATCGCCAGCAGTAGCGGCCCGTCATGATGCCGTAACGCGTCGGTGTGCAGACCGCCGACCCCGAATGCACGTCCGAAAAGGCCATCCCTTCGGCGGCCACCCGGTCGAAGTTCGGCGTGCGGATCTTCCCCTGCGGGTTCAGACATTGCAGGTCGCCATATCCAAGATCATCGCACAGGACATAGACGATGTTTGGTTTGGCCAAGGTTCCGTCCGCACCTGTCGACGCCCAGGCACATAGCAATAGAGCAGCGGCAAACATACTATTTCTTCTCCTCCGCGGGCATCGTCACCGAAATCGGTTTCACCTCCAGTGCCTCACGTTGCGGCAGCACCGGGAACGCCGCGTGCGGTTCGGTCTGGTACCAGAAAGCGACGGAAGCGATATCGTCTTTCAGTGGCAGATAGCGCTGTTCCGACTGCCAACCCAAGGCCTGAATCGTGACTTTCAGATCCTTCTCGAAACGAATCGGATCCACGATGTGCCAGCGATAGAGGCCGAATCGTTGGCCCGGGAGGTAGATCAAGTCGGGAGGGAGAACTTGCGCCAAGCCCGTGTAGGGCGTGCTGAAGGCCTGGTAGCGTTTGGTCTCGCGGTTCTCGAAGTTGTACGAACCGCAGAAGTAGTCTTCGGTACCGGTGCCGCAGATGGTGGGAAACTCCCGGTCGCCATCCATGAAGAACTTGATTTCACCTTCCCCCCACCACCCCGGGCTGTGCACTTCCCACGCCAGATACGTGCCTACGTATTGTCCCTGTCCTTGAACGCCCTCGAGGATGGTGTAGTCCTGTTTCTCGGGCAGCGGATTGACTCGGCGGAATTGCGCATGAAAGTAGGCGGCATCGCTGGGGACATCGGTCAACGTGTAGTTGACCTGGTAGTAGAGCGTCATCTGCTGATCGTCCAGGTTTTCCATCGTGATCTTAGCCTTCTTGCGGAAGGGCATGTTCCAATAGCAGTTGAAGGCGCTGCCGGGATTCACGCAGACGGCCAGCGAGTTGATCTGCGCGTATTTGCCCCAGCCGCAGGCAAAGAAATCGGCCATCGGCACCTCCACCGAAGGTGTCGTTTCATCATCCCAGTAGCAGCGGAGAATGTAGTAGCGCGTTTTGTCGATCGGAGCCGGCGTCATCCAGATCTGTTGAATGGCACCGGATCCTTCGATCTCTGCCAGCGTGAACGTGGACTTCGCGGCGATGCGGACGGAAGGCGACACTTTCCAGCCCCGGCCCAGTTCGCGTGACGCGCGCTGGCCCGTACCTTCCGTCGCCATGCCGGCTTTGCCTTTCTCTCCGGTGAAATTCTCCGGACTGATGGAGCGCGACTTCGCCGCAGAGAGCCGGCTCAGATTTCCCAAGTGCAACTCCAGACCGTTGAATCCCGGACTGCCGCTGTCTTCGCAGCGACTCGGTACGGCGGGCAGCCACAGGACCAACAACAGAACACAGGCGCTGAATTTAGTGGTGCGATTCATGTGTGGTCTTCCTCCGAAAGAAGTAGTCTTATTGAGGACGATACCAGAACGATGCCCAATACTTTTGGTCCACGGCAAACACATCGACCGCATCCTGAGAGGCGTCGAAGGAGGCAGGCAATATCCCGTAGCGCTGCATTTCGCGGATGTACTGTCGATTGGGTTTGAAGCCGGCCGTCGCGTAGCGCGGAGACGCATCCCACGCGGCCTTGCCTTTCTCGATCGCGCGCAGGAGCAGCTGGTAGTCCGGATCGTTCCGGTCGGTGAACACGGCGCCGCAGCTCTCATAGCCGCCAGCGGCCTTGGCCAGCGGGCCCAGTAGCAGCGGCGAGCGTTCCGGAGTCGTGAAGTTCACCAGGATGTTCGGGCTGAAGCGGGCAATCGGATCGTGCTCCATGATCACGCGCTCATACGACCCCGTGGGCACTTTCCGTTGGGCCGCGATCTTGCGTCCCCATTCCTGCGTCAACGGCAGCGGCTTGGCTGCTCCGTCCGCGTCCGACTCATGGCACGTCCGGCAGCGCCGCTGCAACAGGGCGTGCTGTTCGCCAAACACGGGCAGCACTGCCTGTCCGGCGAGTTGTTGTTCCCGTTCGTTGCGAAGCGCGGCGTAAGAGCCGACGTACGTGGCCCCGCTCTCAATCCAGAGCCAGAGCGTACGCCACTCCTGCGGTGAACACTTCGCGTCGTAGTGGCTGCCATCGAACTTCTTGAGCAGCGGGCTGGCGGAACTGCCGATGGTTCGCGGCGGCTGGTTGCCCAGGCCGTTGCGGCCGTCAGCCACCTGCCGGTGGGCAAACAGACTGAAGAAACTGTGCGACCAGTGAGGTCCCAAGTCACCGGCCAGGATCACCTGCCCGTCCCGTTTCTCGTACGTGTGGCACGACACACAATGCCGATCGAGGATCGGCTGCACATCGCGTGTGAAGTCCAACACATCGGGATAACCGGCAAAAGACTGAATCCGGCTGGGCGGCCGCTCCATGGCCAGAAATTGCTGGGGACCTTTGTTGTCCGGGGCGATGGTTCGTTGTTCGTGACAGCCGACACAGCTGATCGTCTCGCCAGGGCGCACGCTGCACCAGCTCTGCATCCGTTTGACCGACAGGTCATTTTCGTCCAGCGCCACGAAGAACACCTGCCGGTCGGCAGGGACTTCAAAGAACGCCGAGCCATCCGCTTCCACCGGCACCGTACCCAGCACCCGCTCCAGCGTGAACGTGCCCAACCATGAGACCAGATCCGGGCCGCCGCTGAAGTTCACTTGCTTGGGGAGCGACTCGAGGATCAGCAGCTTCTTGATCTGTCCGCGGGACACGCCGTCCAGATGGCGACCGCGATGGACATCGGCCAGGAACATGCGGCCTGAGGGCTGGTCGGGCCGCGCGCGCGAGGCGATGATGCGCTCGCGCGGACGCGCTTGCAGCGGCCGCGGTTCGTGCAATTGCCCGGGGCCAGGGTAGCGATAGATGGGCTCAATCGCACCCGTGCCGTCCATCAGCACGAGTTCGTTGTCGCGCGCCGCCAGGAAACAATCGGCCGCAACCGGATACGGATCCCGCGTCCATTTGCCGCCATGCAAGGGCCGCGCGAACGACTTCTCATCCGGGCCGCATTTCGGTGAGACAACCGTGGCGATCCCGGCATGCTCATTGATGCCGTGTCCCGGCGAGAACGAGGCCACGATCTGATCGGTTCCTGGAATCGGCTTGGCGTCGATCATCACGATGTGCGAGTGCATGTTGCCGAAGTAGACCATCTGCCCCGCGCCATCGGGGTCCATCGTCCAGAGACCGTGGTACTCCACCTGGCTGCGGTCGACGTATTCCCAGCGCATGTAGAGCAGGCGGCCATCCGGCAATACCCAGGGCGTGTTGTCGTGTTCCGTATTGGCGGAGATCAGCCGCACGTCGCTGCCGTCTCCTTTGCAGCGGTAAATCACGCCGACCTGGGTCATCCAGCAGTTCACCCAGCGCTGGCAGCGCGTGGAGACAAACGCAATATCACCGTCCGGGAGATAAATCGGTTCGTAGTCGTCGTAGTCGCCGAACGTCAACTGCCGCAGCCCCGTGCCGTCGCAGTTGATCTCGTACAGGTGGTAGACATCGGTGCGAGCCGGGCGGTAGGAAAAGAGGATCTTCTGCCCGTCGTAGTGCACTTGCGGGTCGCGAATCGAACCACCCTGCGCGTCCAGCAGCACTTGCACCTCGTTCGTCCGGACATTCCAGCGGCAGAGCTTGCCATCATCAGGCGCTCCATTGCCGGCATAGGCTTTCTTATTTTCGTCGTCGCAGAAATAGCCAATGTTGGCGTACCAATGCGGGTCGTCGTAGCGGCTGCGCGTACAGAAGATGATGTCCTTCACGTCCTGCATCGACCCGGACAGAGCCTTGTCCAGCAGTGAGCGCACGGGGGCGGGGGCAGCGGGCTGCTCCTGGCACCAGGCACTGCCCGCCGCCACACACAACACACCGGCTACCAGAGTCCATGGCAGTTCTCGCGCCCGACGCATAATTGATCTCCCGCTTGGAATCAACGTGCACAACTTCCACGAGGAACGCACGGGTCGCTACCAGTTTGCGCGGGTGACGCACAAAAGAAAAGCTCAGCTGCCAAGGCACGGCCGTTTTGCGTTCCGCTTCGGAGTCGGAGTTTGCAGGACAGTGCTTGCTCGCGCGGAGCGTGAGCGCCACGGATGCTCACGCCAGTACCTGGCTGAGAAACCGTTGGGTGCGCTCGTTCTGCGGATGATCGAAGATTTCGTCGGGCGAGCCCGATTCGATCACACGCCCGGCGGCCAAGACAAACACCTGGTCGGCCGACTTGCGCGCGAAAGCCAGCTCATGGGTGACGACGACCAGCGTCAGGCCGTCACTCCGGAGGTCGTCCAGCACGCGCAACACTTCATGTTTCAGTTCGGGATCCAGCGCACTGGTGATTTCATCGCACAGCAGCCCGCGCGGCTCCATGGCCAGGGCGCGCGCGATCGCGACGCGCTGCTGCTGCCCGCCCGACAACTCGCGCGGATAAGCATCCGCTCGGTCCGCCAGCCCCACGCGTTGCAGCAGTTCCAAACCCCGGGCGCGCGCCTCACGCGCGGGCAAACGCAGCACGTGTACGGGCGCTTCCAGGATGTTCTGCAGGGCCGTGAGATGCGGGAACAACTGGAAGTCCTGGAAGATCATGCCGAACAGGCGGCGTACGGCGGCCACGGCTCCGTCGCCGGAACTAGTCCCCCGCGGGCCCAAGGTGTGCGGTCCGACCCGGATCTCCCCGGCGTCAAAGGTCGTCAAACCGTTGATGCAGCGCAGCAGCGTGGACTTGCCGCCGCCACTCGGACCGATCAGCGCCGCGGTTCGCCCCGGCTCAATCGCCAGGTCCACGCCGTCCAGAACGATGCGCTGCGCGAAACGCTTTACGACACCCCGCAACTCGACACCCAACAGTTCCGTCATTGGCCTCGTCCCCAACGATGTTCGAGATAGCGCGCCAAGTGCCCCAACGGTACGGACATGATCAGGTACAGCGCGGCGGTGGCCAGGCCGATTTCAAAATACCTCATGCTGGACTTCGCCAGGATCTGATACTGCTTCGTCAGCTCCACCACGGCAATCACGCTGACCAGGCTCGTGTCTTTGAAGAGCGCAATGAAATCGTTTGTCATCGGAGGAATGATGATGCGAATCGCCTGCGGCAGAATGATCCGGCGAAACGTGAGCCCGCGCGGCATGCCCAGCGATGCAGCCGCTTCCCACTGCCGCACGGAGATGGCTCCGATCCCCGCGCGATAGATCTCGCATTCGTAGGCGGCGTAGTTCAGGCCAAACCCCAGGACCGCGGCCACGAAAGCCGAAAGGTTGAACCAGGACTCCAGACCATAGCGGCTACCGAGCGACGGCAAGCCGTAGTAGAGAAAGAACAGCAGCAGCAACACGGGGATGCCGCGAAAGAACTCCACGTAGACCGTGGCCAGCATGCGCAACGGCCACCATCGTGACAAGCGCAGCAGCGCCAGAGGCAGACCGAGCGCGACGGCCAAGGCCATGCTCAGCAGCGTGATCTTCACGGTTACCAATGCGCCGCGCAGCAGCAGGGGCAGGTAATCGCGCACCGTCCAGCGGCCCTCGGCCTGCCGGATCGCGGACTGGGTACCGTCTTCGTGCAGCAGCGCCTCCTGTTCACTGTTCCAGAGTCCCCATTGCTCGTAGATCTCCCGCAGTTTGCCGCTGGCTAGGAGCCGCTGCAGCGCGGCATCGCAGGCCTGGGCCAAAGCCACATTGTCCCGGCGAAAGGCAATCGCGTACGTGCCCCGGCCCACCGGCGCGCCGGCGAACTTGAGCCGCGGATTGCGCTTGGCGTAGTAGAGCGCAATCGGCGTGTCGAGCAGTACGGCATCAATGCGCCCCAGCTCGAGATCCTGATAGGGCTCGACATTGCCATCGTAGATTCGTTTGCGGACCTGCAGCTCATCGAGCAGCCGTTCGGCGGCGGTGTCCTCCAGAGTTCCGACAACACCTCCCCGACTGCGGCATCCTGCCAACGAATCAAACCGCTGTTCGTCCGCGCGCACGACCAACTGCAGCGTATAGATATAGTACGGGCGGCTGAAACGTACTGCTCGCGCACGATCGGGGGTCACTTCGAGTCCGTTCATGGCAAAGTCGAAATCGCCGCGCTCGAGCCCGGGTACGAGACTACTGAACTGATATTGCGTGAAGTCGATGCGCCGCTGCAGTTCGCGGGAAAGCGCGTCTGCCAGGTCCTTTTCATACCCGATATTGACGCCGGGACGGTCCGGGTCCTTGAAGACGTACGGCGCGCCTCCTTCCGCGTCCGCCGCCCAGCGCAACGGCGGCAGTTCTGCCGCGGCGCTGGCCGCGCTCAGCCACAGGAATGACAGCAGCCACCCTGCCAGGCGCCTGCCTGTCTCTCGCGTATTGTCGTCCATTCCCGCCTCTCGACAGTTGAATCCGTGTACGGATTGGAGTTAGATTCTGAAATAGCCCGCACCGCTCATAGCTGCATCGTATGGCGACGGGCCACGTGTGCCCAAGGAGTGTCACGAAGATTTCGCATTCGCTTGCCCCGCAACTATCCCGCTTGCCTGGAGAGATTCCCATGACCGTTACTTCACGTCGAGTATTCTTGAAGAGTACTGCCGTCGCCGTCGGGGCATTGGCCGTTCCGGAGATCGTTCCCGCGAGCGTGTTCGGCGCCAATGCGCCGAGCAATCGCATCAACGTGGGGTTCATCGGCAACGGCAACCAGAGCACCATTGATTTGCCTGCGTTTCTCGGGCAGGACGACGTGCAAGTGCTTGCGGTCTGCGATGTGAACACGGCCAGCTACGGCTACAAGACACCGGAGCAGTTCCTGGGACGCAAGCCCGCGCAGGACAAGGTGAACCAGTTCTACGCGAAGAAGCAATCGTCCGGCCAGTACCAGGGTTGCGATGCCTACAGCGACTTCCGCGAAGTACTCGGCCGCAAGGACATCGATGCCGTGGCCATCGTGGTACCCGATCACTGGCATGGTCTCATCGCGGTGATGGCCGCCAAGGCCGGCAAGGACATGTATTGCGAAAAGCCTCTGTCGCTTACCGTGCGGCAGGGGCAGATCATGGTCCGGGCGATCCGCAAATACGAGCGGGTTCTGCAGACCGGCAGCCATTATCGTTCCAGTCCGAAGAACCGCTTTGCCTGCGAACTGGTGCGCAACGGGCGCATCGGGAAGGTGCAGCGGATCATCACACAGGTGGCACAAAACAACGCGGTCGATCCGGGACCCGGCTGGCAGCCCATGCCCGTGCCGGAAGGATTTGACTACGACATGTGGCTGGGACCAGCACCCAAGGCCCCGTATCACCAGGACCGCTGCCTGTATCGCTTCCGTTTCATTCTTGATTACTCCGGCGGTCAAACCACGAACTTCGGGGCGCACTCCAACGACATCGCCCAATGGGGCATGGGCACCTGCCTGTCCGGGCCGATCGAGGTGGCAGACACCGGGAGCGAGTGGCCGGCGCCCGGCGGTCTCTTCACCACGGCCACGAAGGTCAGCTTCCGCGCGCGGTACGCCAACGGCGTGGAACTGCTGTGCGGTACTACCAAGGGAGGTTTCGGCACGCGCTTCGAAGGAACCGAAGGTTGGGTCGAGTTCGGCTACAAGGGCGTGACAACTTCGCCGGAGAACCTGGCCACGTCCGAGATTGGCCCGAATGAGATTCACTTGCCGGTCAGCAACCCGAATCGCAAGGAGGATGCTTCCAAGTACTACATTCCCGACCACGTGCGGAACTTTATTGACTGCGTGAAATCCCGCCAGGATCCCGTGGAGCATGTGGAGATCGGGCACCGCACCGCGTCGCTCTGCCACATCGGCAACATTGCCATGAAGCTCAAGAAGAAACTGCAGTGGGATCCCGAAAGGGAGCAGTTCGTGAACGACGAGGAAGCCAACGCGATGCTGGATCGGCCGATGCAAGAACCGTGGAAGATGCCGGATGTGATCTAATGGGAGTTGCCGGAACCTGCAAGCTTGATCGATCTCTGCGAGTACCGATGGTCGTGCAGTAAGGGCGTGCGCAGAATTTAGTTGCCGCATCGAACATCGTCGTACGGCTCTCCGAGCCGTCATTGCCCGACTCGGAGAGTCGAGCGACGGACGGCAATTCGGCAGCTTATTATTGAGCGCACCAAAACAACTGGGGAAAGGAACCGAACATGCTGACCGTTACCGGGCGATTGTCCCTCGCGGGACTATTGTGCATCTGCAGCACCTGGAGCATGGCGCAGGCCGCCGATTCACCGGCTGCGGCCGACGCACCGGTCGTGCCGGAAGGTGCCGTCGTGAAGAAACTGGCGGATGGGTTTTCGTTCACCGAGGGGCCGGCAGCCGGTCCCGATGGGAAGATCTACTTCTCGGACATCCCGGCAGAACGCATTCACGTCTTTGATCCAACGACCGGAAAGGTGGCCGTCCATCGCGAGCAATCTGGCAAGGCCAACGGTCTCATGTTCTCTCCGGATGGAGCCCTCTACGCCTGTGAGGGTGGCTCCCGCTGCTTGACTCGGCAGGTGGGCGACTCCATCACAACCGTCGCGGATCGCTTCGAAAACAAGAGCTTCAACAGTCCCAACGATCTCGTGCTCGACGCGAAAGGGGGAGTCTACTTCACCGATCCCCGCTACGGCAGTCGCGACGGCATGGAGCTGCCATTCGAAGGCGTTTACTACGTGCCGCCGCAAAATGGCCGGATTCGCTGTGTCCTCGATTCGTTGAAACGTCCCAACGGCCTGATTCTCTCCCCCGACGGCAAAATCTTGTACGTGGCCGACAATGCGGCCAAGACCATCTGGGCGTATGACGTCGCGCCGGATGGCGCGCTGGTCCGCGGAAGACAATTCGCGGCCATGGACCCTGACGGCCAGGGTGGTGGCGACGGCATGACAATCGACGAGCGCGGCAACGTGTATTGCGCGGGCCAAGGATCAATCTGGATCTGGAATCCGGCGGGCCAGCTGGTGGGCAAGGTCACCCCGCCTGAGGCTCCCGCCAACTGCGACTTCGGCGGCGTCAAGAACAAGACGCTCTACATCACCGCGCGCACGGGCTTCTATAGCGTCGAACTGAATGTGGGCGGTATTCGCTAACAAGCCCGATTGTCAAGGTAGAACATATGAACAGCGCTAGACTCTGCGCAGCTTTCTGGGCCCTGGCCAGTGTCGGTCTCCTGGCAAATGGAGCGTCCGTGCGCGCCGAGCCGCCCTATCAAGCCACGGGCATCAAGATCGGTGAAGTGACTGACACTTCGGCCATCGTGTGGACGCGACTGACGCTCCGCGAACACAAGAACCCGAGCGACGGTCCGATGGTCACGATCGTCATGGCGCCCGGCAAGAATAAGAAGAAGGGCGACCAGCCAAGTCGGCGAGTCGAACGCATTGAATATCCCGCCGGGACAACCGTGGACGACATTCGTGATGCGGCGCCGGGCACGCCGGGTGAAGTGCGCGTTCTCTATCGCCAGGCCGACACGGCTCCGTGGCAGGAAACAGCCTGGGAATCTGTGGATGATGCACGCGATTTCACACGGCAGTTGGCGCTGACCGGACTGCGGCCGAATACACGATACCAGGTGCGGGTCGAATCGCGCAGCGCGGACCGCGCCGTCGCCGGGCAGATTGTCGAGGGACGCTTCGTTACCGCACCAACCGCCGATCAACCGGCCCGCGTCGTGTTCACGGTCAGCACGGGTCAGGAGTTCCCCGACAAGGATCGGCCGGACGGTTTCGAGATCTATCCGCAGATGCTGAAACTGGATCCGAGTTTCTTCGTGCACACCGGCGACATTGTCTACTACGACAATCTGGCTAAGGACATCGCGCTGGCGCGTTATCACTGGCAGCGCACCTACGGGTTGCCGACCAATATCGATTTCCACCGCCAAGTGGCCAGCTACTTCATCAAGGACGATCACGATGTCTGGTACAACGACTGCTGGCCCACGCTCAACGATCGCGGCTTCATGTACCAGTTCACGTTTGCGCAAGGGCAACGGGTGTTTCTCGAACAGGTACCCATGGGTACCTGCCCGTACCGCACGGTGCGCTGGGGCAAGGACCTGCAAATCTGGTTGATGGAGGGGCGCGATTTTCGCAGTCCCAACAACCTGCCCGACGCGCCCGACAAGACGATCTGGGGCGCGGATCAGAAAGCCTGGTTCAAGAAGACGGTGCTCGAATCCACCGCGACGTTTCGCGTGTTGATCAGCCCGACACCGCTCGTCGGTCCCGATCGCACCAACAAGAACGACAACCACGCCAATCCGGGTTTTCAGCACGAAGGGGATGAGTTACGCCGGTTCATCGCCGGGCAGAAGAACTTGGTAGTGGTCTGCGGCGATCGCCATTGGCAGTATGTATCCACGCATCCCGAGACGGGTGTGCGGGAATATTCGTGCGGACCGGCGAGCGACCAGCATGCGGGTGGGTGGAACCAGAACGATTTCGTGCCGGAATACCACCGGTATCTCAACGTGATTGGTGGCTTCCTAGCGGTCACCGTCGATCGGCAGGACAATCGACCGTCGATCGTGTTTCGGCATTACGCGGTGGGTGGCTCGGTCAAACACGAGGAACAAATCGTAGCGGAGTGAGGTGTGCACGATAACGATCAATGCCGTGGGCTGAAGCCCACGCTACGGAAGAGTCGTTCAAACCGTAGCGCGGGCTTTAGCCCGCGTGACGGCGGCTGAAACTCACGCTACGTGCCGCTCAGGAGGTTTGTGGTGATTACCAATCGATTCGTGATCGTGCTTTCTGTATCGCTGGGAATGGTGTTGGTTGTCCCGCTGCATTTGCCCTGCGCTGATTCCGCGGAGGCGAAGCAGGAGCCGCGCAACCTGGCGGCCGAGAGTTCGCTGCCGCGCGGCCCGGGTATCGCGCACCAGTATCCGGGTGATGACGCCATCGCCAAGCACGCGGATGTCATCTTCGCGGACAATTTTGAAAGCGGAGAACTGGGCGCTGCCTGGGATAGCGGAGCGGAAAAACGAGACGGAGTATTGGAGCTGATCGACGCGTCATCCGACGCGGCACCTGTCGGCCGTCGTTCGTTGCGCGTGACCGCGACCCTGGGTAAGAACACGGGCGGCGGCTTGACCAAGTGGTTCGAACCGGCGGACCCACTGTTCATTCGCTTCTACGTGAAGTTCGATTCTGCGTGCGATTACGTGCACCACTTCTGCACGCTGCGCGCCAACAAGGGACTGCGCGGGGGAGACAAGTGGAGTGGTTTTGGTGGAGCGGGTGAATGCCCTGCCGGAGACGCGCGGTTTTCGACGGCGCTCGAACCTTGGGGAGACTGGGGGCGCTGGCCTCCTCCCGGCCGCTGGAACTTCTACAGCTACTGGCACACGATGTCGAAGAGTCCTGACGGCCGTTATTGGGGCAATGGTTTCCGCCCCGCGGAGCAACCGAATATCCGCCGCGGGGAGTGGATCTGCGCCGAGTTCATGCTCAAGCACAACACACCGGGGCGCGATGATGGCGAACAGGCGTTCTGGATCGACGGAGAACTGCGCGGCCATTGGCGCGGCATCAACTGGCGCACCAGTCCCACGCTGTGGGCCAATGCCTTCACCTTGGAAAGTTACGTCACGGATCGCTGGACAAAGCAGTCGGTGAACATTGTGTTCTTCGACAATGTCGTCCTGGCCAAAGCCTACATCGGTCCGGCCGGCGCCCCGTGATCTCGGGCGGGAGAAGGGGGACTCACCACAGAGG
>Ga0233425_10002183_pt1 | contig 39709 bp, 32 predicted proteins | sample Watercolumn_Towu_2_FD_181712 | JGI IMG/M metagenome (GOLD analysis project Ga0233425, IMG submission 181712) | Freshwater microbial communities from Lake Towuti, South Sulawesi, Indonesia - Watercolumn_Towuti2014_140_MG | ecosystem: Environmental > Aquatic > Freshwater > Lake | place...
CTGGCGTCGCTCGTGGCGCTCGCCGCCGCGCCGTTCTACGCTTGGCAGCTCGGCCTGCCGCAGCAGGGCCAGGTCATGGCCCTGGTGTTCGTCCTGAGCCTGTGGACCCACCGCGCGAACGTCCGCCGCCTGCTCAAGGGCGAAGAGTCGAAGATCGGGCAGAAGAAGGCGGACCGGGCCCTGTCTTGACCGCCGAGGGTTGACGCCTCGACGCCCCGCCGCCATCGTCCCGGCATGGCCGACCAAGAGTTGATCGACCGGCTGCGGCTGATCCGCACCGAGAACGTCGGACCGGCGACGTTCTTCGCGCTGATCCGCCGCTACGGCACGGCCGCTCGCGCGCTCGACGCGCTGCCCGAGCTTGCGCGCCGCGGCGGCCGGATCAAGGCCCCGGCGATCCCTTCCGCCGCCGACGCCGAGCGCGAGCTGGAGACGGCGCGCAAGCTCGGTGCGCGCATCGTGGCGTTCGACGATCCGCCGTACCCGCCCGCATTCAAGGCGGCGGATGGGGCGCCGCCGCTGTTCTATCTGCGCGGCGAGGCGGGGCTGCTCGGCCGCCGCGCCGTGGCGGTCGTGGGCGCGCGCAACGCCTCGGCCGCGGGCGTGCGCTTCGCGCGCAGGCTCGCGGCGGAGTTGGCCGAGGCCGGGCTGCTCGTGGTCTCCGGCCTCGCACGCGGCATCGACGGCGCGGCGCACCAGGGCGCGCTCGACGCCGGCCCAAGCGCGGGCGGCACGCTGGCGGTGCTCGCGGGCGGCATCGATCAGGTCTACCCGCCGGAGCACGCGGGGTTGTACGAGAACATCCTCGCCTCGGGCGCGGGCGCGGTGCTGTCGGAGCGGCCGCCCGGCTTGGTCGCCCGCGAGCGCGATTTCCCGAAGCGCAACCGGCTGATCGCGGGCTTGAGCCTCGGCGTCGCGGTGGTCGAGGCGGCGTTCCGCTCGGGCTCGCTGATCACCGCGCGGCTCGCGAACGAGCAGGGGCGCGAGGTGTTCGCGGTGCCGGGATCGCCGCTCGATCCGCGCTGCCGCGGCGCCAACGACCTGATTCGACAGGGCGCAACGCTGACTGAAAGCGCGGCCGATATCCTGAACGTGTTGGACGGCGCGGCGGCGCCGCGGCGGGGAGTCGCCGCCGAGTCGCAAGCGCTTGAAAGCGAACGGGAAAGTTTCGCCGCGGCCGACGGGCCTGCGTTGGCCGAAGCGCGCGCGCGCGTGCTCGCCGCGCTCGGTCCCACGCCGGTCGAGGTTGACGAAATCGTCCGGCAGTGCCAATTGTCCGCGCCCATCGTCCAGGCGGCGCTCCTGGAACTGGAGCTTGCGGGCAGGCTCGCCCGCCATTCCGGCAACCGCGTGGCCCTGGACGCGGGCTGACGCGCGCCCCATCTGATCCGCGACGGCGCCCGGTTGCGGGACGCCGGGATTGCAACGGACGGAAAGACCTTCCATGGATGTCGTCGTCGTAGAATCGCCGGCCAAGGCGAAGACGATCAACAAGTACCTCGGCGGCGGCTACGCGGTGCTCGCGAGCTTCGGCCACGTGCGCGACCTGCCGGCCAAGGACGGCAGCGTCCGCCCCGAGGAAGACTTCGCGATGGACTGGGAGTCCGAGGCGCGCTCGGAAAAGCGCATCCGCGAGATCGCCGACGCGCTGCAGGGCGCCAAGCGCCTGTACCTCGCGACCGACCCCGACCGCGAGGGCGAGGCGATCTCGTGGCACGTCAAGGAGATGCTGGGCCAGCGCAAGCTGCTCCACGGCGTGGACGTGAAGCGCGTGGTGTTCAACGAGATCACGCGCTCGGCCGTGCTCGACGCGATGAAGAACCCGCGCGAGCTCGACCACAACCTGGTCGAGGCCTACATGGCGCGCCGCGCGCTCGACTATCTCGTGGGCTTCACGCTGTCGCCGGTGCTGTGGCGCAAGCTGCCGGGCGCGCGCTCGGCGGGGCGCGTGCAGTCGGTGGCGCTGCGCCTCATCTGCGAGCGCGAAGCCGAGATCGAGGCGTTCAAGAGCCGCGAGTACTGGACCGTGGACGCCGATTTCCGCGCGCCCGGCGGCCCGGTGACCGCGCGGCTCACGCATCTCGACGGCAACCGGCTGGAGAAGTTCGACCTGCCCGCGCGCGCGGCGGCGGAAGCGGCGGTGCGCAAGATCGAGGCCGCATCCTTCGCGGTGCGCGCGGTCGAGCGCAAGCAGGTGCGCCGCCACCCGCCCCCGCCCTTCACCACCTCGACCATGCAGCAGGAAGCCTCGCGCAAGCTCGGCTTCGGCGCCAGCCGCACCATGCAGATCGCCCAGCGCCTGTACGAAGGCGTGGACATCGAGGGCGACACGGTCGGCCTCATCACCTACATGCGCACGGACTCGGTGCAGTTGAGCCGCGAGGCGATCGAGGCCGCGCGCGCGCAGATCGGCGGCGACTACGGCCGCGCGTACCTGCCCGAGCAGCCGCGCGTGTACAAGAGCCCGGCCAAGAACGCGCAGGAGGCGCACGAGGCCGTGCGCCCCACCAATTTCGGCCTGCGCCCGCAGGAGATCGCGCGCCACCTCGACCCCGACCAGCTCAAGCTCTACGAGCTGATCTGGAAGCGCGCGCTCGCCAGCGAAATGGAAAGCGCGACGCTCGACCAGGTGGCGGTGGACATCGCCTCGCCCGACGGCACGGTGGTGCTGCGCGCCACCGGCTCGGTGGTCCAGTTCGACGGGTTCCTGAAGCTCTACCACGAGGACGAGGACGACCCCGCCGAGGACGGCGAGGCCGAGCGCCGCCTGCCCGACGTGAGCGAGGGCCAGGCGATGGCGCGCGAGGCGGTCAGGCCCGAGCAGCACTTCACCCAGCCGCCGCCGCGCTACACCGAGGCGAGCCTGGTCAAACGCCTGGAGGAGCTCGGCATCGGCCGGCCCTCGACCTATGCCAGCATCATCCAGGTGCTGCAGGACCGGAACTACGTCACGCTCGACAAGCGCCGCTTCGTGCCGCAGGACCGCGGTCGCCTGGTGATCGCGTTCCTGGCGAGCTATTTCCGCCGCTACGTCGAGTACGGCTTCACCGCAGCGCTCGAGGACAAGCTCGACGACATCTCGGGCGAGCGCGTGGACTGGAAGTCGGTCTTGCGCGAGTTCTGGACCGATTTCTCGGCCGCGGTGGACGGCACCAAGGACCTGAAGGTGCGCGACGTGCTGGACCGGCTGGACGAGGACCTGGGCCCGCACTTCTTCCCGCCGCGCGCCGACGGCAGCGACCCGCGCAAGTGTCCGGCCTGCGCCGGCGGGCGCCTGGGCCTGAAGCTCGGCCGGCACGGCGCGTTCATCGGCTGCGGCAACTACCCGGACTGCAAGTTCACCTGCCCGCTGGCGGTGATGGACGGCACGCAGCAGATCCAGGCGATCGGCGGCGGCAAGCGCGAGCTGGGCCAGGACCCCGCAAGCGGCAAGCCGGTGACGCTGCGCCAGGGCCCCTACGGGCTCTACGTGCAGCTCGGCGAGACGCCGCCGCCGCCGCCCAAAGGCAAGAAGAAAGGCAAGGCGCCGGAGGGGGTCGCGGCCGAGAAACCCAAGCGCGTGTCGCTGCCCAAGCACATGCCGCCCGACGCGCTGACGCTCGACCGGGCGCTGGCGCTTTTGAGCCTGCCGCGCGTGGTCGGCAAGCATCCCGAGACCCAGCACGACATCACCGCCGGCATCGGGCGCTTCGGCCCCTATGTTCGGCACGACGGCGTGTTCAAGTCGCTTCCCGCCGACGAGGACGTGCTGACCGTCGGCATCAACCGCGCGGTGGACCTGCTGGCGACCGCCGGCAAGGGCGCGCGGCGCCGCCAGCCCGGCAAGGAGCTGGGCGTGCATCCCGCGGACCAGAAGCCGGTGACGCTGCACCAGGGCCGCTACGGCCCCTACGTCGCGCACGGGCGGGTCTATGCCTCGCTGCCGCGCGGCATGAACGAGAGCGAAGTGACGCTCGACGCGGCCGTCGCGATGCTGGCGGCCAAGGCGTCGAAGGGCAAACGCGGCAAGGCCGCGGAGGAAACGTCCGCCGCGCCGGCGGAAGCCAAGCCCGCCAAGGCGAAGCGGAAAGCCAAGGCCGCCGACACCTCCCCGCCCGCGGCCAAGAAGCGCGCGGTCGGCGCGTGAGCCAAGGCGGCGGCCCACCGGGCGGCCCGGGCAAGGGCCGGCCGAGAGGCCTGCCCGACAAGCAGAAGATTCTCGAGTTCATCCGCGAAAGCCCCGGCCGCGTCGGCCGGCGCGAGATCGCGCGCGCGTTCTCGATCAAGGGCGCCGAGCGCATCCAGCTCAAGTCGCTGTTGAAGGAACTGAAAGAGGAAGGGCTGATCGAGGCCGGTCGGCGCTACCAGGGCGGCGCGCACCGGGCGCGGCCGGGCACGCTGCCCGCGGTCGCGGTGCTGGAGGTGCTCGGCCCCGATCCCGACGGCGAGGAGCTGGCGCGGCCGTTGCAATGGCACGGCGAAGGCCCGCCGCCGCGCGTCTGGGTGGTGCCGGAGCGCGGCCATCCCGACCTCGCGCGCGGCGACCGCATCCTCGCGCGGCTGGAGCGCATCGAGGACGGCTACCAGGCGCGCGTGATTCGGCATATCGGCGCGGGCGTCGCGGCGCGCCGCGCCGTGGGCGTGTTCCGCCGCTCGGCCAAACCCGGCGAGGGCGGCCGCATCCACCCCACCGACCGCCGCGCCAAGAGCGACTGGCACGTGGACGCGCGCGACACCGCGGGCGCCGAGAACGGCGAGCTGGTGCTGGCCGAGCTTCTGCCGCCGCGCCGGCTCGGCCTGCCGACCGCGCGCGTGGTCGAGCGCCTCGGCAGCATGGACAATCCGCGCGCCTTCAGCCTGATCGCGATCCACACCCACGACATCCCGGTCAAGTTCCCGCAGGAGGCCCTGGCGGAGGCCGAGCGCGCCCGGCCGGCGGACCTCGGCCGGCGCATCGACCTTCGGGCGCTGAACCTCGTCACCATCGACGGCGCCGACGCGCGCGACTTCGACGATGCGGTCTGGGTCGAGGCCGACCCCGACCCCGGCAACCCAGGGGGCTGGCATGCCGTAGTCGCGATCGCGGACGTGGCCTGGTATGTGCGGCCCGGCGGGGCGCTCGACCGCGCGGCGCGCGTGCGCGGCAACTCGGTCTATTTCCCCGACCGGGTCGTGCCGATGCTGCCGGAGAAGCTGTCGAACGACCTGTGCAGCCTGAGGCCCGGGGAGGACCGCGCGGTGCTGGCGGCGCACCTGTGGTTCGACCGCGACGGCGACAAGCGCGGCCACCGTTTCGTGCGCGGGCTGATGCGCTCGGCCGCGCGGCTCACCTACGAGCAGGTGCAGGCCGCCCACGACGGCAGGCCGGACGATGCCGCGGCGCCCCTCCTCGACTCCGCGGTCCGCCCGCTCTACGGCGTGTTCCGCGCGCTTCTCGCGGAGCGCGAGCGGCGCGGGACGCTCGACCTCGACGTGCCCGAGCGCAAGGCGGTGCTGGACGAGGCGGGCCGCGTCGCCGCGATCGATCGCCGCCAGCGCCTGGACAGCCACCGGCTGATCGAGGAGCTGATGATCGCCGCCAACGTCGCGGCAGCCGAGACGCTGGAGCGCGCGCGCCAGCCCTGCATGTACCGCGTGCACGACGCGCCCAGCCCGGAGAAGGCCGAGGCGCTGCGCGAATTCCTGGGGCCGCTCGGCTACCGCCTCGCCAAGGGCCAGGTGCTGAAGCCGGTGCAGTTCACCCAGATTCTCAAGCAGGCCCAGGGCAAGCCCGAGGCGCAGGTGATCAACGAGGTGGTGTTGCGCTCGCAGGCGCTCGCCGTCTATTCGCCCGACAACATCGGGCATTTCGGGCTGGCGCTCCGGCGCTACGCGCATTTCACCTCGCCGATCCGCCGCTACGCCGACCTTCTGGTGCATCGCGCGCTGATCGCGGGCCTCGGGCTCGGCGACGGCGGCCTGCCGGCGGACCGGCCCGAGGACTATGGCGCGCTCGGCGAGCAGATCTCCGCGGCCGAGCGGCGCGCGGTCGAGGCCGAGCGCGACGCGGCCGACCGTTACGTCGCGAGCTTCCTCGCCGGCCGGGTGGGCGAAAGCTTCCCCGGACGAATCTCGGGCGTCACGCGCTTCGGCCTGTTCGTATCCCTGGGCGAGACGGGCGCCGACGGCCTGGTTCCGATCTCGAGCCTGCCGCGCGACTATTACGACCACGACGAGCGCGGCCACCGCCTGGTCGGCCGCTCCACCGGCAGGGAGTACCGGCTGGGCGCGCCGGTCGAGGCGCGGCTGAAAGAGGCCAACCCCGCCACCGGGGGGATGATTTTCGAGCTGCTGGAGGGGGGCGACGCGGGCGAATCACCCCCGTCCGCCCCCGGCGGGCGGCCCGGCCGGGGCAAGCGCCCGGGGTTCGGGCGGAAGGAAAAACGCCGTTCCCGCCAATCGTTTCGCCGCCGCCGCCACTAGCGGACGTTGCCTGCTTTACAGTGGGAAATACCCACGGTAACTATTTGAAGACATGCGTAGGAATCACGATCAGGCCCGCCCCGGAGGCGGGGCGGGAGCGGGCGAGTCGTGCGGGCATGGCCCGTTCCGCCGCCGCCCGGCCGGACGGGCCGGCCTCAGGTCCCTGGCCCTCGCCGTGGGCCTCGCGCTTGCGGTCGTCGCCGGCGCCGCGGCGGTCGCCGCTCCGGGCGACGGCTTCTCGACCGACGCGGCGCGCAAGCTGTTCGCCACCGGCCTCGACAACATCAACTCGGTCTATATCCGCAAGGTGAAGCTCGGCGACTTCGCGCTCGAGGCGCTGAAGGGCCTGAGCGCGCTCGATGCCGGCTTTGCGGCGGAACGGCGCGGCAAGCGCGTAGCGGTGACGCTGAACGGCGCGGCCGTGGCCGACTACGGCGCGCCCGACGAGGACGACGCCGGCGGCTGGGCCGAGCTGATGGCCAAGGCGCTCGCCGCGGCGCGCGGGCAGTCCCACGGCATCAACGCCGAGGAGGCCCAGAAGCTCTACAAGACCATGTTCGACGCCGGCATGGCGACGCTCGACAAGTACTCGCGCTACGCCCCGCCCGAGGCCGCGCGCGAGAACCGCGCCGCGCGCGAGGGCTTCGGCGGCATCGGCATCAGGCTCGACGCCGAGAACGAGATGATCATCGTGCAGTCGGTCCTGCCCGGCACGCCGGCGGAGAAGGCCGGCATGAAGGCGCGCGACCGGCTGATGCGCATCGCCGGCAAGCGCGTGTTCGGCATGGAGATGAAGGACGTGGTTGGCCTGACGCGCGGGCGCGTCGGCACCACCGTGGCGATCGAGGTGGAACGCGACGGCGTCGACAAGCCGCTCAAGTTCGAGATCAAGCGCGCGCTGATCGTGCCGCCGACCGTGACCGTGACGCGGAGCGACGACGTGGTCGAGATCAGGATCTCGAGCTTCAACCACGACACCGGCGTCACCCTGTCGGGCGCGCTCGAGGGCATCCGCAACGGCAACGGCAAGAACGGCAACGGCAAGACCGCGGGCATCGTGCTCGACATGCGCTCGAACCCCGGCGGGCTGTTGGACCAGGCGGTCGTGGTGTCGGACCTGTTCCTCACCAGCGGCCAGATCGTCTCGACCCGCGGGCGGCACCAGGACTCGACGCAGCTGTTCAACGCCTCGGGCCGCGACGCCGCCAAGAACATCCCGATCGTGGTGCTGGTGAACGGCACCTCGGCCTCGGCGGCCGAGATCGTGGCCGGCGCGCTGCAGGACCGCGGCCGCGCCGTGCTGGTGGGCACCAGCACCTTCGGCAAGGGCTCGGTCCAGACCGTGATCCGCATGCCGAACGACGGGGAGCTGACGCTCACCTGGGCGCATTTCCACGCGCCCTCGGGCTATTCCATCGACCGCCTCGGCGTGTTCCCCACGATCTGCACCTCGCCCGCCCTGCCCGCGACGGCGGGCCTGGCCGAGGCGTTGGAGCAGGGCGCCTTGCGCAACGTCGTGGACCTGACCCAGCGCCGCGCCGCCGACGCTTTCGCCGACAACGGCAAGGACGAGCTGCACAAGGTCTGCCCGTACCAGGCCGGCGCCGACAACGACAACGACCTGCGCGTGGCCAAGGCGCTGCTGCACAGCCCCGACCTCTACCAGCGCGCGCTGAAACAGTCCCTGCCCTCGCTCGCCGCACGGCAATAGCCGCGCCGCCGATGGCCAAGCCGCCCGCCTTGAAGCTCAAGGGCCGCGTCCTCGAGGATTGCGTCGTGGCCGCGGGCCAGCCCTGGGGCCGCGTGCTCGAGAAGGGCGAGCGGCTGTGCCTGGTCGACCTCGAGGGCAGGCAGGCGGTCGATTTCCTCTGCTACAACGCCGACAACCCGGCGGAACGCTACAACGCCGCCGACACCATGAAGATCGGCGGCAAGCTGTGGCTCGGAAAGGGCTCGAAGATCTATTCCGACATGGGCAACGTGCTGTTCACCGTCGTGGACGACACGGTGGGGTTCCACGACACCGTGGGCGGGTGCTGCAGCGCCGAGTCGAACCGGGTGCGCTACGGCGTTTGGCCGACGCCCAACTGCCGCGACAACTTCCTCGTGATCCTGAGCAAATTCGGCCTGGGCAAGAAGGACATCGTCGCCAACATCAACTTCTTCATGTACGTGCCGGTGGGGCGCAGGGGCGAATTCGCGATCAAGGAAGGAAAATCGAAGCCCGGCGACCGCGTGGAGATCGAGGCCCGGATGCGCGTGCTCGCCGTGCTGTCGAACTGCCCGCAGAAATACAATCCCGCGAGCGGCGGCAACCCGACTCCGATCCGCGTGGTGGTCTGGCGGCCCCGGCGTTAGGCCGCGCGGCGCTCGGTCGCGAGCTTGACGCCCAGGATCAGGAGAAACTGGACGAGCGTCAGCAGGTTGGCCCACACCACGGCCGCGGCCGGCGCCAGAAACCCATAGCCGATCCACAAAAGCGACGCCGCGATCGCCGCGCCGAGCCAACCCCAGGCGATGTCGCGCGCGGAGCGCGTACGCAAGCTGCGCCAGACCTGCGGCACCAGCGACACCGTGGACAGCGCGGTCGCCGCCGCGCCCAAGCCCGCGACCAAGGCCTCGCCCATCGCCGATCCCCCTAACCCTTTGTCCCGGAAAGAAAATTCCACCAGCCGGGCGAACCGCGGCTTGACATCCCCCCGCGGAACGCTAATGTCCGCGCCTTCCGCGCAACCCCGTTCCAACCCCAAGAGCACGCGCCCATGGCCAAGCCAGCGACCGTCCTCATCAAGCTCAACAGCAGCGCCGACACCGGCTTCTACTACGTCACCAAGAAGAACCCGCGCACCACGACGCGGAAGCTGGAGATGAAGAAGTACGACCCGGTCGCGCGCAAGCACGTCGTGTTCAAGGAAGGCAAGATCAAGTAGCGCGGCGCGCGGCCTCGCGCGCGCTCACCCGCCCGCGGCGGCGGCCTTGGGCGCCTCGGCTTCGTCCACCACCACGCGGTTGCGGCCGGCCTGCTTGGCGCGGTAGAGCGCGGCGTCCGCCCGCCCCATCAGCGCCTCGGGCGTCTCGCCGGCCTTGGCCGAGGCGACGCCGATGCTCACCGTCACCGAAAGTCCGCCCGGCGCGGCGGGATCGGCGATCTTCATCTCCGCGATCGCCTGGCGCAGGCGCTCGGCCACGCGCAGCGCGGGCTCCGGCCCCGCGTCGGGCAGCACCGCCATGAACTCCTCGCCGCCCATGCGCGCGGCGGTGTCCTCGGCGCGCACCAGGTCGGGGATGCGCGCCGCGACCGCCTTCAGGACCGCGTCGCCGGCGGCGTGGCCGTGGGTGTCGTTGACCTTCTTGAAGTGGTCGATGTCGATCATGAACAGCGCCAGCGGCTTGCCCGCCGCCGCGGCCTTGGCCAAGAGCCCGGGCAGGTGCTGCGCCATGTAGCGGCGGTTGTAGAGGCCGGTCAGCGGGTCGGTCAGCGCCGCCTCCAGCCCGCGCTGGTAGTTGGTGCGCAGGAGCTCCTGCAGCCGGCGCCGGCGCACCTGCGTGCGCACGCGCGCCATCAGCTCGTTGCGGTCGTAGGGCCGCGTGATGTAGTCGTTGACGCCGATTTCGAGGCCCTTGGCCAGCCGCGCCGTGTCGGCCTCGCTGATCACGAGCAGGATCGGCAGGTGCCGCGTGCGCTCGTTCGAGCGCAACGTGGCGCAGAATCGGAGCGCGTCCTCGCCCCTGAGGCCGAGGCTGACGATGAACAGGTCGTGGGCGCCGGTCTTGAGCGCTTCCGTGGCCTCGGCCACGGTCGAGCAGCGCGTGACCGTCTGCCCGGCCGCGGCCAGCGCGTCGCCGAGCTTGCGCTGCTCGATCGGACTGTCCTCGAGCACCAGCACGGCGGCGCCCGCGGTCCCGAGATCGGGCGAGGCCGCTTCCTTCAACAGGCCGAGGTCGCCCGAGGTCTGCTCGCGCAGGCGCAGCTCGTCCAGCATCATCTTGAGGCGCACGAGGGAGCGCACGCGGGCAAAGAGCGCCACGTCGTTGACCGGCTTGGTGAGGAAGTCGTCGGCCCCCGCCTCGATGCCGCGCACGCGATCCTCGCTGTCGCTCAAGGCCGTCACCATCACCACGGGAATGTGCGCCGATTTCGGGTCCTTGCGGATGCGCCGGCACACCTCGAATCCGTCCATGTTCGGCATCATCACGTCCAGCAACACGATGTCGGGCGGATGCTCGGCGATGCGCTGGAGGGCCGTCGGCCCGTCCATCGCCGTCACCACGTCGAAATACTCGCTGCTGAGCTTGGCCTCGAGCAGCTTGACGTTCGGCAGGACGTCGTCGACCACCAGGACGCGCGCGCTCATGGCCCCGCCGTCACTTCAGGAACTTCTGCACCGTCGCCAGGAAATGGGCCACCGAGATGGGCTTGGCGATGTAGGCCTCGCATCCGCCCTCGCGGATCTTCTCTTCGTCGCCCTTCATGGCGAATGCGGTAACGGCGATCACCGGAATCGACTTCAGCTCGTCGTCCTCCTTGATCCACTTGGTCACCTCCAGGCCCGAAACCTCGGGCAGCTGGATGTCCATCAGGATCAAATCGGGCTTGGCGCTGCGCGCCAGCTTCAAAGCCTCCATCCCGTCGCGCGTCTGAAGGATGTTGTAGCCGTGCGCCTCCAGGAGATCGTGGAACAGCTTCATGTTCAGTTCGTTGTCTTCCACGATCAGGATGGTCTTGGCCATTGCGTACCTCGATCACGGGGGCGCGGGCGCCCCCTTCGGACAGCCGGCCCCCGGTGCGGAAGGCCGGTCGCCGGCGCGCGGGCGGCCCAGGCTTGGGGCCGCTGAAATGCCGCTCCGGCATCGCTGCATAATACAGGATGGCCTTACGGGTTGTTAACAAGACCGGCCCGTGCGCGGCCAAGCCCGCACGGGCTTTGGCCTCAGCGGGTTGGGGCCGAACGCGCCCGCCCTGCCCGCGCGCGCGGCGGGACCGAATCAACCCTAGGGCGGCCCCGTCGCCGGGCGCGGGTTGCCGCTAGAATGGGGCGGAACGGAAGGGCGGGACCATGCGCATCGGAGTCGACCTGGGCGGCACGAAGATCGAGGCCATCGCGCTTTCGCCCGGCGGCGAGGAGCTCGCGCGCCTGCGCCGTCCCACCCCGCGCTCGGCCGAGGCCGCGGCCAACTACCGCGCCATCGTCGACGCCATCGCCGACCTGGTGGCCGAACTCGAGACCGCCACGGGCGAGCGCGCCAGCGTGGGCGTGGGCATTCCCGGCGCCGTGTCGCCCGCCACCGGCCTGGTCAAGAACGCCAACACCACCTGCCTGATCGGCCGTCCGCTCGACCGCGACCTGGCGGCCGCCCTCGGCCGCCCCGTGCGCCTCGCCAACGACGCCAACTGCTTCGCGCTGTCGGAGGCGAGCGACGGCGCCGGCGCGGGCGCTTCCGTGGTGTTCGGCGCGATCCTCGGCACCGGCGTCGGCGGCGGCATCGTGGTCGGCGGCAAGGTGCTGACGGGGCGCAACGCGGTGGCGGGGGAATGGGGCCACAACCCCCTGCCCTGGCCGGAGCGCGACGAGGCCAAGGGCGGGCGGTTCTGCCGGCGCTGCTATTGCGGGCGCGAGGGCTGCATCGAGACGTTCCTTTCGGGTCCCGGCATGGCGGAGGACCACCGGGCGGTCGCAGGCGAGGCGCTCGATTCCGCTGCCATCGCCGCGCGCGCGGCGGCCGGCGACAAGGCGGCCAAGGCCACGCTTGACCGCTACGCCGAGCGGCTCGGCCGCGCGCTCGCCTCGGTCGTCAACCTGCTCGACCCCGACGTGATCGTGCTGGGCGGCGGCCTGTCGAACCTCAAGTTCCTCTACCGCGACGTGCCGGCCGGCCTCATCGGCCACGCCTTCAGCGACCGGGTGGACACGCCGGTGGTGCCGCCGCGCCACGGCGCCAGCTCCGGTGTGCGCGGCGCCGCGTGGCTGTGGCCCGAGGGCCAGGGGCTGTGGCGCGAGGGCGAGGGGTTGCGGTGAGCTTCCTGTGCCGGGATTGCGGGCGCGAAGGCGTCGAGGGACCGGACGCGGCGGCCAAGCCCGCGCGCTGCCCCCAATGCGCCTCGCCGCGCGTCCTCGCGCACCCGGAGCTCGGGTCGCTAACCGTCGCGCACATCGACTGCGACGCGTTCTACGCCTCGATCGAGAAGCGCGACGACCCCAGCCTCGCCGACCGCCCGGTGATCGTGGGCGGCGGGCACCGCGGCGTGGTCTCGGCGGCGTGCTACGTCGCGCGCATGTACGGCGTGCGCTCGGCCATGCCGATGTTCAAGGCGCTCGAGGCCTGCCCCGGGGCGGTGGTGATTCCGCCGCGCATGGCGAAGTACGCGGCCGTGGGCGAGGAGGTGCGGGAGATGATGCTCGGCGTCACCCCCCTGGTCGAGCCGTTGTCGATCGACGAGGCGTTCCTCGATCTTTCGGGCACCGAGGCGGTCAACGCCGGCAGCCCGGCGCGCACGCTGGCCCTGCTCGCCCGGCGCATCGAACGAGAGCTGCGGCTCACCGTCTCGATCGGCCTCAGCTACAACAAGTTCCTGGCCAAGATCGCCTCGGACCTCGACAAGCCGCGCGGCTTCGCCGTGGTCGGCCGCGCCGAGGCGCTGGAGTTCCTGGGCCGGCGCCCGGTGGGCACGATCTGGGGCGTGGGCAAGGTGACCGAGGCCGCGCTCAACGCCGACGGCATTTCCACCATCGCTGAGCTGCGCGAGCGCAGCGAACGCGACCTGGTCGCGCGCTACGGCGCGATCGGAAAGCGGCTCTACCGCTTCTCGCGCGGCGAGGACGACCGCCGCGTCGAGCCCAACCAGCCCACCAAAAGCATCTCGGCCGAGAACACGTTCGACAGCGACCACGCCGACGCCGCGTTCCTCAAGGCCGAGCTGTGGCCCTTGTGCGAGACGGTGGCGCGGCGGCTCAAGGACTCGCGCCTCGCCGCGCGCACGGTGACGCTGAAGCTCAAGACCGCGAAGTTCAAGCTGCTGACGCGCCAGCGCCGCCTAAGCGCACCGACGCAGCTCGCCGCCGTGCTCTACCGCGACGCGGCGGGGCTGCTCGACGCGGCGCTCGACGGCACGCGCTACCGGCTCATCGGCGTGGGCGGCGGCGACCTGGTGGACGGCGCCGAGGCCGACCCGCCCGACCTGCTCGACCCCACGCGCGGCAAGGACCTGAAGGTGGAGCGCGCCATCGACGCGGTGCGCGCGAAGCTCGGCGCCAAGGCGATCGCCAAGGGCCGGGGGATGGGACGGTAGCGCGGGGGGCGGCGGCCTTCCGCGCTAGTTCCTCGTCACCTTCCGGATGAACTCGTCCGGCACCTTCAGCACGTTGCTGTTGTTCTCGTCGACCTGCTGGCAGCGGCAGCCCTTGCTCACGTACTTCGCGCAACTGGTCTCGGCCTGCTCGCGCATGCTGTTCATTCGCGGCGCTGAGTGGTCCTGCCATACGAAACTCGATCCAGCGTACCAGACGGCCGTCGCGGTCGACCGCGCCCAATCGATGCAGGCGTAGAGCACCTTCGCGCCCGCCTTGGCGCGATAGTCGTCCACCTTCCCGACATAGGACTGCCCGACGCCGGTTCCCTCGATGATCTTCGACCCGCCGATGCGCTCGACGAGGTTCTTGTGCGCCCATTGCCGCACCTCGTCGGCGCTCGCGAACTTGCGCGCCGGCGCAGGCGGCGTCGCGGCACCGGAGGTCGAGGGAGTCGCCGGACGGCTGCCGGGGGGCGGTTCGACGCGAAGCGTGACCTGGCGGCCTCGGCTGTCGACGCCGGTCGCCGTTCCGCCGCGCGTGCCGCCCTGCCCGATGTAGACGCCATTGGCGGTGAGCCCGTCGGGACAAGCGATCGACCAAGTGCCGTTCGCCGACCGCTCGGGAACCTTGATCGAGCCCGTGCACTCGCGATCCGGATTCGGGATTTGGACGCGCAGCCAAGCGAATGCGTTCACAGGGCCTTCCGCTACGCCGCCCGTCGGCCCGGAGATGCCTTGCCATTCCACCACGACCGGATGCTTCTGGGCGAAAGCCGGGTGCGGCGCGGCGACAACTGAAACGGTCAGCGCCAGCACACCGGCGGCAAGCAAAGTCCGCGACCGCACCATGGAGGGATGGTATTGCACAAATGCGGGAGATTGCAATCCCGCGACAACTCGCGGTGATCGCCGCGACCGCCCCGCCTCAGCACGGCGGCTTCGGCAGCAGTTCCACCTTCTCGAGCGTGCCCTTGATCGAGAAGTCGGCGTAGTCGAGCTTGATGCCGCGGGCGATGCCGTTGTCCTGGAGCTCCATGCCGATCTCGTAGTCGGGCTCGCCCAGACCCGCGGCCGCGGCCTTGTCGATGTTGAAATAGGCCATGCGCATGTACCAGCCCGGGCGCGCCAGCAGCGGCTCGGCGCCGGGCTGGCCCGCAGCGAGCTTGCGGCCGATCAGGGCGTTGACCTCGGCCGCGCCGTCGGGCGTGGCGCCGTCGAATACCACGCGCTTCACCAGCGTCTTGTCGGCGAGCGCCTGGCGCAGCAGCACCAGCGTGTGCTCGGTCGGGAAGATGGTGCCGGCGGGCAGGTCCATGACGGTCTTCTCGGGGCTGGTGAAGGCGGCCTTGCCGGCCAGGCCCGCGCCCGCGAGATGGGCTTCGCCGGCCACGTCGGCCTCGGCCTTGCCGTTCCTGGTCTTGCGCACCTTGAAGCGGTACTTGAGCCCGTCCTTCGATTCCCAGGTCGCGAAGTTGGTGACAATCTCCACCTCGGCGGCCTGGCTGAACACCAGCGTCAGCTTGTAGCGCTGCTCGACGGTCCAGCCGTCGCAGCCGTCGCCCCATTCGAACGCTAGGGCGCCCGAGGCCGAGACCAGCCCGCTGCCGCTCTTGGCCGAAGCCAGCGACATCTGGTAGACGGCGCGGTGCGGCGCGATGTCGATCGCGGGCTTGGGCGCGGGCTGCCCGCCGAGCTGCAACTGGATCTGCGCGTGGGCGGGCGCGGCCGGCGCCAGGGCGAAAAGCCCCAATGCCAGCGCGGATGCGGCGATGCTGCGCGCGTTCATGCGCGCGAGGGTGGCGGCGGATTCGGGCGGAATTTGGGCGCGCGGCGCCGCAACGCCGCGCCTCACTTCTTGCACTCCGGCCGCGGCAGGGCCTGGAGCGCGACCAGCCGCGCGGTCACCTGGTAGCGCTGGTAGTCCAAGCGCATCACCGGCGACACGCCGTTGGGCTGCAGCTCCATCTCGTATTCCAATTCCGGCTCCGGCGCCTGGCTTTCGAGCGGGAAATAGGCGACGCGCACGTTGCGCAACTTCCCGCCCATGAGCCCGCCGGGATCGACCTCGCCCGCGCCCGCCTCGGCCGCGGCCTTGCCCCTAGCGGGCCGCGGCTTCCACTCGCTCTCCCGCTCCTTGCCGACGAACACGGTGATCGCGTAGGCGCCCTCGAGATTGCCGCCGTCGAACCCGTGCATCTCGGCGAAGCTGACGCCGTTGGCGAGGCGCTTCAGCAGCTCGAGGTTGAACGCCACGGGAAACAGCGCCCCCGGCGGCAGCTCGTAGCTCTTGCGCTCGGGCTTGACGAAATTCGCGGTGCCGGGCTTGTCCGGGCTTTCGCGCTCGGCCGTGCCGGCAGTCTCCTCGACCAGGTTGCCGTCCTGCCAGTCGCTGCCCTGGAAGCGCAGCGCGGTCCCGTCCTTGGTTTCGTAGCTGGCGTAGCGGCTGTCGCTGTCGATGTCGCTGCCCATGGCGTCGGTGATCGCGAGCCGAATGCGCTGGCTCAACGACCAGCCCTCGCACGACTCGTCGATCGCAAGCGTCATGGTGCCGGTCACCGCCGCGACCGACTGGCCCGAGCGCACCGCGCCCTTGCCCAGCTCGTAGACCGCGCGGTGCGGCACCAGCTCGCCCGCCGCGGCGTGGGACGCCGGGAGCGCGCCGAGCGCGAGCGCGGCCAGGACGGGGACGCCGGACGGTCGGATGCGAGCAGCCATCGGTCCCGGAAGCAAAGGCGTTGGGCGTGCGGCGCCGGAAGCGGTTCGGCCCCCCGAAGACGCGACGGGCCGGCGGGTGCCGGCCCGGGCGCCTCGGAACGAGCGGCTTCGCCTAGAGCAGGATCGGCCAGTACCCGCGCACGCCGTCGGCGGTCAGCCGGTCGCGCTGCGCCGCGCCGTCGCGCACCACAACGCGGTGCCAAGTCTGCCCGCGGACCTGGGCCGTGGCAACCGTGGCGCCGAGATGGCCGTATTTCTGCGCGAGCTGGGCGGCCTTCTGCTGGTCGGTGAAGCTGTGGATGACGAGGTAGCGCGCGCCTGCGGCAGCGGCCGGCCCGGCGCCGGGCGCCACCTGGGGCAGTTTCGCCGGCTGGACCTTGGCGGAAGCGGGCTTCGCCGCGGCGGGTTTCGCGGCCGGCCTCGGCTCGACCGGCTTCGGCTCGGCCGCGGCGGCCGCGGGCTGGATCGCGGGTTGCGCGACGGCCTTGGCCGGCACGGCGGGCGGCGGCGGCGGGACGGAGGCCGCCGGCATGATCGGCTGGGGCGCGGACCCGGCCGCCGTCGGCAGGCTGGGCAAGGGCGGAAGGTCGGGCGTGGCGCCCGGGCCGGCGGCGACCGCGCGCGGCGCGGGCTGCGCGGCCGGAACGATCACGGCCGGGCGCTGCTCGGTCGCCTTCTCGGAGACCTTCAGGGGCACGACCGCGTCGCTGCGGACCTGCGGCAGTTCGGCGCGATCGACCGGGGTCACCGGTGCGCGGCCGAGCGTGTTGGATTGGGCGAGCTGCACGCGCTGGTCGACCTCGACCGGCTTCCACGCAGAGGCGGAGGCGGGCGCCGGGGCCTGGGCGATTTTCACCGCGGGCCTTGCGGGCTGGGCGGCGGGGTCTTGCGCGAAGGCCTGGATCACCGGGACCGGCCGCTGCGGCGCCTGGGCGATCACGCCTTGCGCGGCCTTGGGCAGCTGCGGCAGGTCGGACGGGGCGAGCACCGGCGGCGTGCTCACGCCGGCCACGGGCAGTTTCGGCAGACCCGGGTCCTGGACCTGCGGGGCTTGGGCCAAGACCATGCGCGGCGGCGCGCCGATCACCTTGAGGCGGGAATCGAGCATGCCGATCTTCTGCATTTCCTCGAACAGGGTGGCTTCGCGCTTCGGCGATTCCGGGATCGCCGGCATGGCCGGCTCGGCGGTCGCAGCAGCCCGCGCGGAAGCCCGTTCCGGGGCCTGCGGCCGAGCCTGCTCGGCAGCCCGCGGCGCGCTAGCTTGGCGGTTGAAGATCGGGCCGTCCTTTGCGTCCTGGCCGGGTTCGCGCGTAATGCGCGAGGTCCGGGACGCGGTCGGGGCGACTTGCGGCTGGGCCCCGGCGGAATTCGGCTGCGCCACGGCGGCGCCGTCGAGGCACACGCGCTGTCCGCCGGCATCGCGCCAGATCGTGCAATCCGGGGTGGCGGCTAGGGATAGTAGGTATTGGGAGGGTTGGTGCCGAGCAGTTGAGAGAGAGGCAGTCGAGGGCGGTCCGGCGGAGGGCGCGGAACAGGCGGTGACCGTGAGGCTAACCCCTGCCAACAGCAGCCGTTTCATCGCCTCCTCCTAAACTAATGGCGTTGCCTTATTCTAAGGACGTAAGAAGAAAACGCAAGCCTTTGATTCTTAGGGATTCTGTTTTTTCTGTGGCAACGCCGTCCCAGTCTAGCCGCTGGGTTGAACGACCCGTGCGGCCTTTCCGCCCGGATCGCCCGCCGACAACCTTAACCATGTTCCCGGCGAGAGGCCACAAAATTTGTGCGGTTGCGTTGCCGCGGTCAGGCGCTCTCGCCCGGTTTTTTCGGGGGAAGCTGGAGGCGGATGTGCAGTTCCTTGAGCCTTTCGGGACCGACCGACGCGGGCGCGCCCATCAACAGGTCCTGCGCCTGCTGGTTCATCGGGAACGCCACGACCTCGCGGATGTTGGGTTCGTCGGCGAGCAGCATGACGATGCGGTCGATGCCCGGCGCCGAGCCGCCGTGCGGCGGCGCCCCGTACTGGAACGCGTTGAACAGGCCGGAGAAGCGGGTCTCGACTTCCGCGCGCGCGTAGCCCGCGATCTCGAACGCCTTGACCATGACCTCGGGGAGATGGTTGCGGATCGCGCCCGAGGACAGTTCCACGCCGTTGCACACGATGTCGTACTGATAGGCCTTGATCGCGAGCGGGTCCTTGGTGTTGAGCGCCTCGAGTCCGCCCTGCGGCATCGAGAACGGGTTGTGCGAAAACTCGATCTTCTTGGTGTCGGGGTTGAGCTCGTACATCGGGAAGTCGACGATCCAGCACAGGCGGAACGCGTTCTTTTCCAGGAGGTCGAGCTCCTGGCACAGCCGCGCGCGCGCCTTGCCGGCGAACGCCGCGGCTTCGGCGGGCTTGGCCGAGACGAAGAACACCGCGTCGCCGTCCTTGGCCCCCGCCGCGCGCTTGATGGCGTCGAGCCGCTGGACGTCGAGGTTCTTGGCGATCGGCCCTTTGGGGCCGCCGGCCTCGTACACCACGTAGCCGAGGCCGCCCGCGCCCTCGGCGCGCGCCCAGTCGTTGAGCTTGTCGAAGAAGCTGCGGGGCCTGGCCGCAGCGCCCGGCGCGGCGATCGCGCGCACCACGCCGCCCGCGTCCACGATCTTGGCAAACAGGCCGAAGCCGCCGCCCTTGAACGCCTCGGTCGCGTCGGTGATCGTGAGCGGGTTGCGCAGGTCGGGCTTGTCGCTGCCGTATTTCAGCATCGCCTCGTCGTAGGGAATGCGCGGGAACGGGGCGGCCGTCACCTTGCGCCCGCACCCGAACTCCTCGAACACGCCGTGCAGCACCGGCTCCAGCGCCGCGAACACGTCCTCTTGCGTGACGAACGACATCTCGAAGTCGAGCTGGTAGAACTCGCCCGGGCTGCGGTCGGCGCGCGCGTCCTCGTCGCGGAAGCAGGGCGCGATCTGGAAATAGCGGTCGAAGCCCGCGACCATCAGGAGCTGCTTGAACATCTGCGGGGCCTGCGGCAGCGCGTAGAACTGCCCGGGATGGACGCGCGAGGGCACCAGGTAGTCGCGCGCGCCCTCGGGGCTCGACGCGGTCAGGATCGGCGTCTGGAACTCGGTGAAGCCCTGCGCGATCATGCGCCGGCGGATGCTCGCGATCACCTGCGAGCGCAGTACGATGTTGGCGTGCAGCTTGTCGCGCCGGAGATCCAAGAAACGGTAGCGCAGACGGATGTCCTCGGGATAGTCGGCTTCGACGCTGACCGGCAGCGGCAGCTCCTTGGCGGCGGACTGCACTTTCAGCTCGCGCACGCGCAGCTCGACCGCGCCCGTGGGCAGCTTGGGGTTCACGGTCTCGGCCGAGCGGTCCACCACGTCGCCCGTGACCGTCACGACGGTTTCGAGCTTGAGGGCCTCGAGCTCCTTGAAGATCGGGCTCGAGGTGTCGACCACGCATTGCGTCAGGCCGTAATGGTCGCGCAGGTCCACGAACAAGAGGTGCCCGTGATCGCGCTTGCGGTGGACCCAGCCGGAAAGCCGCGCCGGCTTGCCGGTGTCCTTGGGCCGCAATTCGCCGCAGGTATGGGTGCGATAGGCGTGCATGAATCGCGCGGCAAAGGGCACGAAACGCGCGGATTTGTCAAGCGCACGGGCCGTTCGCCGCCGCTCCTTCGAGACGCCGGCCACGCCATCCTGAGGAGGCCCTCTTGGGCCGTCTCGAAGGACGACGTGGCCGGCTCCTCAGGATGACGGCGAACGGCCGTGCGCTGGACTTGGGCGCCTTCCCGTGCCAAGACAGCGTCCTCGGAACCGCCGCATGTCCCTGATCGCCTCGACCGACGCCTTAAGCGACTTCTGCCGCCGCCAGCACGGCGCCGACTTCGTCGCCGTGGACACCGAGTTCATGCGCGACAAGACCTATTGGCCGAAGCTGTGCCTGGTGCAGGTGGCGGGGCCGAGCGAGTTCGCGGCGATCGACACCATGGCGCCGGGCATCGACTTGAAGCCCCTGTTCGAGCTGGTGACCGAATCCCGGGTGCCGAAGGTGTTCCACGCCGCGCGCCAGGACATCGAGATCTTCGTCAACCTCGCGGGCCGCGTGCCGGCCCCGGTGTTCGACACGCAGGTGGCCGCGATGGTGTGCGGCTTCGGCGACTCGGTGGCGTACGACACGCTGGTGGCGAAGCTGGCGGGTGCGCAGATCGACAAGTCCTCGCGCTACACCGACTGGCAGCACCGGCCGCTGACCCAGCGCCAGATCGACTACGCGCTCAGCGACGTGATCCACCTCCGGCGCGTGTACGAGAAGCTGCACAGCAAGCTCGAGAAAAGCGGGCGCACGCACTGGGTCGAGGACGAGATGTCGGTGCTGACCGACCCCGAGACCTACCGCACCGACCCCGAGACCGCGTGGCGGCGCATCAAGGTGCGCGGCGGCAGCCCGCGGCTGCTCGCGGTGCTGCGCGAGCTCGCGGCCTGGCGCGAGCGCGAGGCGCAGAAGCGCGACGTGCCGCGCGGGCGCATCCTGCGCGACGACAGCCTGCTCGACATCGCGGCGCATCCGCCCGCGAACGCCGGCGACCTCGCGCGCGCACGCGGCGTCGGCCGCGGCGTGGCCGAGGGCAAGTTCGGCCCGGAGATCCTGGCGGCGGTGAAGCGGGCGCTTTCCAGCGATCCCAAGACCTGGCCGCCGCTGAGGCCCCGACCCGTGATCCCGCCGGGCCTGGGGCCGCTCACCGACCTGCTGCGCGTGCTGCTCAAGGCGCGCTGCGAGGAGCACGGCGTGGCGCAGCGCCTGGTCGCCGACACCGAGGACCTCGAGCTGATCGCGGCGGACGACGAGGCCGACGTGCCGACGCTGAAAGGCTGGCGGCGCGACGTGTTCGGCGCCGACGCGCTGAAGCTCAAGCACGGCAAGCTCGCGCTCGCCGCCGACGGCGCCCAGGTGAAGCTGATCGAGCTCAAGACGTAGCGGCGCAGACGCTCCCGTCTTGTCCCCCCTCCCCCTGAGGGAGGGGGAAAGGGGGAGGGGTCCAAGACGGAAACCACTGCGACATGACGGCCACCGCGCGGAAATCGAAAGCCTCGCGTGCCCGCTTCTCTTTCGTTGTGCCGAGACGTGCGGCGGTTTGAATTCCCCCCTCCCCCTGACCCCCTCCCGCATCGCGCGATGGGCAGGGCCCATCGCGCTGGGGAGGGGGGACCCGTTTTCTTGAATCGCGGCGACCAAGCGGAACCGAACCGCCGATGCGCCCCGCCGCTACACCGAATCCTCGTCGAGGAACGACTCGAGGGCGTCGAGGCGCCGGCGCGCGACCTCGCCCATCAGGCCCGCGATCATCGCCTCGGCCGCGGCGCCGGAGGGCAGCAGCGTCAGCCGCCCGTTCTTCTTCGCCAGCGCGGTCTCGCGCAACAGGCCGGGCGTGCCGCCGGTGAGCGTGAGGCCGAGCCGCATCGCCATGCCCGCGATCCAGGCCTGGCGCAGCGCCTCCTTGCCCGCGAGCTTCCTGGCGAGGTCGACCTGGGGCGCGTCGCGGTCGCCGCCGTAGCGCGCGAACAGCGCGGCGGCGAGGTAGGCGCGGCCGGGATGGTCGATGCCCACGGCCGCGGTCCGCAGCATCCGGTTGAAGGCGTGCTCGGCGCGGTAATCGGGGTGGTCGAGCCAGCCGATGTCGGCGCACAAGCACGCGGCGCGGCGCAGGCGCTCCAGCGCCGGCGCCTCGTTGGCGAACAGGCTCGCCATCCAGTCCGCCATGATGAGCCCGTCCTCGCCGAACCGGCCCAAGGCGCGCGCCTGGCCGGCAGCGGCGGCGATCAGCGGGTCCTTGGCGCGCTCCGCCGCCGGCAGCGAGTCGAACAGCCACCCCTCGCGGAGCCCAAAGGCCGAGAACACGATGCGCTTCGGCTTCATCAGCTTGCACAGCTGGATCAGCATCAGCGCGGCGTAGGGCAGCGTTTCGTGGCGCCGGCGCGACACGCCATACATCTTGCTCAGCGAATTGGGGCTGAGCCGCGAGACGAGCTGGAGGAACTCCTCGGCCTCGCCCCACTTGAGCTCGTAGTTGTGGATCACGTGCAGGGGGTGCCCGGTCTGCTCCATGTGCACGCGCGCCAGCGCCCGCCACGCCCCGCCCACGGGATAGAAGTTGCGGCCCTCGACCTGCGCCAGCCACTTGACCTCGTCCAGGCGCTTCTCGATCGCCTCCTTCATCTTCTTGCGGCTGCCGTCGGCGCCGGGCACCACGCGCAACGGGCCGATCGGCAGCGTCACGTGCCTGCCGTACCGGCCCTGGCCGATCTCCACCAGCTCGAGGCTGCCGCCGCCGAGGTCGCCCATCGCGCCCTCGGCCTCGGGCGCGGCCGAGAGCACGCCGAGGGCGGAGTAGCGCGCCTCCTCCTCGCCGGTCAGCACCCGGGCCTGGAGCTTGCAGGCGCGCGCCACCTCCTTGATGAACTCGGGGCCGTTCCCGGCGTCGCGCACCGCGGCGGTCGCCAGCGCCTCGAGCCTCTCCACGCGCATCGCGGCGGCGAGCGCGGCGAACCGGCGCAAATTCGCGATCGCGCGCTCGATCGCCCCGGCGTCGAGCCTGCCGGTGTCTTCGAGGCCGCGGCCGAGGCCGCACATCACCTTCTCGTTGAACAGCGCCGCGGGCGCGCGCGTCGCGCCCTCGAACACCACCAGGCGGATCGAGTTCGAGCCGATGTCGACCACGCCGACGCGCCCGCCCCGCCCCTTTCGCTCCGGAGCCTTGTCGGACGGCCGCTCGGGGTTGCGCTCTTGCGCGGGAACCGCCACCCCGGGTCAGCCTTTCCTGAGCACGAGCGTGGGCAGCGCGCCGGAGCGCTTCAAGGCGCTGCCGCGGCCGCTGAGGCTGGGATTGGTCATGAAATAGTTGTGCGCGCTGAACGCAGCCGGTCCGGCGGCCACGCGCGCGTAGCCGCCCGTGGAATCGAGCGTCCAGCTCTGCGCCTGATCGTTCAGGTTCGCGATCATCACCTGGTCCAGCACCTGCTGATGCACCGTGGGGTTCTGGATCGGCACCAGCACCTCGACCCGGCGGCTCAGATTGCGCGGCATCCAGTCGGCCGAGGAGATGAACACCTTGGCCTTGCGCGAGGGCAGCTTCTGCCCGGCGCCGAAACAGACGATGCGCGTATGCTCGAGGAAGCGGCCGACGATGCTCTTGACCCTGATGCCCTCGGACAGGCCGGGCACGCCGGGCCGCAGACAGCAGATGCCGCGCACGATCAGGTCGATTTCGACGCCGGCCTGGCTCGCGCGGTAGAGGGCGTCGATCACCTCGGGGTCGACCAGCGCGTTCATCTTGGCCCAGATCTGCGCCGGGCGGCCGGCCTTGGCATGCTCGGCCTCGTCCTGGATCAGCTTCAACAGCGTGGGCCGGAGCGTAACCGGCGAGACCGCGATCTTCTTCAGCCCCGTGGGCTGGGCGTAGCCGGTCATGTAGTTGAAGATCTTCGCGGCGTCCTCGCACAGCTCGGGGTCGCAGGTGAAGAACGACAGGTCGGTGTAGATCTTGGCGGTGACGGGGTGGTAGTTGCCGGTGCCGAAATGCACGTACGAGCGCAGCGCGTCGTCCTCGCGCCGCGCCACCAGCGCGATCTTGGCGTGGGTCTTGAGCTCGATGAAGCCGAACACCACCTGCACGCCCGCGCGCTCGAGGTCGCGCGCCCAGCGGATGTTGGCCTCCTCGTCGAAACGGGCCTTGAGCTCGACCAGGGCGGTCACCGACTTGCCGGCCTCGGCCGCCTCGATCAGCGCGCGCACGATGGGCGAGTCTTGCGAGGTGCGGTAGAGCGTCTGCTTGATCGCGACTACCGCCGGGTCGCGCGCCGCCTGCAGGATGAACTGCACCACCACGTCGAAGCTTTCGTAGGGGTGGTGGACGATGATGTCCTTCTGGCGGATCGCGGCGAAGCAGTCGCCCGCGAAGTCGCGGATGCGCTCGGGAAAGCGCGCGTTGAACGGCGTGAACTTGAGGTCCGGCCGCTCCTCGACGATGAGCTGCGCCGTGTCGGCCAGGCCCAACAGCCCGTCGAGCGAGATCGGCTGGCCCGCGGGCATGCGGTACTTCTCGGTCAGGAACTGGCGCAGGCCCTCGGGCATCCTGGCGTCCACCGCCAAGAGGATCACCTGCCCGCGGCGGCGGCGCTTCAGCGCGGTCTCGAAGGTGCGCGTGAGGTCCTCGGCCTCCTCCGCCACCTCGATCTCGCTGTCGCGGATCACGCGGAACACGCCCTGCCCGCGCAGCTCGAAGCCCGGGAACAGGCGGTCGAGGTAGAGCAGCATGGTGCGCTCGAGCGGCAGGAAGCGCACCGCCGAGCCCGGCAGGCGCACGAAGCGCGGCAGCCGCGCCGGCACGATGATGAGCGCGTTGAGCGCGCGCCCGTCCGCGGGCCGCACCAGCGACAGGATCATGCCGAAACCGAAATTGGGCACGAACGGGAACGGATGCGCCGGGTCGATCGCCATGGGCGTCAGCACCGGGAACACGTTCTCCATGAAGTGCCGGTCGAGCCACTCGCGCTCCGCGGGCGCGAGCTCCGCCGGCTCGAGCACCGCGATGCCGGCTTCGCGCAGCTCGCCCAGCAGCCGGGCGAGGCAGCGTTGCTGGTCCTGCATCACCGCGTGCGCCTTTTCGTGGATCGCGAGCAGCGCCTGGGCGGGCGTGAGTCCGTCGTCGCTCGGCGTGTCCACGCCGGCGTCGACCTGCCCTTTGAGGCCCGCGACGCGCACCATGTAGAACTCGTCCAGGTTCGAGGCCGAGATCGACAGGAACCGCAGGCGCTCGAGCAGCGGGTGCTGGGTGTTCGAGGCCTCCTCCATCACCCGCGTGTTGAAGGCCAGCCACGACAGCTCGCGATTGATGAAGCGCTCGGGCGAATCCGGCTCGATCCGGCGCGGCGCCGCGCGCATGGCCTGGGTCACGTGCTGCTCCTCCTGGCGGGGCCGACCGGCACCCCCGGGTTCGGGTAAATCCTGTATACCATTACAAGCGGTTTGTGACCGAGTCGTGACGGCGGCGGAGGACGGCGGGAGGCGATGAAGCGGCGGATCTATCTGCTCCGGCACGGCAAGTCGAGCTGGAGCGACCCGGGGCGCGCGGACCGCGACCGGCCGCTCAACGCGCGCGGGCGGGCCGCCGCGGAGCGCATAGGGGCATGGTGCGCCGAAGCCGGCGTCGCGCCCGAGCTGGTCCTATGCTCCGCGGCCGCGCGGGCGCGCGAGACCCTGGCGCTGCTGCTGCCGCACCTCAAGACGCCCGCGCGCATCGAGGTCGAGGACGGGCTTTACCTCGCCGCCGCGTCCGAGCTTCTCGCGCGCCTGAGGCGCGTGGACGCGGGCATCGGGTCCGCGATGCTGATCGGCCACAATCCGGGCCTGCACGAGCTCGCGCGCCTGCTCGCGGGCGGCGGCGAGGCCAAGGCGCTCGCTAAGCTCGAAACGAAATTCCCCACGGCGGCGCTGGCCGAGCTGTCCTTCGAGCTCAAGGATTGGCGCGCGCTCGACGCCGGCAAGGCCCGGCTGGAACGATTGGTCCTGCCGCGCGCGCTGCCGTGAGCCGCGTTTCTCCCGTTTGCCGCCGGGCGGCGTTCGCCCTGTCGGTGCTCCTGCTGCTGGCGCCGGCGCTGTGGAACGGCTTTCCGCTGATGTTCTTCGACAGCGGCGCGTTCATCGAGCAGGCGCTGACCGGCGGCTTCGTGCCGGAACGCTCGGTGTTCTATTCCTGGTTCCTGGCGCTGTTCCAGCTCCAGCTCAGCCTGTGGATTCCCGTGGCGGCGCAGGCCGTCCTTGCGGTCTGGGTGGTCGCGGAGTTCGCGCGCGCCGTGACGCCGGACCTGGCGCCCGAGCGCGCACCGCTGCGCTTCGCGGCGCTGGTCCTGGCGCTGGTCCTCGGCACCGGCCTGCCGTGGTACGCGGGCCAGGTGCTGGCCGACATCCTGGCGCCGCTCATGGTCATGAGCCTCTACCTGCTCGGCTTCCACGCGGCGTCCCTGGGCCGGTGGAAGCGCGCCGCGTTGATGGCCCTCGCGGTGCTGGGCGCCACGTCGCACGCCTCGCATCTCGGCCTCATGGCCGGGCTCGCGGCCGCGACCGCGTTCGCGCAGTGGATCGCGCCGAAAGGGGCCGGCCCGCGCCCGCGCGCGGCGCTGCCGGCGCTCGCCTTCGCGCTGTCGCTCGTCCTGATCGTGGCAAGCAATTTCGCGCGCACCGGCGAAGTGTTCTTCAGCCGCGCCGGCTCGGCGTTCGTCCTCGCGCGGCTGATGCAGGACGGCATCGTCAAGCGCCTGCTCGACGACACTTGCCCCGAGGCCGGCTGGCGGCTGTGTCCGCACAAGGACGCCCTGCCGCGCACGGCCAACGACTACCTCTGGGGCGAGGGCAGCCCGTTCTGGGCGCTCGGCGACTTCACCGGCACCGAGGATGAATCGCGCCGCATGATCGCGGAAAGCCTGCGCCGCTATCCCCTGATGCACGTGCAGACCGCCGTCAGGGCGACCCTCGACCAGTTCCGGCTGTTCTCGACGGGCGACGGGATCGAGCCGCAGAACCACCTGTTGGTGCCGATCTTCGCCAAACACCTGCCCGGGCAGCTCGCTTCCTACAACGCCGCGCGCCAGCAGAAGCGCCTGATTTCGTTCGCGTGGATCGACCCGGTGCATCTGGCGGTGGGGTGGCTTGCGATCGTCGCGGCGGCGGCGGTCCTGGCCCGGACGCTCGCGCGGCCGCGGCGCGATTGGGACGACCGGCTCTACCTGCCGGCGTTCCTGCTGCTGGCGCTGCTCGGCAACGCGTTCATCTGCGGCGCGCTGTCGAACCCGCACGACCGTTATCAGTCCAGGTTGATCTGGCCGGTCGCGCTATCGGTGCTGCTGCTGGCGGCGCGGCGCGGGGGCCGTGGCGGGACCGCTTAGCCCTTCTCCCAGAACGGCGCGGCTTCGACGATCTTGCGGCAGATGCGCGCGGCCCTGGGCGTGTCGGCGGCGATGCGCGCGGCGAACCAGCCCTTGAGCACGTCGTCGGCGCGCTCGACCAGCGCTTTGGCCCGGGCGCCGGCCGCCGCCAGCTCGTCGATCAGGCGCCTGCCCACCACCGCGTCGTTCATCGAGCCAAGCCGGTCCTGGAGGCCGCCGAGGCGCTCCGCGTATTTCAAGGCCGCCTTGCGCGGAAACAGGGAACCGAAGAACTCAGCCGCATAGCGCGCCTTCTTGCCGGCGATGCGCAGCTCGTGGCGCTCCTCGTCGCTCAGGGATTCGAACCGCTTGGCGAGCTTGCGCAGGCGGCGGTGGCCGCGTGCCAGCACGTCGCGCGCCACGGCGCCGACGGGCTTGGCCCAGGGCCGCTGCCCGCCGCCTTCCGCCGGGCCGTCGCCTTCCAGCCACAGGTCGAGCTGGAGCTGGAGGCGCGTATAGCGCCGGTCGTCGAGCGCGGCCGCGGCCTCGGCATAGGCGGCGGCGCGGGCGGCCTCGGCCGCGAGGGTCAGCGCGCGCAGGTTCGCGTCCTCGGGCAGGCGGCCGCGCAAGGGCGCGAGCGTGTCGGCGACGAACACGTCCCAGTCGCGCGCGGGGCCGAGGCGCTTCTGCGCCCAGCGCAGCTCGTCGACGAAATGCCGGCGCTGCTCCTCGGGCAGGGCGCCCGCGAACAGCGAGAATGCGGCGCGCAGCCGGCGCAGGCCGACGCGGAGCTGGTGCACGCCCTCGGCGTCCTCGCCGCGGCGCGCGCAGTCCTCGTTGGCGCGCATCTGCGCCAGGCACGCGCGCGCGATCGCGCCGAAGCCCCGCCACGCGGTCATCGCGGGGTCGAGCGCGATGTCCTCGGCCTTCCTCGGCTTGGGCGCCTCGCCCAGCAGCAGGTCGTAGCCGCGCGCGGCCTTAGAGCGGTACTCCACGGTGAACGGCACCTTTTCGTGCAGCTTTAGCGCGAGTTCGTAGAGGCGCGAGGGCCGGCCGGACTTGAGCTCGAGCTCCGCCTCGCACACCTTCTCGCGCCGGTCCGCCGCGGCGATCTCGCCCTGGTCCACCGCCAGCTCGATCTGGGTTTCGGCGAGGCACAGCGGCAGGGTCTGGCGCGTGATCTCGGCGGTGAACGCTTCCTTCAGCTGGTCCGGCTTGGCGGGCAGCGCCTCGCGCAGCTTGCCGTCGGCGATCAGCTCGAGCTTGGGCTTGTCGCCGTCGATCGGCGCCTCGTATTCGCGGTAGCGCTGCGCCGCGCCGGAATGGCCGTTGTCGGGGGCCTTCAAGGTCTGGACGCGCTTGGCGCCGTCGTGCCGCACCCGGAGCGCGATGCGGTTCTTGCGCAGCGACAGGTCGTCGGTGTCGAAATAGACGTTGCGGAGCTTGCGGGTCCGCGCGGCGCCGAGCTTGAGTTCGCGCAACAGGGGATGGCGCCGCAGGCGGCCGACCAGGCCCGGCTTGATGCGGAGCTTGAGCTCGGTTTCGATGTTCACCTGTCCCCCGCCTGCAGACGGGCGCGACGTTACCCCGGGCTTCGCGGGCCTGTCATTGGTTATAATTCCTTAAAGGAACCGTCACCGGCGCGAGGCATGCGACGCCATCGCTCGGCGCAATTCCGGTCCGGGCCGCGAATTCTTCTGCCTGTGGATAACGTGGATAACGCCCAAGGGGGTGCGGAAGCTGGATGCCGCGGTCCCGCTCGGCCGTCATGCGCGCCTCAGAGCGTCCCGCGATAGGCGCCGCCGTCCAGCACCAAATTCTGCCCGGTGATGAAGCCGGCTTGCGCGCCGCACAGGAACGCGCAGGCCGCGCCGAATTCGTCGGGATCGCCGAAGCGCCCCGCGGGATTGGCGCGCATGCGCTCGGCGCGCACCTCCTCCCACGGCTTGTTCAGGCGCTCGGCGTGGAGCTTCATGTTGTCGACCAGGCGCTGCGTCTCGAACGGCCCGGGCAGCAGGTTGTTGATCGTGACGTTGTGGCGCACGGTCTGGCGCGACAGGCCCGCGACGAAGCCGGTGAGCCCCGCGCGCGCGCCGTTGCTCAGGCCCAGTTCGTCGATCGGCGATTTCACCGCGGCCGAGGTGATGTTGACGACGCGGCCGAAGCGGCGCTGGATCATGCCGCCGACGGTGGCGCGCATCAAAAGGATCGCGGTCACCATGTTGTTGTTGAGCGCCTTGAGCCAGTCGTCCTTCGACCAGTTGCGGAAGTCGCCCGGCGGCGGGCCGCCCGCGTTGTTGACCAGGATGTCGGGGCTGGGGCAGGCGGAAAGCGCCGCGTCGCGCCCGGCGTCGGTCGTGATGTCGCAGGCAAGCGTCGCGACGCGGACGCCCGGCGCCGCGGCGCGGATCTCGGCCGCCGCTTCCTCCAGCGGCTCGCGCGTGCGCGCGAGGATCGTCACGTCCACCCCTTCCTTCGCCAGCGCCTTGGCGCAGGCCTTGCCCAGCCCCTTGCTCGCTGCACACACCAGCGCCTTCCTGCCCGTGAGCCCCAAGTCCATTCCGCTCCTCCCCCGTCTTTCCTTCTAGGCCATGCCCGCCAGCACCGCGCGCACCAGCGCCAAGCCCGGCGCGCGCCGCTGCGCCAACGCCTCGCGGTCCACCGCCGCGACCACGCGCGACGCGGCTTCAAGCGAACGTTCCATGTTGCGCGCGAGATAGTCGATCACGCCGGACTCGGCGCGCAACTGCCGATCGGCGAACAGCTTGCCGAGGACCGCGCGCAACAGCGTGTCGTCGGGCGCCTCGATGCGCGCGGCGGGCGCCGCGAGCAGGCGCGAGCGCAGGTCCGCGAGCGCGAGGCGCCAGCGCGCCGGCGGCTCGCGCGCGACCGCGAGCGCGTGCCCGCCCCGCTCGACCAGGAGGTTGTAGAGGTGCAGCAACGCGCGCTCGTCGAACGCGCCGCCTTCGGCCAGGTCCGCGCCCGCGAAATCCAGTAGCACCGCGCGCGCCTCGCCCAGCGCCTGCGGCAGGCAAGTCGGCGCGAGCGTGCGGGGATCGAGCGCGACCGCGCCCGACCGCGCGCGCCAGACCTGCGCGAGATGGCTCTTGCCGCTGCCCGCCGGACCGCTGAGCGCGAGGAGCGGCGCCGGCCAGCGCGGATAGCGCTCGATCCACGCCGCGGCGGCCTCGTTGGACGGCGCGACGATGAAATCCTCGGCGGCGAGCGACGGCGGCAGGTCGAGCGCGAGGACGAGTTGCGGCGCGCGGCTCACCCCGGCCGGTCCCCGCCGTCCCCCGCGCCCCCGGAGCGGCCGAGGTAGTACGGGCTTTCGAGATAGCGTGCGATGGCGAAGCGCACGCCCACGCCGATCACCGCCGCCACCGGCACCGCGATCAGGATGCCGAGGAACCCGAACAGCGCCCCGCCCGCGAGCAGCGCGAAGATGATCCACGCGGGATGCAGGCCGACGCGGTCGCCGACCAGCCTGGGGGTGAGGAAATTGCCCTCGAGGAACTGGCCGACCGCGAACACCGCCGCCACCAGCGCCACGCCGTGCCACGTGGCGAACTGCACCAGCGCCAGCGACAGGCCGACGACGAGCCCCATCGCCATGCCGAAATACGGCACGAACGAGACGAACCCCGTGGCCATGCCCACGGCGAGGCCGAAATCGAGGCCGACGAGGCTCAACCCCACGCCGTAGAAGCAGCCCAGCGTCAGGCACACCATCGCCTGGCCGCGCAGGAAGCCGGCGAGCGTGCGGTCGACCGCGCGCACCTGGGCGCGGACGGTCTCGGCCTGGCCGCGCGGCAAGAGGGAGTCGACGCGCGCGACGATGCGCTTCCAGTCGCGCAGCAGATAGAACGCGATCACCGGCGTGATGACCGCGAGCGACAGGAGGCTCGCCAGCGCCACGCCGCCGCCGATGATCTTGAGCAGCACCTGCGCCAGCCAGTTGGCCGCGGGCGCGGCATAGTCCATCGCCGCGGCCTGGAGCTTCTCGATCGTGCCCGGCGGCAGCGCCTCGCGCGCGAGCTCGATCAGCGGCGCCACGCGCCCGCGCAGCGCCTCGGCGTATTGCGGCAGGCGGCGCGCGAAGCCCGCGAGCTGCCCCGCGAGCACCGGCACCACCAGCACCAGCGCCGCCGCGACCACTAGGCAGAAGCCGAAGGTCACGAGCGCCGTGGCCCAGGTGCGCGACAGGCCGCGGCCCTCCAGGCGCTCGACCAGCGGATTGAGCAGATACGCGACGGCCATGCCCGCGACGAACGGCGTCAGCACCGCGCCGAGCTCGTACAACGCGAGGACGAACGCCGCCAGCACCGCGAGCCAGAACCAGGCGTGGCTGCCGAGCATCACCGCGAGGCCCCTTCGATCTGCGCCGCGCCCTTCAGGCCCCGCACCACGTAGGCCGCGCCCGAAACCAGCGTGCTCGCGCCCACCAGCGCGATCAGAACCGGCAGCAGCCAGCGGTCGTCGTAGCCGTGGCCGTGGAACAGCAGCACGGCCGCCGCCAGCGTGATCTGGAGCCCGGTGTTGATCTTGCTGACGACCAAGGGCTTCATGTGGAGCGGCTGGCCTAGCGCGTGCGACAGCGCGATGCCCAGCACGATCAGCGCGTCGCGGAACACCACCAGGATCACGAGCCACGCCGGCAGGAACCCCTGCCAGCCCAGCGTCACGTAGACGCTGACCAAGAGCGCCTTGTCGGCGAGCGGGTCGAGATAGCCGCCGATCACGCTGTGGGCGCGGAAATGCTTGGCGAGGAACCCGTCGACCGCGTCGGACAGGCCGGCCGCGACGAACAGCCAGAACGCCCAGTCGAGCCGCCCCAGCAGGATGACATAGACCGTCACCGGCACCGCGCACAGCCGCGCCAGGGTGATGAGGTTGGGCAGGACGAGCCGCAGGTCCGTGGCGTTCATTGCGGCGCTTGCGGCTGCGGCGGGGACTGCGGCGCGGGCGGCGGCGGGGAGTCGGGCCGCGCGCCCGGCTGGCCCGGCGGCGCGGCGGGTCCCTTGGGGCCCGCGACGGTCAGCAACCAGTCCGGCGGCTGCGGGATCAGCGTCATGTCCTTTTCCGCGAGCGCCGCCTGGAGCTGCGGCGTTCCGCCGCTGAAGGTGAGCTGGAGCCGCGCCACGCGCGGGGTGATGGCCGTCACCTCGACTCGTTGCACCGCCGGCAGGTCGGCGAGGCGCCGGCGCGCCTCGACCAGATCGCCGATCCCCTGGAGCGGCAGCGAGAGCGCGAGCTGCTGCTGCTCGCCGTCGAAGCTCACCAGGTTGGCGCGCTTCCAGTCCTCCTCGATGCGCCGGGCGAGGTTGCGCGCAGCGGCGGAGAGGCGCCGCTCGATCGCCGCGGGCGTGTCGAGCGGCATGGGCGGCGTCTGCGGCACCGCGGCCGCGGGGCCCGGCGTCACCGTGTCGGCGGCCGAACCGTGGCGCACGGTCGCGATCTCGATGCTCTGGGTCTTGCTGTCGAGGTCCTCGACCAGCCGCGCGGTCGCCACGATCACTTCGCTCGCGCGGTAGCGCGCGGCGACGATGCCGAGCTTCTCGGTGTCGCCCTCGACCGCGGCCTTGGCGTCGATCGCCTCAGCGTCGGTCAGATCGCCGATCGGCACGATCACCGGGACGAGCCCGTCGCCCGCGGGTAGCGCGTTCCAGGCCTGGCGCCAGGGATTGGCGTCGTCCCACAGCAGCATGGCGGTCGCGTCCTGGTACACCGGCAGCACCAGCATCGGCTTGCCGCGGGTCTCGGCGAACCGCACCTTGGACTGGCGCAGCAACTCGCGCAGCGCATCGGGCTTGAAGCGCACGGTGAGCTCGGCGAGGTAGCGCACCTTGGACGTGCGCTCGCGGTCCACCTCGATCGCCTGCACCAGCGACTCGACACCGCGGTCGTTGGGCTTGGGCAGGCGGGCGGAGTCCTCGGCGAGCGCGATGCGGTCGAACACGCGTTGCAGCGCCTTGCGCTGGCCGTCGATCAGCGCCTTGGCGCGCGCCTGGGCCGCGTTCTGGGCGGTCGCGTCCACCGCCACCTGGCGCACGGTGAAGACGTCGTCGTCCTCGGCGGCGCGCGAGGCGGGCGCGACGGCGCCCAGCGCGAATGCGCCTGCGGCAATCGCGGCAAGGAGAATCCGCCGGCCGTCCGCGGCCATTGCAAACCATCCCGGAAACAGTATTGTCGGCGCGCCCGAAGCCGGCCCCGCGCTTCCCGGCGCAGGCCCGCCGGGCCCGTCCGACCCGATCCTTACTTACTGGAAGCCCGACGAGGACGCCATAGCCAGCCGCACCTACAGGGATGCCGGGGTGGACATCGAGGCGGGCGACGCCCTGGTCGAGAAGATCAAGCCCCTGGCCCGGGCCACGCGCAGGCCCGGCGCGGACGCGCTTCTAGGCGGATTTGGCGCGTTCTTCGACGCCAAGGCTGCGGGCTACCGCGACGCGCTGTTGGTTGCGAGCACCGACGGCGTCGGCACCAAGCTTCTGGTCGCGATCGCCGCGAACCGGCACGACGCCGTGGGCATCGACCTGGTGGCGATGAGCGTCAACGACCTCGTGGTGCAGGGCGCGGAGCCGCTGTTCTTCCTCGACTACTTCGCCTCGGGCAGGCTCGAGCTCGGCGTCGCCGAGCGCGTGATCGTGGGGATCGCGCGGGGCTGCCGGATCGCGGGCTGCGCGCTCGTCGGCGGCGAAACCGCGGAGATGCCGGGGATGTACGCGCCGGGGCACTACGACCTCGCGGGCTTCGCGGTCGGCGCGGTCGAGCGCAAGCGGGCGCTGACCGGCGCGTCGGTCAAGCCGGGCGATGCGGTCCTGGGGATCGCGTCCTCGGGCGTGCATTCCAACGGCTTCTCGCTGGTGCGCCGGATCGTCGCCGACGCGGGCGTGGGCTACGGCGATCCCGCCCCGTTTGCGCCAAGCACGACGCTGGGCGAAGCGCTGCTCGAGCCCACGCGCATCTACGTCAAGCCGCTGCTGAAGGCGCTCAGGGCCAAGGGCTGGCGCGCGGGCGGCATCAAGGCGCTGGCGCACGTCACCGGCGGCGGCATCGTCGAGAACCTGCCGCGCGTGCTGCCGAGCGGCACGACGGCGGCGATCGACGCGCGGGCGTGGAAGCTGCCGTCGGTGTTCCAGTGGCTGCGCCGCCAGGGCGGCGTGGCGGACGCGGAGATGCTGCGCACCTTCAACTGCGGCATCGGCATGATCGCGGTCGCGGCGGAGAAGGACGCGGAGGCGGTCATGAAGGCCCTTGGCCGCGCCGGCGAGACCGTGCGGCGGATCGGCGCGATCGAGAAATCCCGCGGCAAGGAGCCCGCGGCCGTGGTGTCGCACACCGCCGAGGCGTGGGGCGTCGCCGGGGGCGGTGGATGACCGCGCGCAAGCGCGTCGGCGTGCTGATCTCCGGGCGCGGCAGCAATCTGCAATCGCTGATCCGCGCCGCCCAGGCCCCCGACTATCCCGCCGAGATCGTGCTGGTGATAAGCAATCGCGCCCAGGCCCAGGGCCTCGAACACGCGCGCAAGGCGGGCATTCCGGCCGAGACCATCCCGCACAAGGATTTTCCGAGCCGCGAGGCGTTCGACGCGGCGCTGGACGCGGCGCTGAAGCGCGCGCGGGTCGAACTCGTCTGCCTCGCCGGGTTCATGCGCCTCCTGACGCCGGGGTTCGTCGAGCAATGGCGCGACCGGATGCTGAACGTCCATCCCTCGCTGCTGCCGGCGTTCCCCGGCCTCGACACGCACGAACGGGCGCTGGCCGCGGGCGTGCGCTTCGCGGGTTGCACCGTGCACTTCGTGCGCGCGGCGACGGACAGCGGGCCGATCGTCGGTCAAGCCGCCGTGCCGGTCCTGCCCGGCGATACGTCCGAAACCCTGGCGGCGCGGGTGCTCGAAGCCGAGCACCGGCTGTACCCGCTGGCGCTCAGGCTCGCGGCTTCGGGGCGGCTCAAGGTGGTGGACGGGCGGGTGGAGGTCGCGGGCCACCGCGGGCCGCAAGGCGCGCTCGTGAACCCTGCGGGCGAGACCTGAACGGGGCTTGGCGCGGGGCCCCGTCCCGTATTATTTTTCCGCGCGCCATTCCCGGGGGAGAAGCGCATGGCCGCCGAGCACGCCCACGATTTCGACCTGAAGCAGCACGAGCAGACCTGGCACGGCTTCTTGAAGCTGCTGCGCTACAGCGTCGCCGGCATCGCCGTCGTGCTGCTGCTGATGGCCTATTTTCTGACCTGAGGCTTCCGGCCGGCGCTCCGGCCGCGGGCCGCCGAGGAACGGCTCAGCCCACGATCTCGCTTTTCTTGAAGAAGAACTTGATCTCGCGCCGGGCGTTCTCGGCGCTGTCGGAGCCGTGCACCGAGTTGGCCTCGATCGACTCCGCGAACTCCTTGCGGATCGTCCCCGGCGCGGCGTTGGCGGGGTTGGTGGCGCCCATCACGTCGCGGTTCTTCGCCACCGCGCTCTCGCCCTCCAGCACCTGAACCACGACGGGCCCCGAGGTCATGAATTCGACCAAGGACTTGTAGAACGGCCGCGCCTTGTGCACGGCGTAGAACGCGCGCGCCTGGGTTTTGCTCAGCTTCAGGCGCTTCTGCGCCACGATGCGCAGGCCCGCCTCCTCCAGCTTCGCGTTGATCCTGCCGGTGATGTTCCGGCGCGTGGCGTCCGGCTTGATGATCGACAGCGTGCGCTCGACGGCCATGGCAGTGGCTCCCCGGGAATAAGGTGCGGTCTTATAGTCGGCCCGCCCGGACGTGGCAATGTGCTATCAACCCCGCCGCGATGCTGCACGTCAACGACCTCACCTTCCGCTACGGCGGCCGCGCGATCTTCGAGCGCGCGACGCTGGCCGTGCCGGCCGGGCACCGGGTGGGCCTGGTGGGGCGCAACGGCAGCGGCAAGTCCACGCTCCTCGCGCTGATCCGGGGCGAGCTGCACCCCGACCGGGGCTCGATCAACCTGCCCGCGCGCGTGCGCGTCGGGCACCTGGCGCAGCAGGCCCCGGACGGACCGCTGAGCCTGATCGATTTCGTCCTGGCGGCGGACGCGGAGCGCGCGGCGCTGCTCGCCGAGGCCGAGAGCGCGCACGACCCCCAGCGCATCGCCGAAATCCACGACCGGCTCCGGACCATCCGGGCCGACGCCGCGCCGGCGCGCGCGGCCGCCATCCTCGCCGGCCTCGGCTTCGACGCCGCGGCGCAGCGCCGGCCGCTTGCGGACTTCTCGGGGGGCTGGCGCATGCGCGTGGCGCTGGCCGCGGCCCTGTTCGCCGAGCCCGACCTGCTGCTGCTCGACGAGCCCAGCAACCACCTCGACCTGGAAGCGCGGTTGTGGCTCGAATCGTTCCTCGCGGGCTTCCCCGGCACGCTGCTTCTCGTCAGCCACGACCGCGAGCTGCTGAACGCCGTGGCCGAGGAAATCGTGCACATCGACGGGGGCAAGCTCGTGCTCTACCGCGGCGACTACGACGCGTTCGAGCGGGCGCGCGCCGAGCGCGTGCAGCTGCGCGCCGCCGAGCTCAACAAGCAGATCGCCCAGCGCCGCCACATGCAGGCGTTCATCGACCGCTTCCGCTACAAGGCGAGCAAGGCGCGCCAGGCGCAAAGCCGCATCAAGATGCTGGAGCGCATGGGGCCGCTCGCGGCCCTCGCGCGCGACGAGGAGATCGCCTTCGATTTCCCCCCGCCCGAAATCCTGCCGCCGCCGCTGGTGACGCTCGAAGGCTGCGAAGCGGGCTACGCGCCGGGCAGGCCGGTGTTGAAGCGGCTCGACCTGCGCATCGACATGGACGACCGCATCGGCCTGCTCGGCCCCAACGGCAACGGCAAGTCGACGCTGCTGAAGCTCTTGGCGCGGCGGCTCGCCCCGCTCGGCGGGAAGATCGCGCGCCCGTCCAGGCTGCGCGTCGGCTATTTCGACCAGGAGCAGGCCGACGCCTTCGACCCGGCCGAGACCGCCTATGGCCACATGGCCCGCGCCTGCCCCGAGCGCACCGAGACCGCGGTGCGCGCGCATCTCGGCCGCTTCGGCCTCGGCCAGGACCGCGCCGACCGGCGCGTGGGCGAGCTTTCGGGCGGCGAGCGCGCGCGCCTCCTGTTCGCGCTCATCACCCGCGACGCGCCGCACCTGCTGCTGCTGGACGAGCCCACCAACCACCTCGACCTCGAGGCGCGCGACGCGCTGATCGCCGCGCTCAACGCCTACGACGGCGCGGTGATTCTGGTGAGCCACGACCCGCGCCTGATCGCCGCGGTATGCGACCGGCTGTGGCTGGTCGCCGAGGGCACCTGCAAGCCGTTCGCGGGCGACCTCGCGGACTACCGCAGGCTGGTGGCGGAGGAGCGCAAAGCCGCGGACCGCCCTTCGCGCGAGGCCCGCGCGGAGAGTCCCAGCGCCAGGGACGTGCGCCGCGCCGCCGCGGACGCGCGCCTTCGCCTGAAGCCGCTGCGCGACGCGGCGGAAGCGGCGGAGCGGGAACTGGACCGGCTGCACCGCGAGAAGGCGGCACTGCAGGCGACGCTCGCCGACCCCGCGGTGTACGAAACCGCGCCGGAGCGCGTGCGCGAGGCCGCGCGCAAGCTCGCCGAAGTCGATCGCGGATTGGAGGCAGCCGAGGACGCATGGCTGAAGGCGCACAGCGCGCTGGAACAAGGCGCTGCGAACGAGTCTTGAATTGCGGTCGAAGCGCCGGCGGGCACGCCGAGGTGCCGGATGCGCGGCATTTTTCCCTTATTTGCCGCGTATTTATGCGATTTACCGAATATTAGGGGTGAACGAGGATAACTCGGGCTACGCGAAGTACGCGAAAGGACCGGGTATGTCCGCAAGCAAAGGCCAGATGGCCGACCAGACCGCTCATGGGGTGGCGCCGGAGCACGCGGTGTTCTCCGACGCGCGCATCGCCGCGGCGTTCGACTGCCTGCGCATCGCGCTCACGGTGTTCGACCGCGACGACCGGCTGATCTACGCCAACCAGCATTTCCGCTACCTGTTCCGCTGCTTCAAGCGCATCGAGCCGCTGCTCGGCCGCAGCTTCGCGGACATCGTGCGCGCGACCGTCGCCTACGGCGAGGTCGCCGACGAGGACGCCCAGCGCGACCCCGAGGGGTGGCTGAAGCGCCGCGTGCGGCAGCACCAGTCCCGCCCGTACCAGGCCTTCGAGCAGCGGCTCAGCGACGGCCGGCACCTGCAGATCAAGGAGCGCGCCACGCCCGAGGGCGGCAGCGTGCTGTTGTGGCTCGACATCAGCGAGGTGATGGGCCAGCGCCTGAGGCTCGAGGACGCGATCGACGGCGCGTGCGACGGCTTCGCGCTGTGGAACGACAGCGACCGGCTCTTGGCCGGCAACGCGCGGTTCGCGCGCCTGTTCGGCGGGCCCGACGGCATGAAGCCCGGCGCCGCGTTCGACGAGATCCTGGAAGCCGCGGTCGCAGCCGGGCGCGTGCGCCCGGTCGGCGAGCCCAAGGCCTGGATCGACCAGCTGCTCTACAGCCGCTGCGAGCGCGGCATCCGCACCGAGTTCCAGGCCGAGGGCGGGCGCTGGTTCCAGCTCGCCGAGACCCATACGCGCGACGGCAGCATCGCGAGCGTGCTGACCGACGTGACGCAGCTCAAGCAGACCGAGACCGAGCTGCGCCGGCGCGGCGACGCCCTGGAGCGGTCCGTGCGCGAGCTGCAGGCCGCGCAGACGCTGTTGAGCGAACAGGGCCAGGCCCTCGAAGCCTCGCGGATCGACGCCGAACGCGCGAACACCTACAAGACCTCGTTCCTGCGCTCGATCACGCACGAGCTGCGCACGCCGCTCAACGCCATCATGGGCTTCTCGGAAGTCCTGCAGTCGCAATCCATGGGGCCGCTCGGCAATCCGAAATACGGGGAGTACGTGGGCTATATCCGCGCCAGCGGCCAGCATCTCTTGTCGCTGATCAACCAGCTTCTCGACCTCTCGCGCATCGAGGCCGGCAAGATGGTGCTGCAGCGCGAGGCGCAGGACATCGCGGACGTCGCCCGCTATTGCGCGACCATGCTGCGCGAGAACGCGGCGCAGGGGCAGGTGACGCTGAAGATCGAGTTGCCCGACGCGCCCCTGGCGGTCGATGCCGACATCCTGGCCGCGCGCCAGGTGGTGCTGAACCTGCTGTCGAACGCGATCAAGTTCACGCCGCCGGGCGGCGCGGTGACGCTGGCGGCCGAGCCGGCGGCCGACGGCGCGTTCTGCAAGCTCACCGTCGCCGATTCCGGCCCCGGTATCGCCGAGGAGGACATCCCGCGGCTGATGCAGCCCTTCATGCAGGCGGGCGACATCCTGACGCGCCGCGACAAGGGCTCGGGCCTCGGCCTCGCCATCGCCAAGGGGTTGA